>Ga0172371_10003980_pt1 | contig 22634 bp, 1 predicted proteins | sample Lak12m_FD_114543 | JGI IMG/M metagenome (GOLD analysis project Ga0172371, IMG submission 114543) | Freshwater microbial communities from Kabuno Bay, South-Kivu, Congo - kab_022012_12m | ecosystem: Environmental > Aquatic > Freshwater > Lake | place: Democratic Republic of the Congo: South-Kivu...
GCCGCTCACGTCCTGACCGGCGATCAGGCGGGTGTAGGCCCCCGTGTCGACCGTGCCGCCGGTGATGTCCTGGCCCGCGTCCAGCAGGGCCCACGTGCCCGCGTCGACGGTGGCGTCGGTGATGTCGGCGCCGGCGTCGAGGGTGACGCTGGTGGCGGCTTCGACCGTGACGCCGATGATGTCGTCGGTGGCGTCCATCGCTACCCAGGCGGCCTTGGACTCGGCCGTGGTGCCGACGATCGAGCCGGCGAGGGCGCTGAGGTCAACCCAGGAGGTCTCGCTGATGTACATGCCGTCGACGATATACGTACCCGCGTCGGCGGTCACCGGTGCGCGGGCGCTGACGTTGACGTTGTCCAGTTCAGCGCTGGCCACAACCGTCACCGACTCGCCGAGGCCGTCGCCGTCCGCGTCCTTCAGGACCACCGTGGTGGACACGATGTTGCCGTCGTGCGCCTCGATGGCGATGGAGCCGTTTTCGGAGGTGAAGCTGGACTCGACGATGTAGGTGCCGGCGTCGGCTTCGATATCGTCCATAGCGGTCACGTTGGTGGAGTCGATCTCGATGCCGGCCGTGAGGTAGGCATTTTCACCGGCGAAGACCTCGAGCCCCTGCATGTAGCCGGTCTCGGCCTCCAGAGTGGCGTCGGTGCCGGCAGTGACCGCCACGCCCTGCATGTCCTGGCCCGCCCACAGGTCCGCGTAGGTGCCCGTGTTGACGGTAGTGCCCTGGATATCGACGCCGGCGGTCAGCACGGCGTAGGTATCGGCATCGACGGCGGTGGAGATGATGTCGGCGTTGGCCCAGAGGTCGGCGGCCAGCGCGTCGATGGTCGTGCCGCTGATGTCTTCGTCGGCCGTCAGTTGGGCCAGCGTTGACTGCGCCACCACCTGAGAGTTCATGATGTCGCTGCCGGCGTCCAGGATGAGGGTCAGAGCGCTATCGCTCTTAAACATCGAGTTGGAGATGTCCTCGCGGGCATAGACCTGGATCTGGCCGTCGGCGTCCACGGCGCTACCGGTGACGTTGTTGGCGTTGATCGTGACATAGCCGAGGGCCGCGATGGTGGAGTTGTCCACTTCCTGGTCGGCGTCGATGGTGACCCAGCCGCCGGCCGTGATGTCGCTGGCGTGCACGCTGCGCACCAGGTCCGCGGTGTTCAGGTACCCGTTGACGGCCACATTGCGGCCAGCGAGGACGCTGGTGTTGGCCACGTCGAGGTCCGCATTCAGCCAGACGTCGACCGCGGCGGCCACGTCGGCATCGTCGATGAACTGGGTCGCGTTCAGGGTGATGGTACCCACCTTGGCCACGACATCCGCGCCCACGATGGAACCGTCGTAGGCGGTCAGCTCGACGTCATCCGTCTCGCTGAGGAACATGCCGTCGACGATCCAGGTGCCCTCGGCGGTGATCGGGGCGCGGGCGTCGACGTTGACATTGTCCAGTTCGGCGCCAGCCACGACCGAGACGTACTCGTTGTTGCTGTCGTCACTGTCCTTGAGCACGATGGTGGTGGAGACGATGTTGCCAGCCTCGGCCTCGATGTCGACCGAGCCCTCCTCGCTGGTGAAGCTGGACTCCACGATGTAGGTCCCGGCCACGGCGAATATGTCGTCGATGGCCGTGACGTTGGTGGAGTCGATCTCCATGCCGGCGGTGAGGTCGGCATTGGCACCGGCAAAGACCTCGATGCCCTGCATGTAGCCCGTCTCTGCCTCGAGGGTAGCGTCCGTGCCCGCAGTGACCGCGACGCCCTGCATATCCTCGCCCGCGAACAGGTCGGCGTAGGTGCCGGTGTAGACAGTCACAGCCTGCATGTCGACGTCAGCGGTGAGCTCGGCATAGGTATCGGCATCGACCTGGGAGGAGGTGATGTTGGCCCCTGCGGTCAGCTCAGCGGCCAGCGCGTCCACGGAGGCGCCGCTGATGTCGGCCCCTGCACTCAGGTCGGCCAGCGCATACTGCGCCACCACCTCCACGTTCATGATGTCGTCGTCAGCGTCCAGCACCAGGGCCAGAGCGCTATCGCTCTTGAACATCGAGTTGGAGATGTCCTCGAGGGCGTAGACCTGGATCTGGCCGTCGGCGTCCACGGCACTCCCGGTGACGTTGTTGGCATGGACGGTCACATAGCTCAGGGCCGCGACGGTGCTGTTGTCGACCTCTTGGCTGGCGTCGATGGTGACCCACCCGCCGGCGACGATGTCGCTGGAGTGCACGCTCTGAGTAAGCACGTTGTTGAAGCCGTTGACGGCCACGTTGCGGCCGGCCAGAACGCTGGAGTTGGCGACGTCGAGGTCGGCATTGAGGAACACGTCCAACATGGCCGACACGTCGGCGTCGTTGATGTACTGGGCGGCGTTGAGGGTGGCCGATCCAAGCTTGCTGACGACGTCGGTCTCGATGATGGAGTTGTTGCGCGACGTGAGGGAGACGTTGCCTTCCTCGCTGACGAACATGCCATCGATGATGTAGCCGCCCGCGACGACCGTGATGTCGCTGATGGACACGACCTCGTCGCCGTCGATCTCGCCGTCTTCAGCCAGGGCCTCGAGGGTCACGGTGCCGCCGGTGCCCTTGGTGACGAAGGTGCTGTCGACGATGTTGTTCAGGATGGTGGTCGCGGTGATGTCACCGGCGATGCTGACCAGGGCGGTGTTGATGATGCCGGTGCCGGCATTGGCGTCGATATCGCCGACCGCGGTGACGTGGATGCCGTCGATCTCCTCGAGGGCGTTCATGAGGACCCAGCCACCGGCGTGGACATCGCCGCCGATGACGTTGACCGTGTTGCCCTGCACCAGGTCGTCAAAGAGGGTGCTAGAGGCGTTGGTGACAACCGTCGCGGTCGGGTGGTCGGCGGTGCCGCCGAGGGCGATCTGGACGCCCATGGCGACGTTGCCGCCGGCGTCGATCATGACGCCCTCGATGTCGGCGCCGATGCCGGTATCGACATAGACGTTGCCGCCAGCGTCGACGCTGATGCCGACCACATCGCCCTCGCCGAAGCCGGCGTTGTTGGCGGTCGAGCGGATGATGACATTGCCCTGGGTGACGTACTCACCGCCGGAGACGGTCGGGGCGATGATGAAGAGGTCGTCGTCGCCGACGTCGGCGATGGTACCGATGACCTCGCCGTCGGCCACGATGCTGGTGCCGAGGAACGAGTTGACCACCACGTTCAGGACGTTACCGGCCGTCAGATCGGCGGGGTTGGAGCGGTCGGCGGCGAGGACCACGTAGCCCTCGGTCGCCGTGGCGCTGCCGCCGATGATGCTGCCGTTGTACATGGCCTCCATGCGGGCGAACTCCTCGCCGGTGACATTCAGCTCGACGATGTCACCGCCGATGGCGTAGGCGCGGACGGTCGAGTCAAAGGCGGTCAGGGCGCCGCCGTGGAAGCCGGCGTCGGCATTGGCGATGATGTCAGAGGCCTCGCCGGTGGTGACGACCTGGGCTTCGCGGATGGCGCCGTTGGCGCTGTTGTTGGCATCCAGCAGGACGTTGTCGGTGGCGACCACGGTGACGGAGTCAATGCGGCCGTCGGTGGTCCACAGGCGGACGCCCTGGGCATAGGGGCTGGTGCCGTTCTGGATGATGTCCAGGCCGATGATGTTGAGGGCCGCTGCCACGTCGACGGTCTCGGCGCTGATGTTGTGGTCGTTGGTGTCGCCGATGGCCTCGCCGCTGCTGCGGACGATGACCTCGTGGGTGGCGGTGACGTTGCCGAAGGTGATGTCGCCGCCGACGGTAACGGGCACGAAGGCGAACGGGTCGCCGGTGATGTCAGCGATCAGCATGGCGTCGCGGTCGGTGGCCAGGAAGACGTTGCCATCCTGCGGGTCGGCGCCGGCGTCGGGGGCAGTGTCCACCGCCGAGATGAGGCTGGCGCTCAGAGCCCCGCCGTTGCCCACGGCGATGCGGATGTTGCCGTCGGCCGTCGAGGCGGAGACGACGTCGAGGTCGCCGCCGCCGTTCTGGATCACGTAGATGGGGGCGTCGGTACCCGTGGTGCTGGCGGTCAGGTCAGTGTCCGCACTGGGGAGAGCCAGGTTCGAGAGGTAGATGCCGTTGTTGGGGCCGGTTGCCGAGGCGGTGATGCTGGAGCCGGTGGTCTGGGTATCGAACCAGTTCCCGATCTCCCCGACGGAGCCATTGAAGGCGGCCAGGGCGATGTCGGAGGCGATGACGTTCGGGGCGCCGCTGTCGCGGTCCAGGACGCTGCCGCTGAGGGCCGTGAGGGCGACACTGCCCAGACCGGCCTGGATCAGGTCGATGGTGATGGCCTGTTCCGCCGTGAGGACGACGGCCCCATCGCTGCTGTAGACGGTCACGTTCTGGTTGGGGCCAAGGCCGATGCTGCCCAGGACGGTCGCCACGTTGAGGTCACCCTCGACGTCGGCGACGATGACCGGCAGCCCGTTGCCTTCCAGGATGTAGATCTCGCCGTCGGCGCCAGGCTGGCCAGCGGGGCCCTGGATATACAGTTCATCGATCTCAGTGTCCAGGGCGTAGGGGTTCGTGCGCCAGACGCCGGGCTGAGCCGGGTCACTGGCACCGATGCCGTTCGCGTCGGTGATGACCAGGGTGTGGGCGGTGATCTCGCGCGTCTGGGTCGGGTCAAGGGAACCGGGCTGCATGGCAGCGTCGGTCGGGTCCTCGATGGCGCCGTCCGCGTCGAGGTAGACGGTTCCCTGGCTGGTCACGTCGATACCGGTGAAGAGGACGATGTTGTCACCGGCGCTGACGCTGACGGTGGCGGTCCCGCCGACGGTCTCGATCTCCTCGCCGTCCTTCTCCTGGACGATGACGCTGCCGCCGGTGGAGGCGAGGTTGATGAACTGGCCGTTCTCCTGGGTCTGGATCTTCTCGTGTACGGTCAGGTCGCCAGTGGAGGAGACGTCCACGCTGGCGTAGATATAGGCGAAGATGCCGTCCAGGAGGAGGTCGCCCTCGTTGACGATCTCGATGAACTCAGCCAGGCCGGTGCCGGCGTTGGCGACGCCGGCGATCTCCAGCTCATCGACCTCGGTGGTCAGGTCGATGGTGCGGAAGTCGAAGAGTTCGAGGCGGTTGCCGACAATCAGCGAGTCGGTGTTGTTATCGGCGAGCTGTTCGAGGGTTGTGAGGCGGTTGCCGTCACCGTCCACCAGGCCGGAGAGGCTGATGGTGCTGCCGGCGATGATCTCGCCGATGCTCATCAGACTGCCCTGAGTTTTGAGGTCGACGCGACGGTCGGAGTTGACCTCGTGCACGGCGATGGAGCGCAGGAACATGAGGTTGTCGACGTCTTCGGCCTGGAGGACCCAGACGTGGCCGACATCGGCGTCGACGGAGGTCAGGTTGCGGACGTCCTCGACCACCCACTCGGCGTTGTCGTTGCCGCCGACGATCTCGGCGTTGTCGTCGCGGGTACCAATGATATCCGCATCCGCGGCGAGCGTGACGCGCGTGCTGGAGATGATCTGACCGGCGGTGAGGTCGATGGTGCCGTCGGTGCGCAGGAAGACCTGGCCGACACCGGCGTCGATGGTGATGACATCGATGTCGGCGTCCGCGTCTTCCGTGGCATAGGCGAAGATATCGATCTGGGCGTCCTGGGAGGTGGCGCGCAGGTTGCCGGTGAGGCGGATGTCGGTATCGATGCCGTCGCGGCCGTACATCGTCAGGTCGCCGGTAGCGACGTTGTTGGTAAGCCCGTTCTCGTCGTAGATGGTGCCCTGAGCCGAGATGGTCACGGTGTCCTCGAGGGCCGTGACGAGGCCCATGCCGACATCGCCCTGCGCCGTCGTGGTCAGCCAGACATCGCCGAAGCCGTCGGCGGTGACCAGGTCGGCCACCAGGTTGCCGTCGTCGACCGTGATGCGGATGTTGCCGTCGAAGGTCGTAGCGGAGAGGACCTCGAGGTCGCCGCCGCCGGCCTGGTCGAAGGTGATGTTGGAGTTGAAGCCGTCAGTAGCCGCGATGAGGGTCGTCGCTTCAGGGGTGTAGTTGGCGATCCAGATATCGTGGTCGTCCCCGGTGGTGTAGGCCTCGATGCTGGAGGCGGTGGTCTGGGTGTCGATACGGGCGTCGGCCTCGCCGATGAAGCCGTTGTTGGCGGTCATGACGATCCGGCCGGCGATGATATCGGTACCATCGGTCTGATAGAGATCCTGGATGTTGCCGTCCATGGTGGTCAGGGTGACGGTGCCTGTGCCCGCCTCGATGAGGGCGCCCTGGTCGAAGAGGATGTGTGCCGGGTCGTTCGTGGCCAGAGCGATCAAGGTGACGTCATCGTTGCTGGTTTGGACCCAGCCGCCGGTGACGACGATATCGCCATCGAGGGTCTTGAGGTTGAAGTCCCCATCGACGGCGACGTTACTGAGGGCGATGCCGTCGAGTTCCTCGATATAGGTCTCGCCGTCGACTGCGGCGCCCTCCTGGTTGTAGGGCATGTAGAGCTCGTTGACGTCGGTCTGGAGCCACTCGACCTGGCCGGCGTCGAGCTCGCCGTTGGCGCCGACGAAGGCGGCGTCCTCGATGATCAGGACGTTGGCGATAATGCGGCTGTGGTCCTGGGTCGGGTCCTTGATGGCGCCGTCGGCGTCAAGGATGACCGTGCCGGTGTGGGTCGTGTCGATGCCGGTGGCGATGATGATGTCATCGCCGGCGCTGATGGTGACAATGGCATCACCGCCCACGGTCTCAATGCGCTCGAGGTCCTTCTCCTGGACGATGACGCTGCCGCCGGTCGACGTCAGGGTGATGAACTGGCCGTCCTCCTGGGTCTGGATCTTCTCGTGAACGGTCAGGTCGCCGGTGGAGGAGACGTCCACGCTGGCGTAGATATAGGCGAAGATGCCGTCCAGGAGGAGGTCGCCCTCGTTGACGATCTCGATGAACTCGTCCAGGTCGGTGTTGGGGTTGGCGACGCCGGCGATCTCGAGTTCGTCCACCTCGGTGGTCAGGTCGATGGTGCGGAAGTCAAAGAGCTCGAGACGATTGCCAACGATGAGGGAGTCGGTGTTGTTGTCGGCGAGCTGCTGGAGAGTGGTGAGGCGGTTGCCATCCATGTCGACGAGGCCGGTGAGGGTAATGGTGCTGCCGGCGGTGATCTCGCCGATACCCATCAGGTCGCCCTGGGTGCGGAGGTCGACACGGCGGTCGGAGTTGATCTCGTGGACGGCGATGGAGCCCAGGAACATGGTGTTGTCGACGTCCTCGGCGTGGAGGATCCAGACGTGGCCGACGTCGGCATCGATGGAGGACAGGTTGCGGACGTCCTCGACCACCCACTCGGCGTTGTCGTTGCCACCGACGATCTCGGCGTTGTCGTCGCGGGTCCCGATGATATCGGCGTCGGCGGCGAGGGTGACGCGGGTACTGGAGACGATCTGGCCGGCGGTCAGGTCGATGGTTCCATCGGTGCGCAGGAAGGCCTGGCCAACGCCTGCGTTGATGGACATCACGTCGATATCGCCATCGGGATCCTGGGCGGTGTAGGCGAAGATGTCGATGGGGGCGCCGGGCGGCTGGGCGCTGCCGGTGGCGGTGGAGGCGATGAGGTTGCCGGTGAGGGCGAGGTCGGTCTCGATGCCGTCGCGGGCATAGAGCGAGGTGTCGATGCTGAAGATATTGGGCGCGGTGCCATTGGCGTCGATGATGCGGCCCGTGCCGGCGGCGTCGGTGGAGCCGAGGCCGCCGAACCAGCCCGCCCACTCGTTGGCGGCGGTGACCAGCACGTCGCCGCCGAGAGCGGTGGCGGTGCCGAGGGTCACATCGCCGTTGACGAAGGTACCGAGGGCGATGTCACCCGTGGCGCCTGCGGTGGCCTCATTGACGATGAGGTCGCCGCCGTAGTTCAGGACGGTGACGCTCTCATCGCCGGCGTCGGCGTGCTGAACATAGAGGGCGGCGGTGGTGGGCGTCCAGCCGGTGATCAAGTTCCAGCCGCCGGCCTGGTAGAAGGAGACGTTGCCCGGCGTGAACAGGGAGGTGCCGGTGCTGACCAGGTCGACGGTGGTGTCAGCGCTGGTCAGGTTGAAGAGGAGGATATCGCCGTCGGTGTAGGAGGTGATGGTGGAGCCCGTGGTGCTGAGGTCGAGGGCGATCTGGTCGTCGGCGTAGAGCTCGATATTGGCGGCCGTGAGGTCGATAGCGGGTGCGAGGCCACTGTTCTGCCACAGGATGTCAGCGTCATCGGCGAGCGAGTGGGCGGTCAGGACGACGGTGCCCTCTTCAGCGCGGATGGCATTGTCTTCGAGGAGGATGCTAGCGTCGTTGGTGACCAGCAGGTCGCCGCGGAAGACGGAGGTGCTGTCTTCGCCGAGGACGAGGGCCTCGCCGCCGGTCTGCTCGAACTGGATGGTGCCGACGCCGGTGGTCAGGCGTTCGACATAGGTGGTGACGCCGGTCACGGCCTCGTTGAGGAGGCTGATATTGCCGCCGGTGGTGGCGGCGCTGATCCAGTCGGTGCTGACCTCGACGCGGTCGATATTGCCGATGCCGCTGCCGGCGTCGAGGGTGATGGTATCGGCGCGGACGTCGGTGATGGGCATGATGCTGAAGTCATTGATGGAGAAGCGGGCGGAGAGGTAGGCGTCGCCGGTGCCGGCCTCGATATCGCCCAGCCAGAGGTCACCGAGGGCATGCAGGGCGACGTCGCCGGAGCCGGGGGCCGCGACGAAGACGCCGTCGGCCACGTTGATCTCGAGCTTCGACACGGGGATCGGGGTGGCGTCGGTCATGTCCAGGTGGGTGCCGTAGCCGATGAAGCCATCGGTGGGCACGGTCATGTTGAGGGTCCCTGCCACGATCTCGGCCGCCGCGTCGGCGCCGCCGTCGACCCAGACCGGGGGCCGCGCGTGCGGGAACGGGAGCAGGACGAACTGGTAGGGATCGAACCAGCCGCTGTTGGCCTGCTCGAAGATGCCGCGGATTCCGTCGTTCTCGCCCCAGAAGTCGACGCCGGCGGTGAGGGTGGCGGTACCCTCGGTGCGGACCTGGCCGCTGAGGCCGAAGACGATGTCGTCGTCGGCCCTGAGGGTGATGTTGCCGGCCTGGGACATGACCAGGGCCGCGAGGATGATATCGCCGTCGTCTTCAGGGATGTTGAAGCCGGTGGCGGTCAGGTTGATGGTGTGGGCCCCGGCCACGACCATGGCCTGGTCGACGATGATGCGGGCGGAGCTCATGGCGATGTCGTCATCGACGATGGTATTGCCGCCGGAGATGACGCCACAGGCGTCGATATGGAGGGGGCCGGGGATGGCCATCAGGGCCCAGAGGACGTCATTGGCGCCATAGAAGCCGTCGTCGAAGACAGCGCCGGTCTCGTAGTCGTCAATGGTGAGGGAGGTCAGCTCGACGATATTGTCAGCGAGGATGTCGGGGTCGCCCGAGTCGAGCCAGAGGTCATGCGCGCCGCGGAGGACGTTCTGGACCGCGGTGCCGCTGGCGAAGATGATGTCGGCGCCGTTGGCGGCAGGCGCGTAGACCGCGTTGTTCGTGGTGTTGATGACCAGGTCGGTACCGATCACCACTTCGCTGGCACCGGAGAAGTCCACCACAGCGTTCTGGGTCCAGATGTTGCCCATGAGGGTGGTGGTGCCGGCGCTGGAGACGGTGACCTCACCCATGCGAGCATTGCCGTCGCTGCCCTGCCCGGGGAGGATGCCCTGGCCGGCGAGGGTCAAGCCGTTGGAGCCGACCTGGTTGAGGAGGACGTTGCCGGCCTGGGCGTCGACGGTGAAGTTGAAGGCATTGCCCGCGGTCGACGTGGCCGGGCCGCTGATGGCGATATCGCCCAGGAGGGAGGTGAGGACGACATCGGTGGCGAGCTCGACGATGGTGCTGGTGCCGTCGCTGAGGGTCAGGTTTCGAGTGGTGGTGATGTCGCCGTTCAACTCGATGCGACCGCCCGCGGTGGCGTCCATGGAGTACAGCGGGACACTGGCGCCGACCGTGCCGAGGGTGACACGGTTGCCGGCGGTGACCGTGAGGCCATAGGCCCCGTCCATAGCGGTGTCGAGGTTGGCGGTGCCGGCGGCCTGCAGGATGACGTCGTCGGTGAGGAGGATGCCGGCCGCGTCGTTCATGGCGATGGCGCCATTGGCGATGCTGTCGTCTGTGGTGATGTTGCCGCCGAGGAAGACCGTCGTGGCGCTGTCCACGGTGAAGCGGCCGAGGGCCTGGGTAGCGCCGATGTCGCCGTTGAGGGTGACGTCACCGGTCCCGGCCTCGAGCTGGAGCATGCCAACGCCTGCCGTGAGAGCGTCCACGGTGCCATTGAAGACGATGTCGGAGCCGTTCGTGGCGGTGTCGACCCAGAGCGGGTCGCCGGGAGTGCTGTCGTTCAGCACCACGCCATCGTTGAAGACGACGTTGCCGGCGCTGAGGATGTTGGCGGTGAGGGTGGTGGTGTTGCCGTAGCCGTTGACTTCGAGGCCGCCGGTGCCCGCATTGACCGCATCACCGAAGAGGGTCTCGGCGCTGTTGACGACGAGGCCGCCGATGGGATCAGTGACGGTGCCGGCCAGGCCCTGGAACTCGGTGGCGCCGGCGAGGGTGTTGACGGTGAGGCGGCTGGTGTCGTCGATGCCGGTGACGGTCTCCTGGAAGATGGCGTTGCCCTGGAGGCTGGTGACGGTGCCGGTGTAGACCAGGAGCGGATCTTCGAAGGTGGTGTCGTCCACGGTCAGGACCTGCCCATCGAGCTCGAGGGTGCTCCCGTTGGCGCGGAACCAGGCGCTCTGGGCCGAGACGATGCCATTGATGAGTACGGTATCGGCGACCGAGGTAGAGTCCGCGTCCCCGAGGGCCACGATGTAGGAGCCGCTGCGGACAGTCCCAGCAAAGACGACGTCTTCGGCGGCGCCGGCATCGATGTAGGAGCCGAGGTCGATGTCCTCGAGGGTCAGGGTGCCGCCGCTGCTGAGGACAAGGCCGCCGGGGCCTTCGGCGCGACGGAGGGCGAGGTCGCCCGAGGCAGCGAGCGTGAGGTAGTCGTCGCTGGTGGCCTCGGGGGTGATGCGGACTACGTCCACAAAGTGGTCCGTGTCGAAGGAAGCGCCGACGATGAAGTCGCCGGTGATGGCCAGGTCGCCCCGGAGGATGAGCTCGTCGGCGGTGACGCGCAGGCCGTCGTCCGCGGACAGGCCGTTTTCGACGCCCGCGGTCACCCAGTCGAGGGCGACGGTTTCGGCGGCGGCGAAGACCAGGTCGCTCTGGTCGCTGAAGATGCCGCCCTGGACCCGGATAGAGCCGCCGCGGCTGGTGAAGGTGTTGAGCATATTGGTGTCGCCGTCGAGGACGGTGATGGGCGAGGAGAAGGGGGTGTCATCGGCCTGGAGGACGATATCGCCATCGGCGGTGAGGTCCCCGTAGATGATCAGAGCCCCGGCCGGCTCATCGACGCTGAGGGTGAGTGCGCCGGCATTGGCGGTGATGTCGCCGGCGGCGGTGATGGCAGCGCCCAAGCCGGTGGCGGTGATGGTCGCGTTGCCGGTCGTGATGACGTCGGAGAGCGAGACCGAGGCGCCGAAACCGGAGGCAGTAAGGGCCATCGGGCCGGCGAGGTCGATCACGTCCCGCGCCGAGATGGCGGATGCCTGGACATCGAGGCCGGTGAGGCCGGTGACCGTGCCCCCGAAGATGACCCCGTCGCCGTCGTTACCGGCGAGGACAGTCAGGTCGTTGCTGCCACCGAGGTCGCCGGCGGTCAGGTCGTTGAACCAGACCGGGACAGGGCCCGCAGAGCCCGTGACGTCGATGGTGAGGTCCGCCATCACGAGAGTCTGGTCCGTGAGGTCGAAGTCAACGATTCCGTCGACCGTGACGTCGCCATTGAGGCGGAGCTCGGGGCCGATGACCACGAGCGTCGACAGCGGGTCGGTGTTGCCGACGGTGCCGAGGGAGACGGTGTCGCCGAGGAGTTTGAGGTCGTAGGCGCCGGAGGTATCGCCGGTGATGGTGATATCGCCGGTAGCATTCAGCTCGATGTCTGCGGCCAGGGCGACGCTATCGTTGTAGAGGATGTCGCCGGTGGTGGTCTGGCCGGCGTTGAGGGTGGTGGTGCTGCCACTGCCGTAGACGGTGATACCGCCCAGGCCGGTGGTGACGGTGTCGGCGAAGGTGGTTTCATCGGCGCGGACGACGAGTCCGTCGATGGGAGCGATGGAGCCGATAGCCGCGCCGAAGGTGACGGTCTCGCCGCCGACCTCGAAGCGGGGCGTGGCGAGGAAGCCGGCATCGATGGTGTTGGCGGCGGCGAAGGTGACGTCATTCTGGGAGAAGGCGCCGGCGTCGGCCATCAGCGAGATGGGCCCGGCGTTGGTGAAGTCGAGGTCCGCGCGGGTGGCGACACCGCCCCAGAAGTAGAGGCCGCTGGCCGCGGCGATCACGAGGGTGTCGACGCTGACGTTGTCCAGGCCGATATTGGCGCCAGCGGCAGACAGTTGCAGCGTGAACGGGCCGCTGACGGTGGTGTTGTTGTCGGCGCCGAGGTCGATATACCCGCCGCCGGTGGTCGTCATGGTGATATCATCCTGCAGGACCACGTTGGGGCTGGCGCTGAAGTCGATGACGGCACTGGTGTCGGTCACGAGGATACTGCCCTGGAGCTCGGCCGCGCCGGCGGCGGCGACGGTCAGCGAAAGGGTGTTGAGGGGGTCGGCGTCATCGAAGCCGTAGACCGTGCCCAGGCGGACGTCGCCAGCGAAGGTATCGAGGGTGACGCCGGTTGTGAGGTAGGTCGCATTGGCTTGGGTGAGGTCCACGAAGTCGTAGGCGCGGATATCGCCCCCGAGCGAGAGAGCGCTGGCGGTCATCACGGTGACGTCCTGGGGCCTGCCCGCGGTGCCGACGTCGTCCATGAGGTAGACGTAGCCCGAGCCGGCGTTGATGGTCAGGCTCCCGTAGGCGGCCGGGGACCCGCCAAGGGACCCGTCGATGGTGCCCTGGAAGATGATGGTGCCGCCGTCGCCGATGTAGGAACTATCGACCAGGACATCGCCGGCGATCAGGGCATCGGGCTGGATGTCGATGAAGCCGGCGGCGAGGAGGTCGCCCGCCAGGGTAACGACGGCGGTGCCACCGGCACTGAGGTCATTGACCTCGATAGACTCCAGGGCCGTGATGGCGTTGAGGGTGCTGTCGGCGAGGATGTCGATGGTGACCACGCCGCCGGTGGCGGTGGTGGTGCCGCCGGTCAGGAGGGCCTGTTCGACGTCGTAGGTGATATCGCCGGCGACGGTCACGGCCCCGTCGACCTGCTGGAGGACGCGGGCGGAGATCGAGAGGTCCTCGGCGCTATAGAGATCGCCTTCGAGGTAGACGAGGTTGACGACATCGCCGTCCTGGCCGAAGACGAAGCCGCCCTCGCTGGACCACTGCGGGTCATTGCCCGTGGCCGTGAGGATCGCCAGGCGCTGATAGGCGCTGAACTCGCCGGCGACAGAGCGCAGGCTGCGGTCGAGGATGATGTCGGCGTCCTCGAAGTTACTGTCGAGGCTGTGGGCGGCGATGAGGCCGGGCGCGCCGGTGATGGGGTCGCCGTCGGTGCCGATGTAGATACCGGAGCCATCGAGGACGTTGCTGCCGTTGGCCTCGACATCCCACAGGTACAGGTCGGTACCGAAGAGGGTGACGTGGCCGGCGCCGTCGACATGCAGGTTGGCGGCGAGGTAGGATTCCTCGTCCATCTGGAAGAGGCCATCGGCGTCGGTATCGAAGTTGGCATCCATGTAGATGCTGCCGTGGCCGGCGTTGACCGAGGAGTCGGGGAACATGTGGATGCCGTCGTCGATGTAGGCATAGACGCTGCGGCCGGCGGTGTTCTGGTTGTAGAGGTCGAGGTGCTGGCCGATGAAGTAGATATCGGAATGGAGGCCTTCGGCGAGGATGAGACCGTTACCGCCATTGATCACGTCGCCGGTGCCGTCGTCGGCATTCGGAATGCCACCGGTGGTGATCTCATTGTGGGTGACGGGCGCGTCGGGCGAGACATTGCGCGAGTGCTGGCCGGGGAGGAAGTCGACCAGGTCCGCGTAGAGGATAATCGAGCCGTCCGTGGCCTGGAGGGTACCGTCGTAGGTGACGTTATCGGCGGCCAGGAGGGCGATGCCGAAGTCAAGCTCGGCACCGAGGAACTCGACGTCCACACCGTCGAAGGCGCCGATGAGGTTCCGGCCTTCGGCGAGGAGGAGGGCGCCCGTGCCGACGTCGACATTCTGGCCCAGGGCCCAGATGACGCCGGTGGCGGCATAGACCGTGACGCCGGCGCCGATGTTCACATCGCCATAGCCCCAGCCATTGTCGTCGGCGCGGAGGTAGACATCGGTGCCGGCCAGGAGATCACCGTTGACGTTGACGGTGCCGTCGGCGCTCATGTCGATGTACATGCCGGCGTCGATCTGGGCGGTCACATTCAGGTCCGAAACGCCCCCGCCAAAGGCGCGCAGGGCGACCCACAGGGCGGCATCGCTGGCGGCGCTGACGTCCATCTGGCCGTTCTCTTCGATCCAGACATAGCTGTTGGCGGAGTGGAACTCGAGGCTGAGGTCTCCCGTCATGAAGGTGTCGGTGGCGGAGTCGCCGAGGACGATCTCATCCACCGCGTTGAAGATGGCATGGCCGACGACATTGAGGGAGTCGGTGTCGACGTCGGTGATGGAGCCGGCGGAGGTGAGGGTGAGGTCGCCTTCGACCAGGGAGTACGGGACGTTACCCCACGGCGGCGCCTGGCTGTCAAGGACGGTGTCGGAGTCCTCGGTGATATCAGCGTTAGTGGCCCAGACGTGCAGGGAGCCGAAGTTAACGGTTTCGTTCGCGTCGTCTTCACCCAGGGTGATGTCGCCGGTGGTGGGGAGTGAGGGGTTCGCGGGGTTGGTGGGATCGAAGACCTGAAGGCTGGCCCACTGGCTGACGTTGATGCTCGGGTTGGTGGGGAGGACGGGGGTATCGTCGGTGATGCCGACGCCGCTGAGCATGGTCAGGGTACGGGCAGCGACGCGCTCGAGGGTGGTTGCGTCGTCCTCGTTCACCCATACCTCGTCGCCCATGAGGGCCAGCGAGCCGAAGTGGGCCGTCGGGACGCCCAGGCCAAGGGTTATGTCGCCATCGAGCGCGCCATAGGTAGCGTCGAAGTAGCCGATGCCGGCGACGTCGAGGCTGACGGAGCTAGTGATGTTGCCCTGGGTGTAGACCCAAAGGTTGGCATCGACGTTGACGGTGGGGGCGGCGGTGGTCCCGCCGAGGTTGATGGCATCCAGGTCGCTGTAGCCGACCGAGCCGGTCACGTCGATGGCGAGGTTGTCGAAGTCATTCCAGATGGCGGGCGAGGGGGAATCGCCGATGGCGGAGAGGGTGAAGTCCCCGGCGCCAAGGAGCTCGAGGGTCCCGCCGAACATGGCATAGGACTGAGTGACGGGGCCATCGGAATCCAGGCTGAGGAGGCCGGTTCCGACATTGGCCCCGTAGGTCCAGACGCCGTCGGCGCCCTGGACCGCGCCGACATTGAACCCGTTCACATCATAGAAGAAAACATTGCCATTGCTGGCGGAGGTATCGACGGCGAGCTCATTGACGTCGTTGGGGGCATTGTTGAGGGTGAAGGCGCCGGCGGGGGCGATGCCGATGAGTTCGAGGCCATCGAACCCGACAATAGGGGCGGTGGGATCCTGGGTGACGAGCCCGCCCGAGACGAGGGTCAGGTCGGAGCCACCCCAGAGCCCCAGGGCACCGGGGCTGCCAAGGGTGTAGAAGTTCGGGACGGTACCGAGGTTGAAGCCGTTGATGTCACGGAAATGCACATCGGCCCCAGCGTCGGCGAAGACATTCAGGGTGTTGACATCGTTGTTGGCGTCCAGGAGCGCGCCCCCAACCGCCAGGGTGAGTTCGAGGCCATTCGCCGTGATAGGGCTTGTCTGGGTGAGCGGGCCGGTGCCAAGGCCGGTCCAGTACGTGTCGAACCCGACATTTCCGCCACCCATATCGACGCCGCTGAACCACGGTGTCGAGCCGATGTTGAGGGAGCTTCCGGTCAGGAAAAACACATTGCCGCCCTGCATACTGATGGCGATGTCGCCACCCACGGTGTTGGCAAGGGCGAGCCCTGAGCCGTCGAGGTTGAAGGTTGCCGCGGGGGCTATCCCATGGAGTGCGAGGTCGTTGGTCGCAGAGATCGCCTGGGTCTGGGTGACCGGCCCGCCGGACTCGAGAAGGACGTCGGCGGCGGTGATGCCGACCTCGGTGCCGACGGTGCCGATACTGAAGCCGTCGACGTCGTAGAACGTGACCGTGCCGCCGGGGTTGTTGGCGGCGAAGGTAGCGGGGCCGACGTCGTTGGGGGCGATGTTGAGGGTGAAGGTGGAGCTGTTACCCCAGAGGGCGAGGTTGTCGGCGACAATCGGTGCCACGAACGACTGGCTGACATCGCCGCCAACGCCGGTGGCCAGGCGGACGGTGTCGAGCGTGCCGCCACTGGGGGCCTGCATGCCGTACACCTCGTTGCCGGCGATGTCGGCGATGTGCCAGACATCGAAGCCATCGTCATCGCGGAAGTGGACACTGCCATCGACCTCCGCAGCCAGGTCGCCGTCGGCGCCGCCGGCGTAGACCAAGTCGTTGTTGACGTTGTCCATGTCGAAGAGGCCGGTGCCCAGGAGGAGGAGTTGTTCGGCCCGGACGGCGGTGTCCCCGGCGTCCTGGTTGACGCCGCCATTGGAGTCCAGAGTCAGACTGTTGACCACCCCCCCGTCGGTGCCGAGCTCGAGGACACCCCCGACAGTGCGGAACTCGATGGTATCGCCGGCGACCTCGAGATCCCATTCGCGGTCGCTGAGGTCGACGGGGCCGATATGGGCGCTGGAGGCGCGGTTGGAGTCGGTCTCATCGCGGCCGAGGATGACGTTGGCGAAGTTGTTGTCGATGCCGGCCAGGGTCCCCGACTGGATGTCCAGTTTGCCGTCGCCTGCACCGCCAGTGAGCTCGAACCACATGTCGCGGCCGTCGTAGGGCGTGATGTAAAGGGCGTTGTTGGACCCGGGGGTAGCGGTGACGGTGTTGATATCGACATTGTCGCCGGCGAGGATGGTGAGCTGGGAGCTGTTAGTATTGATGTTCGTCGTGGCGGCATCGAACCAGCCGGTGTTCGTGTTGCCCGCGGCGACAAGGACGTCGCCGCCGCCGTTGGTGAGGTTGAGGGCGGTGGTAGTGGCGTCGTTGGTGATGGTGATGCCGTTGCCCGCGGTGAAGTTGTCGCCCGCGAAGTTGATGATATCGACGGCGGGGTTGGGGCCAGGGGCGCCGATGGCAATGCTGCCGCCGACGATGACATCGTCGTCGATACGCAGGGTATCGGCGTTGGTGGTGCCCTGGATGGTGAGGTTGCCGGCGACGCCGACGGGGGCCTCGAAGGTCACGTCGTTGGCCACGATCGAGAGGTCGTTCCCGAGGGCGACGACGGCACTGGCCGTGTCGAAGACGACATCGCCGGAGGAACCGGGGGTCACCGTCTGGACGATGAGGTCACCGGGACCCGACACCAGGTCATTGAAGCGGACATCGGAGCCGTTCGCGCTGCCGTACTGGTCGACACTGATGAAGCCGGTGTTGACGACCACGGGGGTATTGAAGACGATCTCGGCCGCGCTGGCGTCGATGTTGCCCGTCCACCACTGGAAGCCGGAGACGATGGTCTGGGCGTTGAGGTTGGTGGTCACGAGGGAGGGGTCGGCGAGCGAACTGAAGACGACCCCGTCGGCGGCGATGTAGGCGTTGACGTTGATCTGATCAAGGCCGCTGGCGTCGCTGTTGGCGTAGAGCCAGAGGGTGCCGCCCATCTCGATATACTGGTTGATCTCGATATTGCCGTGAGCGTCGAGGGTAAGGTCATTGCCGTTGTAGGCGCCCGTGTAGACCCACTGGTCGATGGGGGTTGCGACGACGATATCGCCGTTGCCGAGGCCGTCACCGGTGCTGCCGCCAGTCTGGACGACGACATTCCCTGCGCCCAGGGCGGTGAGCAGGGTAGCGACATTAAGGTCGCTGGGAGTGATCGTGGACTCGAAGATATTGGGGCCCGGGTTCCACCAGTTCTGGTTGAGGCCGGCGGTGATGGTCAGGGTTACGGGGTCGAGCAGCCAGGTGCCGGCTTCGCCATTGGCGGCGGAGGCATCGGGGGCGGTGATGATGGCGAAGTCGCCCTCGGTGGAGGTCTCGATGAAGCCGCCATCGCCGGAGAGGTCGCCGCCGCGGGCGGTAGTATTGCCGGCGACGATGAGGGTGTCTTCACCATAGATAAGGACATCGCCGCCGTCGCCGGTGAGGGCTCCGTCGGCCTGGATGGTGCCGGTGTTGGCGGCGCGGCCGCCGGTGACGGCGACCTGGCCGGCGTCGGGGTTGGCGGCGGTGCCGGAGGCGTTGATAAGGCCGCTGTTGATAACATCGCCGAGGAGGCCGCTGGCGTCGATGGAGAGTCTGCCGCCGGCGATGCGGCCGATCTCGATATTGGAGGCGGCGGCGAGGACGGCTTCGCGGGCGGTGATGGAACCGGTGTTGGTGACGTTGCGGCCGAGGAGGGCGATGAGGTCACCGCGGAGCTGGCCTTCGTTCTCGACGGGGGCGGTGCTATCGCCGCTGAAGCTGAGGGTACCGTTAAGGAAATCCTGGTCAGTCAGATTCAGCGTGGTGGCAATGAGTTGGGCCACGTCGACGGTAGCATTCTCGCCAAAGTAGACGCCATTGGGGTTCACCAGGTAGAAGATACCGTTAGCCTCGAGGGTGCCGAGGATGCGGGAGGGGTCGGCGCCGAGGACCCGGGAGAGCATGGCGGCGTGGGCGGAAGGCTGGTCCACGTAGACGCCATAGCCCTCGCCAATGCTGAAGCTATCCCAGTTGACGATGGCCTGGTTGCTCGTCTGGGTGATGGTCATGGCGGTGCCATCGACGTCAATGGTCACATTACCATGGACGATGGAGCCGCCACCGGGGAGATTGCTGGCAAAGCCAGCGGGGCCGAAGAGGAGCATGAAGCTCACGAAGGTGCTGACGACCTTCATCAGCGGCGTGGTCCGCGAGGTGGGAACAGTCCTGTCCATACGTCTCCCCTTTGCTGTTGCCTGAGTATGATGAATGGTACTGGCTTGGCTGTGGGTGGAGTTCAAGGTGTCATTCATAAGCCTATGCCCCCGCCTATTTGTGCTGCTCCTAGACAGAGCCACACCTCTCTAGCACCCTAGAACTGGAGTTGCAGGGAAAGGTGAACGCGGCCGCTGGAGGGCGTATCGTCGGTGGTATCCTCCAGCGGGAGAGCGTAGTCGACGCGCATCTGGGAGTACTTGGTAAAGCCGAGGCGGAGGCCAGCGCCGATGCTGGCGAGGGTTTCGGAGTCCATTTCGCCGGGCATGGGTTCTTTGTTCTGGATCCAGCCTGCGTCGGTGAAGAGGACGAACTGGAGGCGGTGTTGCTGCCAGGCTTCGGGGTTGGCGTCGAGGTATTCGTCGGTCTTCTTGAGTCCGGGGATGAAGTTCTGGATGAGCGGTGTGCGCAGCTCGAGGGTACCGGTGACGGCGTTATCGCCGGCGACCTCGGCTTCCTCGTAGCCGCGGACGGAGTTGGCGCCGCCGAGGCTGCGGCGGACGGGCGGCGGGAGGGAGTCGCCGCCGAGCTGGCCATCGATCTTGGCGAAGAGGGTCCATTTGCCGGGCTGGTCCTGGCATTTGAAGAGGCGCTGCATGCGGGCCAACTGGAAGCGGGCCATGGTGAAGTCGCCGTCGGTGAAGCCCGCGCCGCCCTCGCCGATGAACTCTTCCTTCGCGCTGCTGCCGTATTTGCCGGCGAAATTGGCCAGGCCGGTGATGCTGGCGAAGTTGCGGCCGCTGTAGGCGTCGAACACGCGGCTGCTGTAACCATAGGTAATACTAGGCATGGAGAGACGGAGGCGGCGGTCATCCCAGTTCGTATCGGAGATCTCCTGTTCGTTTTCCCAGTACTGGTAGAGCCAGCCGCCGGTCAGTTGGGTGCGGTAGCGGGGCGTCTCTTCCAGGGTCCGGGTGAGCTGGCCGCCGGCGTAGTGACCGCGGCCGCGGATGTCGAGGGCGGGGAGCACGTCCTGGATATCGGAGTCGCTGAGGCCGGCGTAGAGGTTCATGCTCCAGCGGTCGTCGAGGGGCCGGAAGTAGGCCATGGAATAGGCATTGACATCGCTGATCTGGGGGCTGGTGAGCCACTCGGCGGTGAGGACGTCATCGGCCTTGGTGAGGTTGACGTGCTGGAGGGTCGAGCGGATGCGCCACTCGTTCGTGACCTTGGTGCCGGTATTGGAGAGCTCGAGGGAGCCATGGATGGGCAGATCGTCGTCGACCTCGAGGTCGGCGTCGACGACGCGGCGGCCATTCTGGAGGGAAGGCCTGAGCTTGGCATCGATATTGAGGTCGGGCTTGGCGTTGAGGTCGAACAGATCTCCATGGACGCGCGCGTAGTTGAAGCGGGCGCCGGGCTTGTCGGCGAGGGCATTGATGATCTGCTGAGCGGAGTAGTGCCGGTTGCCCTTGACGGTGATGGTGCCGAGGGGGCCGCCGTCGACCTTGGCGAGGAAGATACCGTAGGCCCAGATGCGGGTCGGGAAGGTGACCTTAGCGAAGACATAGCCCTTTTCCTGGAGGGCCTTGGTGAGCTTGGCATGGAACTCATTGATCTCTTCGGCACCGACCGGATTGAAGGTGACATAGCCAGCCCAGTCTTTCCACTCCTGGAGGTCTTCGACGAGTTCGCGGTCGCCGGCGACCATGGTGGCGTCGAACTGGAGCTTGGTGCCCGCGGGGGCGATCTCCTCGATGCTGGGCTCGGGGATCGTGAGGCGCTGGTCAGCGCGCAGAACGGGGGCCGGCTCGGGGGCCGCGGGCGGGGCCCAGGCGGCCGGCTCGCTGATCTGGGGGGCACGGGCGGCGGGGGCAGGGCTGGCCGCGACGGGCTTGCGGGCGTCTTCGAGCTTGGCCACGGCGGCCTTGTAATCCTTGTCCTTGCCAGCGGCGTACTTCTCGGCCTCGCGCAGGGCTGACTCCGCCTTCTTGCGGGCATCGGCGTCCTTGGCATTGGCGAGGTCCTGAGTGCGCTGGGTGACGACGGCATCGGCCTGGGCCTTGTCGGCCTGGGCCTGCTTGACGCGGGCCTCAAGCTGGTCGATGGCAGAGGCGGCGACCACGGGTGCAACGGGAGCCGCGGCGGCGACGGGGGCGGGGGCGGGGGCGGCGGCGGCGGCAGCCGTCTTGGCGGCGGCCTTCTCCTGGGCCTGGCGCTCAGCCCAAGCGGCGGCCTCGGTCTTCTGGCGGCTGGCGAGGTCATCGCGGGACTTGGCGGCGCTGTCAGCAGCGGTGCGGAGTTCTTTGGCCTGGGCTTCGGAGCGGGCCAGTTCGGACTGGGCACTGGCCCTGGCATCGCTGGCCCTGCTCACTTCCTCGCGGAGGTCGCGCAGCTTGGCGCTGAGCTTGTCTTTTTTCTCCTGGGGGGCGGCGTTGAGCTCCTTGTCCAGGGCGGCCAGATCGGCCTTGAGGCCGACCTCCTTGGCCTGGGCCTTGTTAACGGCGGCGGTCTGCTTGGTGCAGGCCTTGGCGGCCTGAGCCCAGGCCTCCTCAGCATGCTTGGCGGCAGCCTGGGCGGCCTTGACGGCTTCGTCGCTCACCTGGGCGGCGGCCGTGCGACCGGCGAGCGCCGCAAACAGCAGGACGCCGACCCCGACGGCGGTGGTGCGCGAGAACCAGTGCCGAAGAGCCCCGTTCCGTCCCGTGATCTTCGCACGCGCCATGGCAGTCATGCCTCCTCCTTTGCCATGCAGAGCTGCGGCAACGCCGATCCCCGCACCGGCCGATGCTGTGTTTACGCTCGTATGGTCATTGGAACTGTTGGTTGATGTCATCCTGCATTGACTCCTGTCGCGCGCACACGTAGCGATATCAATGAACGGCGGTCTGGAGGCACGGAATCTCGCCCTCCGGCTTCCGCCTGGGGTTTTCGGTCGGCACCGATCTGGCTTGCTGCCCTGACCGTTGCCCTGGTTTGGTCTCGAGCCGAGTCTCCCTGAAGAACTCTACGGGGTCTGCACGGGCAGACCGGATATGGAGGCACAACAGAATTCAGGCCTGCGGTGAACCTGCAAGCGTGAACCGCACCCCATCGGACCTCCTGTCTGTGAGCCTGATCTTGGCCTGGGCGCTCCCCTGGGCCGGGAACGGGGCATTGCCGGAAGTCATACCTGTAACCGGTTCTCTCCTATCGTCCTGCCGCGGTCAGTGGGGATAAGGCAACCCTGCCCCACCGGTTAGGGACACAATCAGGACCACGGTGAACGGACGCGCAATCCTTCATCCTAGCCTAGTTACCGGGGGCAGCAGAGCCTGCTCTGCTATGGCAGCACTGAGCCACCCCTACTTGGTTGTCAAGGCGGGCCCGACGTCCCACTTCGGACCGAGTCCAATCTCTATGCCTGTACAGTAGCACCAATCGGGAGCGAACTACAAGCAGGTGGACGTTTTTTGGGTCTTCCGGGATTCCTGTGGGTGGAAATCGTGCCTAGAACTGCTGTGGGGAGATGCTCTGCGGGGACGTTGTGAGCGGCTAATCCCGGCCGGTTTCCCGCACAGGGTTCTGTAAC
>Ga0172371_10003981_pt1 | contig 22621 bp, 19 predicted proteins | sample Lak12m_FD_114543 | JGI IMG/M metagenome (GOLD analysis project Ga0172371, IMG submission 114543) | Freshwater microbial communities from Kabuno Bay, South-Kivu, Congo - kab_022012_12m | ecosystem: Environmental > Aquatic > Freshwater > Lake | place: Democratic Republic of the Congo: South-Kivu...
CATCATGGTCGCGCACCGTCCTGCCCAGCTCCGTCCTACGCACGAGCCCTCCACCCATCACGCCAGGGGACTATGTCCGAAACTGGGTAGGCCACACATGCATCCTGAGCGTGTCTGGTACCCAGCCCGACAGGGGGTATCCGGGCAGAGCAAGGCGCAGATCGCCTCTTGAGGGGCGGCGGTAAGGATTCGTGTAAAAAGCACACACTTTGGCGAAGCGGCGCTACCGCGTCTCCTTGAGTAGTTTGCGACCATCCTCCCGCAGCGTGCCATCCGGCGCCACGTGACGGTAGAGCGTCTGGCGCGTGACCCCCAGTTCCCGGCATAGCGCCCCCACGTGCGTCTCCGGCTTGCCCATCGCCGCCATCGCCAGACGCACCTTGGCGGCCGTCATCTTGTAGGGCGCCCCGCCTGTGCGCCCACGCGCGCGCGCCGAGGCCAGCCCCGCCTTCGTTCGTTCGCAGATCAACTCCCGCTCGTACTCCGCCAGCGCGGCGAAGATGCCGAGCACTAGCTTGCCCGAGGGGGTCGTGGTGTCTATCGCGGCGCCCTGGCCGGTGAGCACCTTCAGCCCGACACCCCGCTGGGTCAGCTCGTGAACCGTGTTGACCAGGTCCCGCAGGTTGCGCCCCAGCCGGTCCAGCTTCCAGACCACCAGCGTGTCCCCTTCCCGCAGCGCCTTGCGCAGCGCGTCCAGACCCGGACGCGCCTCGGTGCGTCCGGAAGCCCTATCCTCATAGATATGGCGCTCCTCTACGCCTGCCCCCGTCAGCGCGTCGCGCTGCAGGTCCAGCGTCTGGGTCCCGTCCGCCTTGGACACGCGCATGTAGCCCACCAGCATGCTCTTACTTCCTCCGTCGGCTGTCACCCAAACGAGCGTTCATGTGACAGACCGGAAGGGGACGCCGCGCCGGCCGCGAACTGTCACATAACCTGTATTCTAGACTACGTCACCCAAACCTGCCCATCGCGGATAAAAGGACAGCCATCCCCCATGCCCGGTGCCAGCGATACCGCCTATCCGCTCCTGAAAGCCGATCCGTCCGAGCAGGAGCTCGCCGAAGTCTACACACCCACCGACAGCGAGCTGGCCTTCGCCCGCAAGCGCACCAACCAGCCCGTCCAGCGCGTCGGCCTTCTGCTTCTGCTCAAGACCTTCCAGCGCCTGGGGTACTTCGTTTCCCTGGCCGACATACCCGCCCCGGTAGTCCGCCATGTGGCGCGATGCGTGGGTTACCCCGAGATCCTTGGGCTCCTGCCCGCCTACGACCTGGGCACCGCCCGAGACCGGCATCGGGTGCTGGTCCGCCAGTACTTGGGCGTTCTGGCCGATGGCAAAGCGGCCCGCAAGATCGTCATCCAGACCTGCCTTCACGCAGCCCGGACGCGCGAGGACCTGCCCGACATCATCAACGTGGCCATCGAGGAGCTGGTCCGCCAGCGCTACGAGTTGCCTGCGTTCAGCACTCTCCTACGGATCGCCCGCTCCGCCCGCTATGCCCAGAACCGCGCCTATCAGGAACGCGTCTGCTGGGCGCTGGACGCCCCGGCTCGACAACGGCTTCAGGTGCTGCTGCGTCGCGAGGAGGGAGAGGCGCGCAGTGTGTGGGACCGGCTCAAGCGCGAGCCCCGACGCGCCACCGTGCCGCAGTTCAAGGCGGCCCTGGAGGACCTGCGCTGGCTGCAGCAGCACAACGGCGCCGCCGACACCTTCGCCAGCATCCCCGAGGTCAAGATCCGCCAGTTCGCCGCCGAAGCCCGCTCCCTGGACATGGCTTCTCTCGGCGACATGCCCGAAGGCAAGCGTTTCACCCTGATGGCCGCCCTGATCCGCAAACAGGTGGCCCACACCCTCGACGACGTGACCGACATCTTCCTGCGCCAGGTCAGGCGGATGCAGCGCCGGGCCGATGAGGCACTCATCCTCTACCGAACGGCCCAGGCCGACCGCACGGATGCGCTCATCGGCCGCCTGCGCGACATCACCCGGGCCTACACCCAGGAGGGCAGCCGCGAAGAGCGCCTGGCGGCTGTCGAGGCGCTGCTGGAGCCGGATGCCCCGCAACTGCTGGCGCAGTGCGACGCCCACAACGCCGTCGCCCGCAACAGTCATCTGCTGTTCCTGCCCGACTTCTACAGCGGTCGGCGCAGCGTCCTGTTCGCGTTCCTGGAAGGCGTCCGACTTGTGTCGACCACCCAGGACCAGGCGCTCCTGGAAGCTATCGCGTTTGTGCGCGATCACCGCGAAGCGCGCGCTGAGCACCTTGGGATCGTTCTGGAGCCGGCCGACCCGCAGGACCCCGCAAGCGCGCCGCGCTGCCTGGACCTCTCCTTCGTGCCCGAGAGGTGGTGGCCGCTGGTCACGGGCGACCGTGAGCGAGGCTCCCCGGTGACGCAAGTGCACCGGCGCTACCTGGAGCTGTGCGTCTTTTCGGAGACCATGCAGGCGCTCAAGTCCGGCGACTTGTGTGTCCCGGGCAGTGAGCAGTTCAGCGACTACCGCCAGGAACTGGTCTCGGAGCAGGAGTACGAGCAAGGCGTCGCCTTATACGGGGAGCAGGCCGGGATCCCTGTGGAAGAGGAGGCGTTTGTGGCGCGCTTGCGTCAGCAGCTGGAGACCGCCGCCCGCAGCGCCGACGAGGGCTTTCCAGGGAACGAGTACTTGCGCATTGAGAACGGCGAACCCGTCTTGAAGCGGCTCCAACGCATACCCGATCCGCCGGGCCGCCAGCAGCTGGAGCAACTTTTGGGCGAGCACATGACGCAGGTCGGCATCCTGGATGCGCTCTCCGACACCGAGCACTGGCTGGGCTGGACCCGCTTCTTCGGACCTCTCTCCGGCCACGACGCCAAGCTGGACAATCCGCGCCATCGCTACCTGCTGACTACCTTCTGCTATGGCTGTGACCTGGGACCGACACAGACCGCGCGCTCGGTGAAAGGGCTCGACCGCCGGCAGGTCTCCTTCGTCAACCAGCGGCATATCACCGAGGAGAGCCTCAACCAGGCGATTGCAGCCGTGGTGAACGCCTATGCCCGATGGCCCCTGCAGAAGGTGTGGGGCTCGGGCAAGTCGGCCTCCGCGGACGGTACCAAGTGGGACATGAACGCCGAGAGCCTGATGGCCGAGCATCACGTGCGCTACGGCGGGTACGGCGGGATCGGCTACTATCTCATCGCCGACTCCTACATCGCGCTCTATTCGCGCTTCTCGACCTGCGGCGCGTGGGAGGGCCACTACATCCTGGACTTCGTTGAGGAGAACGCCTCCGAGGTGAAGCCGGACACCGTGCATGCCGACACGCAGGGCCAGAGCACGGCCATCTTCGGTTTGGCGTACCTGCTGGGCATCCAGCTGATGCCCCGGATCCGCCACTGGAAGGACCTGACGCTGTTTCGTCCCAGCAGTCAGCACCGCTACACCCACATCGACACGCTCTTTCGGGAGCAGGTGGATTGGGAGTTGATCCGCACGCTGCTGCCCGACATGCTGCGCGTGGCGCTCTCGGTCCGGGCCGGCCGGATCATGCCCTCCACGATCCTGCGGCGGCTGGCGACCTACAGCCGCAAGAACAAGCTCTACTTCGCGTTCCGCGAGCTGGGCCGGGTGGTGCGCACGATCTTCCTGCTGGAGTATGTGTCCAGCGTGGAGATGCGCCACGTGATCCAGGCGGCGACGAACAAGAGCGAGGCGTTCAACAAGTACGTGGACTGGGTCAGCTTCGGCGGGGCGGGACTGCTCTCCCAGGGCACGCGGGACGAGCAGCGCAAGTGCATCAAGTACAACCACCTGGTGGCCAACCTGCTGGCGTTCCACACGCTGGTGAACATGACACAGGCGCTGCAGCAGATCCAGCAGGCGGGACACCTGATCGACCTGGAGGCGCTGGCCACCTTCAGCCCCTACGCCACGGAGCAGTACAATCGGTTCGGCGACTACGCGCTCAACCCCAACCGCCGGCCGGAACCGTTGGAGCGGTACCTGGCCTTCCAGATCGGTGCCCTGCCCGGCTGAGGCGGCAAAGTGTGTGTTTTTTGCTCGAATCCTTACCGCTGCCCTAGAGGATGAACACATTGGCGCTGTTCCAGTTCTCGATCACGTTCAGGCCCGAGTGGATCTCTCGGCGCAGTGCCTCAGATCGCAGGTAACGGCAGAGGAAGATCGTCTTGCGGGCCTTTCCCAGCTCCGCCAGAGCCTTGTAGGTGGGGTGCTGCAGGTTGTTGCGGGTGAACCGGCGCAGGATGGTCTCCGCATCGGTCGTTCCGAGACGCAGTGCCGTAGCGTACTTGACCATCTCATCGTACTGCTGGCGGATCAAGTCCCAGTTGATCGCCCGTCCTAAGGCGGGTTGCAGGTTGGGGTAGGTCTCAGGGCCGCCGGGCTCAGGACGATAGAGCTTCTGGCGATGGAGGTCTTTCAGACGGGGCAGAAGGTCAAAGCCAAGGAGCCCACAGAAGGCAAAAGCGATCTCGCTCTGGCCATGGCTGTCGACGTAGTTCTTCTCGATAGCCATGTCGGTGTCGTGCCGCAGCAACCCCTGGATCATGGCGGCCACTTCGGAGGAAGAGCACGTCTTGAGCTGCGAGTAGATGCAGCAGGATCGGCGCTCGACGTGCCAGTATATCATCACGCCACGGCCACCGTAGCGGATGTGCCACTCTGTCATGAGGTTCTGGTCCCACGCACCGAACTGCTTTGCGTCAGAGGCGCAGGCCGTGGTTCCATCGCCCCAGATGTGTGGCTGGCGAACATGCAGAATGGCGTTGGTGACGCGCGTGATGGCGCTACGAAGATGGTCAGCGGTGATGAAGCGTCGGTGGACGTACAGCAGGTCCTTGTAGCTCTCGGCGCAATCTCCGGCACACATGCTCTTGATCCCGGCATTGGTTCCCAGACCGTAGAGGCACAGCAGTAACCGGCGCTGAAGAGTCTCTCGGTCCAGCGTTTCCCACGGTGTCGGGCTTCTGAACACGTCGGTGAACCCCAGACGCAGATCGGTCTCCTTGAGCATATCCAGCAGGCTGGTCAGCGGCCAGAGACGGTTAACATCCGATTTGAGTGCGGCGAGGTTCGCGGGCTCTGGCAGCGCAGAAAGCGGGGACAGCGATATGTGGCCGTTCCGATGCTCCAGGAACTTGACTGCAGGGTTGCTCGGCAGACCGCGGTTCAGGGCGGCCAGTTCGTCGGCCAGTTCGTGCTTCGTTTTGGCGATGAACGTCTCAGCATCCATGGGAAGATGCAGCGCCTGATAGTGGATCGTTCGTTCGGCATCGAAATGGATGGGAAGATCGGCATCGGGGTTGCGGAAACGAGCCGCGCCCTCGGTCCAGACCTCGCGACACCGTAGCTTCTCGCGTAGCGCCTGCAGCGCACATATCTCATAAGGGATGCGGCGAACCCGCTCGCGTCCCTTCGCGTCCCGTTCCAGCACCATGCATCGGTCGTTCGTTTTAACCACACCGTCCAGCGGCACCTCCGTCTTCAGCGGGAAGTAGGGGCCTCTGGTGGCCACGTGCTCGCCGAGGAACTTCACTGCCTCCAGCACCGGGCGGTGCAACGTGTTGTTCGACTGGAACTCCAGGGCGTCCAGTATGGGCGGTACGATCTGGCGATAGTGGTGGCGGTAGGAGTTGCCAAGAACAGTCTGAACCTGGCGGTCGTAGTTGACGCCGGTGGCGTTCCACTCGGCGACCAGGTTGTGGAGGACCTGTTCGCCGACGACGGGGTAGATGACGTCCCGGACGGCTCCTTCTGGCGACTGGACGGATGCAGCAGCGATCTGGAACAGGATGGAGTGCTTGCCGCCAACACGCTTCAGGTCCTTCAGGAGCAGCGTTTCGACCTTGCGCTCGGCACGCGCACTGACTGTATGAACCATCTGGTTGAGCAGGTCGATCAGGTTGTCGGTGATCTCCTGCATCCGCAGGTGGCACCAGACCGCAAGGAGCATTCTTCGCAAACGCGCCGGATGACGACGCAGTTCGTAGGCTTCTTCGGCGGCTACCCGCTGACGGTAGCGTTGCAGCAGCTTGGGTGGCACGGCAGCGAACAGGTCGGCCGGAAGCTCAATTGCGCGCAGTCGTTGCAGCTTGGCAACCTCCTGCTGAATGGTCCTGAGCTCCATGCCGCCCGCGTCAGCCTTCAGGTGATAGAGCAGCGCCTGCCCGGCGATCTCAGACGCCTCCCGCTCTTCTCCCTGTTCGGGCGTGGCTTCTTCCGTCGTACCGGGGCCGAGAGGACACAGGAGCGCATCGAGCGAAGCTCGAACGGAGGACGACAGGCGGCCGTCGACGGCCGCACAGAAAGCGTCCTCGTGCGAGCGGATCGCAGAATGCACCAGCCGGTTCAGACGCCTGGTGGCGGGAGGCTCGAAACGCAGTTTGCGGCACTGTGCACAGAAGGCCGCAGCCAGTGCTTCCGGATCGCGCTCCTGAGGCAAGACGTGTTTGTCCATCCACACCACGATCGCCTGAGCATCCGCATCGCTGACGGGCCGGAAGCCCAAAGCCTCGCGGATCTGTGCTCGATGATACTCGACCGTCCGGCCTGCCGTCGGATACAGCAGAAAGTGCTTTGCGTGAACGCCAACCTGGTCGGCGATATGCTGTACAACCGCGGACGGGATCTCGTGCCTTGCGGGGAAGCGTCCTTCGTGCTGGAAGCACTTGAGCAAGACGGCAAACCCCAGGCGGGTTGCACCGGTCTTGTTCTGCAGCAGCCCCAGTTCGTGGGGAAGCAGGGAGAAGTGGGCTAACAGATCGTCTCCGCTCCAGACGCGTTTCATGTGTCCTCCCGAGGGGGATGCGATATGAGATCCGGAGTGGGTGTCGCTGCTAGCGACGGCGCCTGCGTGCCTCGACGAGCTGCTGCTTAATCGTTTCCATTTCGGTCTCGGCGTAGCACAACGTGGTCTGCAAGTTCTTGTGGCCCATGAGCTTGCGCACGGAGGGGAGAGGCACGCCGTCGCGCAATCTCTGCGTGGCGTAGGTGTGGCGTAGCCGATGAATGCAGATCGGTCCTGCTTCCGAAGCGAACGCCGCCGGGCGCTTGTCTCTGGCAACCGTAAGATAACGATCGAAGTGGTAATAGACGGTCGCGTAATCCAGTGCGTCCCCTACCTGTCCTCCCTTACGCAGATCCCCACGGAAGAGGGGACCGACCGAACCCAGGGACTTGAGGACTTCGCGCAGGAGCCGCAGCGTGCGAGGCGCGTCGATCAGAGGCACGACCCGCTCGCGGTCCCCCTTGCCGATCACCCGAATGTAGCCGCCGTCTACGCTGTTCAACTGCAGGTGAGGGATCTGGATGCCGAGGGCCTCGCCCACGCGCATGCCGGTCTCATATAGTAATGTAAAGAGAAGGCGGTTGCGCTTGTCCGCCGCAGGGATGGCGGCGAGAAGGGCGGCGACCTGCTCTTCGGTCAGGGGCCGTGGGTCGCGCGCCGGCAGCCGAACCGGTTCGAGCTTCACCGCCGGATCTGCTGGCAGCAAGTCGTTGCGGTAGGCCCAGGCGAAGCAGGAACGCAAGGCGGCTTGTCTGCGCGCAAGTGTGGAGGGCGCCGATTCGGCGGTAGAGTGCAGGAAGGCGCGCAGGTGAGCCACGGTCACCGCCTCGGCGTGTGTGTCCTGCAGGAAGCGGACCAGCAGGTCTAAATCGTAGCCATAGGCTCGTCGGGTGTTGGGAAGAAGGCGGTTCCCGTTGGCCTCCAGGTAGGCTTGGGAGAGTTCCCGCAGTGTCATAGGGGCCGATGTCCAAGATAATCTAGGATTAGCCCACATTGAGACGGGCGGGCCATGATCTCAGATTCGGCGCGTGCGCGGTCATTCCTCCAAGATAACAGCACTTATCTTGGAGAGCGCCGAGCCCGCTACTTTGCGGCTGGTTGCAGCAATGTTGGGTCTGGGCCATCCTGGCGCGACGAATTCGTGGGCCGCCTCGGCCAGGTCGAGGCGCGAATGATGCGCAGCCATCACCCGATCCACTGGCTGCCTTCCCACTCTTTGCGGAACTCCTGCCCCGCCGAGATTGCCCGGGCGACGGGCATCAGAAACCCACCGATGTCCGCACAGGCGTCAGCCAGGTCGAGGCGCTTCGGAAGGCTGTGTCGTCTCAGGAAGGCAGCCCAGTCGGCCTTCTTCCGCCTGGATCCATGGAACACCTCGGTGAGGGCCACCGGCGTCTGGTCCGGAATGGTCGTCTTGCGCCTTGCGAACGTCGCCTGGACGGCCTCCTGGATCGCCTTGCCGTCCAGTGAGCAATGGCGGGCGATCTCGGAGAGGTCGTGGAAGTCCTTCATCCGGCTGTTGGACATGCCCAGCCCGACAATCGCCTGGAACTTCTCCGCGACGATCGTCGCCAGCGGATATGCCCGGATGCTGGGCTCTGGCATGGATAGGATGGTAGGGTACGACAGCCTCTGCGCCGGCGGCACGACGGCCTCGCCGAAGCCGATGTCCATCTTCACGTCGCAGGCGGCCTCCCCAAGCCGGGCGGGCACGACCACCGTGTAGCCCGGATACTCCCGATCCGCGCCCGCGGCCTGCACGGTGATGGCGGAGGTATCGAACTGGAGACCATCGTCCTGCTCGTCCGCACATATCTCGGTGAACATCCCCTTCAGGCCCTGTGGCGTGAAGCTCCCGAAGGCCAGGAAGTCGGCATCGCGTGTGGAGCGATAGGCGTCGGGGATGTAGACGGCGAGCAGCATCGCGCCCTTGAGAACCAACTGGTCAGCATGGCGGGATCTGCCGAGGCGATACAGGAACCGTTCGATGGCGTAGCGGTCCAGCAGGCGCTGCATGTCCTGGTAACGAGCCGATGCTCGCCGCACCATGCTGAGTTCTGCCGTGATCTGACGGCCTCGCGCCCGTGTGTCCGGCGTCACTGGATTGCTTCCAGGTACGGGTTCATGAAGGCCCACACACGGTCTATCACCGCAAACGGATGGAGATCGGCAGGCTGCACCTTGCGCGTTCCGACGGCGTCCTTGAGTGCTTCCACCGCGACGTCGATCCCGACCGACCGGCGGTGTTTGAAGCAGTCGCAGATCGTCTTCGCCAGGCTGAAGATGCGAACCGGAACCCCTTCGATCAGGTGTGTCTCGACGCCCGCGTTGAGCGACGCCTTCGACATCCTTACCACCTCGAGCGGTACGGAGGTGACGTGGGGCACCCAGCCTTTGCGCGGCAGGGCGATCCACACGGCGTGTGGCGACTGGGTGCCCACTCCGTGGTAGCGCAGCGCACTCAGCAGGCAGATCACAGCACAGGGAGCGTAGGCCGCCACTTCCACCAGGCTGGCGTGCGCGCTGCAGTTACGGTCGGGCAAAGCGTAGAGGCCCCGTCCGATGCGCTCCAAGCGTCCTGTTCGGGCAAGATACCCCAGGTAGGTGTCGGAAACTCCCAGGCCGGCGACATCGGCGGCGCGGATGACGCCCTTGGCACGCGCGGCCAGTTCCACACGGTCGCGTTTCAGTGTTTCGCCCATGCCCGTATTGTACTACGAAAGTCTAGGAGAGTATGTGAGATGTCCTAGAGATTCGTGGGATCAGGAGACCGAAGGCTCTCTCAACTCGCGCCTTGCGCCCGACGGCTTCGCGGGCCGCGTGCACAGATGCGGCCCAACTCGAGCTGGAACGATCTCCTCCGGCGCTTCCCCCCTCCGTCCGCCAGATCAACACCCTCTCCCGGTAACTTACGGTACAACACTTTTGTGCGGGGATCCAGCCTCGGGTCGCGCTCGGTTGGGTCATCTAGGCGGCGATTCGAGCGTAGATGGCCGTGCATTCGGCCTCGCGACGCCTGTGGAGGCTTCTGAGTGCGGCGTCTGGCCTTGATGGGGTGACTCTAGTTTTTCGGGAGAAACATACGCTAAGCCGGCGTGCTCAGCCTACCCACTGAGCTTCCAGTGATACTGGCCCGTGAGCAGAATGTGGTCCCATACCAGCGGCGATAAGTGGGCGAGGCATTCCTGCGGGATCGGCGCTTTCTGCTCGGCGAGGCACTGGATGGCCTTCTGCAGATATACCGTGTTCCAGAGGGTGATGGCGGCCACCACGAGGTTGAGTCCGTCGGCGCGGAGCATCATCTCCTCGAAGCGACGTTCCTGCACCATGCCCCGGCGGTAGAAGAAGACGGCACGAGCCAGGTTGTTGCGCTGCTCCCCCTTGTTGAGCCCGGACGTGACCCGCCACCGCAGGTCCGGGCTTTCCAGCCAGTCCACTGTGAAGAGCGTCCGCTCGATACGCCCGATCTCACGCAGCGCCCACGCCAGGTTGTTCTGACGCGGATAGGACGCCAGCTTGCCAAGGATCAGCGATGCCGTCACGGTTCCTTGCTGGATGGAAGCGGCCAGTCGCAACACCTCCGACCAGTTCTCGCGAATCTGCTTCTCCCGGATCACCCCGCCGATGAGGGAGCCCAAGCTCGGGTAGGCGTCCGGTGTGTCCATGACGAAGAGCCTCTTCTCCGTCAGGTCCCGAATGCGCGGAGCGAACCGGAAGCCCAGGAGATGGCACAGGGCGAAGACCTGTTCGGTGTAGCCGGCGGTGTCCGTGTAGTGCTCCTCGATCTGCAGGTCTGCTTCATGGTAGAGCAGCCCGTCCAGCACGTGAGTGGCGTCGCGTGCGCCGGCACTGATGACCTTGGTGTGGAACGGTGCGTAGCGGTCGGAAACGTGGGTGTAGAAGAGTGTCCCGGGGCCGGTGCCATAGCGGGCGTTGACCTGTGCCGAGCTCTCGCGCCTGCCGCCGACCGGGAAGTGCTGTCCGTCGGAAGAAGAGGTCGTTCCTTTGCCCCAGTGTGCGGCCAGTTCCTGCGCGTGCTGGGCGTTGACCAGTTCTGCCAGTGCGCGCGTGTAGGTCTCGTCTCGAATGTACCAGTCGGTGACCTGGGCCATTCGGCCGTAGCTCATTCCGGGTGTCGCCATGGCCATCTTCGCCGGTCCCAGGTTGGTCGCTTCCGCCAGGATCGTGGCGAACAGCGCCTCCCTATCGCGCGCCGGCGTGCCCTGGCGCAGGGCGGTGAAGTGCCGGGTGAAGTCCGTCCAGCGATCCACCTCGACCAGCAGGTCGGTGATCTTCGCCGCCGGCAGCCGATCGTAGGCACGACGCGCCTGCTCGTCCGCATCCGCGGGCACCTGCGAGGTGATCGGCGACACGACGACCCGCTTGCCGGAAAGCCGAACCCCGTCCAGCTCACCGCCGGCCAAGCGATCGTTGACGCGCACCAGGTTGCGGTGTAGTTCCTGGCGTCTGCTCGACAGATAGGCGTCGACCTCGTCATGGACGGGCAACCTTGGGATCACTTCCGCCGCCGCTTCTCGCGGAAGCAGATGCTCCTCGAAGTCGCGGAATAGGCGACTGCCACTGACATAGACATCGCCCGATCGTAGTCCGGCCCGCAGCTCCGTGAGCGCGCAGAGTTCGTAGTAGCGTCGATCGATGCCTTTGTCGGTGAACACGTGCCCCTGCCATCGCGCCTTGACGAATCGATCCGGTGCGTCCGGTGGCACTTTGCGAATCTCGTCAGCGTTGAGGCGACGCAGGACGTCCAGGGCCTGAAGCAACGGCCCGTAGGCACTGGTCCCGGCGAAGGCCAACGTCGTCAGCATGGTGGGCGCGTACCGGTGAATTTGCTGGTAGTGCGACTCGATGTGGTCCAGGTAGTCGAAGTCGGCTGGTTGCGCCAGGACTTCGGCTTCCGCGACCCGCGCTTCGAACTCGTCCCAGGAGAGCAGTGTCTCGATGGCCTGGAAGGGATCGGCGCTCGACTGCCGCGCGGCGATCAGCGCCTTGCCGACCTTGGCGAAGAGCCGCACCTTGTCGTTGATTGCCCTGCCGCTCCGTCGGAAGGAGTCCTGATGGCTCTGCTCGCCTCGGCGCATGATCTGTTGGATCATGCGGTCGTGCATCTGCAGCACCTGGTCCGTCAGGGTCGCGATGGTCTCCAGCACGAAGGCCACCAGGATCGCGTACCGGCGGTCTGCATGGGTCCGCGCCAGGAACTGCGGCGTGTAGCGCGCCCCCTCCCGCGCCAACGACAGGAAGCGATTCTGATGGATGAGTCGTCCCCAGTCGGACGGGATTCCGAGCCCCCGCAGGAAGGCGATCCGCTCCAGGAAGCGCAGGATTGTGGTCGGCGCGGTCTTGCCGCTGGCCTGGCGCGCCCAGGTCAAGGAGGTCTGCAGGCGTTCGGCGCTCTCATCCCGCGACAGAAGGGCGTCGAGGCGCGCTTTGTGCTCGGGGGTCAGCCCTTTGACCAGAGCGTGGGTGGCCTGGTTCTGGGCTTTGTGCCGTACTTCCCAGGCGAGACGCTCGATCGTCGACATGGCGGGCATGACGACGCGCCGGGCCTGCATCTCCCGCACAAGCGCTTCGACCAGCTTGGTGCCATTGTCGGTGGAGAGCGCGACCGGCATCAGCCAGGCGCCAAGCTCGCGCCGGCACTCCGCTGTGTATGATCGGAAGCCGCCCGTCGCCAGTAGATCCCGATAGTGCTCTCGCCTGGTCGCCTCGCGCCCCCGGGCGTAGCACGTCAGTTCGCCCGCGTCGACGCCCACCTGTTCGGCGATGTGGGTCAGGACGGCATCCGGCGGCTTCTCGTCAGGCTCCCACGGGCGTCCGGGGAACCGCAGGTACGCCCACTGGACGGCATAGCCGAGGCGGTTGGGCGCACGCCGTTTCTCTCGGATGTGGCGCAGCTCGTCAGGGGTGAAGGTGTAGTAGCGTTCGATCTCCTGATGCGGGATGTCGTCGGGGATGAGGAGGAAGTCGGCACGCTGGGCCGCTGTGAGGACTTCGCGTGTTGGCAAGGGCGTTCTCGGCTACCCGCTCAGCAGGCGCAGCTTGTGCTTGACTTGCTCGCGGCTGACCTGCGTGTAGCGGACCGTCGTCTGGATGGCCGGCATCCCGCGTTGTGTCATGTGGCCCAGGTAGTAGGCGACCTCCTCAAGGCTCCAGCCGGCCGCCCTGGCCCGATGGGCGAAGTCGTGACGCAGATCGTGGAAGGTGATGTCCTGCACGAGGCCCCACTCAGAGCGAGTGGCTTTCTCCTTGAGGGAACGGAACCACTGGTGCATGCCGCTCTCGGTGAGGCGCTCGTGCCGTTGGGACAGGAAGACATAGGGGCTGAGCGTCTCGCGACGCTCCTCCCGTTCCTCGGTGAGATAGCGATGGAGTGGCTGGCGCGCCTGGTTCACCAGGTCGATGTCGCGCAGCTTGCCGCCCTTGTAGCCGACGCGCAGCCAGCCCACCTTGGGGCCAACATGGGCGTTCTCCATCGTGAGATGTGCCACGTCACTGACGCGGCAGCCGGCCCAGTAGCCGAGGGCGAAGAGGGCAGCACTGCGGGTTGTGCCGTCACGTTCGGCGAGGTTGCGCAGCACGTAGCGCTGGTCGGGTGTGAGCTCTCGAGGAGCCAACTGCTGTTGCGGAGGCAGCGCGACTTGACGCGCGGGGTTCCTGCTCAAGACGCCTTTGTCTTCGATCAGCCAGCGTGCGAAGCAGCCGGCGATTGCCTTGACGCGAGCGCGATGGTTGAGGCTGCAGCCGCTCGCCCCCAGTTCGTCCAGATAGACGGACAGCGCGGTGGCCGTCAGTTGACGGGGGGCGAACTCGCCATCGCTTCCCGGGCGGTTGGCGATCCAGACGGTAAGCTGGCGCAGCACTCGCTCGTAGACGATGTGGGTGGCCGCGGCGCGCGGCGGCATCGCGTCCAGGAACTCCGCCACGATGGCGGGCGTCATTTCCCTGCTGAGTTTTCGGGTTTCATCCGAAGGCATGGCATCTGTGGATCGTGAGGGGAGCATGTCTGGCGCCCACGAGGACTCAGCAGGGAAGTAATATTCCCTGCTGAGTCCCAGAACTGGCCAAGTCTACCTCGGAAGGGACAGTGGGGGTGCCAACGTAGGGCCCTTAGCGTAGGTGTTTCCCGGAAAACTGAAGTCACCCCAGCAACGCCAGCGCAACCGCCAGCACGATCCCCAGTAGCTCCGATGTGGCCGCCGGCGGCAGAAGCCGCCGGTCTCCTGTGGAGAGGCTCAGGGCGATGCCGAAGATAGGACCCATCAGCGGAGCCACCAGCATCGCTCCGATCACGACCGCCGTGCTGTTGGCCAGGAGGCCGTAGGCCGCAATGGTCGTCGAGATCGCCACCATGACGTAAAACGACGCGGTCGGCCGCGAGATGCCGTCTACCGAGTCGTAGACGGCGCGCCTACGCTCAGGCGTAGTGCCGACCAACACGCCGAGAAACCGCATCTCTCTACCGTCCCCTGTGTTCATGCTGGTTGCCCACGTCGTCGTGGCGAATGACCATCTGGCCGATACGCGATGTCATACTGGGGTTGCGGGCGCGTCAGTCGGCTTGGCCCCGAGCACCACCTCCACGGGCACCCACATCGCTCTGCGCTCGACTTCGATGACCTGGAAGCCCGCTGACTCGAGTGCCCGGCGAGCGTAGATCGGCCTGCAATCGAGCAAGTTGGGGAAGTGCTCGTGCGTCCATTCGTACACCCGCACGCCGATGCCGTCCTCCTCCTCCTTCGACACGGCTACCACCACGATGCGTCCTCCAGGCCTCAGCACCCGGAGGCACTCGCCGAGTACCAGGGGGATCTCGTCCGTGTCGAACAGCTCGAGCGTGAAGCTCATGAAGGCGGCATCGATCGAGCCGTCAGCAAAGGGAAGGGCTGTACCATCGCCCACCAGAAGCGCGACGCGGTCGAGCACCTCGGCATCTTGCATGCGCTGCCGAGCCACGTCCAGCATTCCCGGCGATAGGTCGATGCCGTATGCCCGCCCCGCTGGCCCGACCGCCTCCGCAATACGGGCGAGTGAGTGGCCGGTACCGGATCCGACCTCGAGCACCCGCTCGCCCGGCTGGGGGTTCAGCAGCACGAGACCGGCCAGCCGAACGGGTTCCTCACTCCTCTCCGCCAGCAGATCGTACACGTGGCAGATCTTGTCGTAGAAGCGGCGTGTCTCGTATCTGCTCCTCAGCACGCGCAGCACTGCGTGCGAGTCTGCTTCACGACGTTGCGGGTTCCCCCACGTCACTGCGCCTCCTCCTCCACGCGAGCGTTCGTGTGACCTACACGCTGTGGCTCCGCCCCATCAGCGGCAGTACCTGGTCCGGCTTGAAGTACCGCCGGAAGATCCGGTAGTAGAGCAGCTCCTCCTTTGAGCGCAGGAACACCCCGTCTGCGATCTCGCGCTCCTTCCTGAAGTCCGCATCGCTGCACACGTAGGTGGCGTACTCAGTCAGGTGTCGGCTCAGCCCCGAGCCCGAGCCGAACTTCTCCTTCCGCCTAAGGGCGATCTCCGGCGGGATCAGAGCCTTCGCGGCTCGTCTCAGAATCCACTTGTCCACTCGCTGCGCCCCACGCTGCTTCAGGTCCATGGGCAGCTTGAAGGCATAGTCGACCAGGTCGGGATCGTCCAGGAACGGAACCCGCACCTCCAGGCCGTGCGCCATGCTCATCCGGTCGCAACGCTGCAGGTTCGTGTTGTGCAAGCCACGCGTGATGTCCAGTAGCTCAGCACCCACACGCTCGAGAGGCAGCTTCTTGAGGTAGTCGTAGCCGGCAAACAGCTCGTCAGCGCCCTCACCGGACAGTGCTACCTTCACGTGGTGGCTGACGAACTCAGCGAGAAGGTAGTTGGGTACTGCACTCCGAACGAGAGCGCAGTCGAACGACTCGAGGTGTCGGATGACCTCCGGCAGCGCATCAACGGCCTCACGGACCGTGAAGATGCGCTCATGGTGGCGTGTACCAAGGCACGTTGCCACGGTACGGGCCCGGACGAGGTCTTCGCTATCAGCGGTGCCTACCGCGAACGTGCTCATCCGCGTGCAGAACTTCGCGGCCAGCGCCGCGATGAGGCTGCTGTCGAGCCCGCCGCTCAGGAAGACCCCAACCGGTACGTCAGCCGTCAAGCTCGCTCGCACAGACCGCGTGAGCCGACGGAGCAGTCCTCGCCTTGCGGTCTCGGCGTGTGCAACGACTGCCGGCTCGGGGTTCAGACCCCGGTATGCCCGGAGGCCCACTGCGCTGTCGTAGTAGTGTCCTGGTGGGAACTCCTCGACGCTGCTCGCGAAGCCGAGGAGCGGACGTATCTCAGAGCAGAACGCGAGTTGGTCTCCGCGTCGGCTGACATACAGCGGTTTGATGCCCAATGAGTCCCGAGCCAGCAGGTAGCCGGCCGGGCGCACCACCGCGAACGCGAACATGCCCTCCATCTCCCGAAGCCACTCGCCCGTCGGCCGGCCACTGCAGGCAAGGCGCAGCACGGTCTCCGTGTCGCTCCGCGTTTGAAATGTCCTGGCGCCCATGCCTTTGCGGAGGCGCATATGGTTGTAGACCTCGCCGTTGTAGACGATGTGTGCACCTGTCTCCCGATCGCTCATCGGCTGCGCTCCGCCCTCCAGATCGACGATCGCAAGCCGGGCGTGCGCCAGCGCTCTCCCCTCTTCCTTCAGCATTCCCTTGCCGTCGGGGCCGCGGTGTGCGACGGCGTCCAGCATACGCTGAACCGTACCATCGGCATCTGTGCCGATCACTCCGGCTATACCACACACTTGGCTTCTCCTCTCACCGGCTCAGAAGCGCTCTAAGCGCTCCACGTCGACCACAAAGACGATCGCGCCGCCGACCAGAACTTAAACCGGTGCACCCAGCAAAGCACCTACCATCGCTGGGTCCGGGGGCGACACGCTGGCATACTGCTCCCTCGTCTGGCAGTTGGCGCGGACCGCCTCCAGGACATCCTCTATGGCTGGCCGTTGCGCCCCGATGAGGAGCGTCGTGTTGCCTTCCCGCAGAAACCCGCCGGTGCTGCCGATCCGCGTGAACCGGATCTCGCGCGCCAGCAAGGCGTCCATCACCTTGCGGGCATCGGTGTCGTGGACGACTGCGATGATGAGCTTCACGGCCCTACGTCCTCCTCTCCATCACAGGAGCGCCGAAGCGTCCGTCGCCGGAGACGCCATCGTCCGTGACGCTCCGCACGATGACCGTGCGCATCGGGAACGGTATCTCGATGCCTTCTGCGCGGAAGCGCGCGTGTAGCGCTTTGACGAACTCCGATTGCAGCAGGTACTGCGCCTCGAACTGACTCACCCGGAGAGCGGTTACGAAGTCCACGGCGGACTCGCCGAACCCTTTCCAGCGTACAGTAGGCTCCCAAGCTGGATCCGCGCCGTTGACGCTCCGCTCCACCTGCCGGGCCACGTCCAGCACGACGTCCTCGACGTGCTGCAGGTCCGAGTCGTAGGCCACGCCGCAGGGCACGTAGACCGACATGGCGGGCTCCGGCAGGTAGTAGTTGGTAACCACTGCCTGGCTCAGCTTGGAGTTCGGGATGACCACCACGTTGTTGGCGAACAGGCGCACCATCGTGTTGCGCCAACCGATCTGCTCGACGTATCCCTCTTGGCCGGTCTCGAGTCGTATGAAGTCCCCCACGCGAATCGGCCTGTCGATCGCCAGGTAGAAGCCGGCGATCAGGTTCGAAAGGGTGTCCTGCGCAGCGAGCGCAACCGCAAGGCCCCCTATCGCGCCGCTCGCCAGCAACGGGCTGATGTCGGCGCCGGCGATCCGGAGCGCATACAGGCCAGCCAGGCCCACAGCAAGGACATTCGTGAGCTTCCGGAGCAGGTTCAGTCGGTACCGAACAGAGCCGAAGTGCTCCAGGTCGTCCGCCACGCGGCGCAGGCGCCAGTCCACAGCCCGGTTGAACAAGCGAAGCGTGGTCCACAGGAGCAGTGCCACCCACCCGATCGCGAGCACCCGCCCCAGTAGCTCTGCGGTCCGCGGATGAGCGTGCAGCGGCCCGAGGCTGGCCGCGCTGTAGTAGGCACCAAGGAGCACAAGCCCCAACGCCATCAGGCGGCGCGGCGCGGCGATAAGCGCCTCGTCCGGCTGCAGCCCGATGCGGCGAAGTACTGCGCGCACGCCGCGGCCCCAGAATGCCCACACCACGCACGCCGCGACGACGAACGCCGCGAACACGAGGAGGGCGCCCAGCCACTCGGAGGCATCGGTTCTGCCTGTGACCATGCCCGCTCACCTCCTGCCCACGCGGGCGGCTTCGGATGCGGCAGCGGCACGATCTGCAGGAGGCACCGGACGTCCGGAGTCGTCGACAACGGCGACCCCTCCGTTTGCGAGCCGCGTCGACCACCGAGTCGCCTCCGAGAGCGCCCGGCGGTCTCAGGGCTGTGCGGCGCTGTCCGGGCGTGCCCTGCAGGCGCGCCCGCATCTCGGCGAGATCGCGCGCCTCCGCCTTCCGCACATCGCCGAACCCCTGCTCCCCGCTTGGATCCACCGCCCACGTCGGCCTGTTCGCCACGTATGCATACGGCGGCTCGGTCTCGACCGGATCGCGCGACATCCAGCGGCCAAGGTCCGCGCGCAGGTGCCGCTGCTGGACGTAGTACCGGCCGGGCTTGCCGTCCCACGCGTAGCCCCAGTCGCCGAACGCCATGGCCGAGGCGGCGGTGAGCTGGATCAGGCCCCAGGCGTCGTACTGGTACTCCGCGATGGCGTCGCCGTCAATGTCCGTCACCTGCCGCATGTGGCCCTGCATGTCGGGAATGTAGAACCGGTGGGTCGCGTTGGGCGAGAAGCGAGGGGAGAGGAGTGAGGAGTAAGAGGTCAGGCGCGGCGGTTTCGTCGCATGACGGTGAGCATGCGGCTTAACTCGTCGAGCAGCCCTCGCAGTCGCCGGGTCTCGTGATCGGGAAACCACCCCAGTTCCTCGCATAGCGTTACCAGCGTCGCCGTCTCGGCCAGCGAACCCTGAGCGATGGCCAGGAAGTTCGCCTTGTCTTTCGACGTCTCGCGCGTCCAACCCTCCGCGATGTTCGCCGGGACCGACACCACAGCCCGCGTGAGCTGCGACCGCATGCCGTAGATCTCTTCCTTCGGCAACAACCCTACAAGCGCGTATACCTCAAGAGCAGCCTCCATCGCCTTCCGCCAGACCGTCGTATCGCGATAGTGCACTCTCTCTCCCCTCTCTTCTCTTCCCTCACTACTCGGCCTACGCCGTATAGACCCCCAGCGCCGTGCCGTCGGCCTTCAGGTTCTCGCGCACCATCTCCCGCCCCGCCGCGTCGAAGGTGCGCTCGATGGTCACGCCGTTGCCGAGCTCCCGGCGGGTCATGCGGCCCACGGGATCGTACCCAAACGTGAAGCGCTGGCCGTAGACGTTCAGGATCTCCAGTACCTGCCCGTCCGGCAGGTACTTGTAGTCATAGGTGTGCAGGGCGTCGTCGCGCATCTGCGTCGGCCGGCCGGCGAGGTCGAAGGCATAGGTCAGTCGCTTGTTCGTCGCAGCGTCTATCGCGGCAGTGCGCCGGCTGGCCAGGCACTGCGTCACCTCGCCGCAGCCTCCATCTCTGGGCAAGACGGCAGCAGGCCCCGCCGGCTCATCCGAGCGTACCACGATGCGAACGTGGGACTGACCCTGCCATCGGGACCGACGACAGGGGGCACGTCGGGGCCGTATTGCTCCCAGAGGTAACGGTAGAACTCATCCGGCGGGGCCTCGTATTCGCCACGGACCACGCGGACGGCCCACAGGTGAGCGCGGCTACAATCCCGGAACACAAGCTGCATGACCTCGATCAGGTTAATCTGCGCTATGGGCTCACGTTCGCGATCGACCGCCTCGCCGAGTGCGCGGCGAGCCGGCTCACCCATGCGGCGGAGTGCCTCCATGATCGGAAGAACGCTATACGCGCCGACGTTGCTGTGCCTCAGGGCTCCGATCATCGCCGGAACGGCACGCGGGCCACAGGTGACCAGCTTGGCGGTTATCTGCTCGCGACGGCGGGAGTCGTCATGATCCGTCCACCCCAACTCCAGCAACAGCAGACGCGGCTGCATGCCGCGCACCGCGAGCCACCCGCCGATCAGGACGCAGGCGACCACCGCCACTCGAGCACCGGTCCGCTGCGTCATGGCCCCGTACCGTGCGATGCGCCGCCGGCCCTGTCACCCTGGAAGAGGCCCAGAGTGGCAAGGTCATGCGCGATACCACCCGAGAACGTGCCGATGTTCTGCCCAAGCGTGAGGCCCTCTGGATCGTCGCGAACAAGCAAGAAGGGGCTATTGTAGTATATGTGCAGTAGACGAACAACGTACTCCTTCCGCTGCGCCATCGGCCATCGGGACGGGGCGAGCTCGACCAGCACGTTCGCATCTACAAGCCGCCTGCGCTGAAGTCGCGGGCAATCCAGTCCCTTGCGCAGCCGTTCGGTCCGCCTGCCGGCCGCTCCGGGGTCGCGGAGGATCGCGCTCACAATAAACGACAGCTCTCTCGCCGCAGCCTCGATCGCCACAGGCGCCCGTAGGAGCCGCCTCTCCACGAGCAGCGCCCGGGTCTGCTCTATGCCTCGCCGGATAACCTCCCGTCCCCTTTCGGTGCCGCGCAAAGTGCGCAAGAACAGCACCCGCCACTCCGCAACTGCGTTTGGCCCACGCTCCATGCGGATGCGCCGGTAGACAGCCTCAGACCGGAGCCACTCCTCCAGGACCTCGGCCTCTGATACGTCAACCAGTGGAGGGCTCGGCCTCTCAAAGGCGAATCCACCCACCCGGAGGGCCCTGTCTGAGCGGATCTGCGCCGGGCCGACGCTCACAGGTTGGCCCTTCCACCACGTGGCAACGGCCCGGCCGAACTCGCTCTGTTCGGCCCAGTCCCACTGATCAGCGTCCAGGAACCTCGGCGAGCACAGCCGGCGCCAAGAGCCACTCAGGCACGTGGTTCCTCCGAGCGCTCTCACGGAGGTCCGCACCGAACGGCCCAAGAAGAGCCACGGCAAGCCCTCGCTTCACGTCGCTGGGCTGGCGCGTCCACATCGGCAAGAACCCCAACGGGTAGACGCCACGTCTCCCGGCGCGCCGCACGCCCTGCGCGACGCCGCGCACTGACATCCACTTCGCCCACGCCTCTCTCGGCTCGGGGTCGATCGGTGCGGCGTTGCCCTCAGAGTCGTCGGTCCATGTGCGATCAGGTTCGAGCCGGATCCTTGCGTCCTTGTCGGCGGCCCCCCTCGCGAGGGCTTGGTCACGGCCCTCCGCCTTGCGCACATCACCGAAGCCCTGCTCCCCGCTCGGATCCACTGCCCACGTCGGCCGGTTTGCCACGTACGCGTACGGCGGCTCCGTCTCGACCGGGTCCACCGACATCCACCTTCCGAGGTCCGCCCGCAGGTGGCGCTGCTGGACGTAGTAGCGGCCCGGCTTGCCGTCCCAGGTGTAGCCCCAGTCGCCGAAGGCCATGGCCGAGGCGGCCGTGAGCTGGATCAGGCCCCACGCGTCGTACTGGTACTCAGCGATGGCGTCGCCGTCAATGTCCGTGACCTGCCGCACGTGGCCCTGCATGTCGGGAATGTAGAACCGGTGGGTCGTCCCGCCCTTGGAGGCGAGAAGCCCGCCCGGAGCGCCGGGCAGCGTGGTGAAGATGCTGTTGTCCCGCAGCAGGACGTGGTCGTCCCAGAGGTACGTGATCGCGCTGTCCCCGGCAAGGCGCACCCGCCGCAGGCCGTCGCGGCTGTACCGGTTCTCCTCCGTGTAGCTGCTCACCTGGACGACCTTCACGAGACGGTTCTCCTTGTCGTCGCACGTGTCCCCCCGCGCGCCGACCTCAGTGCGGTCCCGTGCCACCACCACCGTCGAGTTCCTCGGGCGTCCACGGGTGTGCTTGGTCGAACTCGAGCCTCCCCATGCGCATCTGCTCAAGGAGCCAGTCCACGTATGCGGCGAGGCTTGGCCACTCGTTGATGTGCTTTCCCGGCGCCACGCGCCAGATCTCGTACTCGCGCACAACGGTGGAGCCTGCCGTCGCGCAGACGATCCAGTCCTGGTCCACCATGATGACGATGGCGTCGACCGGCAGTCCCGGGAACTCGCGGCGCATGCGGAAGGTCTCCTGCGCGCAATGGAAGTCGCCCTGCGGCACGCGGTTACCCGTCACTTCGATGGTGCACGGTGGCACGTCGAGGTTCCCCACGGTCTCAGCGAACTCTCGCAGTTCCTGGCTGAACGGCAGGCCAAGGGCTTCCTCCATCGGACGCCACACGCCCGGCCCCGTTCGGCCCCACATGAAGCACTCGATCCCCATCTCTTGGGCGCGCTTGAGAAGCTCGTCGCGGTCCCACACGGGCGCACCTCCCCTATCGCTGGCTTGGGACTTGTGATGCCCGCCATTGCCAGTACTGCCGACGCTCGCGGGCGAACGTAGCGCGGGCCGTCGCGCTGAGGCCCTCCTCGGGCGCGGGCAACTTCTTGTGAGCTGCCCACCAGCTCTCGGCGAGGGTGCCGGACTCCTCCTGGCCCAAATGGTGAAGGGAGAGGCGAGCATCCTGTGGCGAGACCTCCAACACCTCCAGCTGGCCCCCATTGTACCGAACGGGCGCGAGGCCACGCTGTGCGGCCGCCAGGTTGGTCGTCCCGTCCCGACGCACCAGGTCCCAGTCCACGTCCTTGAGCTGCCACACCTTCCTGCCCCACGGCGTCGTCGCCACTCGATAGCGCTCGTAGATCCCGAGACCGACGCGGGATCGAGCCGCAGCCTGCACCCCGTCGCGCAGGTCGGACTCCATCTGTCCTGCC
>Ga0172371_10003983_pt1 | contig 22619 bp, 15 predicted proteins | sample Lak12m_FD_114543 | JGI IMG/M metagenome (GOLD analysis project Ga0172371, IMG submission 114543) | Freshwater microbial communities from Kabuno Bay, South-Kivu, Congo - kab_022012_12m | ecosystem: Environmental > Aquatic > Freshwater > Lake | place: Democratic Republic of the Congo: South-Kivu...
CTATACCATCAAAATAAAAATACGTTGGTCAGACTTTTCAACGATTTCCAGACAAAAAACGCTTTTATCACCAACAAATTCAAACCAAGTAATATTTGAACAGGCGAAATATCTATTTGATAAATATTGGACAAAGGATAAAGCTGTTCGTTTAATTGGTATTGGATTAAGTAATCTAGTTAACCAAACCTATCAACTTAATCTCTTCAATAATAATGAAACAATAACTAAGAAATCTAAACCTGAACTATTATCTGCAGTAAAGACACTGCAAGAGCAATTTGGAAAGGACATAATTCATTTTGGAAATGAAGATGGTTTAAACGAGGAAGAATAAAATTGGAATTAATTCTGAATTATCAAAACTGGTCAATCAATATCCCAGATATTGACGTTTCCTTCAAAATCAAATACCGCGATTTGGGAACCATCAGAAGAAAAAGTTATATTTTGAACACTTGATTTCTGAATTATCTCTTTTTTAACACTTCCATCTGAAATATTCCAAATCAGAATTGTAGGTTTCAATTCCCCATTAATCTCAGATATTGAACTACTAGCGATATACTTTCCATCAGGCGACCATACAGTTATAGAAATAAAATCTTCATGGATCAATAAAGAGTCAAGATCTTCTGTACTCATATCCATAATTTGAATCTCATTTTTACTAACCCAAGCAATTTTTCTCCAGTTTGGTGAAATATACACGCCGTACAAATTTGAATATGTAGAATCTCGCCATTCTATAGTCCTATTGATTTCCCCAGTATCAGAATTAAAACGATAAATGGTAAAATTCGAAAGTGAAGCGGCGGCGATTTCAGAGCCATCAGTGGAGTATGTAATATTCGTCATCCATTCTGGTACACCCCATTGTTTAATTATTGATCGACTATTTATATCGTAAACTTGTATATCTTTAGCTGTAGATGAAAAGGCTAATCGATCACCACTAGAAGAATAGGTCAAGCTTGTAATCGCATCATTCCCATCAATAATGATAGGAGTGTTCCCTTTGGTTGATAAATCCACAATAGTGATATTGGTTGAATCACTAACCCAAGCAATAGTTTTTTTCTGGGGAGAAATCACAATATCACGTGGATTTTCACTTAGTATTTGTTGTGAAGTTAAGTCATCCATGGATTCAAATAAAAAAATCCCAAACTCAGAAGACCCGATGACCGTCTCGAAATCAGGTGATATCGTGAGGCTATTTATCTCACCCATATTTTGTGAATAAACTGGCAAAACGTATTCTAATCCTTGAGGAGTAGAATTTATATCTGGTTGAGGTGTATTGGTGCCCTCGGAGTTAAACCATGTGGAGAATTCATCCCAATAGGAATCAATCAGATTAAGACTATTGCAGGCAGATAACATACTCATTACGATCAACCATCCCATCCACCAAAAACTACTTAATTTGATTGGTTGTTTGTTATTCAAATTAGTCTTATGTGGAACTTGTAGATTTGATTTCCTTTTCATAATCATATCTTACACCAATTTTAAATTTTTCTGTAATTTTCTTATGCTAACAAGAAATCTATTTATGAGATTAAGAATAATAATAAAATTCTACAAAATGCTATAATTAATTATTTCCTTGAAGAAAGGATTTAGAATATGTACATCTTGGAACCTCGACAAGAAGAGATTAAGAAAACTGAAAGAATTCAATTACAAAAACTAAAAGACACACTCGTAAAATTCGGCGCTGATGAAGAACACCTCGCAAATTTAGAAGATTCGATCAGACAATTGGATGAATTCTTTCTGCTTGTTGTTGTAGGAGAATTTAATTCTGGAAAAAGCGCTTTTATTAATGCATTACTCGGACAACCTTTGCTTGAAGAAGGTGTTACACCAACAACAAAAAAAATAAATCTTATTCACTTTGGAAAACAAAAAGACCAAAAATTTGTTGATGATGATCAACAGGAGATCTTACTTCCAATTGAATGGTTGAAAGAGATTAGTATTGTTGATACTCCTGGAACAAACGCAATTATTCGTTCTCATGAAGAGATAACATCCAAATTCATCCCCCGTTCAGATCTAGTATTATTTATTACATCTTCAGATCGACCTTTTACACAAAGTGAGCAACAATTCCTAGCGAAGATCCACCACTGGGGTAAGAAAATTATCTTCATCATCAATAAGATAGACATACTTCAAGATGAGAATCAACTAAATCAGATCTATGATTTTGTACTCGATAATGCTGAAAAGCTATTGGAGACAGAACCAGAGATTTTTCCTATTAGCGCAAAAATGGCACTCAATGCCAAACAAGGAAATCCATCCGATTGGGAAAAAAGTAATTTTGAAAAATTGGAAAATTACATCAAAGTTACCCTAGACGAACAAGAGCGTGTTAAGTTGAAGTTCCTTAATCCGATAGGTGTAGGGATCAATCTCTCTCAACATTATAGGAAAATCGCGTCTGATAGATTAGATATTATGAAACACGATATTTCGATGTTAAAGGATATCGAAGAACAAATGCGTGTTTATGAAAAAGACATGCAACGCGATTTCAGCCTTTGGTTAGCATCCTTAGAAAATATCATCTATGAAATGGAGAAAAGAGGAATTGAATATTTTGATGAAACATTTCGGCTCGAACGAGTGTTCGATCTCATCAATAAAGATCGCATTGCTAGAGAATTCGAATCAAATGTTGTTGGAGAACTTCCCAAGCAAATCGAAGAAGAAGTGATCGAAATCATTGACTGGATGGTTGAATCTGACCTAAAACAATGGCAAATTATCAATGAATTCATCATCAATCACCAGAAATCTAACCTAACTAGATCCGAATACAGCATCGGTATTGGATCATTTCAGTATAATCGAGAGCGACTATTAAACGCAATCAGTCGAGAAACACAGAATATCGTTGAGACGTATGACAAGAAAAAAGAGTCTAACTCAATCGCAGAAAGCGCAAAAATCGCGGTCGCAGCTTCTGCTGCAATTGAAATAGGCGCGGTTGGTCTTGGGACTGCGGTAGCCTTCTTAGCTAGTACTGCTTCAGCAGATGTTACAGGAATACTGCTGGCAAGTGTTGTGGCAGCATTAGGTCTATTCGTGATCCCTTCCAGAAAAAAATTGGCTAAAGAAAAGTTTCAAAACAAAATTACAGAGCTAAGAAAAAATATAACCGAAACGCTAAGTATACAATTTAGCAATGAACTAGATAAAAGTGTTCTAAGAATAAATTCAGCTTTAAAACCTTTTACAAGATTCATAAGAGCAGAAAATGAAAAAATGGCGCATACAAAGGAACAGCTGGAAGAACTCTATTCTGAATTGATGAAATTACGTGAGGATGTAGAAAAGACTTAGAATTTAAGAATTTTTTTCTTGACAATAATAAAATTTTAATGGTAAACTTAAAAATCTGATTAAGTAGGAAAAAGCGTACTATGACCAGAATTAGCAATGATATCACGATCACACTTATGCACGTTGCCGGCTTTGTTTGCAGCATGTATACACCTTTTAAGAGTGCGCCTATTGCTTATTAGATATAAATGGAATTACATTCCAGCCACGGTGCTCTCTGCACCGTGGCTTTTTTTTTCTAAATTTTTTCCGGTATCTCATAATTTTTTCTAAATTCGGAAAGTGAGAAGTTAAATGACAACGAAGAGTAAAACCTACGACCTACAAAAAACCATCAGTAAGCATAAATTAATTGGTTTTTGGCGGTTAATGCATGGCTATCATCTCCCCTATATTGGTGCGAATATCAGTTTAGCTTTAGCTGCAATATTTAAAACATCTATGTTCTTGTTGTTGCGCCATTTTGTTGATAACGTATTAGGGGATACAGAGATAAAAAATCTTTTACCTCTATACGCATTAGTATTTGTAGCTATCGCAGTTTTTGAAGGTGTTTTTACTTATTTAAGTGGTCGCCTAGCTGCCTTTACCGCAGAAAATGTTGTTCTCCGACTCAGAGAATTTTTATTCGATCATTTACAAAAACTCACCTTCACTTATCATTCAAAGAACAAAACTGGAGAAATTATTCAGCGTGTCTCGTCCGATGTTGACACTATCCGACGGTTTTACACAGAGCAATCGATCGGTATTGGTAGAATTTTATTACTTTTCATTGTAATATTTATCGCGATCTCTCGTCTAAATCAGATCATTGCACTTTTATCGATTGCTTTGATCCCATTTGTATTTGTTTTATCCATATTCTTCTTCCGGAAAATTGAGAAGACCTACGAAGAATACCAAACTCAAGAGGCAGTTCTCTCAACAACTCTTCAAGAGAACTTATCTGGTATCAGGGTTGTAAAAGCATTTGCCCGCCAAAATTATGAAATCAGCAAGTTCGAAAACGAAAATTGGAAAAAGTATATCAAAGGAAAAGATTTAATCCTTCTATACTCCTTATTCTGGCCTGTTTCAGATGTGCTTTGTGGATTTCAGATGCTAATCGGATATTTAGTTGGAGCAATTATGGTCATTAACGGTACAATCACGATCGGGACATATTTAGCTTACGCTGGATTGGTTATCTGGTTAATATTCCCAATGCGAAATCTGGGAAGATTAATCGTTCAAACTTCAGAAGGATTAGTATCTTATAGTCGAGTTATGGAGATCATTAAAGAAAACAAAGAACTACTTGATGCAGGTGTCTATAAACCTGAAAAATCGATAAAAGGAGATATATCTTTTAGAGATGTTCATTTTGAATATGACGATAGCGAATCAGGTGTATTGAGGAATATCTCTTTTGAATGCAAAGCTGGACAAGTGATCGCATTACTAGGATACACAGGCTCAGGTAAAACAAGTTTGGTCAACTTGCTACCCAGGTTTTATGAATATTCTTCAGGAAATATTTTTTTAGACGGAATTGAATTAAATAAATACCCACGCAGCTTCTTACGCAATCAGATTGGCATAGTTGAGCAAGAACCATTTTTGTTTTCACGGACTATTCGAGAAAATATTATTTATGGGACAAAAAGGAGTACTACTGACGAAGAAGTAGAGCAGGTTGCAAAAGCAGCAGCGTTACATGATGTAATCATGTCATTTCCAAAAGGATACGCAACAATGGTTGGAGAGAGAGGGGTCACCCTCTCTGGTGGACAAAAACAAAGATTAGCTATCGCGCGTACCTTGTTAAAGGATCCGCGTATTCTAATATTAGATGATTCAACATCCTCAATCGATGCAGAAACCGAGTACGAGATCAAATCTGCGCTAGACAGGTTAATGAAGGGAAGAACTACATTCATCATCGCTCATCGCATCGAAACAGTTATGAATGCTGATCTAATCTTGGTAATGGATTCAGGAAAAATTATCCAAAAAGGTAAACATGATGATCTTATTAATCAGGAAGGAATTTATTCAGAAATCAATAAAATCCAGAACAAGCTCAGTATTCAATTACAAAAGGAACTGGATGGATTACATCATAGTTTTCAAATCTAAATATGGTACCTTAGTGATTGATTAGATTTTTGAAAGTTAATATGAGGAATGCAAAAAATGTCTGAATATTATTATGAAGAAGAAGAATTTTCTACACAATTCAATAAAAATACACTTGCACGAATACTGAAACTGATCAAACCTCATTGGCTTTGGGTAGCTGGTTTTCTTGTCTTTACGTTACTAGTATCCTTTTGGGACAGTTATTTTACCTTTCTTAGCAAGAGAATCATCGATGAAGGAATTCTTCAAAAGAATATGACTGCTTTGATGAATATTGTTTATCTTTATGGTTTCCTGATACTAATTCAATCGATTGCAGTATTTGGCTTCATCTACCTTGCTGGTGTGCTGGGTGAAAGAGTTCATTATGATCTACGCAAGATGTTATTTAATAAATTACAGGATATGTCACTTTCCTATTACAGCAAAACTCCTGTTGGCTGGATTATGTCTCGTGTAACATCAGATTCAGAGAGAGTATCAGAGCTTGTTACTTGGGGATTATTAGATGTGACATGGGCTATTGCTAACTTCTTAACTGCAGCTTATTTCATGTTTCGGATCAACATCGGGCTAGCAGCAATCGTATTTTCCATCATTCCAATCATCATTTGGGTAGCTATTGAATTTCGGAAAAAAATACTGAAGGAATATCGCGATGCAAGAAAACAGAATTCAAAAATCACTGCAGCTTATAATGAAAATATCTCTGGTATCAGAGTCGTTAAAGCGCTTGGTCGCGAAAAGGAGAATCTAGAGGAATTTAGTAAATTGACTGGGAAAATGTATCAGTCCAGTTATCGTGCTGCCTGGTTATCGGCTTTATTCTTACCAGCAGTACAAATTATCAGCGCCTTCGCGTTAGGTAGTATAGTTTGGTATGGAGGTTGGCAAGCTCAAATCGGAGGAATTACGATAGGTGGTATACAAGCCTTTATTTCTTATATCAGCTTTATGATGTGGCCTATCCAAGATATTGCCAGAGTCTATGCAGAAATGCAACAATCTATTGCCTCAGGAGAAAGGATTTTTTCATTACTTGATGCAGATATCAAAATCAAAAACCATCCGAATGCAATGTCTATCGAATCAATATCAGGCAATATTGAATTTGACCATGTTAACTTTCATTATGAAAATGATGAAGAAGTGATCAAGGATTTTAATCTGACCATTAATCAAGGTGAAACAGTAGCTTTGGTCGGGCCAACTGGTGGTGGAAAAACAACCATCGTAAATCTTCTTTGTCGGTTTTATGAACCAACAAGTGGTAACATCCGCATCAATGGAATTGATTATTCGAAGATCAACCTATCATCACTTCAGTCTCGGATTGGTTTGGTTTTACAAACCCCACACTTGTTTTCAGGATCGATCAGAGAGAATATCAGATATGGTAAATTAGATGCAACTCAAGACGAAATTGAGACTGCCTGTAAACTAGCTGGTGCAGATGAGTTCATCATGGAATCAGATAAAAAATATGAAACAGATGTAGGTGAAGGTGGTAACCTTTTATCGACTGGGCAAAAACAACTCATTAGCATCGCTAGAGCAATTCTAGCTGATCCTGACATATTTATTTTAGACGAAGCGACAAGTTCAGTAGACACACTTACCGAATCTCTGATCCAAAAGGGTTTAGAAACTTTGATGAAAAACCGCACAAGCATCATTATTGCTCATCGATTGTCAACCATTAGAAGGGTTAACCGAATAATTGTCATTAAAAATGGAAGAATAGAAGAAATGGGCTCTCACGATGAACTATTAAAAAATAAAAAACACTACTATAGATTATATTCAAGGCAATTCCAATACCAAATGGATGAAAAGATCGATGAGTATAGCTTTCAATCTGTAAATTTCAATTAAAAACCGACGAGGAGAATCTTTGAAAATTGCTGTAATTTCCGATATTCATGCAAATTTTGTAGCGCTGAAAACCGTGGTTAATGAAATTAACTATTGGCATCCAGATTTTGTAGTTGTATGTGGAGATATTATTAATCGAGGGCCGAGACCGCGTGAATGTTTGGAATATATCATGGAAAAGGAAGAAAAAGATAACTGGTTAGTTCTGAAAGGAAATCATGAGAATTATGTCATTGATCAAAGCCTCCCTGATGCACCGAGAGATCAAGCATCGCTTGACGTTCATCGTGCTTCTATTTGGACTTTAGAGAAAATCGGGAGTGTAGCGACCATCGAAACTCTTCCTTTTCAACAAAGTATTTATGATCCAAATGGAGATGAGCTGCGTTTCATCCATGCATCCATGAGAGGTATCCGAGATGGTATATATCCTGAAACAAGCATTTCTGAGCTGAAAGAAAAATTAGAAATTACAGAAGATGATCTCCATAACCATCTCCCGAAAGTCTATTGTGTTGGACATACACATCGAACAATGTACAAAGAAATCAAAACAACCAAGATCATCAATGTTGGCTCTGTCGGACTTCCATTTGATCAAAATTATCGTTCTGCGTATGTGACTCTTGAATTCAAAGATGGTGTTTGGAGACACCAAATTAATCGGGTAGAATATGATATAGAAAGAGCAAAAAAGGATTTCTATTCCACTGGATATATTGAAGAAGCTGGTCCTTTAATAAAAATCGTATTGAAAGAATTAAAAGACAGTAGTTCCTATTTATATACTTGGTCTAAGAGATACCAAAAGAAAGTCCTAAAAAGTGAAATCACCATCGAAGATTCCGTTATGGAATTTTTAGCATCCATCCAGTAGAAATAGTGTTCAGGAAAATAATATGAAGAAAACCAAATTCATCTTACTAGTGATTTTTTTTCTGATACTTTCATCCTGTAATATGCCAAGAAAATCTGAATCGGATGAAATATCTATATTTTTAAGCCAAACACAAACCTCCATCGCTATCGAACAACTTCTCAAAGCGACAGTCACTTCACCAGTAGAACCTACACCTGGAATTCAAAATACTGAAACCAATGAGGCGCCTTCCCCTACACAACCCGTCTCATCTCCAACTCAACCAGTATTAACGCAAACCACACCCTCTGATACGAATTGTACAAATCTGGCTAAGTTCATCAATGAGTCATATCCAGATAATAGTAAATTCCTGCCCAATCAAACTTTTATCAAGAGTTGGGTTTTCCAAAATGCTGGTACATGCACATGGACATCAGAATATGAAATTGTTTTTCAAGAAGGAGACCAACTTGGAGGTACAAGTCCATCCCCAATTGGTCAAACGGTCTCACCGGGCAACACAATTGAGATGAATTTACCGCAAACTGCCCCAGACGTCGCTGGACAATATCAAGGCTATTGGAAATTGCGAAGTACAGACGGAATTGTATTTGGATTAGGTGAGGATGGTAGTGTTCCTTTTTGGGTGAAAATTATCGTTGAAGGTCAAGCTGAGACAGTCACTCCACAGAATTTCACTTTCGATTCGCCTACATGGTCTCAAAGTTTTAATCAAGGTACAAGTATCTTTCCTTTAGGTAGTGATTCTACGACCAAGTTTGAAGTAAAAAATAATCATCTAAAGATAACTGCTTTATCCCCCTCAGGTGATCAATGGAGAATCGCGAATGGCTATATCGACAATTTCGCCTTAGAACTCATTTTCAACACGGTAAACCCTTGTAAGAGTAAAGATAGCTATGGAATGATTGTTAGAGCCCCCGACCAACCTGATGGTATTATTGATTCTGGTTATATTTTCAGCATATCATGTGATGGCAATTATCGCATTTATCGTATGGATAACGGTAATTATTATAGTATCGTCGATTGGACGCCCAATCAGAATATCAAAAAAGGAGAAGGTCAGACAAATGCAATTGGCGTATTGGCAAGAGGGGATCTATTTCAACTATACATAAACGGTATGTTGATCTACGAATTTCTGGATAGCGCTTATCCTAGTGGTTTATACGGACCAACGATACGAACAACTTCAGAAATCGACTTTATAGTTAATCTACAACAAATATCTTATTGGAAATTGAACAATTAACTAATCCTAGTGGATATAATTGATTGCATATTACTTATCCAAGACATTGTTGATAGAACATTCACAAATATCAATAAAAGAAAAAAAGTTTAATGTTTGATACCCATATAAAGACAGAATTTATCGAAGTTAGCGGACAAGTTTGCAAATCCGTTGAAACAGAAATTATTAAGGAAGCAGCAGTTTCTCTGACGATCAATGGTAATATCTGGCTAACCTTTATGTGTACACCGATAGATCTAGAGGCTCTTGCAGTTGGTTTTTTATACAACGAAGGATTGATAAAAAGTTTTGATGAAATCGCTTCCGTAAGAGTTTGCAAAAACGGGCAAAATATAGATTTATGGTTACATCATAATATTAAGGAACCAGGCGAATGGCGAAGAGCTTCTGGATGTACCGGTGGAATTTCACCAATTAGAGAGAAATCCGAACAATTGGATCTTGTTTCAAAGAAAATACCGATAAATTACACATTAACTCCTGACCAAATCATCAATTTGAACAATTTACTCATTGATTATCAGTCACTTTATAAGAAATCAGGTGGTGTCCATACATCTGCATTAACTAATAGCAATGATATTATCATTATCACCGAAGATATTGGACGAAATAATACACTTGACAAAATAGCTGGTCGATTGTTGATGGAAAAAATTCAGGAAGAAGTCATGGTAATCGTAACAACAGGTAGAGTTAGTTCCGACATGCTACAAAAAGCAGCAAAAATGCAAATACCGATTATCATATCTCGCTCTTCACCAACTTCATTATCCATCAAACTTGCTGAATCGACAGGAATTACGATTGTTGGTTACACAAGACGCCCAAGCTTCAGAATTTATACTCATCCAGAAAGGATTTGTTTAGATAGCCAAATCGATTGGCATCCTAACAATTCATAGAGGAGAATTATGACAAAACATTATAAAACAACTAAAACCATAGATCCTAGCGTTACTGAACTAGCTAGCAAATATGAAAAAGATCATGAAGCGCTTTTAGAGATCCTGAAGGAAATTAATCTTACGGATGGATATTTAAAAAAGGAAAAAGTATCAGATGTTGCCAAGGTATTAAAGATTCCTGAACATCATGCTTATGGGGTAGCTTCTTTTTATTCAATGCTTTCATTTGAACCGATTGAAAAGAAGACCATTCGAATATGTGACGGACCTGTTTGCAGACTTCATGGTTCAGCAGAGATCGAGGCAAAAATTAAAGACGTTTTAAAAGACCACCCTGATTGGAAAGTTGAACGCAGCAGTTGCTTAGGTTTATGCGATCGTGCTCCCGCTGTTTTAGTTTGCGATAAACAAGCTGGTCCAGTGAATATCGATCATATTCACACACCTCCCTCTGAATGGATTGGTGAAAATCCAAACTACTCAAAACCACGCGATGGTGAACTTCGTGTCATGCTGGAAAACACAGGAAAAATTGATCCCGAATCAATTCAATCAGCGTTGGAACATGGAGCATATCTTGGTCTAGATAAAGCCCTTGGATTAAAACCTTCCGATATTATCGATCAGCTTGAAGCATCGGGCTTAGCCGGAAGAGGAGGTGCAGGATTTCCAGTTGGAAGAAAATGGCGATTTGTTGCAGAAGCAAAAGGTAAACAAAAATATATTATCTGTAACGCAGATGAATCCGAACCATTAATATTTAAAGATCGTGTAGTGATGGAAACCAATCCGCACTTGATATTAGAGGGAATGGCAATTGCAGGATATGCCACAGGCGCGAGCGAAGCATATATTTATATACGTGGTGAATATGAACTACAAGCAAATAGATTAGAACAAGCCATTCAACAAGCAGTTGAGATAGGATGGTTAGGAGAGAAAATCCAAGATTCAACCTTTTCATTCCATATTCATGTTCATAGAGGAGCTGGCGCTTATATTTGTGGAGAAGAGACAGCATTGATAGAATCTATGGAAGGAAAACGTGGAGAACCAAGAATTAGACCACCCTATCCTCCCAGTAAGGGATTTCGGAATTCACCCACAAATGTGAACAACGTTGAATCATATGCCGCTATTCCTGCAATTTTGCGCAATGGCGCAGAATGGTACCAATCATTGAGGGGAAAAGAAACCCCTGGAACAAAACTGTACATGGTGCTAGGTCATGTAAATAATCCCGGTCTATTTGAAGCTCCCTTTGACATCACACTTAGACAATTCTTAGAGCAATATGCAGGTGGAATGCGATCTGGATCAAATTTCAAATTTGCATTAACGGGAGGAGCTGCAGGGACGATAGTCCCAGAATCGTTATTGGATATCCCCATTAATTATAAATCTGCTGCTAAGGGAGTATCCCTAGGAGCAGGTGCGTTCTTATTCATGGATCAATCCGTCTCTGTAGTAGATTTTTTACACCAATTAATATATTTCTTCAAAGTAGAATCTTGTGGAAAATGTACACCTTGTCGAGTAGGCACCCACCGCTTATATCAAATCCTCGGTGATTTAGTTAACAAGAACGGAAATCCCGGAGATATTGAGGAAATCTTAAAGTTATCAGACTATATGTTTGAGTCTTCATTTTGTGGATTAGGTCAATCTGTATCAATTCCAATAAATTCTGCTCTTAAACACTTTTCTTCAGAATTTGAAGCTTGTATTAAATAATTTCTCGGTACTAAATGCTTGGAGATAGTAATATGATCACGATATTTATTAATGATAAAGAATTACAAGTTAACGAAAATCAAACCATCCTTACTGCAGCGAGGAAAAATGGGGTAAATATTCCAACACTTTGTTATCACAAAGATTTAACCCCAACTGGTAATTGCCGTATCTGTGTTGTTGATGTTGAAGGTTCGCGTACCCTACAAGCATCCTGTGTTACGAATGTCTGGGATGGTATGAGAATTTGGACAAATAACGAACGGGTTAAAAATTCTAGAAAACAGACTCTAGAATTGATGTTAGCCAACCATCCTCAAGATTGTCTAACTTGTGAAGCGAATGGTTCATGTGAACTTCAGGATCTAGCGTATGACTACAAAGTCGAAGTACCAAGTTGGGGAAGCAAAGGAACCCGTTATGAAGTCGATAGTGATCCAAATCCATTTATTGTCGTAGACAAGAATAAATGTATCTTATGCCGGCGCTGTATCCAAGCATGTGAGGAAATACAAGGCAGATTTGTTTGGGGAATCGCGTTCCGAGGCTTTGAAGAGGAAATTGTGGCTGGGGCTGGAACGACTATGCTTGATGCGCGTTGTGAATCATGCGGTCAGTGTGTTGCCTATTGTCCAACAGGCGCATTAACCGATCGAATGTCTCAAGGTATGGGACGACCTCACCAAATCACCAAAGTAACCACAACCTGTACATATTGTGGTGTTGGTTGTCAATTCGATCTGAATATAAAAGATAGTAGAGTAGTAGGGGTAACTTCAAATCCAGATGCGCCTGTCAATGGAATGGCATTATGTGTTAAAGGCCGTTACGGTTACGATTTTATTCATCACCCTGAAAGATTACAACTTCCACGGATTAGAAAATATTTATTAGAAGGCACTCCTCGCCCGAAAGCAAGAACCAATCAACAAAGTAACCGTGGAGAATGGGTTGAAGTTGATTGGGATACAGCTTTTGAAATCGCGGCTAATAAACTTAGAGACACAAGGGATATATACGGTTCCGATAGTATCGGAATTTTGACCTCGGCAAAATGTACAAATGAAGAAAATTACTTAATGAATAAGTTTGCGAGACAAGTTATTGGGACAAATAATATCGACCATTGCGCTCGTCTTTGCCACGCCAGCACCGTAGCCGGTCTGGCTGCTGCATATGGTTCTGGCGCTATGTCAAACTCAATGGATGATATTGCCGAATATTCTAAGGCAATATTGATCATTGGCTCCAATACAACTGAACAACACCCGGTATTTGGAACAAAAATCCGCCAAGCGGTCCGTAAGAGAGGTGTGAAGTTGGTTGTCGCCGATCCCAGAAAGATCGATATCACAGAATTCTCTACATTACATATTCGACATCGGTCAGGTACAGATATTCCATTATTAAATGGAATAATGAAAATTGTCTTAGATAATGGATGGGAGGATAAGGAATTTATCGCCACTAGAACAGAGGACTTCGATGAATTCAAAGAAACAGTTGATAAATATACTCCAGAAATCGTTTCGGATATTACTGGTGTTCCAATTCCAACTCTTTTCGAAGCTGCAGAAATATTAACTACCAATAAACCAATGGCTGTTGTATGGGCAATGGGCATTACGCAACATATTGTTGGCGTACGAAACGTAATGAGTCTTGCAAATCTACAAATGCTGCTCGGAAATATGGGTATCCCCGGAGGAGGGGTCAATCCTCTTCGAGGACAGAATAACGTCCAAGGTGCATGTGACTTAGGAGGATTACCAGATGTTTACCCAGGGTATCAAAAAATCACTCAACAAGAGCATAAGGAAAAATTTGAGAAGGCATGGGGAGCATCTATGTCGGACAAACTCGGATTGACCGTTACAACCATGATCCCATCGATAAAAGAAGATAAGATCAAAGCGCTATATATTATGGCGGAAGATCCAGTAATGAGTGATCCGGATAGTTCGCATGTCCGTGAGTGCCTCGACGAATGTGATCTGATTATTTTACAAGAGATATTCCCATCAGAAACATCCCATTATGCTGATATCCTCTTACCAGGGGTTTCGTTTGCCGAAAAAAATGGCACATTTACTAATACAGAACGACGCGTTCAAATGGTCAACAAAGCTATAGAACCGCTCGGAGAAGCTAGACCAGATTGGCAAATTACCACTGAATTAGCCAAGAGAATTATGGCGAAAGGAAAGCGAAAATTTGTTAAAGCTACCTTCTCAGCCTGGGATTATGAAAACACTTCACAAATCATGGATGAAATGGCTAGCTTAACACCAATCTATGCTGGTATAAACCATGAACGTTTACTCGCCGGTGAACGCTTACAATGGCCAGTAAAATCAAAGGATGATCCAGGAACTCCAATTCTTCATGTTGGGAAATTTGCCAGAGGCTTAGGAAAATTCTTCGCAATCGATCACGTTCCCCCAGCAGAATTACCGGATAATGAATATCCAATTCTGCTTAGTACTGGACGAGTTCTATATCACTGGCATGGTGGTGAAATGACGCGACGGTCAAAAGGATTATTAGCAGTTTATGACCAATCTTTAGTAGAAATGAATCCGATAGATGCAAATGATCTTGGTATCAATGGTAAGGATCGAGTACGTATCACTTCCCGTCGTGGTCAAATCGAATCGAAAGTATGGGTCACTGATAGAGTACCGGAAGGAATGATTTTTGCGAATTTCCATTTCCCGAGTGCCTCTGCAAATGAATTAACCATCGCAGCGCTAGATCTAATAGCACAAATCCCTGAATATAAAGTATGTGCAGTTAAGATAGAACTTGTATAAGAAAAAACGCGATCTAGATACTTAAATTTCTGGCATAGAAAATGCACAAAAGACGATAAGGATTATCGATTTTTTAGGTACGGTATTACTGGTATGGAGAAATTTATGGTGCCCAACAAATTACAGCTAAACCTTATCGTCTCAGTTTTAATATTTGTATTCTTAATTAATTCGTGCGTCTCATCAGATCAACGTTTAGAAAACCAAGTTTCAATCCCAGGACTGGAAAGTACTTTAGCAGTACAGACCATGGTCGCGCGTCCCGAACTTATGCATATCTTGATTTCACGAACGCCGACGGAAATCCCAACGAATACTCCTATTATTCAAGAACAGAATTCACAATCTCAGAATATTGTTGAGCAATCTCAAGGAAATAATCAACCAATTCCATCATTGACTCCCATCCCAATAGAAGACCTTTGTACGAATTCTGCAAAATTCATTCAGGATATTACCGTTCCAGATTATTCAATTATGAACCCTAGGGAAACGTTTGTAAAAACTTGGCGATTTGAAAATTCAGGTACCTGCCCATGGACAGATGGTTATGCGATTGTTTTCTTGTCCGGGGAACAAATGGGAGGTGAATCCCCGACTCCGATTGGACAGTTGATCTTACCTGGAGAACAAGTCGATATTTCAATAAGCCTAAGAGCTCCAAATTCTTCAAGTGCATACAAGGGCAATTGGATTTTTGTTACATCTGATGGTAGTACTTTTGGAACCGGTTTTGAAGCTGACAATCCGTTCTGGGTGTCTATCGATGTAAAAACCGAAAAAGAGGAAAGAGATTATTTAGAGCAGGCGATGGGGGGATGTAGTCCGAAAGGTTGAGGGAGATAAACACCTGGCGTGTATCGCTGGAATTAATGAAAATATTCACAAAATTCTTGAAATTAGTATACAATAACTTCTGTTATAAAATCAATCCATCTTATTTAGGAGAACTTGTGGAATGTCGGGTTTTCATAAAGTTTTATTCTTATCCATTTTCCTTATTGTAATTTGTAGCTGCTCAACCAATACTCCTCAAGTAACGGTAGAACAAATTATGCAAGTAGATCAAAATGAATCTACTGCAGAATCATTTCATGTATTAGAGTTAGATATATATACACCTACTGCAACAATTATCCTTCCTTCTTATACCCCTACTCTATCTCCGACTTCAACGTCAACCGAAAACAATCAAGAAGGGTCTACCAGTTTGCCAGCTAGCCAAACACCAATTGAAGAAAAAGAAACGCCTACTCCATCATGTATTAACCAAGCTGAATTTGTAGAAATTTTAAATCTAGGTGAATATACCCAATTAAAAACAGGAGAAGCATTTGCAAGAATTTGGAGGATAAAAAATTCAGGTACTTGTACTTGGTCTACCAGTTACCAATTAGTATTAATCGAAGGGGATCCAATGGGTAGCCCTGAACGAATTTCAATACCCAACGATGTTCAGCCAGGAGATGTGATCGATTTACGTGTTAATGGATTTGCTCCAATCGTACCTGCTGATTATTTTAACAAATGGCTCTTTCAAGACACACAAGGTATACAATTTGGAATAGGAACCAATTCAGATGAACCATTAACCATTAACCTCATCGTCAATCAATACACTGAATTATACGATCCAGATCCTCCACCAACTTGACCTCATTGTGAAGATAACTGATTGGTTCAATCAGTGAACTGAACCTCGACAAATACTTGCAGTCGAGGTTCTTTTTGTCTATACTTAAAGTAGTTAATATTACAAGGAGAAAATGTTGGCATGAATAAGCAATATAAGGAAATATCTGCAATCATTTTGCTGTTAATAACTTTATCGCTTTCATGCAATTTGACTGCAACTTCGTATGTCAATATTCCTCCAGAAACCTTAGCAGCAATGACATGGGCAGCTATAGAAACCGACGCAGCTAGTATGTCTACTCACACATCTACCCCAATACCGCCCACAAATACGATCACATCATCTATTACTCCTCCTAAAATTACGAACACCCTAACATCAACTTATACTCCTATCACCCCAATCACTGCTAGACCGACTAATACACCTGCTCCAACATTTACACAGACATCTATCTTTCCGACGATAACCAGCTCAAGTGGTGGAGGGAGTGGATATACTGTTGTACCACCACCTTGTAATGCAGCAGCATTTATCGAACATGTGAGTATTCCAAATGGGACAATACTTCCACCTTCCATAAATTTCACCAAAGTGTGGAAAATTAAAAATGTCGGCTCTTGCGTATGGACAAAAAACTATAAATTTTTCTTTTACGATGGTGATAAACTAGCAGGCTCGAATACCTTTTTACCAAAGAAAGTCTATCCTGGTGAAAAGATAGATATCGAGATTGATATGACAACTCCTAGCTCAGATGGAGACTATACAGGTTATTGGTATTTAAAGGATGAAGTCGGTTATGTTTTTGGATATGGAAATCAACTTGACAACTCGTTCATTGTAGATATTACCGTCGGTTCTGACCCACGAGGCGTTATTGCTAATTTACAAAATGGTTATTGCACTGCAGAGTGGACAGGTGATGGTAAATCGATGCCATGTCCTGGAAATATGAGTAGTAAATATGGATTTATCGTGAAAATAAAGCAACCAGTCTTAGAGAATAGAAAAGTAAGCGATTCAGCTCTTTGGACTCATCCTCCACTTGATAAAGGATCAACCATCAGAGGAAAATATCCTGCCATATATATCCAATCGGGTGATCAATTCCACGCTGAAATCGGATGTCTCAATGGTTACCCAAAATGTGACGTTACTTTTCATTTGTATTACAAAGAAGACAATCAAGAGAATCGATTAATCGGACAATGGCACCAAATCCTAGATGGATCCCCACAGAATCTAAACATCGATCTAAGTTCGTTGGGAGGAAAATTTGTTTCCTTCATCCTCGCGGTAACAGGGAATGGTAAGCCAGAACAAAATGCAGCATATTGGTACCATCCTGAAATCTATCGACCATAAGACATTTCAATAACTTTTGGTGGAAAAAAACTAGACAAGAAGAAACTTGTCAAGTTTTTTTCTTGACAGCATCATCAATTTTCAATAGAATTAGATAATATTATTTTTTCATTTTGAATAATTAATCAGGTAACAAAAATAAATTGATGAATAAAAATATTATCGGAAGTAATATCTATAACGTAAAAACTCATAATTTACATGCCATCTTGATGTGTTTTCTTTACGATAAATATCTATCGAGAAGTCAAATCGCAAAAAAAACCAACCTCTCTTCAACAACGATAACAAATTTGATAGCTGAATTACTTGAACAGGGTATCGTCTCAGAAATCGATGCTAACCAAAGTAATAATGGAGAAAGAACCGTCGGACGCCCCCGAACTGCATTAAAACTCAACCATGATGCTCGTTGTGCCATTGGTGTTCATATTGGTATTGGCAAATATCGAGTAGCCCTGGTTAACCTATATGCAGAGGTTAAATCATATCGTATTGAAAGTTTCTCGCTAGAGAATGAACCGGACAATGTACTCAATAAGATCCAGCAGACCATCATGGATATGATTGAAAGCAACCATTTTAATCATCAACAAATTCTAGGAATTGGGATTGGGGCATCGGGACTAGTTAATTTTGAAACGGGTGTAAATGTGCTTGCTCCAAATCTAGGTTGGAAATCAATCCCCATTAAAAGTTGGTTCCAAGAAACGACCAATTATCCCGTTGTTGTTGATAATAATGTTCGTACAATGGCAGTTGGTGAAGCATTTTTTGGGAAAGGGGTTAATGTTGACTCACTTGCATTTATCTATGGACGTGTCGGTGTAGGGGCAGGTTTTGTTTTTTCGGGTAAGGTTCATCGTGGCATCAGTACAGGCGCCGGAGAAATCGGGCATATGATAATGATCCCGCAAGGAGGAAAAGAATGTAGATGTGGTCAAAGCGGATGCCTTGAAACGTTGGTCACTGAACCGATCATTATTCAAGCAGCCCAAGAGATTGTGGCAAGTGAACCCAACGGTCTCCTTGCAAAGCATATGCATGACCAAGTATCTTTAAAACCAATCCAAAATATTTTTGCAGCAGCGCGTGAAGGAGATCAAGCCACCATGGAAATGATCAAAGATCGGGCGCATTACTTAGGGATTGCACTTGCTAATTTAGTGAATATTCTAAACCCTGAGTTATTTATCCTTGGGGGAATATTTTCTGAAGGGAAGGATCTTTTTCTTCCTGAGATAGAGAAAACAATCCAACAAAAAGCTTTTGCAGGGATGGGATATAGTGTACGCATTGAAACGACGAGCTTTGGATGGGAAGCTGGCGTTATCGGCGCTTCAGCACTAGCACTTACTCATTTTTTTTATCAGAAACCTGATCACCTATCAAATATCACATCTACCAATTCATCTAAGGAATTTAATTATCCAAATGTTTACCAAACTCGAAAGCTTTAATATTCAAGAAGGTTTTGAACCAATCTCGTCTGTGAGCTATTCAAAAAAGATTCCCAATGGATGTCGGTTTAGAAGTGTTGAAGGCCCTTTAGATATCTCATTCTATTCCGAAGGTATCATAAGACTTCACTTTAAAGTCAGTGAAGAACCTGACTATGGAATCATTGTTGGTGATCAAATGAATATGAAGGTGACCGTTGTACCGCATGATACCTTGTATGAAATTAAATCCGATGGTTTGTCCATTGAAATCCAAACAGCTCCACTTCGTATTCGAGTAATTGCAGATGGAAAAACCAGTATTGAATCATCAACCGACAAACTGATCATTGGTCCAAATAGGTTACATGCATTTGCAAAAAGTGAAACTGAATGGTGTTTCTCGCTTGCTTTAGACACGGATGAACCAATTTATGGACTAGGAGAAAAATTTGGATATCTGAATCACCGTGGTGAATTGATAACTTCATGGAATCAAGATGCTCTAGGCGTTAGTGCAGAAGCTTCTTATAAGAATAATCCTTTTTTATGGAGTACAAACGGCTGGGGAATTTTCATCAACACTCCTACGCGTGTTATCCATGGAGTTGGTTATTCTCCATGGTCTCATCGCAGTTATATTGGAAAAGTAGAAGATGATAATTTAGATATCTTCTTTATCATCGGTAACCACCCAGAAAAAATAATCGAACATTATACCTATTTGACTGGACGTTCTCCCATTCCTCCAATATGGGGTTATGGAACTTGGATCGCGCGTGCTTTTTATAAAAATGCAGAGGAGTTACTGGAAGTCGCTAAAAACCTCAGAGAAAAGAGAATTCCATCCGAAGTTATACTCTTAGATGGTCGCGCTTGGCATAAACCAGAAACGAGATTTGATTTTCGCTGGGATCCTGACCGTTATTCAGACCCTGGTGTCTTCATTAGCGCACTAAAATCATTGAATTTTCGTCTCTGTTTATGGGAATACCCCTATATCTCAACTTTAAATCCATTATTTACTGAATTAGCTGAAAAGGGATATTTATTGCGTACAAAGAAAGGCAAACCCTACATCCATAAATGGTTCCCCGAACCCTTTGCAAATTATTTTCCTCATCTGATGCCAAGCGGAATAATTGATCTTACAAACCCTGATGCATACCAATGGTATTTAGATGCCCATAAAACCCTTTTTGATATTGGTGTGGCAGTCATGAAACCAGATTATGGCGAAGCAATTCCCGAAGATGCAATTGCTTATAATGGTGAACCCGGTCGAAAATTACATAATGTGTATTCACTATTATACAATCGCTGTGTGTTTGAAGCTACACAAAAATATTGCCAAGGAGACGCAATGGTTTGGGGTCGCTCAGGATGGGCTGGGAGTCAAAGATATCCAATCCAATGGGGAGGTGATCCACAAAGCGATTGGGAAGGGTTGGCTGGAAGTATTCATGGAGCTTTATCTTGGGGGATGAGTGGTGTACCTTTCTATGCGCATGATATTGGAGGGTTTGCAGGCGAACCTCCTACTAGCGAACTGTATATACGCTGGGCGCAAGCTGGTGTAATGTCTTCTCATACTCGTTTTCACGGAACTAACCCAAGAGAACCTTGGGAGTTTGGAGAAGAAGCAGAAACAATTGTTAGAGAATGGTTGAACTGGCGTTATCGATTGATCCCCTATTTGAATTTATGTGCGATCGAAGCAAATCAAACTGGAATACCAATCATGAGAGCTATGCCTTTGGTCTTTCCTCATGAAAAGACTTCATGGAGTTTCGAAGAACAATATATGTTTGGGGCATCCTTGTTAGTTGCACCTGTGGTTAAATCTAAAGGTGTCGTAAAAGTATATTTACCAGAAGGTGCTTGGTATGATATTTGGACCGGTAAACGATTTCAGGGATCTCAATCATTAAAAATCGATTCACCATTATCGCAAATTCCAATTTTTGGACGCGAAGGTACGATCTTACCCCTAGGACCAATTGTACAACATAGCGGTGAATTGAATGAAAAACCGATCATTGAAGAAGTATGGAGTTTTGGGAAAATAAACACGGAAATTCTGTCGGATAATTTTATGGAATATATCAAAAAGATCTCCACAAACACTAAAGAAGACTTGCTTATCAAACATAAAATATGAATATAAAATGAATAGTATGAAGATGATAATTTAAAGTAGAATATCTTCTAACCCATTAATCAAAACAAGTAAAGAGTGACCATATGCATATATCAAATCAAGTGATTTACAATGACCATCTAGACGGAAGCGCCTTCTTTTGGGAGGCGGAAAGTACTGCAATCATGCTCATTCATGGTTTCACAGCAACTACAGCAGAGGTACGCCCTTTAGCAAAAGTACTATTTGAAAAAGGTTACACCGTAGCGGGACCGCTTTTACCAGGGCACTATACAAAACCTGATGACCTCAACAAGATCAAGTGGCAAGATTGGGTAGATTCTGTAAAGAGCCAATATGAAAAACTAAATCAATCTTACGAACAAGTGATCATTGGGGGTGAATCAATGGGAGGATTATTAACGTTGTATCTTGCCAGTGAATACCCCGAAATCAAAGCATTACTCACTTATGCACCAGCGCTGAAGGTCATTATGACAAGGTTTCAGAAATGGCTCATTCCGATCCTATCGAGTCTTAAAATGAGTATCCATAAGAAAGATCTCGGAGAGGACAAACTATGGCAAGGATATTACTCATATCCACTGAGAGGAACAGAACAATTACTCCTTCTGCAATCTGAAGTATTACAAAGATTACCAAAAATCAATCAACCGATATTAATTATGCAAGGTCGCCTGGATCCTACTATCCATCCGGAAGTCCCAAACATGATTTATAATTCAATTAACTCAAGCATCAAAGAAGTGGTATGGATGGAGAACACTGAACATTGTGTCATCATTGACAAAGAAATGGACCTCGCAGCTCAAATTACATTGGATTTTCTATCGTCGATTTAGAAATGCCAATCAAATTAAAGTTTCCTTCAAACATCACTCATTAATTTAAGAATCTAATTATTAAACCAAAGTTTCAGTTTTATTAGACAAATTGAAACGGGTGCATTTCATTTTTTCGGGAACGAAAATTGCAACAATAGACTACAAGAAGAAAGCGAGGTAGTCTATGAACACAAATGAAGAGAAAAAGAAAAAAGAATTTATGGAAGAAATAGGGA
>Ga0172371_10003985_pt1 | contig 22615 bp, 24 predicted proteins | sample Lak12m_FD_114543 | JGI IMG/M metagenome (GOLD analysis project Ga0172371, IMG submission 114543) | Freshwater microbial communities from Kabuno Bay, South-Kivu, Congo - kab_022012_12m | ecosystem: Environmental > Aquatic > Freshwater > Lake | place: Democratic Republic of the Congo: South-Kivu...
GATGAGTGTGCATTTTCGTATCGGCAAAGTATATTTAATACCACTCACAAAGGAAAATATATTATTTTAGGGTATACTTTAGGGCTCACGCGCGAACCAAATCCAAATATAAGTTATAAGGATTTAGCTGAATATCTTATTGATAAAGAAATAACTCTGACAGCTATTCGCGCGGCAATCATTGCGATTCGTGAAAAAAAATTACCTGACCCCAAGAAAATAGGTAGTGCTGGTTCATTTTTTAAAAATTTAGCATTAACCAAATCGCAATATCAACAATTGGTAGATGTGGTCAGCACGAAATTTGGTGAAGAAGTGTATATAGCGCTCAGCGCCGTAGTAAGAGAGAGTGGTGAGTATAAAAAAGTACCCACCGCGTTTGTGATTGATAAATTACTTGGGTGCAAAGGTATGCGTGTTGGTGGTGCAAAAATATATGAGCATCAAGCACTCGTGATTGTGAATGAAACTGGCCGGGCAACAGCTCGTGATGTATTAACGTTATTTAAAACTATTCGCAGCCGTGCTCATAATGAGTTTGGTCTAAAAATATTACCTGAACCAAATATGATTGGTTTTACTAAAGCTGAACTTGAATATTATTTTAGTTGCGAATAATTTGTCATCCTGAATTAATCTCAGGATCTCAAAATAGATACTGAAACAAGTTCAGTATGATAATATAAGGTTTTCACAAAACAGATGGACGGATTAAATTTCATAAATTTTAAATCCTAATCCCTTATTCTTAATTCTTATTATATATGCCTGATCTTATCAATAAAAAATGTGTGCCTTGTGAAGGTGGTACTAGCCCACTAGCAGGCGCAGAGCTTGATCGATATATATCAATGGTTCGTGGTTGGGGACTTTCAACTACCCGCGATAGCATACATAAAGAATATATACATCCTGATTTTAAAAAAGCAATGCTGTTTGTAAATGCCGTTGCCATGGTTGCGGAAGAAGAAGGGCATCATCCCGATATACTTATTTTTGGCTATAATAAGGTAAAAATTACGCTTTTTACTCATGCGATAAATGGATTATCTGAAAATGATTTTATTATGGCTGCGAAAATTGATGAGTTAATTAATGAATAATTTTTTGGTTGTGTATATCTTTGGCTTGCAATAAATAGACACTCATTCGCAAATATGTTAATATATTAAGGAGTTTTAATAATTAATAAAATCTAAGTATGGCAAAAATGACCAAATCGCAATTGCTCCAGTCTCTGGCAGAGAAAACTGGACTTGCAAAAAAGGATGTGACCGCCTTGGTAGAAGCCATGACTGAATTGGCTTATAAAGAAGTCAAATCCAGTGGGCAGTTCGTAGTACCAGGTATTGGTAAGTTAGTAAAAGTACATCGCGCTGCGCGCATGGGCAGAAATCCAGCCACTGGTGAGCAGATTCAGATCCCTGCCAAGACTGTGGTGAAATTCCGGGTAGCCAAAGCCGCCAAAGAAGCAGTACTCTAAATTACTGAAATAATCAATTCAAAAAAGTCCCTATCAGGACTTTTTTGAATATCAGCCCATGCCGATAAAGAAAAAAACATTTATTCTTATTTATTTGTTGGGATTTTTATGGTCCTTGTCTTTTGCGTTGCCACTCTATGCGCAATCAAGTTTTATTGAGTCAATCGTGGGTATACATAATGTTGGTCTCGTGGTATTTATAAGTAATATAGTATCTTTCTTATCGCTCGTCGGGTATGGTTATATAATTAGGAAATTTAGTAATCTCATCGCTGCACTCAGTGTGGTGGGTTTAAATTTACTCGCGGTGGTATTTTTAATTTGGTCGAGCGGACTCTGGTCGTTGGTGTATTATGTGGTCATTTTTATTACCATGAATTTATTTAGTGTGAATCTTGATGTATTTTTAGAAAGTATTTCAGATGATAAAGTAACTGGTCGTATACGGACAACAATGCTTACCGTTATGAATGTGGCAGTACTTATTTCACCTTTGCTTATGGGATTTATAGTCGGTGAAAATCACTATATTAAATTGTATGTGGTAGCGGGATTCGTATTTTTACCAGTACTTTTTTTATTGTGTGCACAAAGAAAATTGGTGGCTGATGTACAAACTGATTATAATGAGCGCTCTTGGCAAGCATTGAAAAAAATATTTAAAGAGTATCCCAACTTACCGAGAATATTTTTTACCGAATTTACCTTGCGTTTTTTTTATACCGCCATGGTGCTTTATATGCCTATTTATTTACACGAGTTTTTAGGGTTCAGTTGGGATCATATTGGCGTGATATTTACTATTATGCTACTTCCATTTGTCCTGGTGGAAATACCAGCTGGACAAATTGCTGATAAATTTTTGGGTGAAAAAGAAATGTTAGTTGGAGGACTTTTGTGTATGGCAGTGTTTACTTTAGTGATGGTTATTTTTGAAAGTGATTCTTGGCTGTTATGGGCATTTGTGTTGTTTTTGTCGCGCGTGGGGGCAGCACTTGTGGAAGCGATGAATGAAACATATTTTTTCAAGCACGTCGGGAAACGTGATATGGATCTTATTAATATGTTTAGGGATATGCGTCCCATTGGTTGGCTCGTTGGAGCGCTTACTTCTTTTGTGCTTTTGAAGTTTTTTGGAATAGAATCAATTTTTGTGAGCATTGTGGTAGTGTTAGTGATTGCCTTATGGCCAGCACTGCGACTAGTTGATACGAAATAAATATATAGCACAAACAGAGAAAGAAATTATGAAGTCCACAAAAAATTAATTTCTGTATTTGATGTGGTATACAATAAACCAGGTATTTTATTTTGGAGTGGGTTTATTCGCGGAGTTGGCTATGGGCTGGGAGCAACAGTCGGGGCAGCTCTTATACTTATCACCTTATCTTGGTTACTCAGACAACTCGGGGGTATACCCACATTTACCACTTGGGTAAATCAACTTAATCAAAGTTTACCTTTTTGATTTTATTGACATTTAGTAATATTTTGTTATACTCCTAGTGTATTACTAGGATTTTTTATTTTTGATTTATTAAAGAGATGTCTTTTTTACGTGCTTCTAGTAGAGAACAATATCAACTACGACTCGCGGTTTGTTTAGGATCTACTTACTACACCAAAGTGCCCATGTCATTGCAACAAGTAGCTACGCGTGAGCATATTTCTGAAAAATATTTGGAAGAGCTTATTGTGCCTTTGAAAAAAAACAATTTGGTAAGTGCTACACAAGGTAGGCGCGGAGGGTATTTGTTTATTAAGTCACCGCAAAAAGTATCAGTCAAAGATATACTTTGGCCTCGCGCGACAGTTCCAGGAGTGGCTTTATGTACCACCAAAAAAGGCAAGTGTTCTATGGAAAAATCTTGTCAGGCAAAAAATGTATGGCAGCAAGTGCAAAAGGAAGTAGAACATACTTTAGACAAAATTCATCTTGATACATTATTAATTTCACATTAATTTATTTTGTATGGCAAAAGAATTATATATAAAAAATTTACGTGCTGGTGTAGCAGATAAACAAATATTATATGGAGTAAATCTTAAAGTTACCACTGGCAAAATTGTGGCATTGATGGGTAAAAATGGCAGTGGCAAATCAACACTTTCCCACGTGGTTATGGGTAATCCTGAATATCAAGTGACTGGTGGACAGATTATGTGGCAAGGAAAAAATATTTTGAAACTTCCAGTTCACGAGCGGGCGCGTCTGGGAATTTTTCTTGCCTTCCAATACCCTTTGGAAATTCCTGGATTATCTGTATTTCATTTTTTACAAACATCAGCCAAAGCAGTACAAGGAAAAAATTTTAAGCCACAAGTATTCCAAAAAGAATTAGAAAAAGCACGCAAAGAATTAAAACTCCCAGAACAATTTTTAACTCGTAGTGTAAATGAAGGTTTTTCAGGTGGTGAAAAAAAGCGGATGGAAATTTTGCAATTAAAAGTGTTGCAGCCAAAAATTGCTATTTTAGACGAGACTGATTCTGGACTTGATATTGACGCTTTAAAATTGGTCGCTGGGAATGTGCGCCAATTAGTTAGTAAAGAATTTGGCGCACTCGTGATAACTCATTATCAGCGTTTGCTCAATTTTTTAAAACCCGATGAAGTGCATATTATGTCTGCAGGTAAAATAATAAAAAGTGGTAATTATAAACTTGTTAAAAAATTAGAGCAACAGGGATATGAGTGGCTGGAAAAATAGCTAATAGCTTGTTAGCTTATAGCTGTTAGTTTTTGAATTGAAAATTTTATATGACAAAAAGTAATAATTTAAATATAAAATATGACAAATACACCTTTAAAGATGCTCATACGCCTTTGTATAAAGCACCAAAGGGCTTGCGGGTGGAGATAGTGAAAATGATTTCTGCGCAAAAAAATGAACCAGAGTGGCTCCTTGATATGCGTCTTAGGGCATTAGAAATTTTTTATGCCAAAGCTATGCCAGCTTGGGGTGCTGATTTAAGTGAAATTGATTTTGCTGATATTTATTATTATATTAAGCCAGTAAGTGAACGAGGGCTTACGTGGGAAGACGTGCCAAAAGATATAAAAAATACGTTTGAGAAATTAGGTATTCCCCAAGCAGAAAGAAAATTTTTGGCTGGTGTTGGCGCTCAGTATGAATCAGAAATGATTTATCATAGTTTAAAAGAAAAATGGAGTAAACTGGGCGTGATATTTGAAGATATGTCCCTGGCACCCCAAAAATATCCAGATCTTGTGAAAAAATATTTTGGCAAAGTTGTACCCATCAAAGACAATAAGTTTGCTGCGCTCAATACAGCCGTGTGGTCAGGTGGTTCATTTATCTACATACCAAAAGGAGTAAAAGTTGAAATTCCATTGCAAGCGTATTTTCGTATCAATGCGGCTGGTATGGGGCAGTTTGAACGCACATTGATTATTGCTGATGAAGGTTCTTCAGTTCATTATATTGAAGGGTGTACCGCACCGATGTATTCAAAAGATTCATTACACGCCGCAGTGGTGGAACTGGTGGCACTGCAAAGTTCTCATATTCGCTATACTACTATTCAGAATTGGTCGCGAAATGTTTATAATCTAGTAACGAAACGGGCAATTGCTGAAGCAGGGGCGACAGTTGAATGGGTAGATGGCAATTTAGGAAGTAAGGTCACTATGAAGTATCCTTGTGTGGTATTGAAAGGTGAACGAGCACGAGCAGAAATTTTGTCTGTAGCATTTGCAAATAGTGGACAACATTTGGACGCGGGTAGTAAAGTCATTCATTTAGGGCGCAATACTTCATCCAATGTAATTTCTAAGTCAATTTCCAAAGGGAGTGGCCGAACTAGTTACCGCGGGTTAGTGCAAGTAAATAAAAATGCACTGCATACGAAAGTAAAAGTAAAATGTGATGCCCTGTTGATTGACGAAGCTTCACGCAGTGATACCTATCCGACTATGGCGATAGACAATAAAGAAGTTACTATTGAGCATGAAGCTACCGTAGCGAAAATTGGACAAATGCAATTATATTATTTACAAAGTCGAGGTATTGATATAGAAACCGCTGAACGTTTAATCGTCTCTGGTTTTATGGATATCTTTACTCGTGAACTACCAATGGAGTATGCGTTAGAATTGAACAGGTTACTCGCTATGGAAATGGAAGGGAGTGTTGGTTAATATGCTAGTGATAAAAGATGTACGTGCTCAATGGCAAAAAACTGTTCAGATAACTCAATTACCGCCACAGTTAAAAACTTGGTCTTATCTTGCCCGCGCGAGTAGTAATAAAAGTACAATGAAAAGCAAGCCACCGCAGATAAATATTTCTGAAAATTCAACTGTGCAGGTAAATCGTTTTGTTGATTGTCCTAAGCAAGTTCAAAATAGATATCTACAAAGTTTGGTTTTATCAAGCAAAGAAATTTTAGCAGCTAGGTTATTGATTGACGTGAAGGAGCATTGGATTGTGCAAGTAAAAGTAAAAGGCCAATCCCAACTGCAATGGCAACCAACTAGTATGATTCCTCAAGCTATTGGGTTTATGTTGCAAGGGAATGGCAATCTGCAATTGCGAGAATTAAATTCAGTAATCTCACCAAATAAATTTACTTTACTCCATATTGGTCCTGAATTAGAAGTAAATTATTCCATAGCTACAAATCATACCTCTACTGAGTGGCAAAATATATATCATATAGATATCGCACGTGCAGCAAAGTTGTTTTGGTTTGGAGCACTGAAAAGTTCAGGTAAATCGGCAATAAGTATTATGTCTTTTTGCAAAGGACAGGGAAGCACGAGTCATATATCATTTGGTATGAATTTAACCAAGCAGGCGAGTGTGTATCTTACTATGCTTACTGAGCATACTATTCCCAATAGTATAGGAAATATGTTAGTCAAAACTGCTGGAAATGATCAGTCTAGTGCGGTGATTGAGGCTATTATAAAAATTAGTCAAAAATCATTTAATACAAATTCATATGTACATGAGGATTCGTTGTTGTTATCGCCCCAGGCAAAAATAGTTGCTTTGCCAAACTTGGAGATAAAAAATCGTGACGTGAAAGCATCGCATGGTGCTACGATTGGTCATTTTGATCCGGCGCTGCGGTTTTATTTAGCCAGCCGTGGACTGAGCACACCAGCGGTTGAGCATTTGTTATTGTCTGGATTTTTCCAAACAATTGGGAGTAAAATAAAAGATGATACTATTAGGAAAGAATTATTAGACATATTAACATTTAATCGTTAAGGGTTTTCTATGAAAAAAAGAATAACTACTCGCGATATTAAGCGCGATTTTCCTATTTTTAAAAAAGCTAAAGTAAAAATGAAGCCTTTAGTGTATCTTGATTCTACTGCCACAAGCCAAAAGCCAATAAGTGTGATATCTGCTATGACTGATTGGTATGAACGATATAATGCCAATGTGCATCGTGGGGTCTATGAACTTTCGGAAAATGCTACGCAAAGGTATGAAACAGCACGACGAGTGATTGCTAGTTTTATTAAAGCCCCAAATTCGCGGCAAATTATTTATACTAAGGGGACCACTGAGAGTATCAATTTAGTGGCGAGTGCTTGGGGGAAGAAGAATTTGCATGCAGGTGATACAATCCTACTTACTACTATGGAACATCATGCCAATCTTGTGCCTTGGCAACAACTGGCAAAAGAAAAAAAATTAAAACTTAGATTTTTTGATTTTAACCAGCAGGGAGAATTAATACTTGATAATCTAACTAAGAAATTAAAAGGAGTAAAACTAGTATCCGTGGTGTATGTTTCCAATGTACTTGGGACAATCAATCCAGTAAAAAAAATTATTAACGCAGCTCATGCTCAAGGCATTCCGGTTTTACTTGATGCGGCCCAGGTAGCGCCACATTTTTCAATTGATGTAAAAGCTCTTGATTGTGATTTTCTAGCTTTTTCTGGCCATAAAATGTTAGGTCCGACTGGTATTGGTATTTTGTATGCTAAGCAGGAGCGACTTTTAGAAATGGGTGTGTATCAAACAGGTGGTGATATGATTGAGAGTGTCACTTTGCACTCCAGTACTTTTGCCCAATACCCTGTAAAGTTTGAAGCTGGGACCCAAGCCATGGCAGAGGTAGTGGGTCTCGCTGAAGCTATAAATTATTTACAGACCATTGGTATGTCACAAGTGGCAAAGCATGATCAAATGATAGTGACCTATGCTTACCAGCAAATGAAACAAATTTCCGAAATAGAAATTTATGGCCCGAGCGCACACAAACGATCTGGTGCCATCGCGTTCAATGTCAAAGGTATTCACGCTCATGACCTCGCAACTTTTTTTGCGGATTTTGGTATTTGTATCAGAGCTGGACATCATTGTGCTCAGCCTCTTCATGACAAACTAGGCATCCCAGCTTCCGCCAGAGTAAGTTTTTATATATACAATAATAAACAAGATGTTGATTATTTTATTAAAGTACTGAAAAATATAATTAGTAAATGGAAGAAAATTAATTCACGTAGCACATAACATATAACATGGAACAGTGAATTTTATAATTTGTGTTCCATGTTCCATGTTTTATGTTTTATGAACATATGGATTTATATCAGCAAAAAATAATGGATCATTATGTGAATCCTCGCAATCAAGGCGCAATTTCAGACGCTGATAAAGTGTTTGCAGGGAAGCATATATCTTGTGGTGATGATATTACATTTCAGGTAAAAATCGGAAAAAATAAAAAAATAACACAAGTTGCCTGGCAAGGGAGCGGGTGTACTATTTCCCAAGCTGCAGCGTCTATTCTTTCCGAAATGATGATTGATAAAAAAATTACTGATGTACAAAAAATGGATTCTCAAGGTTTTTTAAAAAAATTAGAAATAGAATTATCACCGTCTCGGCAAAAATGTGCCTTGCTTCCACTGTATACAGTGAAGGAACAGGAGATGGAAAATTAGTATGAAGTATCAAGAAATAAGTATAAAGTATGGTTATTAAATTTTTATTTTTGCATTTTAATTTTTAAATTAATCTCGTATGTACAAAAAGAAAAAACAAGCAAAAAAGAAGCAACAAAAAAAGCGTGGAAAAAAAATAGGACTACTTCATTATAGATAAGAAAAAACCCCCGAAATATTTCGGGGTTTTTAGTTGTCGTAATTTTTACTTCATAATTCTTAGTTTTTTATAAAAAGTTATCCACAATTATCCCTTAGAGGCATAACATAGTAAACAAGTGTATTAAATTTTGTAATATATAATAGTAGCTAATTTTAGCTAACATTGACATAAATAATTGAATGTTGTATAATCTTATATCAATTTTAATTTAGTTAGTGTATAATATTAATAAGTAGTATCATGCAAAAAAATCTATGAAAATGCCCCTAGTAAAACTTAAAGCTATATTAAGGTATTTTTGTACTTACACCAATCCTGAATTGCTTGGAAAAACGAAGTTAATGAAACTTTTTTATTTTGTTGATTTTGGACACGTAAAAAAATACGGAATGCCTATTACATTTGATAGTTATGTGCACTTAGAACGAGGTCCAATTCCCTCAAATATTCTTAACTTAGTAAATAGTGTAATTGATTTTGGAGAAGTCGCTACATTAGCAGATACAATTTCGATAGATATTAGTCCTGGTATGGGTTTACAAAAGATAAAATGTTATAAAGAGTTTTCTGAAAAAGATAAGGAAATCTTTACTGGAAGAGAATTAGAAACTTTAGAAAAAATTTGTAAACTTTATAAAGATATATCAACAAAAAATATTGTGGATTTATCTCATAAAGAAAGTGCTTGGATTAACACAAACGAGGGAGGAAATATACCCTATACTCTTGCCGCATTAGATAAAGATTGTCAAATAAGTGAAGAAGATATTCATTTACTAGTTAATTCTGTCTAGATGATACTTGGTGATGTTATACAATTATACGAGGACAATGAAGTTGTAGAATATGTGTATTTAGATGCCTCACCAGAAGGTGGTAGTATATTTTTAGCAAAAATTCCAAATATTATATACTCACAACAGGTATTAAAACAGCAAGAGAAAAGGGAAATGTTACCTAAAACCTCACCAACATTACGTGCATTAAATAATAAGCTTTATTTTTTTGTTGAACTTACGACAGAAGATTTTAAGAAGCGTTTAGCAATGCTATCTAATCCTGAATATGATGAGAATAAATTACAAGATTATTCCGAAACAGTTAATAGGCTTTGTGAAGAAGATATAAGCAAAATAAAGAATGAGATACTTAAAGCTCCAAAAAGTGCCATGCCTCCAAAGCTTATAGAATGTATGGAAAAGTTAAAATGAGTTAAACTATATTTCAATCTATTTTAAAACGTATAATAAAGTACTAAGTAAAACATTAAACTTCAACTCGCAGATAAATTATACTGTAAAGGGATAGGTGTGGAGTTATCCACATATCATAAAAAAAGGGGATTTTCCTCTTATTTTTTATAGTCTTGACTTTCGGTTTTCTTTCGGTATATACTATACATATAACATAGAACACATAACACGTAGCATAAAAATTATTTAAACTATATGGTATTAAATATTCTGACAAAAAGGCAAAAACAAATTCTAGATTTTATTACTGGGTTTATTGAGGAAAACAGGTATGCTCCAACTTATCAGGAAATTGGTGAGTATTTTGATCTTTCATCACCCGCGACCATACATCAGCATGTAAAAGCTTTGGAAGACAAAGGATATTTAAAATCCGAATATAATGCGAAGCGTTCCCTGGAGATATTGGAAGTGATGGATGAATCTAGATCAATTGCCTATGAATTGCCACTGGTTGGTCTTATTACTGCGGGTGAGCCGATTGAAGCAGTAGAAGATAATGAAACAATTGCTATTCCATCCAATTTAGTTTTGAAGCAGGAAAATACCTTTGTTTTGAAAGTGAAAGGCGATTCAATGATTGGTGATGGTATTCTTTCTGGTGATTATGTAGTGGTAGAAAGAAATAATTTTCCCAAAAACGGTGATATTATTGTGGCGCTTTTAGATAATGCATATGCGACGTTAAAAAGATTTTATCGTGAGCAAGCCCGCATTCGCTTGCAACCCGCCAATGGTAAATACAAACCTATTTATGTAAAAGATTTGATTGTACAAGGAGTTGTGAGAGGAGTCATTAGAAATTATAGTCATATAACATAGAACACATAACATGAAACATATGGAGGATAAATTTCATGATCATTTAAAGAAAATAATAGATGATTTTGTCCATTTAATTTATAAAGAAACTCGCCATTTTCCTAAAGAAGAGATATATGGGGTTACTTCTCAGTTACGTCGAGCGGCTTTATCAATTATTTTGAATTATATTGAGGGTTTTGCGAGAACAAGGTCAGCGGTATATATAAATTTTTTGGAAATTTCTTATGGTTCATTAAAAGAAGTTAAGTATCTATTACATTTTTCTTGGAAAGAAGGTTATATAACAGAAATAAAGTATAAAAATTTATTATTACAATGTGAGGAGATAGGTGCCATGCTCTGGTCATCTATAAAAGGAATGAAGGGTAAATGATTTTTGTTATATGTTGTGTGTTTTATGTTTCATGATATAAAAACGCCCGTATCTGGCAAAATGGAAGACACGGACGTTTGCACCAACCGTTGCCGTCCCTGGCAACAAAATATATGTGGTGCTTTTTATATTGTAGTATGGACATAAAATATTTTATAGATGTGGATAACTATATTGCCAGTGAGAAGCAAGAATTCACCCTGTTAGGTAGTTTCTGTCAGAGCAGAAATTTAACAGGGTAACATATAAATGAATTATAAAATTTAAAAATTAAATATTAATTTAATACACCTATGAAAAAAAACAAAAATTTTCTCAAATCTTACTTATTGATTAGAAAACGCAAAGCAATTCTTAATAATCGGAGCTTACATTCTCTTACATTTGGTCAGTGGCCACGTTTGGCGAGAAGTTAATTCGTATTTGTTACTTTTGTTAGATTCTAATCCTATATTCTAAGTCCTAATTTATTTATGCATCAAAAAATTGATGAGCCAATTGAAGTTGAAGTTGTATTTTTAAGAAGTAGAATTATTCCTAGAAGTTTTTCATGGAAAAATATAATTTATCGTATAAAAAATTTAGGATTGGTGCACGATGCGTTTGTAGGTAGGGAAAAAGTGTATTATTTTTCTGTATCTGATGGAGTAAATTTTTTTAAATTGTGTTTACATACCAATTCTCTGCAGTGGCGTTTAGAGGAAATATATAATGAAGGATGATTATAGCATGGAACATATAACACATAACAAAATAAGTTAATTTTGTTTCATGTTCCATGTTATGCGTTCTATGCTATGGGTTTTATAATTTTTTATGGAAAAAATAATTCTTCATTTAGACATGAATTCTTATTTTGCCACCGTAGAACAGCAGGCAAATCCCTTACTCAGGGGGAAACCAGTTGGTGTATGTGCATATTTGTCAGAGCGTGGTTGTATTATAGCTGCTTCTCGCGAGGCAAAGTTGCAAGGAGTGAGTACTGGTATGCGCGTATTTGCTGCCAGGCAAATATGTCCAAAAATAGTGCTCGTTGAAAATGATCCGCCTAAATACCGTTTTGTATCTAAGAGTATATTTTCTTTATTGAAAAAAGTTTCTGATGAGGTAGAAATATATTCAATTGATGAAGCGTTTATAGATCTCACGGGTTTAGTGAAAGATTATCAGACAGCTGAAAATATCGCGAGGCGTTTGAAGGTAGAAATCAAAGAGTGTGTCGGTAGTTGGCTCACATGTTCAGTAGGGATAGCGCCAACCAGGTGGCTGGCTAAATTTGCTTCAGAAGAAAAAAAGCCAGATGGTTTGACTGTTATCAGACGGGAAGATTTAAAAACAATATTTACCAATCGTCCTTTGCAGCATGCCTGGGGTATTGCGAGTAAGTTAGAGAAAAGATTGAAGTCAATCGGTATTTATACTTTAGGTGATTTACAAAAAGCTTCGGCTTTTTATTTGAAAGAAAATTTGGGAATGTATGGGTATTATTTGTGGTGTCATGTAAATGGTATTGAAGTGGAGAGGGTAGATACTACTCGTGGCAATCTGCCAAAATCAATCGGACATTCTTATTGCGTGCCACAGCAGACAACTGATAAAAAATACCTACAAGGTATTATGGCAAAACTTGCGTTGCGCGCAGCTAGTCGCATGCGTTCATTTGGCATGCAAACAAATAAAATTATGTGCGGTTTTAGTTATGTATATCACGGTGGAGTATGGCATAGCTGGAGGTTACCAGTAGCTTTGTATAATTCAAGTGATATTGTAAGAGAATCTGCGCGTATATTTTCCCATTCAATTGAACAAAAAGTAAGATTGATTGCTGTATCACTCAGAAATCTGACTCCGATTTCCAATCAATTGTCATTATTTGCTAATCAAATTTTAAATACAAATCTTACTCAGGCGATTGATAAGCTGAATCAGCGTTATGGAGAATTTACAATATTGCCAGGCAGTGTATTGCCGTTTACTTCTTACGCTCCTGATCGAATAGGGTTTAGGAAAAGTGTTATGCTTGAAAATATTGAGCAATAGATTTGTATTTACTAATTTGTGGATAACTATACTTTACTTATACCCCCCTGGGGGTATATCATAAAGATATGAAATATATGATAGACAAAAATAAGCAACGTTTAATTCGACGTTTACGGATTATTGAAGGTCAAGTAAGAGGTCTACAACAAATGGTTGAGCAAAATACTTATTGTATTGATATTATTACTCAGACTTCAGCAGTAAAACAAGGACTGTCTAACGAGGAAGATTTGTTATTGGAAAATCATTTAGGTGGTTGTATTTTACGTCAAGTACAATCTGGACAAATTGAAAAAGCAAAAAAAGAAATTTTAAAAGTTTATAAGTTAAAAAGAAAATAAAAATATTTTATGCACTCTGAGATATATACAGTAGTAGGGATGCATTGTGCTTCCTGCGCGTCTATTATTGAAAAGACCTTTAAAAAAACAGCAGGCGTTCAATCAGCTGAGGTGAATTATGGCACTGAAACAGTTACAGTTGTATTTGATGAATCAAAAATAAGTCCGCATGATCTTTCTGAAAAAATATTACCACTAGGGTATTCGTTGATTATTCCTAGTACCAAAGGAGAAAATAAATTAACTGATAATCACATCTCGCATCTTGATTTATATAATTTGAAAAAGGATAAATTACAAGAGATTAGTGCTTTAAAAAATCAAATTATTACAGCATTGATTATTGCTACATTTAGCATTCTAATTATGGTGATGGATATGTTGGTAGAATTTGGTTATCAAGCAAAGCCAAGTGAGACAATGATGGAATTTTTACATCATCTATTGCCAATACTCGCAACGTATATGCTGTTTGTCATTGGCAAACCTTATATATTGGGCGTGTATAGATTTATCCGTTATGGCAGAGCAAATATGGATACTTTAATTGGTATTGGAACTACCGCAGCCTTTATGTATAGTTTTATTATAAGCGCGTTTGCTGATTTATTAAGGTCTTATGTAGATGTTACTCATACTTATTATGATGTGACCATTGTAGTGATTGCATTTATTGCAGTGGGAAAATATTTGGAAGCTCGTTCAAAATTAAAAACTGGTGAATCAATTGAAAAATTACTAGATTTAGGCGCTAAGACCGCACTTATTAGTCGAGAGGGAAGAGAAGAAGAAATTTCGATTGATCAAGTGCAAATTGGTTATAAATTAGTAGTAAAGCCGGGTGCGAAAATTCCAGTAGATGGGGTTATTATTTCTGGTAATTCTTTTATTGATGAGTCAATGATTACTGGAGAATCAATGCCTGTAGAAAAAAAAATTGGTGATACTGTGATTGCGGGTACATTAAATACGACTGGTGCTTTTATTTTTGAAACAACAAAAGTTGGAGCTGATACAGTTCTTGCTCATATTATTAAAATGGTAGAGGAGGCCCAAGGAAGTAAAGCGCCAATTCAAGCACTTGCTGATAAGATTTCAGCAGTATTTGTACCTATTGTGTTGGTTATAGCTGTGTTGACTTTTGGAATTTGGGTACTTGTTGGTAGTTCGTTGCTTGGTTTTTCACAGGCCTTGTCTTATGGGCTTACCGCATTTATAGGTATTTTGGTAATTGCTTGTCCGTGTGCTTTGGGACTAGCTACGCCAACGGCTATTATTGTCGGGGTAGGCAAGGGTGCCCGGTCAGGTATTTTAATAAAAGATGCAGCTACTTTGGAAAAACTTTTTCAAGTGGATACTTTGGTAGCTGATAAAACTGGTACTTTAACTTATGGTCGCCCTGAATTTATGGGGATAAAAAATTATTCTGCGTATTCTGACAAAGAAGTCATTTCTTTACTTGCTTCTTTAGAAAATAAATCAGAACATCCTATTGCTACGGCAATTACTAATTATGCCAATAAACAAAATATTAGTGTATTGCCAGTTGAAGATTTTAAAGTTATGAAAGGTAAGGGGTTGCAAGGCAGAGTTAATAATCAAGAATATTTTGTTGGCAATATTACATTTATTAAAGAACTCGGGATAAAGGTTGATAATAATTATTTGGAACAGGAAACCTTGCAAGGTAAAACACCAGTTATTATTGCTACTTCCCAGATAGTTTTGGCAGTCATAATGGTTGCTGATAGTATTAAACCTACTGCTATAAAAGCAGTTACAGATTTGCGCCAGCAAGGTATTAAAATAGTTATGTTAACTGGTGATCATATAAATACCGCGCGGACAATTGCCAGTCAAGTAGGTGTTGACGAAGTGGTAGCTGAAGTTTTACCTAGTGATAAACTTCAAAAAATAAAAATTTTGCAAGCTTCAGGTCATATAGTAGCTATGGTGGGTGATGGTATTAATGACGCGCCTGCTCTTGCTCAAGCTGATGTTGGTATTGCTATGAGTACTGGTACTGACGTGGCTATTGAAACAGCTGGCATTACTCTTTTACATGGTGATCTGACAAAACTTGTAAAAGCGTTTCATCTTTCCAAACTGACTATGCGTGGGATTAAGCAAAATTTATTTTGGGCATTTATTTATAATCTCCTTGGTATTCCAATTGCAGCTGGTATTTTATATCCATTTTTTGGCTGGATGCTCTCGCCGGTATTTGCGGGACTAGCGATGGCATTTTCCAGTGTTTCAGTAATCACTAATTCATTACGCATTAAAACTAAAAAATTATAATTTATGAATCAGACATATACATTTTATGTGCAGGGCATGCATTGCCAGGCGTGTGTAAGTTTAATTGAGAGTGAGTTAAGTGAATTACCGTATGTAACAAAAGTAAAAACATCATTAGGAGAATTAAAGGTTCAAGTTGTTGGTGAGTTTGGTAGTCAAAAATCTGAACAAATCATGGTCAATTTAAATAATGTATTGAAACCTCATGGTTATACACTTTCGCTGACAGCATCGTCACAGAAAGTAGGTTGGACTGATTTTTATTGGGCACTTCCACTGGCTTTGATGATTTTTGCTTTATTTATTATTTTGCAAAAATTAGGCGTGGTCAATTTAGTCAATATAGAAGATATAAATTATGGTGCTGCAATTATTATCGGTTTAGTTGCTTCTGTTTCCACTTGCATGGCTGTGGTTGGAGGGTTAGTACTATCAATGTCTGCCAATTTTTCTAAGTCTGGTAATAAAATAAAACCACAGTTGTTTTTTCATTTAGGAAGACTCTTATCATTTTTTATTTTGGGAGGAGTTATTGGTATTGTTGGTGCGTCATTTCAATTCAGTAAATTTGGTATGTTATTTTTAGGAGTGATAGTTGGTTTAGTAATGGTTATTCTTGGTTTGAATTTAATGGACATATTTCCGAGGATGAAAAAAATACAATTTATTCTACCGAATTTTTTTGGGCAAAGTGTTCTACGATTGAAAAATTTAAATCACACTTTCACGCCATTTTTTGTGGGCGTAGCGACTTTTTTTCTGCCTTGCGGTTTTACTCAATCAATGCAAGTTTTTGCGCTGACGACCGGAAGTTTTTTGGACGGCGGAATGTTAATGTTTATGTTTGCACTGGGTACGTTGCCAGTGTTAGCATTGATTAGTTTTAGTTCATTTAAAGTAACAGATAAATCTTGGACCGGAATATTTTTTAAAACAGTTGGCTTATTGGTTATATTCTTTGGCATGTTTAATATTGTAAACAGTTTAACTGGCGCTGGTTTGATTAATCCTTTTTTTAATTTTTAAAATTTATGAAATTTTTTATTATAGGCATTATTTTTATTAGCTTGCTTAGTGGCCTAGCAATTTACTTTATATTTTTAAAAGATACACCTGCTACGCCAAGTACGGCTAGCAATGTGTATATAGAAGAAGGAACACAGATTATAGAAATACGTGTGAAAGGTGGTTATTTTCCGCAAGTGACAACTGCCTCATCAGGATTGCCCACAGTACTTAGATTTATTACCAGTAGTACTTTTGATTGTTCATCAGCCCTTAATATCCCAAGTTTGAATTATCAAACTAATTTACCACTTTCTGGCACTACTGATGTACCAATATCAGTGCCACGACCAAACACAAAACTGCAAGGTTTATGTAGTATGGGTATGTATAATTTTATAGTAAATTTTAATTAATAAATTAAATATTATTTTAGTGGTACTTGATTTTTTCTGAAAAGTATGCTATACTGTAAATAATAAGAGTAAAATATTCAAAAAAATAAGATTGAATTACAGAATTGATTATCCGCCTTCATTGAAATTATGTCGGATGCTCAATTTTATAATTTTTCGTCCTGCCTATAGACGGGACTCAAAAATAAAATTGGCAAAATAAAAATTAAAATAAAAAAGTATGTTTAAAAAGATTCATGCGCTAAGGCTTGACCACTATGCCCATCATCTGGCTGTTACGAGTTTAGTGGTTTTTTTATTGGTCTTGAATTTTACTATGTTCAACTATGCTTCAGCAGCCAGCGGAAGTGAAGTTGATACAAAAGTGAACAATACAGTAGAAACAGTAGTACAAAATTATAATCAAAGCTCTCAGTATATGTTTGAATATAGTGTGACCTGGGGCGAGCTCATCTTAGGTTGGAATGATTTTATTGTGGATACCTATTTTATTATGAACGACTAAATTAAATTATTATTAATTTAATCCCGCTTATATAAGCGGGATTTTTTGTATAAAATTTGCTATACTTTATTTATAATTCTTTACCCTGTTAAATTGCTATGCACCGCCTTTGGCGGATTTAACAGGGTGAATTCTTAATTCCTTATTCTATATTTATGTGGTTTTGGCTTGTGATTTTAGCGTATATTTTAAATGCCGTAGCAACTTTAATTTCTAAATGGTTATTGTCGTCTAGTATCCCTCATCCAGTCGTGTTTGTGTTTTATATTGGGGTACTCAATTTACTTGCCTTGATCTTAATTCCATTTGGTTTTTTTATACCCCCCTTAGCGCATATACTGATTGCCTTGGTGTCTGGAGTAGCTTATGCTGCAGCCATGTATTATATCGCAAAAGCACTACACATAGATCAGGTATCACAAGTCGCACCAATGATTGGTGGACTGCAACCTCTGTTTGTGGTGGCGTTTGCTTGGTTTTTTCTCCCAGAAAACCTTACTAATCTGCAATATGTGGGTATTTTATTTTTAATTATCGGTTCAATGCTGATGGCACTGGAAATTGGTAAAAAAAGGTTTTTTACAATCAGTATTAAATATATATTAACGTCTACTGTATTATTTGGACTGTCATATGCCTTATTGAAATTGGTGTATTTGCAACAAAATTTTGTGTCTGGTTTTGTATGGACACGTTTTGGTACTTTTTTATTTGTACTTTTATTGGTATTACTCCCGCAAAATTGGTTAAAGATAAAACAAAATTTAAAAGGGAGTGGGGAAAAAGTAAAAGTTATGTTTGTTGTTGGTCAAGTTTTAGGTGCGCTTAGTTTTGTTTTGGTTTCGTTTGCAATTTCCCTTGGTCCAGTGACTGTAATTAATGCGCTTCAAGGTGTTCAATATGCGTTTTTATTTATACTTATTTTTTTACTGTCACGGAAGTTTCCACACCTACTTGATGAACCTTTGCGACGACCAGTGGTAATTCAAAAAATTATTGCTATAGTTATTATTATAGTCGGGTTAGCTTTAGTAATATAGCAAAAATGATTTATGAAGTAAGAGTTAGGAAGTAAGCGTAAATAATAATATAAGATCATAAATCATAAATCGTAATTTATAAATCAAAAAATAAAAAATGTTCAAATTATTTAAAAGATCGTTCAAAACAGCTTTGTTTATTTTATTTATTTTTATAATAGTATTTGTATATATGAAAGATTTTACATCAGATAAACCTATTCGTTGGGGAGTTACATTCTCATCTTTGTATGCGAAGGAACTAGGACTCAATTGGAAACAAACCTATGTAGCTATTTTGGAAGAGTTGAAAATTAAAAAAATACGTATTCCAGTTTATTGGTCTAGTGTGGAAAATTTACCCAATGTGTATGATTGGCAGGAAGTTGATTGGCAAATTGCTGAAGCCCAAAAACATGGCGCTGAAGTAATACTCGCGATTGGTCCTAGGGTACCACGCTGGCCAGAATGCCACATTCCTTTATGGGCGCAGAAATTAAATAGTGAAGCATATGAAAAAAGTGTAGTAAAGCTATATACAGAAACAGTTAATCATTTTAAAGTGTACTCAAATATAACTGTCTGGCAGGTAAGTAATGAACCATTTTTAAAAAGTTTTGGTAAATGTCCAGAAGTAAGTTCTGAGCAAATCGTATCTTACGTAAAAATAGTAAAATCTTTGGATACCAAGCAAAGGCCGGTTATGCTGACTGAATCAGGAGAGCTTTCCACGTGGATTAAAAGTGCTAAACTCGCAGATTATCTTGGCTCTTCGTTGTATCGCACAGTGTGGAATCAATATTTTGGGTATTGGCGTTATCCATTACCACCAGCATTTTATCGTTATCATGCCGATTTGGTGCAAAAGATATTCGGCGTACAAAAAATTGTTATTTCAGAATTGCAAGCAGAACCATGGCCACCAGGCAAACATATTTTACTGACTGATTTGGAAGAACAGTTTAAATCTTTTGATTTGGAAAGATTGCAAAAAAATATTTCCTACGTGAAAAAAACAGGTTTCACGGAAGTATATTTGTGGGGAGTAGAGTGGTGGTATTGGTTAAAAGTTATTCACAATCATCCAGAATTTTGGAATATAGTAAAAAATTTATCAAAGTAGTTAAATAAAAATTTGTAATTGGTATTTTTTTACAAATTAAAATGGCTAATTTTAGCCATTTTTTTACATTTTTGAACAAATAATTTATCCACACCAAAATATTTGGTTAAAATAGTAGTTTTGTGGTATAATTTTATCAGAAAATGATTTTTACAGTAGTTAAAAATTAAAGAGTATTTTTGGCAAAAAAATAGTATAAAAAATTCAATTCCTGCTAAAAAAATTGCAGGAAAAAAATTATAAAAAATGTATCTCGACCCTCGAGATGTTAAGAAAATGACAAAAGTTTTAGAAAAAATAAATATAAAAGAAAAGTATATTACGCTGAAACAAGCCGCTCTTTTGAGTGGCTATTCTTCTGATTACATAGGTCAACTGATTAGACAAGGAAAAATTGCTGGTAAACAGGTTTACAATAGTGTCGCTTGGGTAACAACTGATGAAGAAATTAGACGTTATTTACATTTAAAAGAAAAAGGTGAAAATCCTAGTGAAATCAGAAGTACATATTTGCGAGTGAAACATAATATTTCAGATTGGCTATTTACTTTGCAACCACCGGTTTTATTTAAATCTTTTTTATATGCAGTGGTAATTATGCTGGCTGTTTTTTCAGCAATTTTTATTAGTGCAAATTTAGAAATAGATAAAGTTTCAAAAACAAGCATTTCTGGAGAAACATATCGAGTGATTGAATATGATAAAAATTCAAAAAAAATAATTCACACTACTGATCTGCCATATGTCCCATAAAAATTTTTAATTTTGTAATTTTTAATTTTTACATTTTGATTTTTGAGTTTTGCATTTCATTTCCCCATGCCAATCCCCATGCCAAAAAAAATTCATGCCTCCGCAACGCACGGAAAAAAAGTTTCCGTGATTTTTGCTGTTTGGCTGAATATCTTTTTTTTTTACTCTTTAGTTATTTGCCGGTAGATGTATTAACGCGTGTTGCAATTACACCGACTGCGAGTGCTGCGGAAGGCGTGCCAGAACTCATGTCATATCAAGGTAGATTGTATGATGCGTCAGGAAATCTACTGGGAGGTGCGGGAACAAATTATTATTTTAGATTTTCTATTTATGATGCCGCCTCAGGTGGCACAAAGTTGTGGCCAGCGGGAACGCCATCTACCATGACCTATCAAGTGCGGTATGGTGTGTTCAACGCACAAGTTGGTGACACTGGCGCTGGTGGTGATGCACTGAATTTAGATTTCAATGCTGATGGATATTATCTGCAAGTAGAAGTGGCGTCACTCGCAAATTTTTCTGATGGAGAAACACTTTCTCCGCGTCAGCAAGTAACCAGCGCGGGATATGCAAAAAATGCCGATACTGTTGATGGCTATCATGCATCTTCCACGCCAGTTGCAAATCAAGTTGTTGCCTTGAACGGTTCTGGCAATCTGCAGTTTGGAAGTGCTTCAGCATCCATCCAATCGCAGTCAGGACTCACACTGCAAACCACAGTAGCTGGCGATATTAATCTCACTCCAGCGAGTGGGCAGGTAAAGATTATTTCCGCTACCACCACACAGCTTGCTATCGGGTATGATGCGAGTAATCGCCTTGATGTAAAAGTTTCAGCCACTGGTGGAGTTACCCTTGATGCAGTTGGTAGCGGCGCTGAGCTTATTTCTTCAGATAATTTTACAGTACAAGGACAAGTTTTTGTAACTGGTACTGCTACTTCTACTATCGCAGGTGATGTAAACTTTGATTCTGGTACGCTGTATGTTAACTCAGTAAATAATAGAATTGGTATTGGTACAACTAGTCCAGAGCAGACGCTAACGGTGAATTCAAATAGTGGTAGTAATTATACAAATGCTTATTTTTATACAGATAGTAATTATTCGATTTTTAGTTCAAGTCGAAATATTTTGATTGAGCCTTATGCTTCTGGTGGACGCAATACTATAATTCGTGGTAATAGTGGGAATATTCAACTAAACGATAATACAGCTGCTAATTTAATAGTCAATGTGGGTGGTGGTAATGTCGGTGTCGCTACAACAACTCCAGTTGCAAAACTTCAGGTAGTGTCTGGTGCGACGGAAACATTGCGACTTGGATATGATGCTTCAAACTATGTGGCGATGAACGTGACGACTGGTGGTGATTTAACTTTTGATTCTACTGGTAACGATATTTTCTTTATTAACAATGATAACGTACATGTTTCGTCAACAAAAATTGTTTTAGACAATGGCGTAACCCTTGGTGGCGCAGGAATTTCCAACCTGACTTCTGGCGCTCGGTATGTGGGTGTGTATGATGAATTTGTAAATTCAAATTCTTCCACTGTGCAACAAGTGTTGAAAGATTTAGACACAGCAATTCAGACAGCGGTGAGTGGTAGTGTAAATTCTCTCACCGCGGGTGACGGACTTGGACAAGATCTTACCCAAGGTGCAGTTACAGTGTGGGCAAATCCAGGCGCCAATATTACTACCTCTACTGATCAAATTGGTACCGTGATGAATCCTTCATTTACCACCTCTGTTACTACGCCACTTTTGCAAAACAATTCTGGTAATCTCACGCTACAAACAAACACATCAGGCAATATCGTATTTACTTCTGCGGGAACTATTAATGCGAATTCTGCATTCAATGCTTCGTCTACTTTCGCAGTGACTGGCGCAAGTACACTTTATGGCGCGACTAATATTAGCAATACTTTAAATGTGACAGGTCAAACCACACTCGCAAATGTTTCTTCTACTAATATTACTAACAGTGGTACAGGATATTTCAATATTTTAAATGCTACCGGACAAACCACGCTAGCTAATGTATCAAGTACTAACCTCACAGTTTCTA
>Ga0172371_10003987_pt1 | contig 22610 bp, 21 predicted proteins | sample Lak12m_FD_114543 | JGI IMG/M metagenome (GOLD analysis project Ga0172371, IMG submission 114543) | Freshwater microbial communities from Kabuno Bay, South-Kivu, Congo - kab_022012_12m | ecosystem: Environmental > Aquatic > Freshwater > Lake | place: Democratic Republic of the Congo: South-Kivu...
CGAAATGCGGCGCCGACATAGCATAAGCCGAGTGGTGGGGAGGGGGCTTCGGAAAGGGGATAGGGCGGGGCGACGAGGGCTATCTTCACATCATTCTCCATTTACTCTTTTGTTATTTTTTAATCCCCGCACTTTGATATATTGAAAGCTTTGCATAATACAACAAGCTCAGCAATGCGTCATTCCCTTGAGCGCGGGAATCCAGTATAATCAATAAGTTAACATTCTTAACGAGCAAGCCAAGAATGCTAAATACTTAGTTGTTCAAAGGTCTCAAAATAACAAAACTTGATATGTCTAATTGCCGAGTTAATAATAATAATAACCTTTACTAGTCGCCGCGCTGAGGGCGGCAAAGCGAGCGTAGCCAGTCAAAGAGCGTATTGTTTTCGAGTAATTCCCTATCGATGGCATCGAAATCGCGAGCGAGGCGAACAGGGTCGGCAAAGAGCGCTTCACGGGTGCGCATTTCCCGTCTCGTATCGAGTCTCTTGATAACACGGGCGGGATTTCCACCGACGATTACATTTTCCGAAACATCTTTCACGACAACCGCGCCTGCCGCCACGATGCTGTTATCACCGATGTTGACTCCCTTGCCGATGATGGCGCTATCGCCTATCCAAACATTTTTGCCGATACGAACGGGATAGGAAGCACCGATGGCAAGATCCCTTTCATAGACACCATGCCAATCAGAATCGCTGATAAGGACGCCTTGTGCCAGCATACAGCCATCGCCGATTTCGATTTCCGTTGCCGCCAGTAAACGCACCGCCGGGCAGAGCAGGCAGCAATTTCCTATGGTGATTTTCCCCTCGTTACCAAAGCTACTCCAAAGTGTCAGTCGCACCCGCTTATCGGGAGTAGCGATGACGGTGGCATAGTCGCCGAGGGTGATATTTTTCCCGAAAATCTCGACGAACCAGGGTTTGATAAAATGCGCACCCTTGCCCAGATACTCCAGTTGAGGAGCGATGAAGCGCCGAGTGTACCATCGCTGAAACGCCAAATCGGCGCGTTTTAGGAAATAGGGTCTATGATCTTTTCTCAAGCTCGAAAAGCCCTTCTAGTGCGGTATTCGCTTTCCACCGTTTGGGAGAGGCAGGAGCTGATGGTGGCTTTCCAAAAGCGATGGTAAAAAAGACAGTGCGCTGGGGTAAGCTTATAAATGGCATCCGTGGCGAGTAAGACCGCTCCTGCTGTCCAGGCGGTTTTTTCTTCTGGCCAAATTACCCCATCAGGGAAGGTAACCCCCATCCAAAAGGAACCATCGGGGTATCTCTTATCCAAAAGACAAGCAAACACTTGGTGTGCCCTCTGCCAATCCTCCAGCGCTGCCAGGGTAATTGCCAATTCTGCCGTTTCTGCCATTGTTGCCCAAGGTTGGTCACTAACGCAGCGCACCCCAAATCCTTCTTGAAAGAATTTATTCCAATATCTGGCTATCCTATTATGCGCTGCCTTGCCGCTCCATGCTCCACAGAGGATTGGATAGTACCAATCCATCGAAAAGCGTGCCTTTTCTTTGTTGAACAGATGCTGTTTGTAGCGAATTGCCATTTGCAGTCTTTTCGCCGCTTCCACCCAATAGGTGGCGTCTTTGCCCAGTTCTTTCGCCAAAGCTATGGCGCATTTTAGACTCATCAGTACCGAGCTAGAGCCAGTTAAGAGCGCCATCTTATCGATTCTGCCATTCTTGTCAGTTGCCCAATAAATTTTGCCACTGGGGGCTTGCAAGGAAAGTGCGAAGTTTATTCCCTTTACAAGTGTTTTCCACATTGTGGTGGCAAAGTTCCTATCGCCGGTAACGAGATAGTGATGATAAAGTCCGACCGCTATGTAAGAGGAGAAATTGCTATCCTTGGTGGAGTCGATAACATTGTCATTTTTTGTCGCCGCCCACCAACTGCCATCGGCGAGTTGTGTGGCAGCCGCCCATTCGTAAGCCCGCCTTGCTTCCCACCAAAAGCCCGCTATCGAAAGCCCCATCGCGCTTTCGATATGGTCCCAAACATCAGTCTTGCCGTCTGCCGACCACGCTATTTCCCCGCTTGGTTTTTGAATGGCGGCGATAACGGCGGCTATTTCTTTTATATTCAAGATGTTTTCGTGATTATTCATAGTGGTTTCTTGGCGTAAATAACGATGCTTTTGGAGATAAAGGGATTGAGCGCTTTATCGAGTATTCTTGTGAAGTAAGGTTTTTTTATAATGTCCCACTCTAGAAAGCCCTTGTAGAGATTTACCAGTGTGCTGTCCTCTCTCTTGTGCCCGACAAGGCATTTTAACCACCAGTAGGGAGAATGGAGGGCATGTTTGTAGCAAGTATCCTCATGGAGCAAGCCAATCGCTTCTAACATATCTTTGAGTTCATTCTTTTTGTAGATGCGAATATGGCCACCGGGCTCGGAATGATATTCGCTGGAGAGCAACCAGCAGATACGCTCTGGCAGAAAACGAGGGGCAGATACGGCTATTCTGCCGCCTTTTTTCAAGACTCGAAAAAGCTCGTGTAAGGCTTGTGAAACATCCGGGATGTGCTCTACGACCTCCGTGCAAATTATTGCATCGAAGCGTTCATTTTCGAAGGGTAGGGCGGTTATATCCGCTTTTTCCAATCTCCAGGGGTTGTTCCTTGTTTTTTCCAACTCGCTCAAACAAGCACGGGTATAGGTGAGATTTTCATCGCTGGTATCCACCCCGACCACATCAATATCATAGTTTCGATAGGCATGGCAGATGTGCCTGCCTAGACCACATCCGGCGTCCAGCAGACTTGCCTTTTCGAATAGGGCGAGCTTGGGAAAGTCAACGGTGAGCATCGATGACCTCCCGATAAACGGCAACGGTCTTTTCTGCCGCTTGTTTCCAGGTAAGAGAGGCTTGCACCCGTTCCAATCCCTTTTGGGCGAAGGAACGGCGTTCCTCGGGGTTGTCCAATAGCCTTGCTATTGCCCCTGCCAATGCTTCCACATCACCAGACGGAACGATGATCCCCGCCTCGCCAACGACTTCGGGAAGGGCGCCGCCATCACTGCTGATGACCGGAACCCCGCAAGCCATTGCTTCACCAGCGGGCATCCCGAAGCCTTCATAGCGCGAAGGGATGATGGCGATGGTAGCGCGGGCGTAGTACGCGGCGAATTCCCGCCCCTCGATCCTGCCGGTAAAATTCACCGCATCGTATAAATTCAGCTCTGCCAGGAGCCCGCTTATGATACCGTCCTTTTTGGGCTCGCCAATTACGGTGAGTTTCACTTCCCTTCCTTGTTCTCTCAAAAGGGATAAAGCCCGTAGAAGTACATCCAAACCCTTTAGGGGGGTATCGGCGCTGGTTGTTACCAACAAATGGTTGCTTTCACGCCTTTCATCGCTGCTGGGATAAAAGAAATCGGTGTTTATACCGTTGGGAACAACGGAAAACTTCGTTGAAGAAACCGCAAAAACGGCAGCGATATCCCTTCGCGAGCAATCGGAAACCGTGATAATTTTTGCTAGGCGGGGCACCACTCGCTTTTGCATTTTCAAAAAAGAATACCAACGCTTGATTTTAAGGCGTTTCAGGAATGTCGGTGCAGCGGCTAGCTCCGTTCGATAATCAACCGTGATGGGGTGATGGATAGTCGCCACGAGGGGATAACCGAGCTTGGCAATATCAAGGATGCCGTAGGATAGGCACTGGTTATCATGGATGACATCGAAATCAGGTTTGTTCTTGCGAAAAAAATCCGCCACCCGCAATCCGAAGGTTAGCGGTTCTGGAAACGCCCCCGTTGTCATAAGGAGATATTCGAGGAAATTCGTTGGCTTCAAGAGCTTTCTGTAGTTTGCGGGTTTGAAAAGGCGCTCGTTGTTGTAGAGATCCAAATTATCTATTTTGATAAGGTCAACCCCTACAGCAAGTTCAGGATAGGGTGGTGAAGAGATAACCGTTACTCGATGTCCCAAATCGGTGAGGGCGCGGGAGAGGTGGCGGATATAGACCCCTTGTCCGCCAGAATGAGGATTGCCACGATAACTCAACAGGCAAATCTTGAGAGGGTTGCCTTTTTCTCCATTAGAATTCGTCATTGATTGTGTTGTAATTACCCAATTCTTAGGAATACCTTCGGAATACCTTACTAGGGAATGTCTATTGGGATGCTTTTTGTGCCAAAGCTAAAGCGTTATTAAGGACTGCCGTAACCTCTAAATCCGTTAAACCGGCACCACGCGCCACTTGATAGTATCTTTCTTCACTCAACAAATCCGTTGGAGCATGGGCATCGCTGTTGACTAGCAAAGGCGCTCCATATTTACGCGCCAATGTTGCTACATGCCCGTTGGTAAGGCAGCTGCCGCGCCTGGCGCTTATTTCCAGGAATACCCCGTTGCGGGCGGCAAGCTCTACTTCGGCAACTTTGATCAGCCCCGGATGCGCCAGAATATCGACTCTGGCTTCTATAGCCGCCCGATTGGTGCCCGAACAAACGGGCTCCGTAATCGTTTCGCCGTGCACGAGCACTATCTTGGCACCGAGCAATCGGGCTTCCCCCACCAGTTCTGCGATTTGTTGGGGGGGAACATGGGTTAGCTCTATGCCCGGAAGCACCTTGATTTCATAAGCGGCGGAAAGCTTTTGGCAAGCTTTTACTAGGCGGGGAATGACAAAATCGATGTTCGAATGATCACCATGATCGGTAATTGCGATACCACCGTAACCGACGGCAAACGCCTGCCGAACCAATTCGGAGGGGATGAGTTCTCCGTCGCTAAAAAATGTGTGGGAGTGAAAATCAAAAACCATTTTTACCATCGCTCGAATGTCTTGAAACGGCGGCGCCCTAACAAAATGAACATGTGAGGTCAAAGTAAATGCTATAACAAGTAAGTGCTACAACTCTGGATAAAGAGGCATTGGCATAAAGGGAAGAAAAGGAAGAAAGGGAAAAGGGGGACGGATTTAGTCGGATAGTAATGACTTCCAATCCATTTTACTAAAAGTTGCCGTTAGCGAATGATCGTCAGTAACTAGATGATGGTGCAGATTGGAAAAACAGCTCGACGCGATTTCCTTTACCGTCTTTGGGGAGACGATATCATCTTGAGCACCATGAAAGATAAAGGTCTCGACGGGAATAACACCTGCCCGATATTTGCTAAACTCCGGATCATCTAAAGCTGGTGCGAGCAGAATGAGGCGTTTTACTCGTTCGGGATTTTTATAGGCGTAGATTGCGCTGACTAATCCGCCGTAAGAGGAGCCAACGATGATTGCCGAGGGTGCATTTTCGAGAAGCGAGGTGAGTTTTTGTAAGCGTTTTGCCGCCGAACCAGAGTAATTTTCCAAGATCATATCGCGAAAATTGGCGGCGAAATAACTCCCCTTTGTTCCCTTTGCCGAGCTTTCCAAGCCATGAACAAAAACCTTTACCGTTGCCATAAACCGTCCTCTTTGCTGTTGTCTCTGTGAAGCTTCAATGGTTGGCTAATAGCTGCCGATGATCAAGCGCAAGGCAACTATCAAATCACGCATATCTTGGGCAGTGCCGATGGTGATGCGTAAAAAATTGTGCAAACGGGGTTTGTCGAAGTAGCGCACCAGAATCCCCGCGCCTTTGAGCTTCTCATAAAGAAGGCTTGCCGCTAGTTTTTCATGGGAGACGAAGAGGAAATTAGCCGAAGATGGTAGCACCCTAAAGCCAAGTGTTTCTAAAGCGTTTGCCGTTTGTTCCCGGATGGCAATGATTTCCTTACATGTCTTGAGGAAATACTCGTTATCTTCGAAGGCGGCGATAGCGCCAGCAATGGCGAGTCTATCGAGGGTGTAGGAATTGAAAGAGTTCTTTATCCGTTTGAGTGCGCTGATGAGCCCAACATTGCCCAAAGCAAAACCGACCCGCAGCCCCGCCAAGGAACGGGATTTGGAGAGACTCTGCACAATCAGCAAATTCTCGTACTGGGGGAGCAAGGCAAATGCCGATTTACCCCCAAAGTCGATGTATGCCTCATCAAGTATCACCAAGCTTTGGGGATTGTTTTTCAAAATATCTTCCACTTCTTCAGGCGGCAGAGCAATCCCTGTGGGGGCGTTGGGATTGGCGATGAGGATACCGTTATTGGGCTTACAAAAGGCAGCGGCGTTGGTGGTAAAATCTTCATCGAGGGGAACGAGGCGAAAGGGGATGGAATAGAAGCGAGCATAGACTTCGTAAAAGCTATAAGTGATGTCGTTGAAAAGAATCTCCTTGTCCCTCTCGAAAAAGGCGGGGAAACAGAAGGCGAGAATCTCATCGGAGCCGTTGCCAACAAAGACCATTTCCGGGCTAAGAGCAAAATAAGAGGCGATTTTTTCACAAAGGGCATCGGCTTCAGGCGGGGGGTAGAGATTCAAAGAAAGGCAGGCGGAATTAATTGCCTCGATAATGTGCACCGACGGGGGAAAGGGATTTTCGTTGGTGTTCAATTTTATGTAGCCACCGCTCTTAGGTTGCTCACCCGGCGTGTAAGGCTCTAGTGTTTTCGTAATCTTGCTCCAGTATCTATCGAGTGTCATCGCCATTTCTCCAGTATTCCTTCCCCCACATCGAAACTTGAGTGTGCGCCCGCTAACAGCTTCGCGCCCTTTTCTCATCTATTTTTTAAAAGCCTGCCCAACTGGTTTTAGGAATGCGCAATTTTATCTAATTCCCCTGTCGCCGCTCGAAACCCAGCGTGCCAGCATTGTCGAGAGCAAAGCCGAAGCTGGTGTTGGTTGCCGCCAACTGTCAGCCTATTGAGCACATGGAGAGAAGAAATATCCCTCCCACACTTGCGACGCATCTGGGGCAAAGAAGAGGCGGAGAAAAGGCGAGAAATGAAGGTAAGGAATAGAGACTGGCTGGGACAGAGGCAGGCGTTCACATTACGGTCGTTCCGAATGGTGCAAACTATAGAAAGGGGAAATGGGCAAGACCGAAGGTTGAGTTCAATACCAAAATTGGCGACTGTCCTTTCGGCAGAATCCAAATTATTCTTCGATTCTTTCTTTTATTTCTTTCCCCACATCCAGGGTTTTTTCTCCCAGATTGTCGAAGATATTGGCAGAGCGTTCGTAGATTTTCTGTGCATCCATTTTTGTCTTATTGAATGCTCCCATGAGGGAATTGGTATCACGATAGTAAAAATATCCCAGAAAAGTCAGCAAGAATAAGACTAGAAAAACGACGAGGGCACTTATGATTTTACGATAGAAGAAATACAAAAAAGCAAAACAGACAATTATAGCAATAAGCAAATGTATCGGATTCGTTTTAAAGTATTCTGTGATTTCCTGCATACCGTTAATCTCCTATAGTGAGTGGTTTTCTATGCCAAGCGGCTTGTAAAATCCAGATTTTTTCCCTATCGTAGAGCAACATAAAAAACTAAGGGTTAAAAAAGGACTAGAAACGGTGCGCATCGCTATCGCCACCCTTGGCTGCAAAGTCAATCAGTATGAATCCGCCGCCATCATCTCGGCAATTCCTAACACCATTTTGGTTCCTTTTGGCAATATCGCCGATTGCTACATCATCAACACCTGTGCGGTTACCGCCAAAAGCGAACATCAATCCCGCCAGCTCGTTCGCCGTGCCTTGCGCAATAATCCCCAGGCAAAAATAATCGTTACCGGGTGCTATACGCAAATAGCCGCAGACGAATTCAAAAAAATGTCGGGCATAAGCGCAATTTTGGGGAACCAAGAAAAGGGAAAAATTCCTCAACTAATTTCCGAATTGGAAAAAGAAAATTCCTCCCCACTGGTGCGAGTAGAAAACATTCAAAAAGTTACCGCTTTCGATTCTCTGCGGGCAAGAGGCATTCCGGAGCACAGCCGCAGCGTTTTAAAAATCCAAGACGGCTGTAACGCCTGCTGTAGTTATTGTATAATACCGCTGACAAGGGGGAGGAGCCGCAGCATGTCCATCAGTGATGTGCTACGAGAAAGCACCGCTATCGCTGAGCTTGGTTACAAGGAAACCATTCTCAGTGGTATCCATTTGGGGGCTTATGGCGAGGATCTCCAGCCTCCGAGCACCCTTGTTACCTTGCTTGAGAAAATCATCGCTTCTGGAAAACATTCCCGCCGTCTCCGTTTGAGTTCCCTTGAACCGCAAGAAATCACTGAAGGATTGCTCGCTATGATGGCGGCACCCGCATCCCCCCTCTGCCCACATTTGCATATACCCTTACAAAGCGGTGATGATGAGATACTTGCCCATATGGGTAGGCATTACACGGTGGCATTTTTCGAAAGGCTAATCAACACCATCGTTGCTAAAGTGCCAAACATTGCTATCGGGCTCGATGTAATAGTAGGTTTTCCTGGAGAAAGTGAAAGGCGTTTTTTCAACACCTACGCCCTCCTGGAAAGGCTGCCCATCTCCTATTGCCATATTTTCCCTTATTCGCCGCGCCCCGGCACACAAGCGGCGTTGCTCGAGAATGATGTCGAAGAGAACATCAAAAAACGGCGGGGGGAGGCATTGCGCGCCCTTTCTGAGAAGAAGCGGGAAGCTTTTGGAAAAACCCTTCTTGGCAAAACTATCGATATCTTGCTCGAAAGCAAGCTTGACAAGGAAACGGGATACATTAAAGGTGTTTCGGGAAACTATCAAAAAGTAATCGTGAGAAATGTAGGATTAGAATATGCCAATAAAGTTGTTGAAGCGACTGTGGAGAACACTAATAACGGAAAACTCATCGCCCTTTTACAAAAAGTTGTTGATTGATAGGGGGAAAAAACTTGCCGCATTCGAACGATGTATTGGCTACAAATTCAAAAATAAGGAACTATTGTTAAAGGCACTAACGCATAGCTCTTTTGCCAATAGCTCTTCCAGAGAAGATATCGATGATAATGAGCGTTTGGAGTTTTTGGGCGATGCCATTTTACAAGCCACACTTAGCGATCTCTTGTTCAAACACTTTCCTAAAAACAACGAGGGGGAACTCTCCAAAACCCGCGCTTCTATGGTAAACCGTTATACGCTTGCCATGTTGGGAGAAGAAATCGCCATAGGCTCTTATTTATTGGTAGGAAAGTCGATAATCAAAGACACTGATTTCTATACGAGTTCATTGATAGCCGATGCTTTCGAAGCCCTCATTGGCGCGATATACCTCGATGGTGGTTATAGAAGTGCCAAATCCTTTGTCCATGCAACCTTTTCGGCGCTTTGGGAGGATGCGACAAATCAAAATCTAAATCTCGACTACAAGAGTATCTTGCAAGAAATCTCTGTAAAACGCTTCGGCATTACCCCCCGCTATGATGTTATCGGAGAGTTCGATGACAAACAGAAAAAATGCTTCGAAGTAGAATTGAGATTAAATGGTAGTTGCTCCCGCGGTATTGGCAAAAACAAAAAAAACGCCGAACAAGACGCGGCAAAGAAAGCTCTGCTTTCAATCGTCCCTAAAGAGCTTCAATAATGATCATCCCTTTTTTCCTTCCCCAAGAAGGGTGTCGGCAGCGGTGTGTTTTTTGTAATGCCCACGCCCTTGCCGACACAGAAGTTCCCGAAAATAAGGAAGCTTTTTGCCGCAAGGTGGAAGCCTATTTGCAAAGTAACACCGCCAAAAAAGAAAATGAGATTGCTTTTTATGGGGCAAATTTCACGGGTATTTCCCGCCAAAAACAGGAGCTTCTGCTCGGTTGGGCGGCGCCTTATCTAAAGAAGAACCTCGTTACATCCATTCGTATTTCTACCCGTCCCGATTATCTATCGTCGGCAACCATCACCTTTTTAAGGGATAGTGGGGTTGCTACCGTGGAAATAGGCGCCCAATCGCTGGATGATGATGTCCTCATTGCCTCTGGCAGGGGACATAGCAAAAGGGATGTGGAAAATGCCCTGGCACTGCTCAAGGCAAGCGGGATAAAAACTTCCTTGCACTTGATGTTGGGGCTTCCCCACCAAAGCAAGGCTTCTTTTCTCACATCGGTTGATGATGTTATAAAAATAAAGCCCGATATGGTGAGGCTTCATCCTACCCTAGTTTTTACCAACACCCCTTTGGCGACGCTTTACCAAAGCGGCGCCTATGCGCCCTTATCCCTTGCCGCTGCCATTGCTCTATCCAAGGAAGCGGCGCATAAATTTATCGAAAACGGCATCGAGATAATTCGTTTAGGATTGCCAATATCCAAGCCCAGCGCTCTTTCTGCTTTGATAGCAGGCCCCTATCATCCTTCTTTTGGCGCTCTGGTCTATAAACGCTTGATTATAGAAACGACGGCAGAAAAGCTTGCCCAGGAGATTTATCGCAACCAAGATGTGCTCGTCTATGCCTCCCCCAAAGATGGGGATGTCTTAAGAGCTAACAGTCAAGCATGGTTGGAACTCTTTGCTTTGAAAAGCTTGAAGATACATACCAACGATCGGCAAGGGCGGGGCACGGTAACACTAAAAACAGGGGATGAGGGATGTTCAAGAGCGGCTTTGTGGCGATAATAGGCAGGCCCAATGTGGGCAAATCGACATTGCTGAACACGATAATAGGGGAAAAGATCGCCGCGGTAACGGCAAAACCACAGACTACCCGCAATCGGATTACCGGAATTTACACCGATGACGAAGCACAGATCATCTTTATCGACACACCGGGCATCTATCCGGCAGGCTCACTATTGAACCGTTACCTCTTGGATAATGTCCTAGGTGCTTTCAGTCTCGCTGAAATCGTCATTTTGATGCTCGATGCCGAAAAATGGCTAAACAATACGACAGATACAGAGTCGATTACCTTCTTGAGTCGATTACCAAGGTTACCAATTATAGCCGTTATCAACAAAATCGACAAAATTCCGCAAACCAGCCTCCTTCCTTTACTCGAGAAGGTTCATTTCGCCACCGCTTCCCTTCCCATAGAGGCGATCATCCCCATTAGCGCTTTGAAAAACAAAGGAACAACGGCAATTATAAAAAAATTAAAGGAATTACTACCCATTGGCGAAGCATGTTTCCCTGAGGAACAGTTTACGGAAAAATCGGAACGATTCATTACCCAGGAAATGATTAGGGAGAAGATTTTTCTCAATATCCACCAAGAAGTCCCCTATTCGATTGCCGTTACGATCGAACGCTTCGAGCGTAATGAAGTAAAAGGATTGCTCGTAATTTCCGCCATTGTACATGTGGAAAAAAATTCGCAAAAGGGGATTGTCATCGGCAAGGGTGGGATAATGCTCAAAAGGATTGGTAGCGCTGCCCGCAAGGATTTGGAACGACTTTTGGGTGCCAGAATTTTTCTAGAAATTTCCGTGCGTGTTCAAAAGGATTGGACACAGAACCCGAACTTCCTGAAAGAGTTTGGTATTTGTGAATAGGTGGAGGGGAGAAGCTCCGCCAAAATGAAATTGACACTCCGTTGCTTGCCAGCTTCATGAATTCGAAGCATTTAGATTCTCATACCAGTCAAGAAATAAACAAAGTTGTGAGGTAATTTCCCTATAGTCCGATGGCTTTCATTATCGCTGGAGCAACCAGTCGAGAACCCAAAACACTTAAATGATCATCATCGGCATAGAGCAATTTATTGTCGATCATCCCGTAGCATTGTTTCGTGCCACAAAACAAACGCTCGACATCAATTACTATCAAACTTGGGCGTAATGACTTAACCCTTGCTATTATCTCGCGGTACTCTCGCATTCTATCTCTATAAATATGATAACCAGCTCCACATGGCTGTTTTTTGCCAAGAATCGATAGGGGACGTCCTACACAGTCCATCACCTCCACTCCTAACTCAGGGGGTTGTAAGAAGTAAGCTACTTTCTTCCCCCTCGCTTGTAGAGAATCGATGCTCTTTATTAATCCAGATTCGAAGACAACTTTTGCTTCGATCATATTTCCTTTTTCTTCGGACAATATCCGCCTACCTTGTCCCTCCTCTGCTGTGCCAAAACCCTTACCTTCGATATAGATTGGACCTCGTGAAACGATTATAACTACTTTGATATTTTCGTCATTTCTCACAAAATTCAAAATTGTGCGGATATTCCTGGAACACTTTTTTATTCTAATCTTATCACTACCAGTTACCGCTCCGAGCAAGGGCGGACATCCGGAATTTGCCAATAGCACGGTGCCGTATCCCTTCGCCTTGGCTAGTTCTGCAAGGCCAGGGAACAAAACATGTGCATGGGAGTCCCCTATAATGGCAATCTTCGTGTTGCTAGCCATGAGGTTTTTAGATTTGCAATAGGTTGGTGCCTCCCCATTGGGAAACAATTTGGGACAAATATCATCTCGGGCTGGTTCCCGAATAGTTTGTTTGATTGCCTCGCTAGCGTATCCAAGAAAGCTGCGATTAGGAAGACCATCAGCCCAAACAATAGCGCGTGCCCCTATGAATATCAGCAACATCGCCACGCATAAACAGGAGACGGATAATTTTGCCGATAGTTCATGACGGAAAGGTTTTTCTACAAACACATAAGTGAGCCACGCCAAAAGGAAAGATACTATTATGGCAGCAAGTAGGAGCCATAAGGGTGGTGCCCCTGATTCCATAATTCGGAGATAGGAAAGAATTGGCCAGTGCCACAAATAAAGCGGGTAGCTGATAAGCCCAACAAAAACGATGGGACGCACCGATAATAGTTTATTCAAATACCCAGACTGAGCAGTGATAATCATCACCACCCCGATAAGAGGTAAAATCGTAAAAGGTGACGGTTGACTTTTTTCTCCACTGAAAACGAACATAGAAACGATAATTAGAAATCCCCCTAAACAAGAGAGCACATTCCTTACTCGTTGGCTTACCAAAAAGTTAGGCGGAGACTTCCCGTACTTTGCCACCTGAAAATGAGCTAGTGATGCCCCTATAAGCAATTCCCAAAAACGACCTAGAGGATGATAAAAGAGGGCATTTATATTTTTCTGCTCGAGATAGATGATAAACAGGTAAGAGAAGAAAAAACAAAAGACTATTAAGGCTGATATTCTAGCTCGTTTATCACCACCCAAAAATATTAGCATCAAGGGCCAAAGTAGGTAGAATTGTTCTTCGACCGACAGCGACCAAAGGTGCAATAATGGCTTCATATGCGAGACAACATCAAAATAACCAGCCTCACCGATAAGGCGGAAGTTCAAAAAGAATGTTACGGCGTAAGAGATGTGCCGGGCAAGCTTTTTGAATTCTAAATTGAAAAGGGCAAAATAACCGAAAAGAATTGTAAAAATGAGAACGACTGTCAAAGCGGGAAATATGCGCCTGATACGACGACCATAGAAATTTGCTAGACTAAAATTGCCAGCGATTCTTTCTTTGAATATTATACTGGATATCAGGTAGCCGGATATGACAAAAAATATATCTACACCCAAAAAACCACCGGGCAGGAATTTGGAACTAACATGATGTAGAATTACACTTAAAACGGCAAGTGCGCGCAGCCCGTCTATGTCGGGGCGATAGTCTGTTTTGCTTTTCATTTTTCTAGATGCCACTCGTAACGGTCTGTGCCAATTACTAAAGTAAATATGCGGTGTATCATTTACTTGTTTCTACCAGAGTGCGGAGATGACGCCACCGTCAAGCAGGCGGCTCGTTAAGGGGTGTGTAGTTAAGGAATTGCGGCAAGAATAAGTATCGCTTCTTTCAATTTTTTTAAAACGCCTCACACTTGCCGAATTAAAATGTCTCCACTTGAGTTTAGGTAGTCCGAGGGGCTTTTTTCTCTTCCACTTCTTTAACGATCTCTTCATCCAAAAATTCGCCCGCTCCCATATCTTTAGCTTTTAGTATTTTCTCCCAAGCCAACTCATAGTTGCCGTCCAGTAGTAAAAATTTGGCAAAGAGATAATTGATAAAGCCTTTCTCACGCTCGTTGGTGGCAAGTGTTAGTGATTTCTCGAAGAGTAAATTAGCCTGTTCTTTTCGAGAAGTTGCTTGCCCCTCGGTTGAGGCTTTTTCTTCTTCCTTCGATAGCGAATATTTTTCACCATAGTAAAAGGCGAGATATGCCAAATTTAGCGCCCGCTCGGGTTCAAGGTGTGCCGCCTCTTCGAAGCAATGTACGGCGATATCGATGAGCTCCCCCTTGCTTTTGGCATCTGCCGCTTGGTATTCTCGATCAGTCAATACTCCCAGTAGATAGTAAACATTTGCTTGTTGCCCATCGGAAAGCAGCCAGGCGAGGTTTGCTCGGCGCATTGCCCGTTCATAATCGCCATTTAGATAGTCTTGCCAAGCAATGTTGAATATCATTTTGTAAGAATTTTCGGCGCCACCTAGTAATCTGGCAGTCTTGGCAATGAACAAACGCTCGGTTTCTCCCATCTCGTGAACACCAGCGGTGCTACCCAACATTGCTGTTTTCAACAATTGAGAGCGTTTTTCTTCCAACATAAAGTCTTTAGTGAGAGAAATAATATCGGGAGCATTCAAGAAATAATGATCGGGATAGGTTTCTAACAATGTTGTCAATCTGGCGAGGGTAGCCTCGTAATTGCCTCTTTTTAGATAGAAAACGGCAACATCGAATTCTTGCTGCGCCAAATTATCGAAACAATCTCGCAATTTCTGGCGTGCTAAAAAGGCATAATCCGAATCGGGAAAGCGAGCGAGGAGCCTTTCGAACTCTTGGCGTGCCCTAATGGTTACCGACTGGTCTCTACTACTTTTTGGTATCCGTTCGTAGTGGCAGAGCGCCACTTGGTAAATACAGTAAGGAACTTGTTCGCTAGTTGGATAAAGGTTCATAAAATCGTTGTAGGCGATAATCGCGTCCGTATATTCTCGTAACGAGTAGTAAGAATCGGCAATCCCCAATTCTGCATGGGCAAAATAATCCCGCTCGAGGGGATGGAACTGCTTTATTTTCTGATATTCTGCCAAAGCCTTGTTGAAAAGCCCTTCCTGATAATAGAATCGGGCTTTTGCCAATATCTCGCTTGGTGGGGTGTCGGGAGTGGATTTGGGCTGCGCCTTCCAATCCCAAATTCTTTCCCTAACCATGACACAACCTCCCCCAAGGGGAGTCATGAGGGTAAAGAGCAGCAAAATCACCACAAAAGGAGAACCATATCTTTTTATACGCATATCGCTTTTAAGTTTATAAGAACTTGTCAATAGTTTGTATCAACTTACTTTTAGAGGGAAGCCCGATAATTGTGTGTAGCACCTCTCCACCTTTGAAAAAGAGAAGGGTGGGAATGCTGCCAACGGCGAATTTGGCGGGGATTTTTTGATTCTCATCAACATTCATCTTTGCCACTTTGATTTTGCCCCCATATTCGGCAGCTATTTCATCGAGAATTGGTGCCAAAGTTCGGCACGGCGAACACCAAGAAGCCCAAAAATCCAAAATAACAAGCTGGTTCGAAGCCTTGATTTCTTCTTCGAAATTACTGTCCGAAACGACAACGATATACTCGCTAGTCATATTACCTCCTTAATTCTATCAAGTGCCTACGACTGTTACAATATCACGCTAAAGCGTGTCAAGCCAGCGGCGTTAACGAACAAAAGTAGATATAGATGTCCCTTACCTAAAGGTAAAGGTATCCGAACATATGTTCAAACGGCACAGGGGAAAGCGCGTCCTGGCAGGAGTTCCATATTGAAATTACGCCGCGGCAACATTGACAATTCTCCTGCCAGCATCTTGGCAATCTCATCGACTGTTTTGATTTCATAGCCGAGAGCGAGAGCACCGCGTAACAATTCGCCAAATTGCTGTTCTGCTACGGTTCCCTCTACCTCCGCATGGACGGGCAGAACATAAATGCCTTCCTTCGACAAACGCGATAATATAAACGCTGCTCCGTCCCTTATGCCGATTTCTTCCAGACAAGGTAGGTTGGAAGGCACTTCCAACAATCCGTTACTCTCATAGATAAAGGGGGCACTGGCACGGGTACAACTGAGATACTGGAAACCAAAAGAAGGTATGATTTCGAGAACTCGCTCATCGAGCACCCAGCCGGGGGCACCAAAAGCCGCCGGCTTTTTACCTACAAGTTTTTCGAATCCCGCCAGACCATTGCTAAACCAGTTTTCTATCCAGATTTTTTCTTTCTTGGACAAATCATCCTGCCAACGCCGATGGTCCCAGGCGTGAAATTCCACATCGTGTTTTGCCTCCAAAATCTCCTTGACGATATGGGGAAAGGAAAGGGCAATCAGCGGTGCTGGCAGAAGTGTTCCATAAAGGGCGGTTTTGATGCCATAAAGTCGCACCGCATCACTCTTGAACATCTTGCTCAAAAAACGGGGATTAGAGAGGAGACGCTTCAGAGCAATGCCAGAGGTATCCGGACCAATACTCAGATAAAAACTTGCCTTGATATCGAAGCGGCGAAGTATCGACAATAACTGTGGAACACCATCCCGCATTCCTCGATAGGTGTCCACATCGATCTTCAAACCCAATATTTTTAAAGGCGAGACCCTTGTAACAATGGCTGTTTTAGACATCTTGCCTGATCGTCCAATAAAGTAGATTATTGATTATACTCGATTATCGTTTTCACAAAAACGATGGAGCGACTTTTGATTACCGCCAAAGATTGTGATGAATAATGGCAAATCGACAAATTCATCAGGCGTTTTCCTCCAAGAAGGCATCTAGAGTTAGCCTTAGAGAATCATGTAAATCAACCTTTGGCTCCCATCCCAACAGCCTATATGCCTTTTCTATACTAGGCTTACGGCTCAAAATATCCTGATAACCCTTACCGTAATATTTATCAGCGCTCACTTCCACTATTTCAGAATGGATTTTATCATCTCGGAAGCGGGGATGCCGTTGGAAGAGATCTCTGAGCAGAAATGCCAACTCCTTGATCGAGCACTCGTTGTTAGGATTACCGATGTTTATTATCTCGTTGCGACATTTGCCGTCGCCGTTTTCGAGTATCTTCACCAAAGCGTCGATACCGTCATCAATGTAGGTAAAACAGCGTTTTTGTGAGCCACCATCGACAAGCTGTATCGGTTCTTTCAAAAACAACTCGGCGATGAACTGCGTAACAACGCGCGAGCTTCCCTCTTTTGCCGTATCCAAGGAATCAAGATGGGGACCTATCCAATTGAAAGGGCGAAAAAGGGTAAACTCGAAATGACCTCTGGTGCCATAGGCATAGATGACTCTATCGAGCAATTGTTTAGAGCAAGAATATATCCAACGCTCTTTGGTGATGGGTCCCGTTACCAAGAAACTATCATCTTCCTTGAATTCCGAATCCGCACAAGCGCCATACACCTCGGAGGTGGAAGGAAAAACAATCCGCTTTTGGTAGCGTGCACATTGTTTGATAATTTCGAGGTTATGCTCGAAATCCAACTCGAAAACTGCCAGCGGGTTTTCGACATAATGTTTGGGAGTAGCGATGGCGACCAAGGGCATCACGACATCACATTTTTTGATATGATATTCGATCCACTCCCGATTGATGGTAATATCCCCTTCGATGAAATTGAAGCGAGGGTTACCCAGTGTTTTTCCCAATCTATCCGTCGCCAAGTCCATGCCGTAAACAGACCAGTTAGTTTTTTCCATAATTGCGTTTGTCAAATGATGTCCGATAAACCCGTTTACCCCTAGAATGAGAACCTTCATTGCAGTTTCATACCTTTCCTATGACTGAAGAAATTAAAAATGGCTTTTTTTTCCATTCTTTTACCAGCAACATCCACATCCAACAGTTCGAGAGCGCCTTCCCCAGTTACCACATGAACAGATACATCATCGAAAATGAGCGCCCCCGTTCCCTGAACAACCGCCCTAGCATCGATATAATATGGCTTATCGCAAACTTGCGCCCACCAAATGTTCATCCTTTCCCCGTTATCGAGAAAGCAAAAGGCACCCGGATAAGGTTCGGTAACAGCACGAATTAGATTGTATATTTCTTTAGCGCTCTTTCCCCAATCGATCCTTCCATCAGCGGGGGTTCGTTTGCCATAATAACTACCCAGCGCCAAATCCTGTTTTAAACGCGGTGCGGTGCCGTTGGCTATTTGCGGTAATGCTTCGCACAAAAGAATGTGGCTCTCATGGCAGATCTTCTTGTAGAGGGTAAAAGCGATGTCATCGTTGGCAATAGGAATGGGGCGCTGAGCAACTATATCCCCGGCATCGACGCGTGGTACCATGTGGTGGAGGGTAACACCGGTAATGGTCTCACCGTTGATGAGCACCCAGTTGACAGGGGCGCGCCCTCGATATTGGGGAAGCAGCGAGCCGTGCAGGTTATAAGCGCCTAGGGGGGGAAGCGCCAAAAGCGCTTCTCCGATGAGATAACGGTAATGGAAAGAAAATAGTGCATCAGGTTTCGTATCCGTAACAAAGGAAAGTGTTTCGGGGGTGTTGATGGTAAGAGGGCAAGAAACACCGATAGAGTGCTCCCGCGCCCAATTTACAACCGAGCCAAACCAAATTTTTTCCGCTGGGTCATCCTCATGGGAAAAAATGTGTACAATCTCGTTACCTGTGGCAAGCAAAGCTTCCAGGGCTGTCAAACCCACATTGTGGTATGCAAAAGCAACTACACGCAAAGGTCGTTCTCCTGCCTATAAACCCGATTGATGATATATTCCGGGCGCCTGCGCACCTCGTGATAAATTCTACCTATGTATTCACCGATTATTCCCATCGCAAAGAATTGTAACCCTACAAAAATGTAGAGAAGCGCAAAAAGGGTAAAAACCCCTTCCGCCGCCCATGCCACTCCATAGGCAAGGCGTAGAACAAACAGGAGCACACCGAAACAAGCACCGGCAAAAGCCATCAAAATGCCACCATACATCAACAGGCGCATCGGTAACTCCGAAAAAGAAGCGACCAAATCGAATTGCAACTTTATCAAGCTAAAAACACCATACTTGGAAGAGCCTCCCTGACGGGCAGAGTGCTCGACCTCGATTTCCGTAAAATTTTTGCTAAAGTAAGTGGCAAGGGCAGGTATGAAGGTTCTATGTTCTTTGGAGCGCAACATATGCTCGACGATGGGGCGACGGTAGGCGCGCAACATACAGCCCCAATCGTTCATCTTCACCCCCGTTATTTTCCGCGCCAAGAAGTTCACGATTTTGGAAGGAAAAGTCCGTAACAAAGAATCCTTGCGCTGTTTTCGCACCGTTCCGACTAGATCATAATTGCCCGCCTCCATGCTCGCCACCAAGCGTGGTATTTCTTCGGGAGGGTTTTGTAGATCGGCATCGATGGTTACGATGATATCTCCTGTGGCTTGCGAAAAACCGGCAAAGATCGCCGCATGTTGACCGTAATTTCTTGTCAATTCCACGATGACCAAATGGGGATCTTTTTGGGCGGCGGCTTCCAACAGCTTTAGGGAATTATCTACAGAACCGTCATCGACCAACACAACCTCATAAGGGCGAGCCAGCCCTTGCATTACCACACCCAACCTCTGGAGCAACGATTCGATGCTTTCTTGCTCATTATAGATTGGAACAACAACCGAGATCATTGCTTCTTGCCTTTCTCACATTCTAGAATTTCCGCTATCGCGGAGCAAACATAGGCAACATCCTCTTCCGTCATATCAGGAAAGAGCGGCAGCGACACTATCCTTGCCCCTGCCTTTAGCGTCTCCGTCAACACACTCTCATCGGGACGAAAACGCTCTTTGATATACGACAAGCTATGGGCGGGGGGAAAATGCAAGCCATAGCCGATATTGTAATCGGCAAGCCGCGCCATAAATTCATCGCGAGGCATTCCCACCACTTTTACTATGAACAAATGATGGGCGTCATGGTGCTCATAAGCGGGGGATTGCGGCAAATCTAAACCTTCGACATCCCTCAAAGACTCACAATAGAGTTTACAAAGCCGTGCTCGGCTTGCATTGAGCCACTCCAATCGTCGCAGTTGTGCCAATCCTAGAGCGGCTTGGATATCGGTCATGTTGTATTTGAAGCCCGGAGCGACAATATCATAGTTGGGGTTGCCACCCTTACCGTAGCGTTTCCAGGCGTCCCGTTCGATTCCATGAAAGCGCAAAAGCCTCAATTTTCCCGCCAGATCTCCATCATTGGTAACAACCATCCCCCCTTCACCGGTGGTGATATTCTTGATGGGATGGAAAGAGAATATCGCCGCTTTGCTTGTAGCGCCTATGTGCCTACCCTTATAATAGGTCCCGATGGCGTGAGCCGCATCTTCTATTACGATAAGCCCATACCTAGCGGCAATCTCGTTTATCGCCTCCAAATCGGCAGGAATCCCCGCAAAGTGGACGGGTATTATCGCCCTCGTGCGAGGGCTGATAGCGGCTTCGATTTTTCGAACATCGATGTTGAGGCTTCCATACTCGATATCGACAAAGATGGGCTTGGCGCCCATCAATGTTATTATATTGACTGTGGAAGCAAAAGTCAGGGAAGGGGTGATTATTTCGTCCCCCTCACCAATCCCTAAAGCCATCAGCGTAAGGTGCATCCCTGCCGTTGCCGAAGTGCAGGAAACCGAGTGGCGAGCCGCGCTTAGCCGACAAAACTCCTCTTCGAACTCCTTACAGCGCGCCCCTGTCGTTATCCATCCCGATTCCAAAACTTCGACAACGGCATCGAGCTCCGCACGAGTAAGGGACGGGCGACTAAAGGCTAAAAATTCTTCGCGCTTTTTCATTCTAGGGCGTGTCCCCTTTTTCCACACTTACGAGAAAGTATTTATCGTTACTCCAAAGCAAATCAGCATTGGGAAAAAGCTTTTTGAGCTGTGCATATTTATTGTCATTTTCCACAAACATGAACAACTTTTCCCCCCTTTCATACAAATCGAGGACTTCTTGTTGAGAGGGGAAATACTTTGTTCTCTCTTCAGGAGAAAGTTTGATGATGCCGGGCATCAATTCGCCACCCTCCTCGATTAAGGGGGTGCGCGTCTTGGTGTAAAAATCGAAACCATAGATACAAGTACGGAATTGATAAAGTTGCTTATCCGTAGGAACGAAATTCATCCGTGCTTCGATAAGGGGAAGCGCCGTTTTATAAGGGGTAAGAAAAAGAGAAAGCGGATATAAAAGAGAAGTTAGCATCAAGAATCCCAAGATCGCTATAGTTGGGAACCAAGCGCCTCTGCGCCTATTACCGATATAATTGGGGAGGAATGCCAATAAACAAAGAAAAGTTGCTGGCAGCAACGACCAAAGCACCATCTCGAAGGGAACCTTGTAGCGATAAAAAAACAAAACACCAGCAAGAGCAAGCAAGAGCAACAATGATTGTAGGAAAGGAAGTAAATAATCACGCCAAGATGCCGCCCTTCGGGAATTTTGGTAAATAGCCGTGTGAGTGGCAAAAACGCGCCCCAGGACAACGGCAAGCGGCGGGAACAACGGGATAATATAAGGAACCATTTTCGAAGAAGAAATAGAAAAGAACAAAAGAACGAAGCCTGCCCATATCCAAAGCAAGAGGGAAGAATGCCCCTGAAAAAGGCTTCGGATGTTAGCGCCCGAAATCCTAAGTGCCTGTGCCAAATAACCGAGCCAAGGAACAAAACCAACGATTAATATCGGCACAAAGAAATAGAACGGTTCATAGCGGTGGTGCATCTTGGTGGTAAAGCGAAGCAAATGTTCCTGCACAAAGAAGAAATATAGAAAATCGCTCTGAGCACGCTGCACGAAGAACAGCCATGGCAAAACCACCGCAAGAAAAATCACCAAACCTAGCGGCGACACCAAACACCAAATATCCCGCCAGCGCTTTGTAAAAAGCAACAAAAGAAAAAGCACCGCAAAGGGAATGAGAATTCCCACAAGCCCCTTGGTTAGAAAAGCCAAAGCACAAGTCAAATAACAACCATAGATAAACCTCTTTTTTCGTTCCCCCACCTGCCCTTCATGAAAGTAGCGGTAACCCCACCAGATGGAGAGCGTTGTAAACAAAGCAAGCGGCATATCGAGTAAATTCAGCCTGCCTACCGCAAAATGGTAAAGAGAAGTCGCCAATATCGCTGCGGCGTAAACACCAACTCTTGGGGAATAGAGACGAGAGCCGATAAAAAAAACAAGCAGGACGCATCCCCAGGCACAAATCCCGCTGAAAAGGCGTGCCGTCAATTCACTCTCACCAAGAATCCTAAAAGCAATGGCAGTCGCCCAGTAAGTGAGCGGGGGTTTTTCCAGATAAGGAACTTCCTTGAGCATCGGGGTAACAAAATCGCCGCTTTTTGCCATAGAGGAAGCAATCAACGCATAACGTGCCTCCGATGGCTCACTGAGGGGAACAATACCAAGGGCAGCGATATAGACGATAAAAGCACAGGAAAACGCCGCTAAAATTATTTTGGCATTATTGTTCAGAGGGAATCTCGACATTATTCTTGATATCCTAAAATGATGGCAAATTTTTGGCGGAGTTCCGTATCATGTCAATGTTCGAAGGGGGAAGAAGGATTGTCATTTTAGTTTATGTATTATTAATCCGGCAATTGAATATAGCAAATTTTACTGAGAGCTTTGCATAATACAACAAACTCACCAATACATCATTCCCTTGAGCGCGGGAATCCAGTATAATCAATAATTTATTTCTATATACATTTAAATAAACCCTCTTATGAGCGCTATCCCATACATTACACGAAATTGTCATCTTTAGTTGCCGCTTTA
>Ga0172371_10003988_pt1 | contig 22608 bp, 21 predicted proteins | sample Lak12m_FD_114543 | JGI IMG/M metagenome (GOLD analysis project Ga0172371, IMG submission 114543) | Freshwater microbial communities from Kabuno Bay, South-Kivu, Congo - kab_022012_12m | ecosystem: Environmental > Aquatic > Freshwater > Lake | place: Democratic Republic of the Congo: South-Kivu...
CCGCAGGCTGGGGGCGGCGGCAGCCTGTAAGGCGTCTGGGTTGATCGTCCGGTTATCCAGCGCCTGCCCCAGGTGCAGCACGCGCACGCTGTGATACGGTTGGCTTGGCTTCGGCAGCCGGGCGTGGATGGTCTGCACCGAGATGCCGCGTTCCTCCGCCTTCAAGACTCGCACCGGATATTCGCTCATCACTTTTTCCGCCGCGTCCAGGAATTGAATCGTATAATCGCTGCTGGCGGCGATGTTGTTGGGGCTGGCGCTGAAGCCGTATACTGGCTGCAAGACCGCGCTGCCATCGCTGCCCAGCTTCGCCCGCACATACAGGCTGTCTTGCACTGGCTCGGTCACAGCCAGGGCAGTGGCGCGCTGATTGGAATACCAGGCGTTATAGGTGTAATCTGACACCCACTCTGGCTCGCAATAGCTCATAATGTCGGGACGGGTTTTGGCCATCACCGTTCCTGTACTGACGTAATAACCATATTGCCCTATCGCTGCGTTGGAGTAAGGGTAATTCGGGTCGGGGTCTGCCGGGTTGCCGCACGGCGTGTGCATCATATTCAGGTTGTGGCCGATCTCGTGCGCGGCGTAATCGTCGCCATCCAGCAGGTAATTTTCCCCTTCCACGTTAATAGTCGCCAGCGTGGTGGCAATCGAGGCGCGATAACCCACGTAGCCCAAACCAACGTTGCCGCCGGTGAACCAAGAATCGCCCTTCGCATCTAGCAACGGGATGACGCCAAAATAGACCGTCGAATCGGGCTGGCCTTCCGAGTCTTTCAATGAGGTAATCTGGTCTAGCAGCAGTTCCCAATATCCGCTGTTGCTCAAATCGCCCATGAAGAACAAGTACTTATGCGCCGTGATGTTCACCGCTGGCACCGGGTACATGCGATATAGCGCTTCCTGCAGATAGTTGATGTTCGGCTCCGGGAATAGCATGCGGAAATTGGTGTCGTAATACCTGATCGGCACCGCAATCACGTTGAGCGTCGGCACCGTATTGAAGGAATATTGCAGCGTGGTGGTGTTTACTTCGCTGACCTCGGAGATGCTGTTATTAATGTCAATATTGGCTGCCAGGGTCAGGTTGCCGGCCGCCGTCCAACTGGAAGGCAGAGTGAAGTTGAAGCTCTTGCTGGCGCTGGCGCGCAGGCTATCCAGGCTATCGCTCCACGGGTAAGCCGAACCGGCCGCGGCAGTCAACATGCCCAGCCGTGTGCCATTGCGGTAGCCCACCAGCGAAGCGGTCACATTGCCCACCTGGCTGACGCCGTTGGCGCGGGCATACACCCGCACGGCGGTGACACGATTCGCCACCAGCTTGACCGGATTGCTCAGATTTTGCACCGCCTGGGTCACTTCGATGTTTGAAACGGATAAATCGAGCGGGTCTTTGGCGATAAACGGGAAAAAGATCGGGTATCCCGTCGGCGGCAGGGGAGCGGCGGGGGTGATCTGCGGGCTATCCGCTACGGGCAGCGCCGCTACCGATAGGCTGCCCAGGATCAGGCTGGCAATCAACAGCGCCTTCAGAGCATATTGGGATGAAATCTTTTTATTCAGCACGTATACCTCCAGACTGGTCACAGTCATCAATGTCATTCGATTTTTTGACAGGCGCCGGAAACTGGGATAAATTAGACGAATTTACCCGTTTTAACCGGCAAATACCAGCCTGGATTATACCTGCCTGGGGAAAAAAACAAGTAAAGGGAGGGTTAAGCTTTGTAAGAAATGGGTTAATATTGAAGCAGTTCACGCACCCGGCCGGCCACCGCCTGACCCAGCCTGGCGTGTTCCGGCGGGTCGAAGTGGATGCCATCCACCGGGCTGGAGACGATCAGCGCGGCGGTATCCAGAAAGGCGCAGCCCAGTTCTTCGGCTACCTGGCAGAAGCGAGCGCCGAACTTAAGCGATTTTTCCCGCGCCCCGCTGAACATCTCGGCGTAATCGTTCATTTCCACTACCGGCGGAGGCGCCATCAACAAGACAAGCGGCGCGTCTCCGTTCCGTCCAGTTTCGCTCTGTTGCACGGCGCGCGCCAGCGCGCCCGCGCTCTGGGCGATGTCGCCGGCGGTTACGCTGAAGCGCATTTTCAGGTCGTTGGTGCCGAGCAGGATCACCACCAGGTCCAGCGGGCTGTGGCTCTCCAGGCAGGGGATCAGGTAGGTTTGCCCATTGCGATGTCCTTCAATCGGGTCTTCCCACACGGTAGTACGCCCACACAGCCCCTCTTCGATCACTTCGTAATCTGCGCCCAACGCGGCGGCCAGCACGCGCGTCCAGCGTGTGTGTTCATCCAGCCGTTCGCCGGTCAGTGGGTCTGCGCCCCAGGTATTCGAATCGCCGTAACACAAAATCCGTTTCATTTGCTTCTCTCCTCGTTCTTCCTTCGCCGGTCCGCAACGCGTCAATTGCAATAATCTACTGCGATAGCCGCCAGCGTTTCCGCCAATTCCTGGCAGGAGGCCAGGTCTACCCACTCTTGCGCCGAATGAAGCCCCTGGCCGCATGGCCCAAGCAAGATGGTGGGAATACCCGCCTCGGCCAGCAAAGCCGCGTCGGTCCAGAACGGGACGCCGCCCGGCTCACACGGCTGGCCGCGGCGGGCAGAGATGACCCGCCTGGCGCACTGCACAATCGCTTCCTGCGACTGCGCCTCAAACGGTGGGCGAAACAGGCTGACCTGCAGGCTGGCCTTGAATTGCGGGTCGGCCTGCGCCAGCCGTTCCAGCCTTTCATGCAGCTCGACGCAGGCTGTTTCCAAAGTCTCGCCGGGGCAGGTGCGCCGCTCTAATTCCAGTTTGCATTGCGCCGGGTAGGTGCTGTATTCCGTCCCACCCTGGATGATCGAAGCGTGCAGCGAGGGCGGCCCGACCAGCGGGTGAGGTGGGCGGCGTAGTAATTCCTGGCCCAATTCGTCGAGTTGCGTCAGGAAACGCCCCATGTGCATAATTGCATCAATTCCCAGGTCGTAGCGGCTGCCATGCGCGGCGCGCCCGCTGGTTTCAACGGTGCAGGCGATGAAACCACGATGCGCCAGGCACAGCTTCAGATCGGTCGGCTCGGTGATGATGGCCGCATCAGCCCGGTATCGTTGCAGCAGCGCCTGCGTCCCCAGGCTGGTCAATTCTTCGTCGGCTACACCCGCCAGAATCAGGTCGCCTTTCAAGCGCGCTCCGCTGGACTGCAAAGCGCGCGCCGCCGCCAGCATAGCCGCCAGGCTGCCCTTCATATCCTGGCTGCCGCGTCCATACAGGCGTCCGTCCTCGACTCGCGCCTGGAAAGGTTGCGCCATGCCGTTCGGCCCCACCGTATCCAGATGGCCGTTCCATAGCAGGCTACGCCCGCCGCCGCTGCCCTTCAACACTCCTACCGCGTTGAAATGTCGCTCCGTCACCGCCTCGGCCTGCGCTTCCAGTCCGATTTGGCGCATGGCTTGCGCCAGGTACTCGGCGATCTGCGCTTCGCCAGCCCCCTCTGCCCACAGGCCCGGGTTGGCCGAATTGATCTGCACCAGGTCTCGCAAAGTTTGGGTCAGGTAATTCAAATCCACTGCGATTTGCATTTTGGGGCGCTCCATTGAACTTGAATCGTCTTTCAGCCTCATTGTATCTCAAAAAACCTGCTACAATCTACTTTGGAGGCCTGACGATGCAATTCTACCTGCCCACCTTTGCCCCATCCGAAATCGCCGAAATGCGCCGCCTGTTACTGCGCTCCAACAATGAGCTGGAGCTGGAAGACTTCGACGAATTGATCGCCCTGGATTCGACCCGCTCGCGCCTGCGGTTGTGGCGCAGCGCCGGGGGCGACCTGGCCGCCTTCGCCTTCGTGGATGACTTCAACAACCTGTGCTGCGCCTGGGACGAGTCCATCGCTACGCCCACCCTCGAAGCCGACCTGGTGGAGTGGGGACTGGACTGTCTGCGCGGTCTGAACGCCCCTGCCGGCGAAACCATCACCCTTGACGCCAGTTGCAGCGCCGATAACCGCCCGCGCCTGGATTTCCTGCTGCGCCATGGTTTCATCCAACAGGCTATCCGCACTCTGCGCTACGCTTGCGACCTGACCGCCCGGCTGCCCGCGTTGAGCTTGCCGGCTGGCTTCACCCTGCATTGCGCCCAGGGTGAGTGGCAGGCGGCGGAGTTGGCTGCCCTGCACCGCGCCGCCTTCGAGAGCGATCACATGAGCCTGGAGTACCGCCTGGCGATTATGCGCGCCCCACATTACGACCCCAGCCTGGATATGTATCTGGCCGCGCCGGATGGCGCGCCGGCCGCCTTTTGTATCGGTAGCCTGGCCGAGCAGGAGAACGCTCACGACGGCAGCTTGATTGGCTACACCGACCCGGTCGGCGTGCATCCCGCTTATCAAGGGCGCGGCCTGGGCAAAGCTATTCTTCTGGCCGGGCTGCATGCCTTACAGCAACGCGGGGTGCATACCGCCCACCTGGGTACCAGCAGCGAAAACCGCGCCATGCAGCGGCTGGCCGAGGCGGTGGGCTTCCGCCTGGTCGCTGAGAAGCTCTGGTTTGCCAGAGAGCTAGACTGAGTGGCCTCCCCGCTTGTCTTTCGCCGTCGTTTGCTCTTGCTGCTGCTGTTGGCAGCTCTGACGCGCGGCCTGATGCTTTCAGCCGCCCTGCCATACCCGCAGCGCATGTTACGCCGCGACGCCGAAGGCTATATTCAGGCTGCCCAAAACCTGCTCGCCGGGCATGGCTTCTCGCTCGACCGCCAGCCGCCCTACCGCCCCACCGCTTTCCGCACGCCGCTCTACCCGTTGTTCATCGCCGTCTGCTACGCCCTATTCGGCGCCGACAACCGTCTGTTAGCCCTGACTCAGGTCTTGCTCAGCTTGTTGACCGTCGCTCTAACCTACACGCTTGGACGTAAAATTTTGCCAGAGGAGGCAGCCTGGCTGGGCGGTCTATTATTTGCCCTCAGCTCGCTGCCAGCCACCCACGCGGTTTTTATCCTCAGCGAGACCTTGTTCAGCCTGCTCTTGCTGCTCTGCCTGGGTTGCCTGGTGTGTTACCGCCAGGCCAACCGGTTGCGTTGGCTGGCCTGCGCCGGCGGGTTGGCCGGGTTGTCGCTGCTCTGTCGCCCGGTGGCGCTTTATTTCCCGCTGGCCTTCTTTCCGCTGGTCTGGCTGGCCGCCGCGCCTGGCCGTCGCCGTCAGGCGTTGAGCGGCGCATTGCTCGCTCTGCTGGTCTGTGGCTTGACCCTGGCGCCCTGGCTGATCCGCAACCAGGCGCGCCTGGGAAAACCGATCTTTACTACTATCTCGAACTACAACCTGCTGGTCTATAACGCCGCTTCTTTGCAGGCTTCCTTACAGGGCGTCAGTCAGAGTCAGGCGCGCGCTGAGTTGGAAGGTCTGGCGCAGCAAGAGCTGGCCCGCCGCGGCCTCGCCAGCGATGAAGTGCAGATGGCGCAGCTATATGGCGATTGGGGGCGGCGCATCATCCTGGCGCACCCCCTGCGCTATGCCCTCGACCACCTGAAAAACGACTTGAACAGTTACCTGCCCGATGTGACCGATTTTCTGGAATTGATGGGCGTCGCCCAGGGCGGTAAAGGCACGCTCAGCGTGCTGAACCAGCATGGGCTGTGGGCGGCCATCCGTCATTACTTCGGAGGGCAAACCTGGTTGCTGCTCCTTACTTTGCCCTGGCTGGCGCTGCTCGCGCTGACTTACCTGGGCGGCCTGTTCGGTTTGCTCGCGCTGTTGCGCCGCGCTACTGTGTTGCGCCGCGCTACTGTGTTGCGCCGCGCTACTGTGTTGCGCCGCGCTACTTGGTTGCGCCGCGCTACTGTGTTGCGCCAAGACGACTGGTTCACCCTGGTCTGGCTGCTGCTGCCCATTCTGTATTTCACGCTGCTGCCCGGCGCGCCCTCCAACCCGCGCTTCCGCCTGCCGGTGTCGCCGTATCTTTGCCTGTTAGCCGGCGTGGGTTGCCTGCAACTGGCGCGTTGGTTGTATAATAGAGCCTCAAGGTGCAAGGAGGTCCGACGATGCGAGTCTTGATGATTCACCCTTCCACGTTGGTTTATTCGCGTGTCTACCTGCGGCTGGAGCCGCTCGGCCTGGAACTGGTGGCGCAGGCGTTGCGCCAGGTCGGTCACCAGTTGCGGCTGGTGGATTTGCAGGTGGAAGCCCCGGCTGCCTGTCATAAGCTGATCCACGAATGGCAACCCGAAGTGGTTGCCATTTCTTGTAATTATCTGGCGAATGTGCCGGAAGTGGTGGATCTGGCTAAGACGGCCAAGCAACTGGCGCCCGACAGCTTCGTTTTCATCGGCGGACATAGCGCCTCATACATTGCCGCTGAATTGCTCGAACACGGCCAGGGCGCCATAGATTGCGTCTTGATCGGCGAGGGCGAAGTGGGGGCGGTGCGCCTGCTCGAAGCCATCCAACACGACCGCCGCTCTGTCCACCTCTCGCCGGGGGTCGTTTCGCCGCTCGGCAAAGGCCCTGAGCCGTTGATGGTCGAATCGCTCGACGATTTACGCCCGGCGCGTGATCTGCTGCGTTACCCGCGCCGTTATTACCTGGGCCATCTGGATCCCTCCGCCTCGATCGAATTTTCACGCGGCTGCCCATGGGATTGCGCTTTTTGCTCCGCCTGGACCTTCTATGGGCGCAGCTTCCGGCTGGTCAGCCCGGAAAAGGCGGTCGAAAACATCTCGCTCATCCCCGAACCGGGCATCTTTATCGTGGATGACGTGGCTTTTCTGCCCCAGGAACACGCCCTGGCGATTGCCGAGGGCGTTGCCCGCAAGGGGTTGAAAAAGCAATACTTCCTCGAAACGCGCTGCGATGTCTTGCTCAAAAACAAAGAGGTCTTCAAAGCCTGGCGCGACCTGGGACTGGCCTACCTCTTCCTGGGTATCGAAGCGATTGACGCCGAAAGCCTGGTCTCGCACCGCAAGCGCATCAAATTGGATCAAAATTTTGAAGCGCTCGAATTTGCCCGCTCCTTGGATGTGATGGTGGCGATCAACATCATCGCCGATCCATCTTGGGATCACCAGCGCTTCCAGGCAGTGCGCCGCTGGATTTGGGAAATCCCCGAAATCGTGAACGTTTCGGTCTTAACCCCCTACCCCGGCACCGAGATATGGCATTCCGACCAGCGCCGTCTGAGCACGCGCGATTACCGCCTGTTCGATATCACCCACGCCGTTTTTCCCACCCACCTGCCGTTGGCCGAATTTTACGATGAGATGGTGAAAACCCAGAACGTGATCTATCAGAAGAACAGCGGCTGGCGCGGCTTTATGGATGTCTTCCCGATCATTATGGGGCTTCTGGCGCAAGGCCAGACCAATTTTATCCGCCATTTGTGGAGCTACCCGAAATTCATCAATACCCCGCGCCTGCTGGCCGATCACCTCGCGCCAGTGCAATACGAAATGCGCCTGCAAGAGCAGCCGCTGGCGAAGGTGGACTCCCGCTCGCTGTACGTACATTCCCCCTCTGGTAAAGGGCGACGCGCTCTCGACGCCGCTGGCGAGCGTTTCGTCGAACAGTCATCATCCCACCCAGATTAGAGAGACCCGAAAGGTTTTAAAACCTTTCGGGTCTCTCTTCAACCTCGCCTACCATAGACCCCATTCGGGCATGGCGCCTTCTTCCATCATCGAAAAATCCCACATCTCCAGCCCTAGTTCGATGTTGATCGGGCGCTGCAAGGCTTCTTCCGCCTTTTTGCGGGTCATCTCCAGCAGCGCCGGGCCATACGGACAGAACGGTGTGGTCAGGATCATATTCAGGTCGGCGCTATCCTCGTAGATTTTCAAGTTGCGCACCAGCCCCAGCGCTACCACGTCCAGCCCAATTTCCGGGTCTTTCACTTCGCGCAGGCTGCTCTTCACCTGCTCTATCAGTTGGGGGTGGGTATTTTCGGCGTCCCAGATCGGGCGGTTAGATCCGGCGGGGGATTCGTTATCGGTCATAGGTTCATCACTCCAATAAATGGCGATCAGGAAGATCGGCGGAAATTAGTGGCTTTGTTTTTCCGGGCGCACAGGAGGCGATTCAGCCGCTGGCTCATTCGAGACGATGTAGGTACAGTGTGCATCGCCGTGCAGCAGGCATTGCACTTTTTGCGCCGGGATATTCAGCAGGGTAGAGATCAAAGTCTGGTCCAGCGAGCAGACTTCCGGGTGGGTCTGCCCAACCTGGAAATACGGGCAATTCGATTCGCGGATGTGATAGGCGTCGCCCTGCCGTTCCACTTCCACGTGGAAGCCTTCGCGTGCCAGGAATTGTTTCACCAATTCGATGCGCTGCTCCATCGGCAGCCCGGCTATCTCGGCCCGGTAATCGGAAGCGATATCCTGCGCCATCTGCGTAAACAACCCCTTGATGAACACCGGCGGTACGCTTTCCTTGAGTTGTTCCAGAAGTCGCATGGTCAGGCGGATATAGCGGGTTGGGAATTGCTCGCGACCTTTTTCGGTGAGGAAGTAATAATGCAATGGGCGGCCTACTCCGTGCCGAATCTCCTCCGAGTCTACCAGCCCATCAGCTTCCAGCCGTGTCAGGTGGTGGCGCACCGAGATCGGATTGATCTGGACGGAACCGGCCAGATCATTCACTGTGCTGCGCTCGCGCAGCAACAGCGTCTGTAGAATCCGCTCGCGGGTACTCTTCGCCTGGTTGTCGCTCGCCATTTATTTTCAACCGCCAATCAATCAACCATCTAACGTCTTGCTGGAATCATTCCAATCTTCGTCAGTATAGCATGTAGCCACCAATTTGTCAATAATTAAGATTATTATCTTAATTATTATTGACTTTTGAGCCCTATTCTGCTATAATGCAGGGCGGTCTGAAAGCCGGGCGATATATCATGCGTTCCCTGCATCAGGCCGGCTGCCTTAAAACTTGCTTTGGAGTAGTCGCTATGTCCGAACTTGATATCCGCAATTTATACGTCAGCGTCGAGGGACGCGAAATCCTTAAAGGGGTGAATCTGGTGGTGCGTCAGGGTGAAGTCCACGCTCTGATGGGCCCCAATGGCACCGGCAAGTCCACCCTGGCCTATACGTTGATGGGCCATCCCAACTACCAGGTCACCGCCGGGGAAGTCTGGTTCAAGGGGCAGAACCTGTTAGAGTTGGCCTCCGACCAGCGCTCGCACCTGGGGTTGTTCCTGGCCTTTCAATATCCGGTCGCCATTCCGGGCGTCTCGATGGCGAATTTTTTACGCGCCGCCATCAACGCCCAGCGCAAATCGCTCAACCCGCAGGATAAGGGCATTTCGGTGCCAGAGTTCCGCAAGCTGCTCAAACAAGAGATGGACGCGCTGAAGATGGACTACGCCTTCGCCGGGCGTTACCTGAATGAAGGCTTCTCGGGCGGTGAGAAGAAGCGCGCGGAAGTCTTGCAGATGGCCGCTCTACGCCCCGAAATCGCCGTGATGGATGAGACCGATTCCGGCCTGGATATTGACGCCCTGCGCATCGTATCTGAAGGCGTCAATACGCTGGCTGGACCCCGCCTGGGCGTGCTGGTCATCACTCACTACCAGCGCATCCTGAACTATATCAAACCCGAATTTGTCCACATTATGCTCAACGGGCGCATCGTCGAATCGGGCGGCCCCGAACTGGCCTTACACCTGGAAGAGCAAGGCTACGACTGGATCCGCGAACGCAATGGCGCTGCGGTCAGCGCTTAGAGGTATCTTATGGCAAGCGATGCACAGGTTTTAGAGGGTCTTAGCGACTATAAATACGGCTTTCAGGACCCGGATGTCTCGGTCTTTAAATCGGGCAAGGGTCTGAACCGCCAGGTGGTGGAAAAAATCTCGGCCATGAAGGGCGAGCCGCAGTGGATGCTCGATTTCCGTCTGAAAGCGCTGGATCATTTCGTCCAGCGCCCAATGCCCGCCTGGGGCCCCGATCTCTCCCGCCTGGATCTGGAGAACATCTATTACTACGTCCGTCCCGCCGAGGCGGAGGGACGTTCCTGGGATGATGTGCCGGAAACGATCAAGAACACTTTCGATAAGCTGGGCATCCCTGAAGCCGAGCGTAAATTCCTGGCCGGCGTCGGCGCGCAATACGAATCGGAGATGGTCTACCACAAAATCCACGAGTCGCTGGAAAAGCAGGGCGTTATCTTCTTGAGCATCGAAGACGGCCTGCGCCAGCACCCCGATCTATTCCGCCAATATTTCAGCACGGTCATCCCTATCGAAGATAACAAATTTGCCGCGTTGAATAGCGCCGTCTGGTCGGGTGGATCGTTCATTTATGTCCCCAAAGGCGTCAAGGTAGACTTGCCCTTGCAGGCCTACTTCCGCCTGAACGTTGCCAACATCGGTCAATTCGAGCGCACGTTGATCATCGCCGACGAAGGGTCGCAAATCCATTATGTGGAAGGCTGCACCGCTCCGATCTACTCCACCGATTCATTTCATTCTGGCGTGATCGAGATCGTAGTAAAACGCGGGGCGCGTGTGCGCTATACCACTATCCAGAATTGGTCCACCAATGTCTATAACCTGGTGACGCAGCGCGCGTTGGTAAACGAAGCCGCCACGATGGAATGGGTGGACGCCAACCTGGGCTCCAAGCTGACCATGAAATACCCATCCTGTTATCTGATGGGCCCCGGCGCGCACGGTGAAATCCTTTCGATGGCCTTTGCCGGCCCCGGTCAACAGCAGGATGCGGGCGGTAAAGCCATCCATTTCGCCCCCCACACCAGCAGTAAGATCACTTCCAAATCCATCAGCAAGGGCAGTGGGCGCTCGTCTTATCGCGGTCTGCTCAAGGTCTACCGCGGCGCCAACGATGTCAAATCGAGCGTCGTCTGCGATGCGCTGCTGCTGGATGACCAGGCCCGCTCGGACACCTATCCGGTGATGGAAATTGACGCCGACGACGTGAGCATTGGTCACGAAGCCTCGGTCTCGAAGGTGGGCGAGGAGCAGCTTTTCTACCTGATGAGCCGTGGCCTGAGCGAAGAAGACGCCACTACTATGGTCGTTTCGGGCTTCATCGAGCCGCTGGTGAAAGAGCTGCCGATGGAATATGCGATTGAAATGAACCGGCTGATCCAGCTTCAGATGGCTGGCTCGGTTGGATGAGCGTTGCATGAGCAAGCGGAGAGCAGTTATGGCAGAACGAGTAGTAGTTTCGCGAACCCGGCGCGGCGAACGTGCGCCGCTGAAAGAGTTTGCTTTCGCCTCCCAGCTTGCGCCGGAGCTGGCGGGCGGTTGGGTGGGTCCCGATTTCCTAAAAAAATACCGCAGTCAGGCCTGGCAGGCCTTTGAGCGCACCCCGCTGCCAACACCCCAATTGGAAGCCTGGCGGCGCACCGATCTGCGCGGCTTGCCGGTCGGTTCGTTTCAATTGGCTGGCGCGCAGCCCGCGCCCGTCAAGACCCACCCGCCCGCTGACCTGCTGCGTCCGCTGGCTGGCGCCTCGCACGGCGGGCAGTTGGTCTTGAGCGCATCCGGTGCCAGGCTGGAGCTGCACCCCGCTCTGGCTAGCCAGGGTGTGATCTTCACCGATTTCGCGACCGCCGTGCGCGACTACCCACAACTGCTCGAACAAATGCTCGGTCAGGTCGTGCCGGTGGAGGGCGGGCGCAGCGGCAAATTTACCGCCCTCACTGGCGCATTCAGCCGCTCCGGTGTCTTTATCTACATCCCGCGCGGCCTGCAGGTTGAGCAGCCGTTGCATAGCATCCTGTGGGGTCCCGGCGCTAACCTGGCCTACCTCAGCCATCTCTTGGTCTGGGTGGACGAGGGCGCCTCGCTCACCTATGTCCACGAAGCGGCCTCCTCGACTGAAGCGGAGGGACAATCCATGCACTCCGGTATCGTTGAGTTGCATGTGGGCGTCGGCGCCAGCCTGCGTTTCGTTGAACTGCAATCCTGGGGCCGGCATGTCTGGAATTTCAGCCACGAGCGCGCTCGCGTCGAGCGCGATGGCAACCTGGATTGGGTCTTCGGCGCCATCGGCAGCCGCCTGACCAAAAATTTCTCCGAGATAGACCTGGTGGGCGAGGGCGCTACCGGGCGCATGTCGGGCTTTTATTTCACCGATGGCGACCAGCACCTCGACCACGATACCCAGCAGAACCACCTGGCCGCGCACACCACCTCCGACCTGCTCTTCAAAGGCGCCCTGCGCGATCAATCCCGTTCTGTCTGGCAGGGCATGATCTACGTCGCCCCCGGCGCCCAAAAGACCGATGGTTATCAGGCCAACCGCAATTTGGTGCTAAGCCCGCAGGCGCGCGCCGATTCGCTGCCCGGCCTGGAAATCCTGGCCGATGATGTCCGTTGTTCGCACGGCGCAACAGTTGGTAAAATAGACCCGGAGCAGGTTTTCTATCTGCTCAGTCGCGGCATCCCCTATCGCCAGGCAGAACGCTTGATTGTCGAAGGCTTTTTTGAACCGATCATGCAGCGTATCCCATTTGAGGGCGTTCGCGCTCGCTTTCAGGATGCCATCAGCAAAAAAATGGATTGATCTCGTCAGATCAGAGCGCCCGGCGTCTGGAAAATTTGTTTTCGCCAGCCCGCGCCTGTTCTACCAGCATAAAAAAAGAAATCATACAGGAGGCAAGTCTTGTCCGGTTTATATTTTTCAGCAGCGCCCGACCGTGAAGAAGCTTATCGCGTTGGCGATCTGGTCGAAGTCTTTTGCGACCACGATTTCAAGGGCAACCGCGTCCGCGATTGGCTGATCGGCACCATCGTGCAGGTGGATCCGAAGATGCTCGCCATCCAGTTCCAGGAAAATGTCTATCTGACCGACGGTTGGATGGTGCCCGACCATGTTTTGTGGTGTCCGAAAGGTTCTGCCCATATCCGCAAACCGGTACGCCGCCACCGCAAACGCCCTGTGGGCGGGCGATTGACTCACCCCAACGATCCCTCCAACCCGGACGAAGATTAACCGCTTGGATCCCCATTTGCCGGACCGTATGATTTAGGAAACCATGATGAGCCAGACTCAAACGCTCGATGTGTCGTTTATCCGCAAGGCTTTTCCGATCCTAAGCCGCCAGGTGCACCCCGGCGCGCCGCTGATCTATCTGGATTCGACTGCTACCAGCCAGAAACCGGAAGTGGTGATCCAGGCGATGGACGACTATTACCGCCGCTCCAACGCCAACATCAACCGCGGCGTGCATGTTCTGGCCGAGGAAGCCACCGCTGCTTATGAAGAGGCGCGTGAAAAAGTGGCGCGCTTTATTCACGCCCCCTCCGCCCGCCAGGTGATCTTTACTCGCAACACTACCGAATCGATTAACTTGGCGGCCTATAGCTGGGGGCGCGCTTTCCTCTCCGAGGGCGACCTGCTGGTGTTGACTGAAATGGAACACCACTCGAACCTGGTGCCCTGGCATATCCTGGCTGCCGAAAAGAAGCTGCGCCTGGAATTCATCCCGCTGGACGAAAACGGCTTGCTGGATATGGACGCCTACCGCGCCTTGTTAGCCATGCAGCCAAAGCTGGTGGCCTTCACCCACATGTCGAATGTACTAGGCACGATCAACCCCGCCAAAGAGATCATCCAGTTAGCGCACCAAGCCGGCGCGCTGGCGTTGGTGGATGGCGCTCAATCAGTGCCGCACTTCGCCGTAGATGTGACCGACCTGGAGGCTGATTTCCTGGCCTTTTCAGCGCATAAGATGTGCGGACCTACTGGCATCGGCGTGCTGTATGGACGTAAGGAAATCCTGGAGGCCATGCCGCCTTTCCTGGGTGGTGGGGATATGATCAAACGCGTTCACCTGCGCTCTTTCGTCCCCACTGAATTGCCGCACAAGTTTGAGGCCGGCACACCCGCCATTGCCGAAGCAGTCGGCTTTGGCGCGGCGATTGACTACCTCCAGTCGGTGGGCATGGAGAAGATCGCCCAACACGAACACCGACTGGCTGCCTACGCCCTGGAGCGTCTGGAAGAGACGCCGGGCGTGAAAGTCTACGGCCCCGCAGCCGAACAACGCGGGGGTGTGACTTCCTTCACCCTGGCTGGCGTCCACCCACACGACATCTCGCAAATTCTGGACCAGCGCGGCGTCGCCATCCGCGCTGGCCATCATTGCGCCCAACCCCTGCACGAGCGGCTTGGTCTGCCTGCCACCGCCCGCGCCAGTTTCTACCTGTATACCACCTACAGTGAGATAGACCAGTTGATCGAAGCCCTGTATGAAGTAAAGCGCGTTTTCGGCGCCTGATCGCGCCGCAAGTGAGAAGCCATGGATGACCTGTATCGCGAAGTGATCATAGACCGTTTCAAAAATCCACAATATCGTGGTTCCGTGCAACCGCACGATATCGCTTTCGAAGATGATAACCCGCTGTGCGGCGACCATATCAAGATCGAGTTGCGCCTGGATGCGCAACAACGTGTAGCGGAGGCCGCCTTCGATGGGCATGGCTGCGCCATCTCACAGGCCTCCGCCGACTTGTTGCTCGAATCGATCCAGGGCAAATCGCTGGACGAAGTTAAGGCGCTCACCAAAGACGACCTGCTCGGTCTGCTTGGTCTAGAGTTGGGCCCCGTGCGTCTCAAGTGCGCTCTGCTTTCGCTCAAAGTGTTGAAAGCCGGCGTCTATGGCCTGGGCGAGGCCAGCGACGATTTGCTGGAGTAACCCCTCATGCCACAACCGGAAGCATTCGAGTTTATCCCCGTCGCCGCTGAACAAGACCTGCTGCCCGGCGAGCGACTGTTCCTTGAGATTGACCGCCAGCCCATCGTAGTCTTTAACCTGGCTGGCGGCTTGTTCGCCATTGGCGATGTTTGCAGCCACGACGACGGTCCCGTAGGCGACGGCGACCTGGACGGCGAGGAGATCGTCTGCCCCCGCCACGGCGCCCGCTTTGACCTGCGCACCGGCAAAGCTCTCAGCCTGCCCGCTGTCGTCCCCATCCCCACTTATCCCGTGCGCCTGCGGGATGGACAAATTGAAGTGGGACTGCCGATCCTATAATTTTATAGCAGACCCGATATGAGTCCCGAAGGGTCTTCGAGACCTTATATTAAGGATTCTAAACCGCCATGACTCAACTACTCTATCAAACCGACAGCTATCTGCAATCCTTCACTGCCCACGTCACCGCCGTTGATATCGAAAACCGCGCCCTTGTCCTCGACCAGAGCGCTTTCTACCCGGGCGGCGGCGGCCAGCCAGCCGATGCCGGCGGCCTGACTTGCGACGGCGTGACCTACCCGCTCCTGCGCGCCAAAAAGACCGGCGATCAGGTCTTTCACTTCCTGGCTGGCGAAGCCCCGCTGCCTGCTGTAGGCGCGGCAGTGACCGGCCAGTTAGATTGGCCGCGGCGTTATCAACTGATGCGCACGCACACCGCGTTGCACATCCTGTGCGGCGTGGTCTTTCGCGATTACGGCGCCTTGGTCACCGGCGGCGATATGGACCCGTTGGCGGGTCGCATGGATTTTGAATTTGAAACCATGCATCATGATCTGGTCGAAGCCATCCAACAGGCGGTCAACCTGGAAATCGCCCAGGCGCGCCCGCTGCGTGTGACCATCCTGCCGCGCGCCGCAGCCTTCCAAATCCCCGACCTGATCCGCACCAAGATCAACCTGCTGCCTGAGGGCATCCCTGAGGTGCGCACAGTCGAGATCGTCGGTCTGGATTTACAAGCCGATGGCGGAACACACGTGCAGAATACGGCGGAGGTAGGGAAAGTGCGCGTGGTGGATTATAAGAGCAAGGGGAAAATTAATAAGAGGATCTATATTGCGGTGGAAGAGAGCGTGCGGTAACTTAAAATATAAGTGAACCGTCCATGAATAGGATCACGAATAAACGAATAATGAGGGGCAGGCTGTTCGGTTATTCATGGCTTCATTCGCGGAAAGGTTTCTTCCCGGTTGAGTTTCCGAACGCGTTCCAACAGCCTGAACATCAATCTTCGCTGCCTCCCGATATAGCCGGGATCAGACTGACCCGTTGCCCCTCCGCCAGGGCGAAATCCTCATCCACGATCCGCTCATTCACCACCAGCAGCAGGTTATCCCCCGTCAGCTCGATCTCCAGGGCGCGCAAAACGTCTCCTAGCCGGCTGCCAGGCGGCAACTCCAGCCAGACCTGCCGCTGTATTCCCCGCGGCGTCTGGCGTTGTAACACGGTGTGTAGTTGAACTTCAATCTTCATCGTAAACCGGGCGCGGATTTCCCGCTTCCCTATTATAATCGGGGGGTCAGGAGTCTTCCATGCCACAATCGGTCATCCTCATTTCTGCCAATGGCGAATGGCGCGCCATCCGCCGCCTGTTCCCTGCCGAAACTTGCCTGCAAAGCCCCTTCGGCGAATATTTCACCCGCCAGATAGCCGGGCAGCGTTGCATTTTCTTCCAGGGCGGCTGGGGCAAGATCGCTGCCGCCGCCTCTACCCAATACGTGCTGGACCGCTGGCAGCCCGACCTGCTGCTCAACCTGGGCACCTGTGGCGGTTTTGCCGGGCAGATCGAACAAGGCCAGGTTATCCTGGTGGAACAGACCGTAGTGTATGACATCTACGAGCAGATGGGCGATTGCGACGCCCACATCGCCCACTTCGCCGCCCGCCTCGACCTGGACTGGCTGCCGCGCCCATACCCCAGCCCGGTGCGTCGCGCCTTGCTCGTTTCGGGCGACCGCGACCTGTTGATCGAAGACATCCCCATGCTGAAACAGCGTTACGCTGCCATCGCCGGCGATTGGGAGTCGGGCGCGATTGCCTGGACCGCCGCCCGCAACCGCCATACCCGTCTGCTGATCCTGCGCGGCGTCACCGACCTGGTGGACGAAACCGGCAGCGCCGCCTATGGCGACCCGGCCTATTTCGAATTCGCCGCCTTCCAGGTCATGGGGCAGCTCATTCATGTCTTACCGCTCTGGTTGAACGCGGCCTTCCAGTCCTGAACCAACCTGCTTCAAATCTAACCCCACAAGAGAATCGCTATGCAGCCTATCCTCAAAGTTGACCTGACCACCCGTTCCATCACTCACTTCAGCGTCCCGCTCGAATGGGAGCGCGCTTTCCTGGGCGGATCTGCCCTGGCCGCCCGCCTGCTCTACGATTACCTGACCCCCGACCTGCCGCCCTTTCATCCGCAGTCGCCGTTGCTATTCCTCACTGGCCCGCTTACCGGCACAGTTGGCCCTGCCACCGGGCGCTTCGTCGTCTGCGCTCGCTCGCCTGCCACCGGTCTGTGGGGCGAAGCCAACTGCGGCGGCTTTTGGGGCCCCGAACTGCGCATGGCCGGTTACGACGGCTTGTGGCTGGAAGGTCAGTCGGACCAGCCGGTCTACCTGTGGATTCAGGATGGCAAAGTGGAAATCCGCTCCGCCGCGCATCTGTGGGGGCTGGATACCTACCAGACCCAGGCTGCCGTCGAGGCCGAACTGGCTGTTGGCAAGATCCACTTGGCTGCCATTGGCCTGGCCGGCGAGACCAGCCTGCCCTACGCGCTGATTCTATGCGACCACGGGCGGGTGGCTGGCCGCACCGGTATGGGCGCCGTAATGGGCAACAAGCGTCTGAAAGCCGTGGCTGTGCAGGGGCATGGCAAAATCCCCCTGGCCGATTCAATTGCCTACACCGCCCTGCGCGCCGAGGCTAACCGCCAGTTGCGCGCCGATAGCATGTCGCTGGTGCTGCGCGAACTGGGAACCGCTGGTTCCGCCGAATATTTCGATTACTTGCACGAGATGCCCAAGCGCTACTTCCACCAGGGCGAGCCGGTGGATGGGCTGCGCATGTGCGGCTCGGAAGTCAAAGATACCATCCTGGCTGGTGTGGCAGCCTGTCATGCTTGCGTGATCGCTTGCGGGCGGGTGGTGCGGCTGGAGGATGGCGAGAAGCGTAAAGGCCCTGAATATGAGACATTGATGGGCTTTGGCCCCAACCTGGCGCTCAACGATCCGCCTACCGCTGTGCTACTGGGCGAAATTTGTGACCGTTACGGCATGGATAGCATCAGCGCCAGCAACACTATCGCCCTGGCCTTCCGTTTATACGAGTTGGGCTGCCTGACCGCCGCCGATACTGGCGGGCTGGAGTTGAAATGGGGCGATGTCGCCGCCGTCGAAACTCTGTTGCATCAGATTGCCCATCAAGAGGGTTTCGGCGCCCAACTGGCTGAAGGCAGCCGCAGTCTGGCGCGTCGCTATGGCGCTGAGGACGAAGCCGTGCAGGTGAACGGCCTGGAAGCCCCCTACCACGACCCGCGCGGCGCCACCGGTATGGGGCTGGTTTACGCCACCTCGCCGCGCGGCGCTTGCCACAACCAGTCGGATTACTTCCTGGTTGACCTGGGACAGGTGGAAAGTAGCCTGGGCATGCAGTGTTTCGACCGCCACGCTGGCGCCGAAAAAGCCGCTAACGTAGCCATCCATCAGAACTGGCGCACGGTCAATAACGCCCTGGTGATGTGTATTCTCTCCAATACCCCGCCGGAGAGCGTGCTGGCGCTGGTCAACGCCGCCGGCGGATCGCAAATGTCGCTAACCGAACTGCTGCGCTGCGGCGAGCGCGCCTGGAACCTCAAGCGCGCCATCAACAACCGACTGGGCCTCACCCGCGCCAATGACCGCCTGCCCAAAGCCTTTACCCGGCCCTATGACGACGCCCAGCCTGGCGACGAAAACACCCCGCCCGATCTCGTCCCGATGCTGGAAGCCTACTACGCCGCGCGCGGCTGGGACCCGCAGACCGGTCGCCCCACCCGCGCCAAACTGACCGAGCTGGAGCTGGATTTTGTAGCCTGAGCCGTTCATAAACCAGCCCAGAAGGTCTGATAGTCTACGGCTCAAACTTCAGCATCGGCGATTCAGCCACGCAGCCATCTTCCAGCGCGGCCGATGGATTGCGCAGGAACGCCGTGATCAGCCGGCTGACGCAGCCGCCGCTCTCTTTATTGTTATAAAACACGCCGTGAGTCAGTCCCCTGAACAGGTAAAAATGGGCGTTTTCCAGCGTGGCGGCGGTCAACTCGCCCCATTCGGGCGGGGTGATCGGGTCGTATTCGCCCGCCAGGATCAGCGCGGGTATTGAGGATCGCACCGGCAGGTTCTCGGACGCGGGCGGTTGGTCATGCTCCCAACTTTTGCACAACTCCAGGATTAACCGGCTGTTCTCCAGGCTGACTTGCGCCAGGCGAGCTTGGGCAGCGGCGGTTTGCCGCTTGACCTGTGCATAGTCAACAAATGGGGCTTCGTTGCTGCAAAACACCGCGTAATGGACGCCCGCCTCAAAGAAATAGGGCGTTGCCAGGTAATTCAGGAAGGCTCGCCCCAGCTCAACAGTGTCGCCTGCCAACGTGTTTTCGATCATTTTGGGGATGCGGGCGATTTCATTGGTATAGTAAAACATCATGAATATGAGTTGGATCAGCGCATCGCCATCCACGCCCACATCGTAACCCGAGCCGCTGTAAGCATAAGAGCGCACGCGGATCGGCTGCGCGTCCAGTTGCTCAACCAGCCGGTAGAAGTCCGCTTCCAGGTTTGGATACGTTTGGCGACAGCTTTCGTCCGCCGCGCAGTTGGCGAACAGGCTGTCGAATGAGCGTTCCAGGCTGAATACCCACTCCGCAAATGGCTCCACCTGGGGCGGGATGACTGAATCCAGGATGGCGCTGCGCACGCCCTGCGGATATTCGCGTAGCAGGGTCAAGGCGGCGCGCGCGCCATACGAGACGCCCAGCAAATTCCATTGTTTGTAGCCCAAAGCCAGGCGCAAGTTCTCCAGGTCTGCCGCGTTGGTCTGGTTATTGTACTGGCTGATTTCGATCCCCTCCTGCAACAGCCGCGCCTGGCAGGTCAGCAAAACCTGGTTGAGCCGCGCCTGGGTTTCCAGGAAAGGCAGGTCGTCCACCGTATCGAAGAATGCCCGGTCGAATTCCGGGCAGTCCAGCTTCGGTTTGGAGTAGCCTGTGCCGCGCGGATCAATGATGACTATGTCGCGCTCTTTCAGGATATCGCTGAAATAACTCAGGCCGCCCAACGCTTGCTCGAACCCTGACGAGCCTGGGCCGCCCGGCAGGTAAACCAACGGATCGGGCGCGGGGGAGGGGTTGGAAGAATGAACGACCGCCGCTTGAATCTGGATGATCCTGCCGCCCGGCCGGTTACGGTTCTCCAGCGTGTGCAACACGCCGCAGGTCATCTTCAGCGCGCCGCGCGGAATAGAGGGGCAATTCCCCTCAACGAAGGTCATTGGTGGGCGGGTCGGGGATAGGGTAGGCGGGGGTGTAGGCGGAATCGTTGGCGAGGGCGGGAGCGTGGCGCAGGCGGGGATGTAGTTGGGACCGCCGTCGCCGGCGCGCACGAGAGCGGGCTGAACAGCAAGCCCAGCAAAACCAGGTAGACCAGAAAATTTCCAGGCCGTTGGGGGTTGGTCATGGCGGTTTTCTCCCATATATTCTGGTAATCCCCTCCAGCCTGGCAGCGTTGCAAGGCGTTTTGACGCCTGGAAAGGGTTTGTGTTCCGGATGCGACGCTGGCAGCGAATAGCTCATTATATCAAGAATGAACCGACGATTTTGCCCACATTGGCGCAGATATAGTAAAATCAAGCGTCCCAGCGGTGAGGGCGCTGGACAAGGAGGAACGGGCTGGCCTTTGCAGGCTAGTTTATCGCGTTGGAGCGACGGAGACCTGTGCGCAAAGAAAGCTACTATCACCCGGACAATATTGCCGAGGCGGCGCAGGCGCTCAGCCAGGGGCTGCTGGATGAGCCTGCCCGCCGGCGCGTCCAATTTTCGCCCGCCCGCGCCGCGCTGCTTATCCTGGATATGCAGGAATATTTCCTGCAGCCCGCCTCGCACGCTTTTATCCCCAGCGCGCCGGCCATCCTGCCCGGCCTGTGCGCCTTGACAGAGGCTTTTTCCGCTGCTGCCCGTCCGCTGATCTTCACCCGCCACTGCAACACTCCCCAAGACGCCGGGATGATGCGCCGTTGGTGGCGCGAGCTGCTTACTCCCGACCACCCTTTGAGCGCCATCACTTCCCACTTCGATCTCACGCAAGGCCGCCTGCTGACCAAGAGCCAATACGACGCTTTCTACCACACCGACCTGGAATCTGTGCTGCGCCAGGCCGGGGTGGAGCAACTGGTGATCGGCGGTGTGATGACCCATCTGTGCTGCGAGACCACCGCCCGTAGCGCTTTCACGCGCGGCTTCGCCGTCTTCTTCCTGACCGATGGCACGGCCACTTACCACGCCGATTTTCAGCGCGCCGCGCTGCTCAACCTGGCGCATGGTTTCGCTGTCCTGACCAGTGTGGCGGATTTGCTGGCGGAAATGCGAGCGGAGGAACAGCATGTCGCTTAACCCGGTCGCCATCATCGGCGCCGGTCCCGCTGGCTTGTCGGCGGCTATCCAACTGGCGCGCTATGGCCTCCAGCCGCTGCTCTTCGAGGCCGGGCGGGTGGGCGGGCTGCTATGGAACGCCAATTGGGTCGAGAATTACCCCGGCTTTCCGCACGGGCTATCCGGCGCTCAGTTGGCTGCCTTGTTCCACGAACAACTGCGCCGCTCGCAGATCGAAGCGATCGCCGAGCGGGTGGAGTTGTTGCAATTTTGCGACGACCGTCGTCGGACAGGCAGTCTGTTCATCGTTGAGACAGATCGCCGTGTCTATCCATCGCGCTGCGTAGTGGTTGCCTCTGGCACGCAGCCGGTGCGCCTGGAAGAAATCGAGATTGCCCCGGCTGCCCAGTCGCGGGTCTTTTACGAGGTCAGCCAGATGCCGCCCTGTCAGGGGCAGCGGATTGCCATCCTGGGCGCTGGCGACGCTGCTTTCGATTACGCCCTACACTTGGCCGCCGCGAACCAGGCGTTGATCTTGAATCGCGGCGAGCGCTTGAAATGCCTGCCGTTGTTGTGGCAGCGCGCCGCAGCCTTGCCGCAAATCAGCTACCTGCCGCGCTGCCGTTTGCGCGCTGTGCGCCTGCGCCAGGACTCCCCGGCTGATGGCGGGTTGCTGGCGGACTGCGAGCAAGATGGCGAGCCGCGCGCCTTGGAGATAGATTACCTGTTGTGCGCCTTGGGGCGCGTCGCACAGTTGGATTTTATGGTTGGCTTGTCCGAGGCCGAGCGCGCCGGCTTACAAACGGCCGGGCGGCTCTATTTTGCCGGCGATGTGCAGAATGGGCTGTATCGCCAGACCGCCATCGCCGTAGGCCAGGGCGTCCATACGGCCATGCAGATATTTCATTCCTTAAAGGAGACAGATAGATGAAAGTGATTGCTTCGACCGGAAAAGAGCAAGTGGCGCTGGTCTATATTGTAGAATTTGGCCCCGGCCAGTTATTGGAGTGCGTGGAGGCGCTCTCGCCGCCGCTGCCGCGCGAAACTAAATGGGTGTTGCTGGTGTCCACCATGTTCGGTTGCCCGGTCGGTTGCCTGATGTGCGACGCCGGCGGCTATTACCACGGCAAAGCTTCGGCGCAGATGCTCTTCGACCAGCTTGATTTTCTGGTTTATCAGCGCTTCCCCGATGGAAGCATCCCGGCGCGCCAGTTTAAAATCCAGTTCGCCCGCATGGGAGAGCCAGCCCTCAACCCGGCGGTGCTGACTGTGTTGGAGCGTTTGCCAGAGCGTTA
>Ga0172371_10003989_pt1 | contig 22607 bp, 19 predicted proteins | sample Lak12m_FD_114543 | JGI IMG/M metagenome (GOLD analysis project Ga0172371, IMG submission 114543) | Freshwater microbial communities from Kabuno Bay, South-Kivu, Congo - kab_022012_12m | ecosystem: Environmental > Aquatic > Freshwater > Lake | place: Democratic Republic of the Congo: South-Kivu...
GACCGACACCACGCTCAGATAGCCATGACCCGTGGCCAGGGTGAAGAGGATGTTCGCCACCGTGAGCAGCGCCCCGATGGCCAGCATCGCCGGCAGGTTCTGGCCGCGGACCTTCACGCCCCTGCGGGTCGCCAGCATGAAGAGCAGGACCACGCAGACCGACGTCAGGCGCACGTCGAACACACCCCAGTACGGGTCGCCCTTGCCGGCCGTGCCCAGGGTCAGCAGCGTGAACCCCCAGCAGGCTGCCGCCAGCACGGCGAGAAGCACGGCCGAGGTGTGGGCGTGGTCTCTGGCGCTGCTCTTCGCCCACGCCACCAGCACGATGCCGCCGATCGTGCACACCATCCCGGCGTAGGCCGTCGGTCCGGGGCGTTCGCCGGTGAGCAGGCCGAAGGCCACAGGCACCAGCACGGTGGCGGCGATGATGGGCGAGACCACGCTCATCGTGCCGATCGCCAGGGCCCGGTAGAAGGCGAGGATGCCGATGGTCGTCGCGACCCCTCCCAGAAAGAGGACCACGGTGTCGACGAGGCCGGGCGGACCCTGGCCGGAGACCAGCACGGCCACCCCGGCCACGACCACGGCGGCGAGCTGGCTCAGCGCCGTCACCTGCCATACCGAACGACGGCGGCTCTCGACGCCGGCGAGGTAGTTCGACGAGCCCCAGGTGAGGCTCGCCGCCAGGGCGAGGAGGGCGGCGAGCACGGTCAGCGGCTGGTGGCGCGGCAGGGCATGGCCGCAAGCCTACAGGAATGACGTGATGCGGCCCCCGGCGATGTAGGCTACGACAAACGTCGTGCCCCAGAACGGAGGAGCCATGCCGAAATTCCTGTTCGTCGCCAGCTACAGCGCCGAGGGCATGAAGGGCCTCCTGCGGGAGGGCGGCAGCGAGCGGCGCAAGATGATCGCCGACATCGCCGGCAACCTCGGCGGCGAGCTCGAGTCGTTCTACTACGCGTTCGGCTCCGACGACGTGTACAGCATCGTCGATCTGCCCGACAACACCACCGCCGCGGCGATGGCCATGCACATCTCCGCCGGCGGCATGGTGAAGACCCGCGTGACGGTGCTGCTCACCCCGGAGGAGGTCGACCAGTCCGCGCGCACCAAGATGTACTTTCGGCCGCCGGGGGCCTGACACGAGAGGGGCAGCATGAGTCACAAGTCCGAGCTCTACATCGACGGCGTGTGGACCGGCCCGGCGCAGCCGGGCCGGTCCATCGTCGTGGTCGACCCATCCACGGAGGAGGAGGTCGCCCAGGTGGCGGCCGCGTCCCCTGCGGACGTCGACGCGGCCGTGCGGGCCGCGCACGCCGCGTTCCCGGCGTTCGGCGTCACGACGCCGCAGGAGCGCCTCGAGCTGCTCACGGCGGTCCTCGAGGCGTATCGCCGGCGCCGCCCCGAGATCGAAGAGGCGATGATCACCGAGGTCGGCATCCCGCGCGCCTTCGTGCAGGCGGCGCAGGCGCCTATCGGCGAACGCCACCTGGAGGCTGCCATCGAGGTGCTGCGCGACTATCCCTTCGAGCAGGAGTGGGGCTCGACCCGCGTCGTGCGCGAGCCCGTCGGCGTCTGCGCCCTGCTGGCGCCGTGGAACTGGCCGATGAACCAGTCCATCGCCAAGGTCGCCCCGGCGCTGGCCGCCGGCTGCACCATGGTGCTCAAGCCCAGCCAGTACGCGCCGCTCTCGGCGCTGCTGCTGGCCGAGTGCGTCGACGAGGCCGGCGTGCCGGCCGGCGTGTTCAACATGGTGAACGGCGCCGGGGCCGAGCTGGGCGGGGCCTTCTCCGGCCACCCGCTCGTCGACATGGTGTCCATCACCGGCTCCACCTCGGTGGGCGCTGAGGTGGCGCGCTGCGCCGCGCCCGGCATCAAGCGCGTGTCGCAGGAGCTCGGGGGCAAGTCGGCCAACGTCATCTTCGAGGACACCGTGGTGGCGAAGGCCGTCAAGGCCGGCGTCATGGGCGTCATGCGCAACTCCGGCCAGTCGTGCAACGCGCCGACCCGTATGCTCGTGGCCGAGCAGGTCTACGAGGAGGCCGTGGCCGTCGCGGCCGAGGTCGCCGCCGGCGTGCGCGTGGGCGACCCGCGCGACCCGGACACCGTGATGGGCCCGGTCGCCGGGCGCAGGCAGTTCGAGACCGTCACCGGCTACGTCGAGCAGGGCATCGCCGAGGGGGCCCGGCTGGTGGCCGGCGGTCCCGGGCGCCCGGACGGCCTCGAACGCGGCTTCTACGTCAGGCCCACCGTGTTCGCCGACGTGCGCCCCGAGATGCGCATCTTCCAGGAGGAGATCTTCGGGCCGGTGCTCTGCATGACGCCGTTCTCTGATGAAGACGAAGCGGTCGCGCTCGCCAACGACTCCGCCTTCGGGCTCTCCGGCTACGTCAGCTCGGGCGACCTCGAGCGCGCGCGCCGCGTGGCGCGCCGCATGCGCACCGGCATGGTGCACCTCAACGGCGCGCCGCCGGACTGGTACGCGCCGTTCGGCGGCTACAGGCAGTCGGGCAACGGGCGCGAGTGGGGCCGCTTCGGCGTCGAGGAGTTCCTCGAGGTCAAGGCCGTCATGGGCTGGGACCGGGGGCAGAAGCCGGGCTGAGCCGGCGCTGCCCCGGGAGAGTACAGACGGGGGCGGCGGGCCGTGCGGCCCGTCGCCCCGTCGCCGGTCAGCCCTCGAGCAGCCCGCGGACGAGCCCGCGGAACCGCTCGAGCGAGGCCGGCACGATGTCGATCGGCGTCTGCGTGAAGTCGAAGAGCTCCAGGACGTCGATGTCGTCGATCGGCTCGAGGCCGAAGTCGAGCAGCACGATGACCTCGTACATGCCGAAGTTGATGCGCCCGTCGATCTCGTCCCAGCCGAGGGCGTCCTGGTAGATCGCGCGCCACTCGCGCAGGATCGTCGCAGTGATGATGAAGGCGTGGTCGCCGAAGGCCGCGCGCTCCTCCGGCGAGAGAAAGACCTCCACGCAGTTGCGCACGGGCAGCCTGCGGCCGCCGTGCTCCGCCAGCAGGGCGTCGATGTCGGGGGAGCAGGCGCCGTAGAGGCAGGCCGCCCCGTGCGACCCGGCGAGCGCCTGCGAGAGTGCCTTGTCGAGCTCGCCGGGAACCACGTCCAGGCGGCTCGGCAGCCACTCGACGGCGAGGGTGTCGCCGAAGACGTGCTCGAGCTCCGTGCGAAACACGCTGCAGCCGACGATGTCCACGTAGCTCTCCTCCTGCCGGCGGCGGGGCGCCGGCGGTCGACGTACGTCGCCGGGGATTATACCCCACGGGGTATATGACGAGCCGCCGTCGGGGTAAAGGTCCGAGTCGCCCCCGCCGAGACCTGTTGTGATGGTGTTCCCCGACCGGGCGACGCTGTGACGGTCCGTGCGCGCGAAAGGAGTCGAGATGATGGTGCGCCGCACGATGCTCCTCGCCGCCGTCCTGCTGTGTGGCGCCGTCCCGGCCGCCGCCTGCGGCGGCCAGGGGTCCTCGTCCCCATCGCCTTCGGCGGCCGCCAGGGTGGTCAAGATCGCCGTGCAGGCGCCGCTCACCGGCGGGCGTGTGGCTTCGCGCGACGTGCTGCCCAACGGCGCCGAGCTGGCGGTGCGGCAGCTGTCCGGCCCGCTTGAGAAGGCTGGATACACCGTCAAGCTGGTGACCTTCGACGACCAGGCCGACCCGGTCGCCGGCGCCGCCAACGCGGAGAAGATCGTCGCGGACCCGCGGTTCCTGGGCGTTGTCGGCCACGGCTCCTCCAGCGTGCAGCTCGCGGCCCAGGAGGTCTACCACGCCGCCGGCCTTGCCAACGTCACCCCGGCGGCCACCAGCCCCGACGTCACGGGGCAGGGCTACCCCGAGGTCAGCCGTGTCGTGGGCCGCGACGACGTGCAGGGGGCGGTCGCGGCCCGGTTCGCGGCCGGTAGGGGCGCCGGGACGGCGTACGTGGTCTACAACGACGAGGTCTACGGCACGGGTATCGCCAAGGCGTTCCGCCGTGCCGCGAAGAAGCTCGGCGTGCAGGTGACGGGAGTCGACGCGGTCAGCGAAGGCGCCTACATGCCCGACGTCGGGGCCAGGGCTGCCGCAGCCGGCGCGGACGTGCTCTACTTCGGCGGCTACTACGACCAGGGGGCGCCGCTGTTCAAGGCCGCCCGTGAGGCCGGCTTCACCGGCATGTGTCTGAGTGACGACGGCTTCAACTGGTCGGCCGCGGCGGAGATGGCGGGCGAGGCGCTGCTCGAGGGCGACGGCACCTTCTACACCACCGTCGCCGCGCCGGCGAGTGCGTACCCCGGCAGCGAGCGCTTCCGCGCCGATTACGCAGAGGCTTTCGGGGCGCAGCCGGCCCAGTTCGCGGCGCAGGCCTACGATGCCACCGCCGTGCTGCTCAAGGCGATCGAGGTGGCGGCCGCCGAGGCCGATGGCGCCGTCCCCACGCGCGCGGCCGTGGCTGCGAAGGTGCGCGCGCTCACCGACTTCCCCGGCATCACCGGCGTCTTCTCGTTCGACGCCTCCGGGGATCTCGCGACGGCGCCTTACTTCGTGTTCAGGGTGACGACGGCCGACCCGCAGGACTGGGCCGGCAACCGGCTCGTGGAGATCGTCACCTTGCCGCCTGCCGGCGTCGAGTGACGCAGGCGGCCGACGCCCGTGGCGGCGGCGCGACCGGCGTTCGTCGCCCCTGCGCCGCGCGGCCCGGCGGTCACATCCCCTGGTCTGGCGCTACCAGGGCCGCGACGAGGCGCCACTGCGCGCCGTGCAGGTCCACGCTGACCCAGGTGGCGTCCTTGACGATCGGCGTCGTCGATCCCTTGGCGAGGAACTCGTAGCTGCCGGAGCCCGTGGGCCTGCGGGCGATCTCGCGACCGAGCGCCAGGAGGTCGGTGTAGGGCTGGTACAGGGGGTCGAGGAACAGGTTGGTGCCGACCTGCTCCGCGTCGGGGTCGTAGAGGATCAGGCCGTCGGTGTCCATGGCCCAGAGCTTGTCCAGGTCGGCCTGCGCCGGCAGCGCGTCGACGATGTCGCCGATGAAGGTGCCGGTGCGCAGCAGGGCGCTCAGCGAACCCGCCAGGGAGCCGTCGCCGGCGATCACCGGCCACTCGAGGTCCACGGCCGCGAAGCCCTCCACGGCGAGGAACGTCTTGCTGAGCACGGGGCGCAGCGTCTTGTGCAGGCGCACGACCTGCTCCTGGCCGCTGATGTCCGAGCCCTCGGCCGCGCTGTACTCCTGCGGCTCCACGGCGAGCATGACGCCGGTCGCGCTCACCGTGGAGAAGTCGACGACCTCCGGGTGAGCGGCGGCGAGGCGGCGCAGCACGTCTCTCGCCGCCGGGCTGTCGAGGCTCGTGCCCGCGAGCTTGCTCGCCGGCGCGGCCAGATCGGCGTCGATGCTGTCGAGCGCCGCCTGGATGTCGCTGCAGGCGGCGCTGAGCTCTGCCGGCGCGCCGCCCGCCGCATCCCCCGGCGCCACGGTCACGAGCGCCCCCGTGTCGATGCCGTACGTCTCGGCGAAGCTGCCCATGTTCACGGAGAGCTGGAGCGGCGAGGGGGCCTCGAGGAGCAGCAGCGGGTCGCCCACGGGGACGTCGCCGTAGCTGCGCACGACGTCCATCGAGGCGTGGCCGCCCTCCCAGGAGACGGTGGCCGAGCCGCCGCGGCCGAGGCCCGCCTCCACAGCCAGCGCGGCCGGGATGTTGGTGAGACAGTTGCCGAAACCGTCGACGAACACCACGGTGCCGGTGACGGTGTGGCCGACGAGTCGGGCGTCGGGGAGCTCGAGTGTCACGATCGCGTCCGCATCCGGGCCGAGGTCGGCGGGTTCCTTGCCCGAGGCCAGCAGGCCGGCCGCCACGGCCAGCACGTAGTCGGGCGAAGCCGTGTCGAGGGGCTGCGCGAACAGCGCCTGCGCGCTGATGCGGTAGACGTGGGAGAACCCCGGACGCTTCGCCAGGCAGGTCAGCGTGCCGTTGTCGGGCGCCAGGTAGACACGGCCGCCGGCGGTGACGGCGGCGAGGCAGTCTGTGCCCTTGGCGTCGCCCGGGTTGGTCGTGCTCACGAACACGGTCCCCTCCGGGTAGGTGGCGGAGCCCAGGTCGAGGATGTACGCGGCGGCTGCGACATCGAGCGCCGGCATGCTCACCGAGCCGTCCGCCACGCGCGCCGCAGGGTACGTCGCGTAGATGTCGCCCTTCAGCGCGCTGAGTGCGTAGTCACTGGTACCCAGGTCGCTGAACACCACGACGAGGGGCGCCTCGCCGGGCGACCCGCAGGCGGCGAGGCCGGCGAGCAGCACGGCGCAGAGGACGAGGCCGAGCACCGGGCCTGCGTACCGGCGTCGCCCGGTCACGACGGCCGCTCCCGAGGCTGCGGCTGGTGGCCGGTCTGGCCGATCATCGTTCTCACGCGCGGCCCCTTTCTTCGCGTCCTCAGGCACTATCGGCGGCGCCGCAGCCAGATGCCGCCCGTGGGGAACGAGCCCGCCAGCAGCAGCGGCATGTGCTCGGCCAGCCAGGCGCCGTGGAAGCGTTCGAGGTACGAATCCCAGAGCACGACCTGCCAGGCGGCGCCCGCGCTGAGCATCGTCCTCACGACGTAGGCCTCGTTGAGGGAGCAGCCCGTCTGGAGCCACGGCGGGGGGTACTCGAACGGGAAGAAGACGTCGTGGACGTGCAGGTGCACCCCGGAGGCCAGGCGCGGGTAGACCTCGTCCACCAGGTGCTGGACGTCTGAGCCCGCCTTGAGCACGTGGCTGCTGTCCACGAGCAGCACGTCGCCCGCGGCGAGGCTCTCGAACACGGCGAGGGGCACGTCCTGGACGGGCCGCGCCAACAGGCGGCCGGAGAGCTCCCCGGCGGGCACGAGCGACCGCAGCCGCTCCGGGTCGGGCTCGACGAAGGTGAACAGGGTCCGGCCGCCGAGGTACAGCTCGTCCACGTCGAGAGCCAGGGCGGTGCTGAAGCCGCACCCCACCTCCACCACGCGGCGCGGGCGCAGCCGCCGCAGGAGCAGGGCGCAGCACACGGCGTCGGCGTAGGTGAACCAGTCGTTGTCGTACCTGAAGCGATGCGCGCCGCCGCCATCCCAGGGAGGCAGGCCGGCGTAGAAGGGCAGCAGATCAGCGAGGAGGCGGAGCTGGTCGTGCGCCGCGAGGTCGATGCCGGTGAGGTCGGCGCCGGCCTCCCGGGCGCGGCGGACGGCGCGTGCCACGTCGTCGGCCGACGGGATGGGCGAGTACGCGTGGCCGGGGGGGACGTGCAGCGCGGCCCGGTCTGCGACGATGCGCGCGGCCAGCTCCTCGCGGAAGGTGCGGCTCTCCATGGGGTTCCCCGTCATCGGTCCCTGCCCCGCAGGATGGTGAGCAGATCCCGGGGAGGCCGCCGGCCGATCAGGACGTGCGGGACGACGTGGCGCGCGGTGCCGGGGCGCGTCGAGGTCCGCGCCGTCCACGAGGACGGGAGCGCGTACCAGACCACGGCGAACAGCTCGGAGCCGAAGCGTACCCGGTGGGTGGCGGGCCGCCTGGTCTCGGGGGTGGAGGCCGGGGCGGACACCGTGGCGTCCACACCCTGCCGGCGCGCCTCGACACGCAGGCGCAGGGCATGGTACGGGGAGGAGACGAGCACGTAGGGGCCCGGGCCGCGGCGCGCGAGCGTGCGCAGCGTCGCTCGCGTGGTGTCGCCCGGGAGGGCCGCGGCCACGGCTGCGGGCGGGATGCCCGTCGTGACCAGGTACGTCCTCATCACGAGCGCCTCGTCGACGTCTCCGCTCGTGCCGCCGCTGACGAGGATGAGCGGTGCGACTCCCTGCCGCCAGAGGCGGACGGCGTGGTCCAGGCGGGCACGGAGCTCTCCCGACGGCCCCTCCCGGCTCGCCGCCGCGCCAAGGACGACGACGGCCTCCGGACGGGGCGCTCCCGGGACTCCCGTCGCCGCGGCGGTCCCGCCGCCCGCGGCCACCGCCTCACGCTCGGCGCGGCGTGCGAGGCGCGCGAGCCTGGCCACCGCCGCGAGCGCGGCGCACAGGAGGACGCAGGTCACGAGGGCAGCCACAACGGCCAGGCGCCGCGCGCCGGCCCGCCTGCGCCCGCGGGGGCGTCTCACGCCACGCTCCTGGTGCGTCGCACGGCGAGGCCCCAGGTCTCGATCAGGCCGCGCGTGCAGAGCCCCATCTCGTACCCGCTCACCAGGGTATCGTGCTGCCGCTCCGTGAGGAACGCGAGGTGCAGCCGGCCCCCTCGGCAGTCCAGGGCGGCCACGTCGTTGGCCACGCCGGCGAGCGTCCCGGTCTTGTGTGCGATGTCCACGTCCAGGCCGGTCGCGCCCAGAGGTATGCGGGAGTTGAGGGCGGTGTTGTGCAGGGCTCGGGCGGCGAGAGGATGGGCGTGCTCGTCGGCCGCGGCCAGGAGCAGTCGCAGCGCGTCCCGCGCGGTCGTCAGCCCGGCCAGGGGAAAGCCGGGATCGCCGCGATCCGCCTCGCCGATGGTGGTCGCCCCGCACCCGGCCCTGTCGGCGGCTTCGCGGACCGCCGTCAGGCCCACGGCGCCGTACAGCCACGCGGCGCAGGCCCGGTCGCTCAGCGCGAGGCAGAGGCCCAGCACATCCGAGACCGTGAGGCTGAGGCCGGCGTGAAGGACGCGCAGCGGCCCCGGGTCCGGCAGCGCGAGCAGCACGTCGAGCGGCACATGGGCCGCGGCGTCCAGGCGGCCCTCGCGGCAGGCGTCTTCAGCGGCGAGCGCCAGCGGCACCTTGAGCAGGCTCGCCGCCGGCCGCGCCTCGTCCTCCGCGACGCCGCCCTCCCAGGCGGCGTCCTCCGTCTCCACGCGCGCGAGCACCGAACGTCCCGGCTCGCGCGCGTACTCGCGCAGCAGAGCGGCCGAGCGCAGCGCGCGTTCCGCCGCCGGTCCGCGCTGCGCCGTCACGTCGCCGCCCATCTCAGACCTCCTGTCGTGCCGCGAGGCGCGTGAAGTGTCCGCCGGAGGCGAGGAGCTCGGCCGGCGGGCCCTGCTCCGCGATGCGCCCGCCGGCGACCACGACCACCCGGTCGGCGTCCCGCACCGTGGTCATGCGATGGGCGATGACGATGCGCGTGGCCGGATACGTGAGCACCGTGCGCATGACCACCGCCTGCGTGACGTTGTCGAGCGCACTCGTGGCCTCGTCCAGCATCAGGATGCGCGGCCGAGCGGCGAGCGCAGCGGCGATCATGAGGCGCTGGCGCTGGCCGCCGCTCAACAGGTGGCCGTGGTCGCCCACGGACGCGGCCAGGCCGCCGGGCATGAGCCGCACGTCCTCGGCGAGGCCCGCCCGCTCGAGCAGCGCCCACACCTGGTCGTCGTCCATGATCCGCGGGCCTGTCACGCAGTCCCGGATGTGCGTACCGAGCGGCCGCGAGGCCTGGAGCACCACGCCGAGCTGGCGGCGCACGGCCGCCGGGTCAAGCCCTGCGAGGTCGTGGCCGTCGTACGTCACCGCGCCGTCCCAGGGCTCCTCGAACCCCAGCAACAGGCGCAGCACGGTGGACTTGCCGCCCCCCGACGGGCCGACCACGGCGACGAACTCCCCCGGCCGTACCTCGAGGTCGATGCCGTTCAGGAGCGGTGACTGGTCGGTGCGGTAGCCGAAGACCACGTGCTCCAGTGCGACGGCGCCGCTCAGCGGCCCGGGCTGCTGCACGGGGACGGTGCGCTCGCGTGCCTGGGTGAGGACCGGGCGCAGGCGGTCCAGCACCGGTCCCAGCTCGGACAGGGTCACGAGTTGGTTGCTGAGGGCCATCATCGCCAGCGCCAGCTGCGCCGCGGCCGCGTACAGGGCCAGGAAGGCGCCGGGGGCGCTGCTGGCCCCGGGCTCGAGCTTGGTCCCGGGGACGGCGATCACGGCGACCACCAGGGCCACCACCACGACGAGAGGCGCCGCCACGTCGTTCGGGCCGGTGAGGGCCACCGCGTGCAGTCGCGCGTTGAGCGCGACGGTGCTCTCGCCCTGGTCGGCCGCCCACTTGGCGAGAGCCCTGTCCTCGGCGCCCGCCACGCGCCAGGAGACGAGTGAGCCGAGGATCCCGAGCAGGGTGGCGTCGCTGCGGCTGCGTGCCTCCAGCAGGCGCGGGAGCAGCCGCCGGGCGCGCATCTGCAGCGCGATCGACAGGCCCAGGACGCCCAGCGTCGCGACGGTGCTGATGAGGCCGACGAGGAGATCCGCGGCGACGAGGTAGACGAGGTTGACCAGTCCGAAGGCCGCGGTCACCAGCGCCGCGAGGACGCTGTCGTCGACCTGCTGGCGGGCGGCGTCCACGGAGAGTGCCCTGTTCACCACATCTCCCAGGGTCCGCGCCCGGAAGAAGGCCGCCGGCAGGCGCAGCAGCCTCGCCATGACGGCAGGGCCCAGGGCGGCGTCGCTGCGGTCCCTGATGCGCACCACCAGCAGCCCGCGGACGAGGACGAGGACGGCGGCGCCGGCGCTGCCCAGGGCGAGCACGACCAGGACCACCGCGACCCGTCCGGCGTCGCCGCTGGGCACCGCCTGTTCGAAGATGGCCTGCGTGGCCAGCGGCAGCAGCAGTCCCGCGAGTCCGCCGAGCACGCCGAGCAGGAGCAGCAGCCACAGGTCGCCGCGGCTGCGGCCGAGCGACCAGGCGAGCAGCCTCCACCAACGGGTGTCGGCCGGGATGTCGCGGGCCAGGGCGGTGGCGGGACCGGCGACCTGTCCGGCGGAGCTGTCCCTCAGGCGGGTGACGGCGCGGCTCCCGGCCATGACGAGGTCGGCGCCGTGAGCGTCGGGGAGCACGACCGCGGGTCCGGCAGGAGTGCGGACCAGGAGCGGCGAGGTGATCGCCGTCCACCAGCGCCCGGCGAGCCCGAGTCGCCAGGTCATAAGGCCCGAGACGGTGAGTGCCGCCTCGACCTCGCCCAGATCCTCCGTCAGCTGTGCCTCGGGTGCGCGCGCGGCCTGGCCCACGGCGGCGGCCGCCAGCGTGACGGCGTCGAGGGTGGCAGCGGACCGCCGCGGCGCGTCCAGCGGTCCGCGGTCGCGGCCTCGCGAGAGCCGCTCCACGGCCTCGTCCAGCGAGGTGCGCGTCTCAGCCATGGACGAGCTCCGCGAAGCGGCCGGTGGTCTTGATCGCGTCGTACCGCCCGCGCTGCACGATGCGACCGTCGTCGATCACGAAGATGAGGTCGGCGTCGCGCACGGTGCTGAGGCGGTGCGCGACGACCAGACACGTGCAGTCGCGCCGGCGCAAGTGCTGCTCGATCCTCTCCTCCACAACGGGGTCGAGGGCGCTGGTGGCCTCGTCGAGCACCAGGAGCCGCGGCCGCCTGCAGAGAGCGCGCGCGATGGCGAGCCTTTGCAGCTCGCCGCCGCTGAACCCGTCGCCGGCGCCCGAGAGCACTTCCTGGTACCCGAGCGGCCGCGCCATGATCGCGTCTTCGATGCAGGCGTCCCTGGCGCCCGCCTCCACGTCTTCAGGGGTGATGCCGTCGTCGAACATCGTGAGGTTCTGGAACAGGGTGCCCGGCACCAGCGCGGGAGTCTGTGGGACGTAGGCCACGGCGGCCGTCCGCCTCCGCCGCGGCAGCTGCAGCCGCGGCACGCCATCGAGCAGGACGTCGCCCGACCACGGCTGCAGCTCGCCGATGACGAGGCGCACGAGGGTCGACTTGCCGCTGCCGCTGCCGCCCACCAGCGCCACCCGGGCCCCGGCCGGGATCTCGAGGTCGATCTCCTCGAGCAGGGGCGGCTCGTCGTCATCGTAACCGAAGGTCACGGACCGCAGGCCCGCGCTCGCGGGCCCGTCCGGTCGGGCGGCCGTCGCCGCGTCGTCAGCCCGCGCCGGCGGGAGCACCTCAAGGTCCAGAGGCAGGTCTCGCACGGCCCTGGCCTGCCGCTCCACACTCGCCACAGCGCCGAGCAGCACGCCCAGCCAGACGAGCTGCCCGGCCGGGATGAGGATCTGCAGCAGGAACGCCTGGGACGCCACCAGTGTGCCCAGGGAGAGCTGGCCGGTGAGCACCAGGTAGGAGCCGACCGCGAGCACAACGCCCAGGCCGAGGGTCGGCGTCAGCTGTCCTACGATGCCGACCCGCTGACCGCTCGTGCCCAGGTCCGAGGCGGCCCGCCCCACGGCGTCCCGGGAGCTGCACCACCTCTCGAACAGCCAGCGCTCCTCCGCGGCGGCCTTCGCGGTCTCGATGCTGGACACGATCTCACTGGTCAGCGCCGTGTGCGCGACCCGCGCGCCGTCCGCCAGCCGCTGGCACGCCCCGCGACGGCGCAGCAGTCGCGCGGAGACGGCCATCGTCGCCACGACCACGGCCAGCGCCACGATGCCGAGGCGCAGGTCGAGCACGAGCAGGGCGGCGCTGAACACGACGACCGTCATCGTGCTGACGCTGGCCAGCGGGACGAGCATGCCCGCCTGGAACGCGAGACGCTGGGTGGCCGACCCCCGCGCCGTCACGTCGCCGCTGCCCAGGGCATCGGCCTGAGGAACCGGCAGGCGCAGCGCGTGCCACACATAGTCGGTCGATCGCGTGGCGCTGAGACGCACCGCGAACCTGGTCAGCACCCGGTACTGCACCCAGCTCAGCAGGCCGGCCAGGACGGCAGCCGCCACGAGGCCGACCACGATCGTCGTGGCCCACTCCGTGACGCCGGCGATCAGGTACTGGTCGAGGAACGCCCTGATGAGCAGGGGCACGGCCATTCCGGGGACCAGCGCCACCACGCCGGCGATGCCGACGAAGACGAACGCCGGCGTCCCGTCGCGCAGCAGGCCACGAAGCACCCCGGCCCGGGGCACGCCGGTCACTTGAAGATGCGGCTGATGGGCGCCGCCTCCGACAGCACGACCTCCACCTCGGCCAGCGTGCCCAGGGTCACGCGCTCGGGCGGTCCGTCGCCGGTGGTCCAGGCGTACCCGCTCTGCGTCGACCGGTCGCGCTCAAGCTCCACCGTGACCTCGAGGATCGGGCCCTCGGTCAGGAAGTACTCGGTGAGGCTGGCGTTGCCGCCCACCACGAGGATGACCCGCTCAGGAGGCACCGGCACGGGGGACACTGCCGTGACGGTGCCCTTCATCGAGCCGTACTGGGACCTGGGGACGGAGGCGGGCGACACCCGCGCGGGCATACCCGGCTGGACGCGCTTGCCCGGTCCCGCAGACACGAACCCGACCACCACCGCCTGCGAGCTCGCGGGCTCCACCGTGGCCAGTGCGGTGCCTCGCTCGGTGACTCCCCCGGAGCGCACGAGCACGGTGGCGACCGTGCCCTCTACCGGGCTGGACACCGTGACGTCCTCTCCGTCGTCGGTACGGATGCTGGCGATGGGCGTCCCTTGTTCCACCTTGACGCCCGGCGTCACGTTCACGGCGCGGACCGTGCCCTGAAGCTCAGTGCCCACCTCCGCGAAGCCCTGTGACGGCACGAGCATGCCGCGACCGGTGACCATGTCCGGAGTCTTGCCGAACACCGCCCAGGCGATGCCGGCGAGCACCAGCAGGCTCAGACCCACGAGGATGAGCCAGCTGGGGCGGTCGGTGACAGGCATGCGGAGCGCGACCGCATGGGCCGGGTCGTCGCGGGTCGTCTCATCGCGGCGCATCACGGCGAGCCGGACCCCGCCGGACCAGCTCGCCCGTCGCGCCCGGCTTCTCTCCATGTCCTCTGGCGTCTGCTCACGCCCGTATCCCTCCGTTGCCCGAAGTCACTATCGGCGCAAGCCGCCGCGGTGTTGAGGATCCGGACTGCGCGTTGACATGGTTGCGCTCGCGTGGACAATGGCGCACACGGCCGGGGCGCATGATGAGGAGGATCAGAACGTGGGTGCTGCCACGACGATGGAGGGATCGATGGGCGACGCGGCGACGCTGCCGCAGCTCTTCGCGGAGTGGGCCGCAAGGTATGCGGATGAGCCGGCGTTGAGCAGCAAGGTGGACGGTGTCTACACGCCCATCACCTACCGCGAGCTCGAGCGCCGGGCGCAGGCCCTGGCCCTGGCCCTCACTGAGGTCCTGGGGGTGAAGAAGGGCGAGCTCGTCGCGCTCGTCTGCAACAACCGCCCCGAGTGGATGGTGTGCAGCCAGGCCATCCACCTGGCGGGGGCGGCGGACGTGCCGCGCGCCTCGGACACGCCGCCCGACATCCTCGACGCCATCCTGCGCCACGCGGAGCCGGCGGTGGCCATCCTCGAGAACCCCGCGCAGCTGCAGAAGGCGCAGGGGGCGCTGCCGGCGCTGCGTGCGGCCGTGCTCATCGACGTCCCCGACGGCATGCCCGCGGCGGCCGACGACGCCGGCGGCACGTGCGAGCTGCACACGTACGCTGCGTTGCTCGCCCGCGGTCAGACGCTGCTTGCGGAGTGTCCCGGCGAGGTCGAGCGGCTGCGCGCGGCGCTCGACCCGGGAGACCTCGCCACCATCATCTACACGTCCGGCACCACGGGCACGCCCAAGGGCGTGGCCCTCACGCACGCCAACTACCAGCTCAATCTGCGGGAGATCCCCAAGCTGGTCCGCCTGCGGAGCCAGCCCGTGCTCTCCATCCTGCAGCCCTGGCACGCCTACGAGCGCCAGGTCCAGCTGATGTGCCTCAGCCTCGGGTGTTGTCTGTACTACGGCGGCATCCTCTCGCTGCGCAGCGATCTCAAGGCCGTGCGGCCGGTGGCCATGACCACGGTCCCCGAGCTGTGGGTGACCCTCTACAAGGGCGTGTTCCAGAAGATCGACGCCCAGAAGGAGTCTCGGCGGCGCCTCGCGCGCTGGCTCGTCGCCCGGTCGCTGAGCTCGGCGCGGGCGCGCCGGGTGCTCTCGGGCCGCGAGCCGAGCATGCGCCGGGCGGGGGCCGGCGCCCGCACCGCCCGCTACGTCGGCGCGCTCATCCAGGCCACCGTGCTCTGGCCGGTGCACGCGCTGGCCGACCGGCTCGTGTTCAGCGAGGTGCGGGCGGGCCTCGGAGGCAGGCTGGAGTTCCCCGTGGTCGGCGGCGGCCCACTGCCCGACGCCATCGACGAGTTCTTCGACGCCGCCCGACTGCCGCTGCTGGAGGGCTACGGCATGACCGAGGCCATCGTCGTGATGGCCCTGCGCGAGCCGTACCACCGGGTGCTGCGCTCGACTGGGCACATCATCCACGGCATGGAGCACCGCATCGTGGGCGAGGGCGGGCGGGCCTGCGGGCCGGGGGAGTCGGGGCGCCTGTACGTGCGTGGTCCCAACATCATGCAGGGCTACTACAAGGACGCCGCCCTGACGGCCGAGGTCGTCGACGCCGACGGCTGGCTCGACACCGGCGACCTTGCGCGGATGTACGCCGACGGCAGCATCCGCGTGCTCGGCCGTCTGGACGACACACTCGTCCTGCTGAACGGCAAGAACGTCAACACGCCATACCTCGAGAACGAGCTGCGCGCCAGCGAGTGGATCGAGCGTGCGGTGGTGGTCGGCGCCGGGCGGCCCTACGTGGCGGCGTTCGTGGCGCCGAGCCGCACACAGTTGCAGGAGCTCGGTCGCAAGCTGGGCCTGGGGGCCGCCGAGCCGGAGGAGCTCATCGCGGACGAGCGCGTCAAGGCGCACTACCTCGGCGTCGTGACCGGCATCAGCGGCGACGCGAGGCGCTTCGCCTCCTACGAGCGCGTGCAGCGCGTGCGCCTGTGGCTCGAGGAGTTCCGCATCGGCCGCGAGCTGTCACAGACGCTCAAGCTGCGGCGCCAGGAGTTCTCGCGACTGTACGCCGCCGAGATCGACGCCCTGTACGCGGCGGAGTAGCGCTCGCGGGTTGCTCCGCCGGCCCGCGTCTCACGCAGCCGCGGACGGGGCTCACGTCTCAGGCCGGCGACGCGGCGAGCCCGGCCTCGATGACGTCCACAGCGTCGCCGACGCGCTGGATCTCGAAGAGCGCCTCGTCGGAGATCGTCACCTTGAACGACGACTCGGCGCTGGTGACGATCGCCATGAGCTGCAGCGAGTCGGCGCCGATGTCTTCGATGAGGCGCATCTCGTCGGTGACGTCACCGCGGTAGGCGGTCTCTTTTCTGATGATGTCCGCGAGCTTCTCGCGGATCTCGTCGCGTGTCATGGGCGCCGCGGACCTCCGTGTAGGTGAGGGCAGGAGACTACCACGGCCGGGCCCCCGCGGCCCGTGTGCGCTACAGCAGCCGCGAGAACAGCCGGTAGACGGAGTTGCGGAACTTCTGCCCGCCGGTGAAGGAGTCGAGGTACTCCTGCGTGACCTCCGTGCAGTCGGCGATGTCCTTCTCGTACTGCGCCGCATAGTCGCGCGTCACTTGCGGATCGTAGAACACGGACACGACCTCGTCGTGCAGGATGATGCTGCGGATGTCCCAGTTGCAGGTGCCCATGATGGAGAACTGCTCGTCCACGGTCACCGTCTTGGCGTGCAGGAAGCCGGCCTTGTAGAGGTAGACCTTGACCCCCGACCTGAGCAGCTGCGGGTAGTAGGCATGGGCTGCGTAGAAGGGGATCTTCTTGTCGGGCACGCCGGTCATCATGAAGCGCACGTCGATGCCGCTGGCGGCGGCGGTGCACAGGGCGGTGATCAGCGGCTCGTCGGGGACGAAGTACGGCGACTGGATCCAGATGCGCTCGCGCGCCCCCAGCAGCGCCGTGATGAACACGTCGCGGATGGTCTTGAACGTGGTGCCGACGCTGGAGTGCAGCACCTGGACCGGCGTGCCGTCGCCGGGCTCGTGCGCGACCACCGGCGGCAGATAGCCGGTGACGAGGTCCTCCTCGCCGCCGTTGAGGATCCAGATGGCCCCGTAGAGGAGCAGGTAGGGGACGACGCACGGCCCGCTCAGCCGGAACGAGGTGTCCCGCCAGACCGCGAAGCGCGGTCCCCCGTCGATGTACTCCTGGCCCATGTTCATGCCGCCGGAGTACACGCTCTTGCCGTCGATGATCACCATCTTCATGTGGTTGCGGTAGTTGATCTGCGGCAGGCGCTTGTAGCAGGGCACGACCGTGGCCCCGGCGGCGGCGAGCTTCTTGAGCTCGTCCTTCTTGTAGCTGATACAGCTGAGCCAGTCGTAGATGATGTGCACCTCGACGCCGGCCTTCATGCGCTCGAGCAGCACCTCCGTGACTTTGGCCGTGAGCTCGTCCTGCTCCCAGATGAGGTACATGAGATGGATGTACTTCTCGGCGGTGGCCATCTCGGCGAGCAGGGCGGGGAACTTCTGCGAGCCGGCCGTGTAGATGTCCACGGTGTCGGCCGGCAGCGGCGCAGCGCCGTCCTCGCGGCGGCCGGTGGACTCGGCGCGCTGGCCGGCGGTGCCGGCGAGGGCCGTCACGACCGCGTCGGTGAAAGCGGCGTTGGCCTCCTCGACGGGTCCCAGCGAGGCGGCGCGAAGCTCCTCCATGCGCGCCATGATCGCGCGCCGCTTCTTCGAATCACGCCGGTAGTTGCGCCCGATGAAGAAGTAAGCGACCAGGCCCAGCACCGGGAACAGCAGGACGACGAAGAGCCAGGCCAGCACCGTGCTCGGGTCGCGGTCGTCGGTGGCCAGCACCACCACGACGCCGGCGATGGCGAGCAGCAACAGGATGTCGACCACCCAGAAGCCGAAGTTGAAGATGCTGAGGTTCAGGATCGCCACTTCGCCCAGCGTCACGCCCACTGTGATCATCGAGTCTCCTCCCGTCGTCCAGAGGCGCCTACTCTCGCACGCGACCCAGCCCTGCGTCCACTCTGGCTTACCGCGTGGTCAGCAGGGCCGCCGCCGCCGGCCCCCGGGATCGGCCCCGGCGCCGTCCGGCTACCCCTTGAAGACGAAGGTGGCCGCGCAGCGATCGGCCTCTCCGAGGCGCTGCGAGGCCGCGGACGGAACGGTGAAGTCGAGAGAGCAGGTGTAGGGCGGGCTCATGAACACGTACTGGACGATGTGGATGCCCCTGGGTCCGTGGGGAAAGCCGGCCCGGCTCTCGGCGACGATGCGTGAGGCGGGCCTGCCGGAGAGCGTCCCGTAGGCCACCGATTCCACGAGGCCCGTCTCGCGCAGGCGGCGCGCCAGGTCGTCGGTACGCCATTCGAGGGTGACGTCGCGGTGGGCGGCGTCCAGCTCCTGGCGGACCAGGATGCTGTACGCGGCGTCGTCCAGGGAGCCGGCGCCCAGGTCGACGGCGAAGAGGAGCGCGGCCAGCTGCCCGTGACTGCTCGCGTACATCGTGGTCATCGGCGTGAACCAGTCCGCGGCCCATGCCGTCCAGTCGGCGCCGCGAGCCTGCATGGCGGCCGCCGCGACGGGGCCGGCGGCCTCGGGCGCCCCTCCCATCCAGCCTGGAGGGGCGGCCATGGACGCCCATGGGGCGTCGAGCCAGAGCCAGTCGGGCGGCGGCGCGGCCGCCGCGTCGCCCTCTTCGCGGAGCAGCGTCTCGGGGCCCTCCCACGAGGTGTGGATCGGCGTGCCGTCGCGGTCGTAGAGGGAGAAGGCGCGGCGGCGCCCTTCGGCCGCTGCCGGAAAGTCCCAGCGGATACAGCGTGCCGCGGCGGCGAGCACCTCAGCGCCCGGACCGCCGCTGCCGGCGAGTGCGGTCAGCACGCGCACGTCGAAGTCCAGGCACCGCGCCCGCCAGAGGTCCTGGACCATGACGGGGGTCGCCGACTGCGCAGCGGGCGCAACGGTCGCGGCCGCCGCGCCCCCCGCGGCCTGCGGCAGCGCCTGCGCCGCCGCCTGCGCCGGCGCGTGCTGCAGCGGCGTCGCCGGCGCCGGCTGCGTCCGCGTGGGCGGCGTCCGCCCCGGCGCCGTGGACGGCAGGTAGGCGGCCGGCGCCACCATCGCCGGAGGCGGCGCCAGCGAGCACGCCCACTCCCGCAGGCCGTCGTAGGCCCACACCAGGTGCCCTTGGCGGTCGTACTCGAGCACGTCGTGGGCGGTCACGAAGCCGTGCCCCTCGAGCGTGAAGGACCCATCGTAGTACGTGATGGTCCTGCCTGCCCACGCGGTGGTGGGCGCGAAGGTGGCGACGAGCATGGTGACTCCTCTGACGCAGCCGGCGGGACGGTGTCTCTGAGAGCATCTTCGCGCCGCCGGCGGCGCGGGTCCAGAGCGAGGGTGCCACGCGGCCCGTCCACGTCGCCGGGCCGGGTGGGTCGCCGGTCGGTGCCGCTGCGCCGCACCGCCGGCAGACCCTGCTACGTCGGTCGGTCAGCGGGGGCGGGCTTGCGGCGGAGGCGGCGCAGGGAGCGCACGCCCCACACGACGGCCCCGGGCGCGGCCGAGAGGCACACGGCGGCGGCCAGGGCGACGGCCAGATAGTCCTGCACCCACGGCACGTTGCCGAACAGGAGGCCGGCGCCGAAGAAGGCGGCCACCCACGTGGCTGCGGCGACGGCGGCGTACAGCACCATCTTGTGCAGCTCGAGGCGGGCGACGCCGGCGACGAAGGGGGCGAGCGTGCGCACGATCGGCAGGTAGCGAGCCAGCACGATGGCCATGCCTCCGTGCCGTTCGTAGAACTCATGCGCCTTGGCGATGTGCTCTGGCTTGAGGTGCTTGCGCGGCTTGCTGAGCAGGTGGCGGCCGAGCCAGCGCCCGATCAGGTAGTTGACCATGTCGCCCATGAAGGCTGCCACGAACAGCAGCGGGCCGAGCACCGCGGCGTCCAGCATCCCGGCGCCCGCGAGCGTACCGCTGGTCAGCAGCAGGGACTCGCCGGGCAGGAACGGGGCCACCACGAGGCCTGTCTCACTGAAGATCACGGCGGAGATTGCCACGTACGACCACGGGCCCAGCACGGTGATGAGCTGGGCCAGGTAGAGGTCGAAGTCCAGGATGTGCCGGAGGAGTTGGTCCACCTTCAGGGTGACGTTCGTCCGCACGGAGTCGTTCGGGCCGCAGCGCCGGCGACGCGGTCAGGTGCCGCGCTCCCCCGGCCGGGCGCGGCGCTCCGGGTCCGCCCGGGGTGCGCTCGCAGGGGGCTTCCCGGTCGCGCCCCGCGGACTCGTCCGCTCCCGCCCGGTCGCACCAGACCGCACGGCGGCGTGTTCGTCCGGGCGCGGGGGTGTCCGGCCGGCCATCGGCACGGGCCGGCCGGCCTCCGTCAGGCCGGGCCGGGCGAAGCCTCGGGCCCGGCCTGAGCCGGTCCCGCCTGCGTCCCGGCCGCCGGCCCCGCCTTCTGCTGCTCCGGGTGCTTGTAGAGCCGCCGCGCCTTGTAGACGACGCGGTAGCGGTCGTACAGCACGATGATCAGCGTGAGCAGGTACGAGAAGAACAGCGTCTGCACGAAAGGCACGCGCGCGTCGCGGAAGCCGAGGAAGCGGTCGAGCGCCTCGAGGACCATGATGATGACGAGGTTCACGACCAGCATCGCGACCAGCTCGCCGGCGGTGTTCTTCCAGCTTCGCCCGCGCGTTGCGATCCAGTGGCTCACGGCGGCGTTGATGACCGTGAAGAGCGCGGCGCCGACGGCGATGCGCACCGGGTGAGCGTTCCCCCCGCTCAGCATGCTGGCGAAGATGACGCTGAGGATCGCCGTAAGCGCGATCTTCTCCCTGAGCGCCCAGCCGAGCATGCGAGAGTTCGCCTTGACGAGGCGGAACGGCTCGGCCCCATGCAGCTCGGGCGGCAGCGCGTCGGCGGCCAGGTGCGGGCCGTGATCGAACTTCGGCGCCTTGTAGCGGATGATCAGGTACGCCACGAGGCCGATGACCGCGAAGAACGCGATCATCGCCACCAGCACCCACGGCCGGTTGGCGATCGCCTCACCCCAGCTCGCGTCGGCGCTCACGCCGAACAGCGTCTCCTTCATGAAGTCGGTCACGTCGAGCTGCGCGATGTGGATCCACCACTCCTGCGGTAGTTTGATGAAGATCCAGATGCCGGCCGCCGCCAGGATCACCGTCCACTTGCCCATGTGGCTCCAGTTCCAGCCCAGGCGCACGGCCTCGACGAAGAGCCAGAAGTACTCGAACGTGTTGGGGAAGATGAACAGGATCGGGCGCCACTGCGTGAGCTCGAAGCTGACCACGCCGACCATGCGGTAGTAGAAGAGGAACTGGGCCATGCGGAAGGCGATCTGGTTGGTCCAGTTCCGCAGCGTGGAGAGGTACGCGACGGAAAGGTAGTAGACGTCCAGGGCCTTGTCGTAGGACTGGTACCCGTCCAGCGGGATCTTGGGGAACTGCTGGAAGATGCTCTGGTCGGCGGAGTCGAGGATCATGCAGGCGACCAGCGCCGGCACAGGGAAGTAGGGGATGAAGAGCGGCAGCACGAGCCGCCCGCCCACGACGAGCACCACCACGATCCACTCCACCGTTCCCACTCAGTCCTCCTTGCCTTCAGCTTCGCTGCGGACGTCCAGCCGGCCGCGGCCGTCGGTCTGGCCGGCGACCCTGGCGAACGCCGGCCCCAGCACCGCCTCCTCGGCCGCCAGGAGCGTCCGGCGGGCGGCCTCGCGGTCGCCGGCGCCGAGGCCGGCCATCTCCAGGAGCTGGTCCTCGAAGAGGATCCAGCCGAAGAGCAAGCCCACCGCCAGGGCCACCAGGCGCCGCGTCTCGTCCGCATCCGCGTCGCGGCCGCCGGCCGGGGCATCCGCGGGGCCCGCTCCCAGGAGCCACAGGGCGCTCTCGACGCCGGGAAAGCCGCCCGGCCACTCGCCCGGGAGCATGCCGTCGAGGAACGCCCGGGCAAGCGTGAGCATATACGTGCGGCTGCCGGTCGCGCTCTCTTCCACCAGGCGGAGCACCTCGCCGCGGGGGTCGCCGCCGGCGCGCGCGACCGCGCGCATGCGTTCCTGGTTGCGCCCCAGGACCGCGGCGAGCAGCTCGCGCTTGGAGCGCCAGTGGTAGTAGATGAGGGGGTGCGTGACGCCGGCCTTCTCCGCGATGTCGCGCACGCTCACATTGGCGAAGCCGCGCGCCGCGAACAGGCGCTCGGCGACGTTGAGGATCGCATCTCTGCTCGTCTCTCCGCGGTCCTGCGCTCGCTTCACGTGGCCCTCGGGTTGCAGGCCGGGGCGAGCGACCGAGCGCTCCCCGGCGTTCGACTGCCGCGATGATGTTATCATCCTGACCACGCGGTAAGGGTGAGTGATCGCAGCCTAGAGGGGAGAGTGATGGCGAACCGAGACGCTGTCGTCGGAGGATCGAGTTGGAGCACGTTCGCCGGGGTGTTCCTGGCGATCGCCGGCCTGTTCAATGCAATCGACGGAATTGTGGCGCTGGTCAACAGGGAGTACTTCAACGAGGCAGGGCTGGTCTACCAGAACCTCGCCGCGTGGGGGTGGACTCTCCTCATGGTCGGCGTCGTCCAGCTCATCGTGGGCTACCTGGTCATCGGCCGGAGCACGTGGGCGCGCTGGCTGGGGCTTGTGCTCGCCGTGCTCAGCATGGTGGTTGCGTTCCTCGCCCTGGGCATGTACCCGTGGTGGGCGATTATCATCATCGTGATCGACGGCATGGTCGTGTATGGCCTGACGGCGCGGTGGGAGCAGTGACGCGGGCGTAGTAGAGTCCGCGCACACACAAGCGACAGAACGGGAGAGTGTGCATGAGTGAGATGATGGTTCTGGGCTTCGAGAACGAGATGGAGGCCGACCGCTTCGGCCTCAAGCTCGCGGAGCTGCAGAAGGACATGATCATCCAATTGGGTGACGCGGCCGAGGTCATCCGC
>Ga0172371_10003991_pt1 | contig 22606 bp, 21 predicted proteins | sample Lak12m_FD_114543 | JGI IMG/M metagenome (GOLD analysis project Ga0172371, IMG submission 114543) | Freshwater microbial communities from Kabuno Bay, South-Kivu, Congo - kab_022012_12m | ecosystem: Environmental > Aquatic > Freshwater > Lake | place: Democratic Republic of the Congo: South-Kivu...
GCCCGTATTTCCCGGACCGTGCCCCGTTTAAAAATATGGATAGTCGGGGATGCCCCGGCGTCAAAAGAGGCTTATAAAGAAGAAGTGCAGGTATTAGTGCGCCGGCTCGGGCTTTGGCATTGCACGGAATTTCTGGGTACCCAGCGGGATATCCCCGGGATATTGGCGCATTTAGACCTGGTAGTTTTAGCGACAACCACCCATGAGGCATTCGGCAGGGTAGTGGTTGAGGCCCAGGCCTCCGGGGTACCGGTAGTGGCTACTAAAGTAGGCGGAGTAATCGATATTATAGAGGATGGCAAAAACGGGTTATTAGTTCCTCCGGCGGACCATAAGAGTATGGCCGATGCCATAATGCGTATTTATGAAGATACGCAACTGGCCTGGGAGCTGGCGGAAAACGCTTATGCCAAGATTAAAGAAAAATACACAGTGGAGTTAATGGTCAAGAATACCCTGGATGTGTATCGCGACGCGCTAAGTAATTTTAAGATCCTGATTATCAAGCTCAGCTCTCTGGGGGATATAATCCTATCTACGGCGGCATTAAGGGCGGTCTGGGAAAGGTTTTCCCAGCTCAACTATAAAATAAGCTTTTTGACCGGGGAGGAATCAAAAGATGTCCTCTTGAGAAGCCCCTATATTAACGAGCTTTTGGTTTGTGATTTAAAGAATAATGATAAAGGGCTAAAGGGGTTGTTGGCAATCGGCAGCATACTCAGAAAAAAGAACTTTGATATTGTCATAGACCTGCAGAATAGCCGCTCCAGCCACATACTTACTTATCTGAGCGGATGCGTTAATTGTTATGGTTATGACAATAAAAAGTTTTCATTCTTATTACAGCACCGGATTAAGGATGAAAAGCCTCCTATAGACCCGGTAACCCATCAGTTCAGGATATTAAAAATGCTCGGTATTGACCTTTTGAATAATTCGCTTGAGCTTTGGCCGTCTCCGGAAGATGTAAAACGCATAGACGAGTTATTAAACGCCCAATGGTTAAGCGAGGCGCAGAAAATAGTAGGGATTAATATCAGCGCTTCCAAGAGATGGAGCACTAAACTTTGGCCGCAGCAATACCTGATGCGGCTCTGCGAGGAGCTGGGATTGCGTGATATACGCGTGGTGATTACAGGCACCGCCGAGGACCTGGTTTACGCCGATATGCTTGTGAACTCGCTGAAAGGCACTAAGGTCATCAATGCCTGCGGTAAAACCAGCATAAACGAATTGGCTGCCCTGATTAAGAAATGCAATGTGTTTATTTCGGCGGATTCTTCCCCTTTGCATATCGCCTCGGCGGTAGGCACGCCTTTTATCGCTCTTTTCGGTCCGACTGACAGCCGCAGACATCTTCCGCCCGGTAAGAATTGCATTGTAATCCATAAAGATCTGGAGTGCCAGCCTTGCTATAAAACTAAATGCCGGACTAAGCGTTGTATGGCCCAGATTAGCCCGGAGGAAGTGCTGGCGGCAGTAGATAAATTATTATTATGAACATATTGTTTTTAGCTAACCATATTAATGTAGGCGGAATTTCCAGCTACCTGTTTACTTTAGCCTCCGGGCTTAGAGAAAAAGGCCACAATGTTTATTTGGCTTCCGGCGGAGGGGAGCTTTTAGATAAATTCGCCTCTTCCGGCATAAAACAGATAAAGGTTCCTTTGAGGACTAAAAAAGAGGTTAGCCCGGGGATTATTATCAGTTTCTTAAAACTTAGAAAAGAGGTTAAAAAGCATAAGATTGATTTAATACATTCAAATAGCCGGACTACCCAGGTCTTGGGAAATTTATTGAGCCGTTATTGCGCAAAGCCGCATATATTTACCTGCCACGGATTTTTTAAACCAAAACTTTCCCGCAGGTTATTCCCCTGTTGGGGGAAGCTGGTTATTGCTATAAGCCAGGAGGTAAAAGAGCACCTTATTTCTGATTTTAAGCTGAATGAAAACAAAATAACAATAATCAATAACGGCATAGACCTGCATAATTTTGGCAATTTTGCAGGCAGGCAGAGTTTCAGGGAGTCTTTGGGGCTAGGGGATGCTCCTTTGGTGGGGATTATTGCCCGTTTATCCGATGTTAAAGGGCACACATACCTTTTTCAGGCTATGCAGGCTGTTATAAAGAATTTTCCGTCGACAAAGCTGCTTGTCGCAGGGGAAGGCAAGATGAAGGAAGTATTGGTTAGGGAGGCGGAGGATTTAGCTATTAAGGATAATGTTTTATTTCTTCCGCAGGCCGCCGGCACGGAAAATGTGCTTGCCGGGCTGGATATTTTTGTTATGCCGTCATTACAGGAAGGTTTGGGTTTGGCGCTGATGGAGGCAATGGCCCAGGGCCTGGCAGTTGTCGGTTCGGCAGTAGGTGGAATAAAAACTTTGATTAAAGACGGGCAAAACGGGTTGCTTGTCCCTCCTGCCGATGCTGTTTCTTTAGCTGAAGCGATTTCCCGGCTGCTTGGCGATAAGCCGATGCGCGAGAAGCTGGGTGCCAGCGCGCGTAAATTCATCATAGACAATTTTTCTAAAGAAAAAATGGTTAGCCAGACAGAAAGAGCTTATAAAAATGTTTAGAAGAAAAAGCGTAATTATTATTTCTTTAGCTGTTGTTATAATCCTGGCCTTATCAAATTATCTGCGCGTAATTTATCAGGTCCCAGTGCTGATGTACCATTCGGTTAATCCGAAAAGCGATGAGGTATTGAAGAGGTTGATAGTTAAGCCTGAGTCATTCGCCAGGCAGATGAAATTCCTGAAAGAGCATCATTATAATGTTGTCAGCCTTGAGGAATTAGGCGCTATGTTGCGGGATAAAAAGAAGATACCTTATAAAACCGTTGCCATAACTTTTGATGACGGCTATAAGGACAACTATATTTACGCTTACCCGGTTTTAAATAAACTGCAGATACCCGCTACTATATTTGTTATTTATGATGAGGTAGGAAGGCCGCAGCAAGACCGATTAAGCTGGGATGAGATTGCCGAGATGCGTAGCTCCGGCCTGATTACTATCGGCAGCCATACCCTGGGGCCTGTGCCATTGGTGGATATAAAATCAGAGGCAGAGTTGAGAAGGCAGATTATTGATTCCAGGGAAATGTTTGAGCAAAAACTCCAGGCGCCGGTTAATACCTTTTGTTACGTAGGAGGGATGTTTACCCCTCATATAAAAGAACTGGTAAAAGAGGCAGGTTATAAGTATGCCGTGGCTACAGCCCTGGGGAGAAGGCATCCCAATGATGATGTATATGCGATTAAAAGAATACGCATATCTTCCAGTTCGGATAATCTTATGGATTTCTGGGTAAGAGTAAGCGGATACTACAATTCATTTCGGGAGCATGAGCGTAAATGAGCAAACTTAAACCGGCAAAACGTATCCTTATTTTTAATGTAAACTGGCTGGGGGATGTTTTATTTTCCACCGCGACTATCAGGAATGTGCGCAGGAATTATCCCGACAGTTATATTGCCTGCGCGATCCCCAGCCGCTGCTATCCGATATTAAAAGGCAACCCGCATTTAGACGAAGTAATTATCTTTGATGAGAAAGACAGGCATAGCGGGATGCTGGCAAAGCTTAATTTTATCAGCCTGCTTAGAAGCAAAAAATTTGATACCGTGTTTTTGCTGCATCGTTCATTCAGCCGGGCGTTAATCTGCCGGCTTGCCGGGATAGAGCAGAGGATCGGGCATAATACTAAAAAGCGCGCGTTTCTGCTTACTCAGAGAATCGCTATGCCGAAGAGGGATTCTCTGCACCGCATAGATTTTTACCTGAATGTTATTGAAAAAGCTGGCTTGCGGGTGGAGGACAGGTATTTAGATTTTATTTTCACCTCCGAGGAAGAGAATTATGTGGGGGATTTCTTAGTCAAAAACGGAGTGGATAAAGATGATTTCCTGGTCGCCCTTAACCCGGGCGGTAATTGGATGCCTAAACGCTGGCCAAAGGATTGCTGGGCTAAATTGGCCGACAGCTTAATTGATAAAATCAAGGCAAAGGTAATTATAACCGGAAGCATATCCGACCTGCCGCTGGCTAATCAGATAAAAGAGATGATGAAGGCTAAACCCCTGGTTGGCTGCGGGGCCTTTAATATAAAGCACCTGGCAGCATTAGCTAGAAGGGCGGATCTTTTTATTACCGCGGATACCGGGCCGATGCACATAGCTAATGCTGTAGGGGCCAAGAAGATAATAGCGATCTTTGGCCCGACGGCAAAAGAGATTACCGGGCCGTACCCGGAGGCTAATGTGGTTATTTTGCAGAAAGATGTCGGCTGCCAGATACCCTGCTATAAGGTAAATTGCCGGGATAACCGATGTATGAAAGCGGTTACCCCGGATGATGTCCTGGCAGAGGCCCAAAAAATCAGGAAATTATGAAGATACTTTTTATCACCTTAAGCAATATAGGCGACTGTATTTTAAGCTTGCCGGTTTTGGAGGCATTGCGCAGTAAATACCCGCAAAGTAAAATCAGCTGCCTGGTGCCTGAAAGGCCCGGGGAAATATTCATCAATAACCCGGCGGTAGATAGAGTGATTATTTTTAACAAACACGCCAGGTTGATTGATAAGATAAAATTATTTTTTTCTTTAAGCCGGGAAAAATTTGATATAGTTGTTGATTTACGCAATAGCTTCTTCGGCGCTTTCCTGCCTGCTAAAAAAAGAAGTTCGCCATTCCGTTTTATACCGGCTGATTTCAAACATATGAAGGATAAACATCTTTTCTGGGCCGGTTTTGCCGGCTATGACTTCAGAAAAAAGAAGCAGCAAGCGTTGGTTATTTCTCCCGAGGACGTGAGTTATATCGACGGTATCTTAAAAGAGCGTAAATTACATAACTGCGCCAAATTGATAGTAGTAGCCCCTGGGGCAAGAAGTCATATCAAGCGCTGGGATAAACATAATTTCAGCCAGCTTTGCGGTTTCCTGATCCAGGATGGCTGGGCAATAGTTTTGGCAGGGGATAAAGCTGATCAGCCGATATGTTCATATATCTACCAGGGGAACCCCGGAGGAATCATTGATCTTTGCGCTAAAACTTCAATCAGCCAGCTGGCCGCATTGCTAAAGAGGTCCAGGCTTTTAATTACTAATGACAGCGCGATAATGCATCTGGCTAGTTATTTGAATGTTCCGGTTGCTGCTATATTCGGGCCTACGGATGAAAATAAATATGGGCCATGGCCGCAGGAAAAAGCAGTAATAAAAAAAGATATATTCTGCCGGCCTTGCGAAAAAGCGGCCTGCCGCTTTGGAACCCTGGCATGTTTATCTTGTTTAAAGGTTAATGATGTGCTTGAACAAGTAAACTGCTTGCTCAATGGAAAAAAGGCGGAAAACTCCCGGCCTGGCAAGGACAATTACAAACGTATTTTAATCATCCGTACTGACCGCATAGGCGATGTCTTGTTATCTACTCCGGTAATTAAAGCCTTGAGAAATAAGTATCCCCAGGCTTATATTTCTATGGTAGTCGCTCCTTATGCCAAGGATATTGTAGAGGCTAATCCATATCTGGATGAGGTTATAATTTATGATAAAGATGCTAAGCATAAAAGTTGGCTGCGTTCACTAAAATTTGCCAGCAGGCTTAAAAAGAGGAAATTTGATTTAGCGGTAATTTTGCATCCTACTAATCGTATGCACCTGTTGACTTTTTTAGCCGGTATCCCCAGGCGTTTAGGTTATAACTGTAAATTTGGTTTCTTAAATAACCTTAAGAAATCGCATACAAAACAAGAGGGTTTAAAGCATGAGGCGGAATATAACCTGGATTTACTTTCCGGTTCAGGGGTAAGCGGTAATCCCCGGGATCTGTTTATGCCTGTAAAACCGGAATCAGAACAATGGGCAAAGAATTTATTTGCCAGCCGCGGTATCAAGCAGGCGGATAAATTGCTGGCAATTAACCCCGGGGCAAGCTGCCCATCAAAAATCTGGCCGCCGGATAATTTCGCGCAGGTTGCCGAGATTTTAGCTAAACGGCACAATTTTAAAATTTTGATTGTCTCCGGGCCAAAAGATACTCATCTGGCGGATGTGATTGCCCGCAAAATAGGGGATAAGGCCTTGAATTTATCCGGGAAGACTTCGGTTAGCCACCTGGCAAGCATCCTTAAGAGATGCGATTTATTTATTTCTAATGATTCAGGGCCGGTGCATATTGCTTCAAGCCTGGGAGTACCGGTAATTTCTATTTTTGGACGTAACCAGCCGGGGCTTAGCCCGCGGCGCTGGGGGCCGTTAGGGGATAAGGGGAAATACCTGCACAAAGACGCGGGTTGTATCCAGTGCTTGGCGCATAATTGCAAGAAAGAGTTTGCCTGCCTTAAGGCAATCAAGGTTGAGGATGTGCTCTCCGCCGCTGAATCCATACTCAGTAGTCAATGATATTTTGCTCTTCGGTATATTGTTCGCGCGTTAAGCTTTCCGTCTTTCGCTTCGGCATGAAATTTTTCGCCGTGTGTTGTAATGCCTCTGCTAATTTTCTCGCTCAGGTCGATTTCTTTACGCCAATGATCTTTCGTATTCCGGTGGCTGCGGAACTCCACCTCGGCCTCTGCCATCGGTGTCAAACATCCTCGCCATCCCGGTATTGTCGCTAATCGCTCCACCGGGATACCCGGAATACTCAAGCTCCATTGGCTAAAATCGACATTCGCTGCGAAATTTATCAGAGGTATTACAAATAAGCTAATTAGCGGGAGCCGAGACTTGCTTCGAGCAGCATCTCAAAAATTGAGCGGGCACGGATGCCCGGCTATATACGAAGCAGGCAGAGCGAAATTTTTGCCGAAGCGCAGCGAGCCACGCTGGGGCGAGCAAGCGGTGCTGCGAGAACAAGGCTCGGCAGACCCGCTAATATTGGATAAATATCTATTTGAATTAGTGTCGAATTGTGATAAAATCATTAAGCTTTTGGAGCTAAGTATTAAAGCTTAATGTCCTGAGCGAAGCGAAGGATACCTATGACGATTAACTTAGCGAAGGTAAAAAGATATTCCATTAAAACCCGCTTTAGCAAGGTAAATAAGGGGGATTTTGCGCTTGCCCCTGTCAAGCTTAGGAGTTTCAACAGCTTTTTAAGTTCCCTGCCGGATATTCTGAAGGCCAAGGATTTGAGACAGGTTGCTTCGGATATTGCCGCGGCCCGTAAAAAGAAAAAAGGGGTAATCTTTATGGCCGGCGCGCATGTAATAAAGTGCGGGCTCAATCCGATATTGATTGAACTGATTAAGAGAAAAGTGATCAGCTGTATCTGCCTTAACGGCGCCGGGATCATTCATGATTTTGAAATTGCCTTCCAGGGGAAGACCTCCGAAGACGTAGCTGAAAACCTTAAAGACGGAAGCTTCGGTATGGGCAAGGAGACCGCTGATTTTATCAACCAGGCGGTTAAGGACGGAGTGGGAGAGGGCCTGGGTTTAGGAAGCGCAGTGGGTAAAATGATTTCCGATGAGAAATTACCAAATAGGAATTTAAGCCTGCTTTATAACGCTTATAAATATAATATCCCGGTATGTGTTTTTGTGGGAATCGGCACGGATATAATACATCAGCACCCTTCATTTGACGCGGGCCTGACTGCCGAAGGCTCATTGCGTGATTTCCATACCCTTGTTGAGAATATTGCTTTATTAAACCGGGGAGGAGTTGTTTTAAATTTCGGTTCAGCCGTGCTTTTACCCGAGGTATTTTTAAAGGCGCTTAATTTGGCCCGCAATCTCGGCAATAAGGTTAAGGATTTTACTACTGCTAATTTTGATATGATTTATCAATACCGGCCGGCGCAGAATATAGTGGCCCGTCCGACGAATTCAGGGGGCAGGGGGTATTATATCGTAGGCCACCATGAGATAATGCTGCCGCTTTTAGCCCAGGCGGTAATTGAAAAGATATGAAGAATTTAAGAAAAATAATCGGGAAATTTAATAAGGCAAAGGTATTGGTTGTCGGCGACCTGATTCTTGACCAGTATATCTGGGGGTCTGTTGAGAGGATTTCTCCTGAAGCGCCTGTTCCGGTAGTTTGCGCGAATAAGAGAAATTATGTCCCCGGAGGCGCAGCTAATGTTGCCAATAATATCAGCGCCTTAGGCGCAAAAGTCAGCTTGTGCGGGGTATTGGGCGACGGCAAAGACCCGGCTACAGAGATGTTTCAATGCAAGGCTAAAAAACTGGGAATTGATACTAAAGGCGTATTTTTTGAAGAGGGGCGGAAAACAACCTTAAAAACAAGGATCATCGCGGGTCACCAGCAGGTGGTCAGGGTTGATTGGGAAGATGTGCATAATATATCCCAAAATATAAAAAGGGGAATTTTCAAATATCTGGGGAATAATATAAAAAATTTTGACGCTATTATTATAGAAGATTATGGCAAGGGGCTTCTTGACCGTGAATTAACGGCGGATATTATTAAGAATGCCAGGTGCTTTAAGAAGATCGTAACTGTTGACCCGAAAGAAAATAATTTCGATTGTTACAAGTATGCTACCTGCATTACTCCTAACCGTAAGGAAGCTCAGAACGCCATCAGGTACCTTAAAATGAACGATAAGGGGAATTTATTTAAGATTTACAAGGAAACCCTGTTTACGGATGGCGACATTCAAAATGCGGGAGAGAAGATACTGGAGTATTTACATCTGGAGAGCCTTTTGATTACGCTGGGCGAAGGCGGAATGTGGCTTTTTGAAAAAGGCAATAATAAACGTATTCCTACGCAAGCCCAGGAGGTTTTTGATGTATCAGGCGCAGGGGATACGGTAATCAGCAGTTTTACCCTGGCTCTTTGCGCGGGCGCTTCGAAACTGGAGGCTGCGCATATCGCTAATTTCGCCGCAGGTATTGTCGTAGGTAAATTGGGAACAGCGGTAACAAATTGCAAGGAACTTCTGGAGAGGATTAAATAAAATGGATGTAATCGGGGTTATTCCTGCCAGGTATTCATCTACCAGGTTTAAGGGCAAGGTCCTGGCGGATATTATGGGCAAGCCTATGTTGCAACATGTCTGGGAAAGGGCTAAGGCAAGCCGCATATTGGATGATTTAATTATTGCCTGTGACGATGAGATAATCCAGAAGGCAGCGGTTAAATTCGGGGCCAAAACAGTAATGACCTCCAAGGAACATACCTGTGGAACCGACAGGATCAGCGAGGTAGTTAATCCTTTGGATGTAAAGGTAGTTATTAATATACAGGGAGATGAGCCGCTGGTTCATCCCCTGATGATTGAAAGCGTAGCCCGGGCATTATTAGAGGATAGTTCATTAAGCATGGCGACGATTAAGAAGAAGATAGAAGACCCGTCGGAGATAACTGACCCGAACGTGGTAAAGGTGGTAACAGGCAAGAGCGACCTTGCCCTGTATTTTTCCCGTGCGCCTATTCCGTATCTAGCGCCCAACTCCGAAATCAAAGAGGCAGTTTATTACAAGCATATCGGGCTTTACGGTTATACAAAAGATTTTCTTTTTACTTATAAAAACCTTCCGGCTTCTGCTCTTGAGAAGACGGAGAAATTGGAGCAATTGCGTGTTTTAGCCGAGGGATTTAAAATAAAAGTAATTGAGACTAAATTTGATACTATAAGCGTGGACACTCCTGAAGATTTAGAGAGGCTCAAGGCTTTATTACAAAAGGGGATAAGCTAAATGCGCCAGGTTAATGTGGGAAATATAAAGTTTGGTGATAAAAATCCGCTCGTACTTATTGCCGGGCCTTGTGTTATTGAATCGGAAAGCTCCTGCCTTGAAGCTGCCAAAAAGATTAAGGCCATCGCATCTTCATTCGGGGTGCCTTTTATATTTAAGTCAAGTTTTGATAAGGCTAACCGGCTTTCCGTGGATTCTTACCGCGGGCCGGGATTAAACAAAGGGTTGGCTATTTTAAAAAAGGTAAAACAGCAGCTGAAGGTCCCTATTTTAAGCGATGTGCATTGCGCAAAAGATATGGCTGAGGCGGCCAAGGTCCTGGATATTATCCAGATCCCGGCATTTTTGTGCCGCCAGACTGATATAGTATTGGCCGCGGCAAGAACCGGTAAAGTAGTAAACATTAAAAAAGGGCAGTTTCTAGCGCCCTGGGATATCCTGCCGATAATAAAAAAAGTTGAAAGTGCCGGAAATAAAAATATCCTGGTTACTGAACGGGGGGTTAGTTTTGGTTATAACAACCTGGTTACGGATTTCCGGGCCCTTTCAATTATGCGCGCTTTCGGCTATCCGGTAATTTATGATGCTACGCATAGCGTACAGCTTCCGGGAGGAAAAGGCGTATGTTCCGGCGGCCAAAGCGAGTTTGTCTCCGGGCTTTCCCGGGCGGCCGTGGCTTTTGGCTGCGACGGTTTATTTTTAGAGGTGCATGCCGATCCTAAATCAGCGCCTTGTGATGGAGCGAATATGATTAATTTTAAAGAATTGGATAATCTTCTAAAACAGATAAAAAAGATTGAGCGGGCGATATGAAAATAAACGTAATTAAGAGGGCCAGGGAAGTTTTGGATATTGAAGCGCAGGCAGTAAGGCTGCTAAAAAGCCGCCTGGATAAAGGGTTTGTCAGGGCAGTTGATATAATTCTTAAAAATAAGGGCAGGGTGGTAGTCAGTGGTATGGGCAAGACCGGGATTATCGCGCAAAAACTTTCCGCTACCCTTGCATCTACCGGCACCCCCAGCTTATTTTTGCATACAGCCGAGGCGATTCACGGAGATTTGGGCAAGGTAACTGCCGAGGATGTTATAATAATCCTTTCTAACAGCGGTTCTACCGAGGAGATGAAACAGCTGCTCCCCATACTTAAAAAGATAGGTTCTCCGATAATATCGCTGACCGGGAATTTAAAATCCGTGCTTGCTAAATACAGCGATGTAGTCCTGGATGTTTCAGTTAAGAAGGAGGCCTGTCCGTTAGGGCTGGCCCCTACAGCATCAACCACCGCTACTTTAGCAATGGCTGACGCTTTGGCGGTGTGTTTACTGGAGCTGAAAGGTTTTAAAGAAAAAGATTTTGCTTTTTTCCATCCCGGAGGGGCTTTAGGCAGGAGGCTGCTTTTAAGGGTTGAGGATATTATGCGCCGGGCGCAGGGCAATGCCGTGGTGGATGAAAATAAAAAAGTTTCGCAGGTCTTATGCGCGATTACCAGGGCAAGGGCAGGTTCAGCTACAGTCGTAAATAAACAGGGTAAGCTAAAAGGGATTTTTACCGACGGAGACTTGCGCCGCCACCTGGAAACTGATAAAAATCTGGCCCAGCGTTTGATTAAAGAGGTAATGACTAAGAATCCGACGGTAGTAAATAAAGATATGCTGGCTGCCGAGGCAATGCGTATATTACAGGACAAGAAAATAGATGAAGTCCCTGTTGTGGATAAATTTATGCGGCCGGTGGGGTTATTAGACGTACAGGACCTGCTTAAGGCGGGATTGGTTTAATATGGTTAAAAGAATAACAAAAAAAGAATTAAACAGCCGGCTGCGGAAAGTTAAACTGCTCCTGTTGGATGTAGACGGGGTTTTGACCGACGGCAGGATAGTCTATGATTCCAAGGGTGGCGAATTGAAGTTTTTTGATGTGCATGACGGTTTGGGGGTGTATGTTTTAAATAGAGCGGGTATACCGACTATATTGGTTACTGCCAAGAGCTCCAAAGCTATACTGCCGCGGGCCAGGGATATGCGGGTTGCCGAGGTTTTCGGCGATGTCTTCCCTAAGACCGCTGTCCTGGGGAAGGTTACCAGAAAGTATAAGGTTTCCCCGGATGAAATTTGTTTTGTGGCCGATGATTTAGTGGACCTTTCGCTTATGCATAAAGTTGGCTTGCCGATAGCGGTAAAAAATGCCAGCGCTGAAATAAAAAAGGCGGCTGTATATGTAACCGGCTGCGTGGGCGGGCGCGGGGCTGTCAGGGAAGCCGCCGAATTAATTCTAAAATCGCAAGGCAAATGGAAAGATATCTTAAAATTTTATGGGGTTTAAGAAGTTTGTTTTTTTAGTCCTGGCGTTCATATTTTTCTCCGGCAAATCTTTCGCGGTTGAAACCGATAATAAAGTAAATGAGGCCAAGGATTCTGACCAGCAGATCGGGGATTTTTCCCTTTCCGGATACGGCGAGAAGGGGAAAAAGTCCTGGGATTTGGCCGGAAAATCAGCGGATATATTTAATGAAGTAGTTAAGCTGAAAGAAGTGGTGGGTAACCACTACGCGGAAAAAGACAATATCAACCTTACCGCCGATAACGGGGATTTTAATAAAAGCAGCGGAGTCGTGCATTTAGAAAATAATGTGGTAATTACCACGTCCAGCGGCTCAAAGCTGACCACCGACTCCCTGGATTGGGACCGTAAGCAGCAGATCGTCAGTACTCTGGATAAGGTCAGCCTGCAGCGTTCGGATATGAACCTTACCGGAGAGGGGGCTAAGGGGCATACCGCGCTTAATCAGGTGGCCCTGGAAAAGAATGTGCGTTTGGATATCCAGCCCCAGGATAAGCAAAAAGGCAAGAAAGAAAAGATTGTTATTATTTGCGATGGCCCCCTGGAAGTAGATTACGAAAAAAATATTGCCATATTCAATAATAATGTTAAAGTAGAAACGCCGGATTTAACAATCTATAGCGATAAGATGCAGGTTTATTTTATTCCTAAACAGGAAGGCGTTAAGAAGGGCGAGGCTGCTGCGGGGATGTCCAGCTCTATAAATAAGATCATCGCCCTGGGGAATGTGCGTATCCTGCGCGGTGAAAATACTTCTTACAGCCAGGAGGCGGTTTATACCGCTTTGGATAAAAGGATAGTTTTGACCGGCAGGCCTCAGATTGAAATTTACCAGACGGAGAACTTGAATGCAGCTTTTAGAAACTAAAGGTTTAGCCAAGTCGTACGACGGCCGGGCTGTGGTTAACGGCGTGGATATCACGGTTAAGCGCGGCGAAATAGTCGGTTTACTGGGGCCAAATGGCGCGGGCAAGACCACAACTTTTTATATGATTGTTGGCATCGTGCCCCCGAACCGCGGGACGATTGTTTTTGATAATCATGAAATTACGAACCTGCCTATCCATGAGCGGGCGCGTTTTGGCATAGGTTATCTTTCTCAGGAAGCTTCAATATTCCGTAAACTCACGGTGGCTGAGAATATAAGCGCGATATTGGAAACTTTGCCTTTGAACCGTTCGCAGAGAAAACGCAGGCTGGTTTCCCTGCTTGAAGAATTAAATATCGCGCATTTAGCGAATAATAAAGCGTATACCTTGAGCGGAGGGGAAAGGCGCAGGCTTGAAATCACCAGGGCCTTAGTAACCAATCCTTCTTTCATACTTTTGGATGAGCCTTTTTCCGGGATTGACCCGATAGTAGTTAATGAAGCTCAGGAAATTATTAAAGAGCTGAAGGCTAAGGGGCTGGGCATCTTATTAACCGATCATAATGTCCGCGAGACTCTGGCTATAACAGACCGGGCTTATTTGATCGCCGATGGTTCTATCCTTATTTCTGGCTCGGCCCACGAATTGATTAACCATCCGCGCGCGCGCGAGGTTTATTTAGGCGAGAAATTTCGCATGTGATACAAAGATTCCCGCCGTTATACACTCGCAATGCTTTAGCGCCATACGCCAAAGCATTGCTCGTAACGTCGGGAATTAATTCGGCCAGACAACTTATGTTCGTTATTACTCCATAAGTTGTGGCCTCATCAAGAAAGGATTCAAATGAAGACTGAAGTAAAGAAACTGGACAGCACTAAATGTGAGTTAAGCGTAGCAGTCAGCGGTGAATTAGTAAAAAATAAATTTGAGGAGATCTTTTCCCAGGTTGCCAAAGAAGCCAAGGTTCCGGGTTTCCGCCCGGGAAAGGCCCCGAGGGATGTTTTAGAGAAGCATTATGCTTCTTCAGTCCACGAGCAGGTATTAAAGGATCTGGTCCCCGATGTATATAACCAGGCTATCGCGGCGGAAAAGCTTGATGTTATTGAACTGCCCCAGATAAGCGATGTAAAATTAGACCGCAGCAACCTTTCTTTTAAGGCGGTTGTGGAAGTCAGCCCGGAGATCGCGGTTAAAGATTACAAAAAACAAAAAATAAATTACAAGCCGGTCACGGTGACTGCCGATGAAATTAAGAAGCACGTAGATTCTATCAAAGAGTCGCGCAAGGCAGAGGCATTAGACGATAAATTTTGCCGCTCCCTGGGGTATCCGAATCTATCGGAATTTGAGAAAGCGGTTGAAAGGCAGATTTTTATTACTAAGGAAAATCAGGAACGCCAGCGTATTGAAAGCGAATTGATTGATAACCTGCTTAAGGGGTTGGAATTCAAGATCCCGGAGAGCCTGGTTAACCGCCAGACGCAGGATATGCTTCGGCAGACTAAACTGGACCTGGCGATGAAGGGGATCCCCAGGGATAAAATTGAAGAGCAGGAGAAGCTGCTTCTCGATGGTATTCAACCGCAGGCTAAGAAGCAGGTTAAGGTTTATTTAGTCCTGTCCCAGATTGCCAAGAAAGAAGGCATTGCAGTTGATGACCATATGCCGGCTAAGGTAATGGAATTTTTATTAAGGGAAGCGGATTGGCAGGAGGCTCATTAAAGAGGAGGCTTATGATGGAGACAAAGATGCAGACATTGGTTCCTATGGTAATTGAACAAACTGCCCGGGGTTATGAACGCGCCTATGATATTTACTCGCGTCTTTTAAAAGACCGCATTCTTTTTATAGGCACGCCCATAGATGATTATGTGGCTAATCTTGTGATCGCCCAGATGCTTTTCCTGCAGATGGAAGATAAAGATAAAGACATTAACGTTTACATTAATTCGCCCGGAGGATCAGTTACCGCAGGCCTTGCGATATATGACACTATGCAGTTTATAAAATGCGATATAGCAACTTATTGCGTTGGCCAGGCAGCAAGCATGGGGGCGGTTTTATTAGCGGCGGGCACTAAGGGCAAGCGTTTTGTACTTCCCAATTCGCGGGTAATGATCCATCAGCCATGGGGCGGAGTACAGGGGGCAGCTGCTGATATATCTATTCAGGCTAAAGAAATTCTAACTCTGCGCGATAAAATTAATAATATCCTTGCTCATCATACATCTCAAACTCTTGAGAAAATTGAGAAAGATACTGACAGGGATTATTTTATGTCTGCCAAGGAAGCAAAGGATTACGGGATAATTGATGAAGTAGTATCAAACAACAAAAAGTAAAATAACACCCCGCGTTTATAATGAGTTACGCGGGTGTGCCCATCTGGGCAAGGGGGAATGAAAAAATGAGAAAAAACTATCTTTTAACTCCGGGGCCAACTCCACTGCCGCCTGAAGTATGCCAGGCATTAGGTAAACCGATTATTCACCATCGTACTCCGCAATTTCAGTCTATACTTAAGGAAGCCGGGGAAGGGTTAAAGTACGTATTTCAGACTCAGAACGATGTCTTTATCCTTACTTCTTCCGGTACCGGGGCGATGGAGGCAGCGGTAGTTAACCTGCTTTCAGCCCAGGATGCCGCAATTTGCGTCGAGAGCGGTAAATTCGGGGAACGCTGGACAGAATTGTGCAAGGGTTATGGAATCAACGCGGATGTGATTAAAGTGGAGTGGGGAAAGGCAGTGGATCCGCAGGAGATTGAAAAGCGGCTGAAGGCCAATCCTAATATAAAAGCTGTTTTTACTACGCTTTGCGAAACTTCAACAGGCGTAGCTACCGATATCGAGGCGATCGGCAAGGTGGTTGCTAAGTACAATGCAGTTTTAGTAGTGGATGCGATCAGCGGCTTAGGGGCGATTGATTTAAAGACCGATGCCTGGTGTGTTGACGTATGTGTCTCCGGTTCGCAAAAAGGATTTATGCTTCCTCCGGGGCTGGCTTTTATCAGTGTAAGTAAAAAGGCCTGGGATATGGTTGCTGTTTCAAAGAGCCCGAGGTATTATTTTGATTTAACAGTGGCCAGGAAAGCGATTCAGAAAACGGATACGCCTTTTACTCCGGCTATCTCACTGGTTATTGCCTTGGTAGAGGTATTAAGAATGATGAAACAGGATGGCCTGGAGAATATATTCAAACGCCATAATCTTATGGCTAATGCCACCAGGGCGGCGATGAAGGGTTTGGGTTTGAAATTATTTGCTCCCACCGCTGCGTCTGATGCGGTAACCGCGGTAAATGTCCCTGCCGGTATTGACGGAGAGAAATTAGTTAAAACCATGCGCGATGTTTACGGGGTGACTATTGCCGGCGGCCAGGCGGAATTAAAGGGCAAGGTATTCAGGTTTGCCCATATGGGTTTTATCGAGGAGTTTGATATTATTGCTGGTATCAGCTGCTTGGAGAAGGTGCTTAAACAGTTAGGCTATAACTTTGAATTAGGCGCAGGGGTCAAGGCGGCAGAAGAAATTTTCTCAAAATCTTAAAAAATTAAAATGGGGACAGCGGAAAAGGAGTAGGGTAAAATGATTAAGATCCTGGTTAGCGACGCATTATCCGAAGAGGGGTTAAAAGTATTCAAAGAGTCTAAGGAACTTAGCGTAGACGTAAAAACAGATTTAAAGCCGGATGCCTTAAAAGAAGTAATCAAGGATTATGATGCCCTGGTTGTGCGCAGCGCAACCAAGGTAACCAGCGAAATAATTCAGGCGGCTAAAAAATTAAAAGTCGTGGGACGCGCCGGTGTCGGACTGGATAATGTGGATTTGGAAGCAGCTACCCAAAAGGGGATTATCGTAATGAATACCCCGGCGGGAAATACTATTTCTACCGCTGAACATACCTTTAGTATGATCCTTGCCCTTTCCAGGAATATCCCGCAGGCTAATGCCTCAACCAAAAAAGGGGAATGGAAGCGTTCAAAGTTTATGGGCGTGGAAGTTTACGGGAAAACCCTGGGTATAGTCGGTTTTGGCCGCATTGGTTCAGAGGTGGCTAAGCGGGCTTTGTCTTTTGGAATGAAGATATTAGCTTATGACCCGTTCCTGTCGGCTGAGGTTGCCGAGAGCATCGGAGTAGAGATCGCGGAATTAAAAAAAGTTTTACAGGAAGCTGACTATATTACCGTGCATACTCCTTTAACCGATGAAACCAGGCATATGATTTCGGATAAAGAGTTTGGTTTGATGAAAAAAGGGGTGCGCGTAATTAACTGCGCCCGCGGCGGGATAATTGACGAGGCGGCTTTAGTCAAGGCATTAAAAGAACTCAAGGTGGCAGGCGCGGCAATGGATGTTTTTGAAAATGAGCCGCTTTCCGCGGAGAATGAGCTTTTAAAATTAGATAATGTAATTCTAACCCCGCATTTAGGCGCTTCTACTGAAGAGGCCCAGGTAAATGTGGCAATTGAGGTTGCCGAGATTGTGCGCGACGCGCTTTTGGGCAGAGGTATACGCAATGCCGCTAATTATCCTTGTTTGGAAGCGGAGGTCTGCAAGATTCTTAACCCCTATATTAACTTGGGGGAAAAACTGGGTATGTTTGCTGCTCAGCTTGTAGAAGGAAGGTTCCAGGAATTGGTTATAAATTATAGCGGGGAAATTACCAAGTATGATTTAAGCCCCGTGACTATGGCTTTGGCTAAAGGAGTACTTGAACCGATATTAAAAGAGACGGTAAATTTTGTTAATGCCGTATCTCTGCTTAAGGAAAGAGGGATCAAATTGCGCGAATCAAAATCTGAGCAGGAGGGCGAGTTTGTTAATCTTATCCAGCTGGAAATCAAGACGGATAAAGAGGTAAAGAAAGTTTTTGGAACGCTTTCCAGCAATAAACAGCCGCGTATTGTAAAGATTGATGATTATTATCTTGAGTTATATCCGATCGGCGAGATGGTCTTTATCCGTAACTGGGATAAGCCGGGTTTAATCGGCAGCCTGGGTACGTTGATGGGCAAGAACGGCATTAATATTGCCGCGATGACCTTTGGCCGCGATCAGCAGGGTGGAAAGGCAATCAGCGTTTTAAACGTAGATAGCCAGGTCAGCCCTGAGATTCAGGATAAAATACGCGTACTAGAAAATATTTTAACCGTAAAAGTTATCAGGACATGAGAAGCATCAAATTTATACTTTTTAGCCTTGTTCTACTGGGATTGAGCGCCGGCAATCTTTACGCAAAGGAAATAACCATCCTTTATACCGGCACCACCCATGCTATGCTTTATCCATGCAGCTGCCCTTTTGAACGTGATGGCGGTATTGCCCGCCGGGCTTCCCTGGTAAAAGAATTAAGAAGAAAACATCCGGCTTTATTGCTTTTAGATTGCGGTTCTTTTACCGCCGGGGGGATGCTGGATGAGTATACCCAGAATAGCCGGCTGGACATGCATCGTTCCGAAGTGAACCTTAAGGCTATGGAGTTGATGCGTTATGATGCCGTTGCTGTAAACAACGATGAGTTTAATTTCGGCAAGAGTTTCTTCCTGAAAAACGCCAGAAAAGATAGCCCGGTTTTTTTGAGCGCCAATTTAGAATCTGATAAAGTAGCCCCGTATATCGTTAAGCAGGTCTCCGGGGTAAAAATCGGCCTTATCGGTTTAACTAACCTGGCTGCTAACCAGAAATCCGAAGGTTTAAAGATCAGGGCTCCTAAGGGAATAGACGGCTTGGTCCGCCGCCTTAAGAGTGAAGGCGTAGAGATTGTGGTCGTCTTGAGCACGTTGGATAAAAGAGAAAACGCGGATTTAATTTCCAGTGCCAAAGAAATTGATATCCTTTTTACAGTTAATAGTTCGGGAAAAAATGATTTTGAATCCAAGGTAGGGTCAACATTTATAGTCCGGCCTTCCTGGCAGGGCCGTAAGCTGGGAAAGCTTACTCTGGATGTTAAAGATGGCAGGCTTTTAAATTGCAAGAATGAAGAGATCAGGCTTTCGGATAAGGTTGCTGATGACCCTGAAATCCTGGAAATTATTCCGCGTTGTTATTCCGACGCTGATTGCAAAAAAAGCGGGATGATTGGCAGCTGCCAGAAGCCGGGGGAACTTGGCGCCGGATGTTTATTTACTAAGCCGGATAAGCTGAAGCTGATTATAATAACCTCCAGGGATTGCGTTGTCTGTAATGCCGGCCCGGTAGTGGAGTTATTGAAGAAACAATTTCCGGGTATCAGAGAAGAGTTTATTGATTCCAGGCAGGCCCAGGGTTTGATTAAAGATTTATCAATTGAGATCCTGCCGGCTTATATTATCGGCAAGGAAGTAGAAAAAGAAGCTGCCTTTGAGAGTTTTAAAAATAACCTGGATTTAAAAGGCGGGCTTTATCTGCTTAAACCGCAGGTAAGCGGAATATCTTATTTTCTTAACCGTCAGGTTAAAAAAGGAAGCCTGGATTTATTTTTCAGTTTATTTGATAAGGATGCCGCGGGCCTGCTTTCGGTTTTAAGGGAATTTAATCCGTCTTTGCATTTCCTGGTAGTGGAAAATGATAAAGGGCTTGATGCCAGAAACGGCGCATTTGAAATAGAGGAGTGCCTGCGCGGGGTATGCGTGCAAAAGTATTACCCGCAGAAGTCCTGGGATTATTTAACCTGCCGGGCTAAGAATATTAATAGTTCATGGTGGGAGGATTGCTTTGCTGAAGTTGACACTCAAAAAATAAAAGATTGCGCTAAAGGGGCAGAAGGATTATCGCTGTTAAAAGAAAATATCGCTTTAAATAAAGAAGTACAGGTTAGTTTTGGATTAAGCTACCTTTTGGATAACAATCAAATGTTTTCTTCCCGGGGGGTTCCCTTTAGGGAAGAACTCAGGAAATTATTGAAGAAGTAGGGCGGTTTCCGTATCATAAGACTATTTAAAGGAGTGAATATGGCCCAAAAACCGAAAATTTATCTGCTTGATGTAACCAACCGCGACGGCGTGCAGACATCGCGTATCTGTTTGTCTAAGCTGCAAAAAACAATGATTAACTGGTACCTGGACCGGATGGGGGTTTTTCAATCTGAATTTGGTTTTCCGCTCACCCGCCATGAGACGAATTATCTGAATGCCAACCTGGAACTGGTTAAGCTGGGAGGGCTTTCTAATATCAGGTTGAGCGGTTGGCTGCGGGCGACAAAAGAAGATGTAAAGAACGCGTTTAAACTTGTCCCGGAACTAAAATTTATCAATCTCTCTATCTCTACCAGCGACCAGATGATTATTCATAAATTTAAAGGCAAGCTGGACCATCAATCGGTTATCCGGGAGATGGAGGAAGCGGTAGGCGAGGCGATAAAATCAGGGGCAGTGACTATCGGGGTAAACGCCGAGGATGCCTCGCGCACTGATATAAAATACCTGATTGATTTCGCGGTTAAAGCCAAGAAAGCCGGAGCTGGAAGGATCCGTTACTGCGATACTCTGGGCTGTGATACTCCTTTTAGTATCTACGAACGCATAAAGTCTTTAGCCGAAGCAGTGGATTTACCCATAGAAGTGCATTGCCATAATGACCTGGGGTTGGTGGTGGCTAATTCTATCGCCGGGGCAAAGGCAGCTAATGACGCAGGCGTGGATGCCTATATTAATACCTGTGTTAATGGTATGGGTGAGCGCGCGGGTAACGCGGACCTGGTTTCGGTAATTTTAGCGATCAGATTCGGCCAGGGTATGCAGGATTATCATTTGGATGAAAAAGTGGATTTAAAGATGGCCTGGAAGATTTGTAAATACGCCTCTTATGCCTTTGGCGTTCCCATTCCGATTAATCAGCCTGGCGTGGGAGCTAATGCTTTTGCCCATGAATCCGGAATTCATGCCGACGGGGCATTGAAGGACAGGCGTAATTATGAACTATATGATTATGAGGAGCTCGGCCGCGGAGAGCCGGAGATAATTGAAACAGGCAGGAAGATTACCGCCGGAGAATATTCCGGGATCAAAGGGTTCCGCAATGTTTACGAGAAATTGGAGGTGGCTTTTAAAGATGACGGCGAAGCCACCCGGATACTGGAGTTGGTCAGGTATGCTAATGTCCATAATCAAAAGCCCCTGGTGGACGATGAGTTGGATTTTATCGCCCGTTATCCGGATATCGCGCATAAGATTTTTACGATGACACCGTAATAAGCCAATGTATAGTGTATAGTATGTAGTATATAGGGAAAACCTAAAGAAAGAGGAATATGAATATAGTTATTGTAGGGATGCAGTGGGGGGATGAAGGTAAGGGTAAGATAATTGATATCCTTTCCCAAAAAGTAGATTATATAGTGCGTTACCAGGGCGGCAATAACGCCGGTCATACCGTGGTGGTGGGGGATAAGGAATACATTTTCCATCTCATTCCTTCAGGCATATTGCACGCTGGTAAAATTTGCTGTATTGGTAACGGAGTGGTGATTGATCCTGAAGTGCTTTTACGCGAGTTGAATGATTTACGCAAAAACGGCATTGATTTTAAAAACCGTTTTAAGGTATCTTCTTTAGCCCATTTGATTATGCCGTATCATAAGAACCTGGATCAGCTGCGCGAAGGCAAAAGAAAAAATAAAATTGGCACCACCGGCAGGGGTATCGGTCCCTGTTACGCCGATAAGATTAACCGTTGCGGTATCCGGATGATTGACTTAGCTAATCCGGCTGTTTTCAGGGATAAGCTTAAGGATAACCTTAAGGAGAAAAATGAGATTTTTAAAAAGGTATATAAGCACCCGGGATTCAGTTTTGAGAAGATATACCGGCAGTATCTTGATTATGGGAAATTATTCGCTCCTTATGTCTGCAATACAGCCGTGCTTTTGAATGAGGCAATAGAAAATAAGCTGGACATTCTCTTAGAGGGGGCGCAAGGGACATTCCTGGATATTGATTTCGGAACTTATCCATTTGTCACTTCTTCTTCAGCAACCTCCGGCGGGGCTTGTATCGGCACGGGCATATCTCCGGTTAAGATTGATAAGGTCGTAGGCGTTTGTAAGGCTTATACTACCCGTGTGGGAGAGGGGCCGTTTCCTACTGAATATGCTTCAAGTTTTGGTAATTTTATGCGGGATAAGGGAAAAGAATTCGGCGCCACTACCGGAAGGCCGCGCAGATGCGGCTGGTTTGACGCTGTTATGGCCAGGGAATCTGTAATGCTTAATGGTATTTCAGAGTTGGCAATTATGAAGATGGATATTCTTGACGGCCTGGATAAGCTTAAGATTTGCACCGCCTATAAATATAAAGGTAAACTGATTCGGGAATTTCCCCATGATTTTGAGGTACTCAGTAAAGCTGTCCCGGTTTATAAGGAAATGCCTGGTTGGCCCAATCAAGATGTTAAGCCCAGATCTTTTAAGGAGTTGCATCCTAATGCCCGGGCATACTTGCTGGAGTTGCAAAATCAGCTCAAGGCGAAAATAACCATGGTTTCAATAGGTTCCGCGAGAAAAGACACCCTTTTTGATGATAAAACTCTTGACTAGGGTAAGGGCTTATGTTATATTTAAATTTCAATTTCAAGTAAATAGGCCGCAGGCCAAGGAGAGGTGAAATGAGGAATAATTTTTTTAAATCCGCGTTAATTTTATTCGTAATCTTAGGGTTGTCCGGATGCAGTTTTGTTTTTCAAAAAGGCAGGCGTTCTGACGCTCAGAGAATCCAGGAGTTAAACGCCCAGCTGGATGAAC
>Ga0172371_10003994_pt1 | contig 22601 bp, 20 predicted proteins | sample Lak12m_FD_114543 | JGI IMG/M metagenome (GOLD analysis project Ga0172371, IMG submission 114543) | Freshwater microbial communities from Kabuno Bay, South-Kivu, Congo - kab_022012_12m | ecosystem: Environmental > Aquatic > Freshwater > Lake | place: Democratic Republic of the Congo: South-Kivu...
AGGATCAGGCTCGAACGCGAGCCGGACAACTATTCCATGCGGATCATGGACATCATGGCCCCCATCGGCAAGGGCCAGCGCGGCCTGATCGTGGCTCCGCCCCGGACCGGTAAAACCGTGCTCATTAAGGACATCGCCAACAGCATTACCAGAAATCACAAGGAAATAATCCTTATCGTCCTGCTCATTGACGAGCGTCCGGAAGAGGTCACCGACATGGCACGTGGGGTGGACGCGGAGGTTATCAGCTCCACCTTTGATGAACCGCCCCAGCGCCATATTCAGGTGGCGGAGATGGTGCTCGACAAAGCCCGCCGTCTGGTGGAGCATAAAAAGGATGTGGTGATCCTGCTCGACAGCATTACTCGCCTGGCCCGGGCCTACAATACGGTGGTCCCGCCCAGCGGCAAGATTCTCTCCGGCGGGGTGGATTCCAACGCCCTGCACCGGCCCAAGCGTTTCTTCGGCGCGGCTCGCAACATCGAAGAGGGCGGCAGCCTTACCATCCTTGCCTCGGCCCTCATCGAAACCGGCAGCCGGATGGACGAGGTTATCTTCGAGGAGTTCAAGGGCACCGGCAACATGGAACTGGTCCTTGATCGCAAGATTGCCGATCGGAGGATATTCCCGGCCATTGACATGGCTCGTTCAGGCACCCGTAAGGAAGACCTCCTCCTCAGCCAGGAAGAGCTCAACAAGGTCTGGATTCTGCGTAAGCTTATGTCCACCATGAATCCGATTGACGCCATGGAGTTTTTCCTGGACAAGATGAAGGGCACCCGCTCCAACGCCGATTTCTTTAATATGATGAAGGGCGGCTGATAGACCTTTGAAATCCTGGCTTGCAAAAAGAAATAGATAAAGCTATATAGCATTGTTTTTTGGTCTGATGGCGTTAATCCCGGCAGGCTGTTTTCTTGACGGCGCTTGCTTAACTTATTGCCGGAATTTTGAAAGAAACACGATTCCGGCGGGGCATCAGCGCAACCTGTTGATTTGCTCAGGGCAACCCGCCAAAATTTGCATTTTTTACGAATTCATCAATATCGGAGGTTCGGTTTATGAAAGAAGGTATCCACCCGGAATATCATCACATCAACGCTGTCTGCGCTTGCGGCAACACGGTTGAGATCGGTTCGGTCATGGCGGAAGTTAAGGTGGAAATTTGTTCCGCCTGTCATCCGTTCTTCACCGGCAAGCAGAAATTAATTGACTCCGCGGGCCGGATTGACAAGTTCAACAAGAAATACGGCAAGCTGGCTCAAAAATAAAGAATGCCGTTTTGTCTGTGACGCCCTTTGGTCACCTCCATGTCGGGGTTGGCTCAGGGGCGTTTCTTTTTGCGAGTTCATCAATGTTCACCCAGCTTGAAAACGTTGCAGAGCGCAAGCTGGCCCTCGAGGCCAGACTGTCCGACCCCGGCCTGATGAGCGATCAGGCCGAGTTTCGCCGGGTGGCCAAGGAGCATGCCAATCTGGCAAAGCTCGACGAATTGTACAACGAGTACCGGAAAGTGGCCGTGGATATTGCCGGCAACCGCCAGCTTGTCCAGTCTGAAGAAGACAACGAGCTAAAGGAGCTGGCCCGGGAAGAGAACGTCGTGCTTGAAGCGCGTTTGGATGAGTTGACCCGTGATCTCAGGATTGCGCTGCTTCCGAGAGATCCCAACGACGAAAAAAACATCCTCCTTGAAATCAGGGCAGGCACCGGCGGTGACGAAGCAGCCCTCTTTGTCAGCGATCTTTTTCGGATGTACGGCCGGTACGCGGAGCAACGGGGCTGGAAGGTAGAGGTGATGTCCAGCAATCCCACTGGGATCGGGGGATTTAAGGAGATCATCGCTCTGATCAGCGGAGACCAGGTTTACAGCAGACTCAAATATGAATCCGGAACGCACCGGGTGCAGAGGGTTCCGGAAACCGAGGCGCAGGGGAGGATTCATACCTCGGCCGTAACCGTGGCCGTAATGCCGGAAGCGGAAGAGGTCGAAGTGGAGATCAACCCCAATGAGCTTCGCTTCGATGTGTACCGCTCCACCGGTTCCGGTGGCCAGAGCGTCAACACCACCGACTCTGCGGTCCGGGTAACTCATCTGCCCACCGGCCTGGTGGTTACCTGCCAGGATGAGAAATCTCAGCACAAAAACAAGGCGAAAGCCTTGCAGGTTCTGCGGGCCAGGCTTCTTGACCGTATGCAACGCGAGCAGGACGAGCGGATGTCGGCGGAACGGAAAAGTCAAGTGGGCAGCGGTGACCGGAGCGAACGCATCCGCACCTACAATTTTCCCCAGGGCCGGGTAAGCGAACACCGGATCAACCTCACCCTGTATCAGCTCGACGATATTCTTATCGGCAAGCTCGATGAAATTATCGAACCCCTGATCGTGCACTTCCAGGCCCAGGCCCTGCAACTTATGCAATGAGGCCCGGGGCCGATTGTACTAAGAGCGAACCTGCCATGCTGATCAAACAAGTCCATGCCGAGGCGGCCGTGAAGCTTGCCGAGGCCGGGATAGTCGAGTCTTCCCTTGAGGCGGAGCTTCTTCTCCGCCATATCCTCGTTTGTTCCCGCAGTGAGTTCTTTCTGCGGATTGGTGAAAACCTGTCTCCGTCAGATACTGAGCGTTTTGCCGAATTACTCTCCAGGCGGCTTGCCAGGGAACCGCTTGCTTATCTGATCGGCGAGCAGGAGTTCTGGTCCCTGCCGTTTATCGTCTCACCCTCGGTCCTTATTCCCAGGCCGGAGACCGAGGAGCTTATCGAAAGAGTGCTTTCTGCGGCGCGGCAGGGTAGTCTACCGCCCGGGCCGGTTTTGGATCTTGGCGCCGGGAGCGGGGCGATAGCCATAGTTCTGGCCCTGGAGCTTGCCGAGCGTCAAATTTTTGGGGTGGATTTTTCTTTCGCGGCCCTCACGGTTGCCCGGGAAAATATTCAACGGCACCTGGTGGAGGAAAGGGTCTTTCTGATAAACGGGGACTGGCTTTCTCCCATCCGGCCGGAGCGTAAATTTGCCCTTCTCGTTGCCAACCCCCCGTATATAGCCGAAAAGGTCGTGGAAACTCTTCAGCCGGAGGTCCGGGACTTTGAACCGCGCCTTGCCCTGAGTGGAGGGGCGGACGGCCTGGATGCCATTCGGATTCTCGCGGATCAGGCCCGCATGGTGATGCTGCCCGGCGCCTGGTTTTTCATGGAGATCGGTTTCGATCAGGGCGAAGCGGCGCTGAATATCTTTTCTTGTTTTCCCGAGTATGATAGGGTGCGGGTCCATTCCGATCTGGCCGGCCTCCCCCGTGTTTTGCAGGCCAGACGCTGTTAGTCATTCAACTTATCAGGATGCAGCATAATGGATAAAATCGTTATCGAGGGCGGATATCCGCTCCATGGCGAAATCGTGGTAAGCGGCGCCAAAAATGCGGCCCTGCCGCTGATGGCCGCCTGTCTGCTCACCGCCGAGCCGGTGGTTTTGCGTAATGTCCCCGACCTGCGTGATACCAGAACATTTCTCGTCCTGCTCGAATCGTTTGGGGTTAAGTGGCGGAAAGAGGGCTCGGTGTTAACCCTCGATGCCTCGAATTTGATCAGTTGCGAGGCATCATACGAGCTGGTCAAAACCATGCGGGCCTCGGTGCTGGTCCTGGGACCGCTTCTGGCCCGGCTCGGCCAGGCCCGGGTTTCCCTGCCCGGCGGCTGCGCCATCGGCGCCAGGCCGATAAACTTTCATCTCATGGGTTTGGAAAAACTCGGCTCGAGGCACGAGCTGACCCAGGGCTATGTTGACGCCTCAGTCCCGGGGAGATTGCAGGGCGGCACGGTATGTTTCGACATTCCTTCGGTCACCGGCACCGAAAACATCCTTATGGCCGCTACCCTGGCCGCGGGCACCACGGTGATCAAAAACGCGGCCAGAGAGCCGGAAATCGGCAATCTGGTTGATCTTCTTGTGGCCATGGGCGCCGGGATAAACGGGAAGGACACCGATACCCTGGTGGTTGAAGGGATAAAAAAACTGCATGGGGCGGAGCAGGAGGTGATTCCGGATCGGATCGAGGCGGGCACTTATTTGATGGCCGTGGGAGCTGCCGGAGGTGAGGTAACGCTCACCGGATGCAGGCCCCAGCATCTTGCCGCCTTGCTCGATAAACTAAAAGCTGCCGGTTTGTGGTTTGCCGAAGACGGCAACACTATCCAGGTGGCCCGGCGGGGGCCGCTCAAAAGCGTGGATGTAAAGACCATGCCCTATCCAGGTTTTCCCACCGATTTACAGGCTCAGATAATGGCCTTGATGACCCTGACCAATGGGCTTAGCGTGATCACCGAGACCATTTTCGAAAACCGTTTCATGCATGTGGCGGAGCTCAGGAGGATGGGGGCGGATATCAAGGTTGATGGGCACAGCGCCATTGTCACCGGCACCGGCTCTCTGAGCGGCGCTCCGGTCATGGCCACCGATCTTCGGGCCAGCGCCTCTCTGGTGATTGCCGCTTTGGCGGCCCGTGGTGAGACCACGGTTTCCCGGGTTTATCATCTGGACCGGGGCTATGACGATCTGGTGGGCAAGCTATCCAGGGCAGGGGCCAGGATAAGAAGGGAAAAAGAGTAACAGCACGTAGCATGGCGGCTCAATTAATCTTTCCGGGCCGCCGATTCAGGTGATATTCCGCCTCAAGTTTCATATCGTCAAGCAGGTTAAGCTTCGCAGCCTCGACTTTTTCGTAGGGTAGATCAAGGAAAAGGGCGATGTCGGCGATCTCTATTCCGGCCCCGAAATGCTCTTCCGCGATGATGATCTTGAGAAAATCTTCCCGGATAAATTTTTTTATCTCCGGGCCGGCTTCCGTCAGGTTGGCGCAGGCCTGTTCGTAAGTTCTGCCGCGGGATATATCCTCCCGCATTTTTCTAACCGCCTGCTCATACTCCTCGTGCATAACGACGCTGAGTTGCGCGTATTTTTTGGGGTCGGCAAATGGCATGGTTATTTCCTTTCTGAATCAGTGACGGCTTACTGCCAAAAAGAATAGGCGCAAGGTGAAAGGTTCAAGGCGAAAGGTCAAAGGTGCAATGAGTTGTATCTTCCTTTAGCCTTACCCCTTTCACCTTGAACCTTATTTGTACCCTTCTCGAACGTTCACGGATTCAGGGGATAGCTATCTCGCCGGCATCATAAAGCAGTTGTCGGCCGAGGGCAAAAAAAACTTGCGGAGGTTTTTGTTTTTTCATAAGGTGACCACCCGGTCACAATATGAAAAGCGATCTTGCCGAGCCGAAACAAACTTTTGCCAATCTCCCCTTGGAGAAACAGGAAAAAATCCTGCGCGCCGCGGTTTGCGAATTTGCCGAAAACGGTTACCAGCGGGCGAGTATCAACAGTATAGTCGGGAAGTTGAACATAGCCAAGGGTTCGTTGTATCAATATTTTGCCAACAAGGAAGCGCTGTTCCTCCATGTGTTTGACCATTTCACCCGGCAGGTAAAAGAAGAGGTCAAGAGTGCCGGGGCCGATGTTGGAGAAAACGATTTCTTTGCCGTGGCGGCAAAGGTCTTGCGGGCCGGTATATCCTTCATTGACCGCCATCCGGAGTATTTTCAAATCTATCTCAGGGTATTATTCGAGCCGGAAATCCCCCGTCGGGATCAACTGGTGGCCATGGTCCGGCTCTTTTCCATGGAGTATTTCGGCCCACTGGCCGAGGCCGCTGTGGCGAACGGGTTGTTGCGCGGAGATATCGGAAGCCGCAAGGCGGTCTTTATTCTTGATGCCTTGCTGGATCGTTTTCTCCAGGGTTATGCCCAGCCGTACCTTGACGGAGGGCTGGGGTTGGCCGGAATGTCTGCCGGCCGGCTCGATGCTGAAATCGCTTCCATGGTCGCGGTGCTGCGAAGTGGGCTTGGCGCTCAGGATTTAAGGTAAGGGAGAAAGGATAATGGAGAAAATGGTGGTTGCCGCAGGTTTCGGCGACATCCTGGATAAAATCAAGGCCGGGGAGCGCCTGGGCTTTGCGGACGGGGTCAGGCTTTACCGGAGCAACGAAATTCTCGCCCTTGGTTATCTCGCCAATCTGGTCCGGGAAAGGCTCAACGGCGACAAGGCTTATTTCATTTACAACCAGCATGTCAATTATTCCAATGTCTGCACCAATCTTTGCAAGTTCTGCGCCTTCGGCAAGGAAAAGGGCTCGCCCCTGGCCTATGAGATGAGCGTGGCCGAGGTCCGGGCCAAGATCAGGGAGCGCCTGGCCGAACCGATCAGCGAGGCGCATGTGGTGGGCGGCATTCATCCCGATTTGCCGTATCAGTACTATCTCGACATGCTCAAAGGGATCAAGGAGGAGCGGCCGGAGATTCATATCCAGGCCTTCACCTGTGTGGAGATCGCCCATCTTGCCGAGCTGGCCGGAAAATCGCTGGCCGACACCCTGAAGGATCTGGTGGCCGCTGGCCTGGGATCAATCCCCGGCGGTGGGGCCGAGGTCTTCAGCCCGCGGATCCGGGAAAAGACCTGCGAGAAGAAGCTCTCCGGCCAGGGCTGGCTCGAGGTGGCGAAAACCGCCCATCGCCTGGGGCTTAAAAGCAACGCCACCATGCTCTACGGCCATATCGAGACCATCGAGGAGCGGGTCGAACATCTGGAGGCCCTGCGGGCGGCCCAGGACGAGAGCGGCGGGTTTCTGACCTTCATCCCCCTGGCCTTTCATCCGAAAAACACCGAGATGGAGACGATCGCCAAAACCAGCGGCCTCGAAGACCTGAAAAACATCGCGGTGGCCCGCTGTTTTCTTGACAACTTCCCCCATGTCAAGGCCTACTGGGTGATGATCGGCCCCAAGCTGGCCCAGGTGGCCCTCTCTTTCGGGGCCGACGATGTGGACGGCACGGTGAAGGAAGAGCGGATCACCAGCATGGCCGGCGGCGAATCCGGCGGGGTCATGGCCGACAGCGAGCTCATCCGCTTGATCCGCGACGCGGGCCGGACCCCGGTCTTGCGCGATACCCTTTTCAATGAGCTCAAGGTGTACTGATGGCTGACTTACACAAGCTTGCGGCAATCGGCGACAAGGTTCTGGCCGGAGAGCGGATAAGCGCCGACGAGGCCCTGGCCCTGGCCATGGATGGCGATCTCCTTCGCCTCGGGTTCATGGCCGACGCCATCCGTCGCCGCCGGCATCCCGAGCCGGTGGTCACCTATGTCATTGACCGCAACATCAACTATACCGACATCTGCATCTCGGCCTGCAAGTTCTGCGCCTTTTTCAAATCCCCGGAAGACCCGGCCGGCTCGGTCCTTTCCCGGGCCGAACTGGGGGAGAAGATCACCGAAACCCTGGCCCTGGGCGGCACCCAGATTCTTCTCCAGGGCGGGCTTCACCCCGATCTGCCCCTCTCGTTTTACGAGGAGATGCTCTCCTTCATCAAAGGCTACGGCATCCATGTTCACGGCTTTTCTCCGCCGGAGATCTGCCATTTTGCCGCGCTCTCCGGGCTTGATTTGGGTGAGGTCCTGCTCCGTCTGCAAAAAGCCGGGCTTGATTCCATCCCCGGCGGCGGGGCCGAGATCCTCTGCGACCGGGTGCGCCGGGAAACAGCGCCCCGCAAATGCTCCACCGATGAATGGCTCGCGGTGATGGCCGAGGCGCACCACCTGGGGATGCGGACCACCGCCACCATGATGTTCGGGCATATCGAGAGCATACCTGAGCGGATCGAGCACCTGGCCAGGCTCCGTGACCTGCAGGATGAAACCGGCGGCTTCACCGCCTTCATCCCCTGGCCCTTCCAGCCGGACAACACCGTGCTTGCCGGTCTGGCCAAAACCACCGCCCTTCAGTATCTGCGGATGCTGGCCTTGTCCCGGATTTTCCTCGATAATTTTGACAACATCCAGGCATCCTGGGTTACCCAGGGGCCGAAGATCGCCCAGCTTTCCCTGTTTTTCGGGGCGAATGATTTCGGCAGCACCATGATCGAGGAGAATGTGGTGGCTGCGGCCGGGGTGGGTTTCAGGCTCAGTGAAGGGGAGATACGCGGACTGGTCGAGGATGCGGGTTTCGTGCCCAGGCAGCGGCGGATGAATTATTCCCTGGTGTGAAGTGATGCCTGGACCCAATCTTTACCGCGCCCCCTTTGTCGTGCCGGTTGCCGGGCCGATCATCAATGACGGGGCGGTACTCACCCTCGATGGCCGGGTGGCGGCGGTGGGAAGGTATGCCGACCTTAAGGACTCGACCAGCCGGCAAACGGATTACGAGGGGCATGTTATCACCCCGGCTTTGGTTAACTGCCATGCCCATCTCGAACTTTCCCACCTGGCGATCCTGGGGGAAAGCCCGCCCGGGCCCGGGGATATGGCCGGCTGGATCAGGGGGCTTCTTGCGGCCAGGGGAGCGGCGAATGAACCGGAAATCGTGGCCGACGCGGCCCGCTTCGCCTTGGCCCGCCTCTATGCCGGAGGCTGTCTCGCGGTGGCCGACATCGGCAACAGCCTTGAGAACAAGAGTTTCAGCAGTATTTTCAAGGCCGAGGTGTTTTTCTTCCTCGAGCTTCTTGGTTTGAGCGCCGCGGCCGAAAAAATGGCCCTTGCCCGGCTTGCCGGCCTTGATCCGGAAACGCTTTGCTCCCCCCATGCCCCTTATTCCGCCGGGCCGGGGCTGCTTGTTGCCTGCAAGGCCAGGGCGCGGCGGCAGGGCATGCTCATGCCGGTGCATGTGGCCGAGTCGGCCCAGGAGGTGGAATTTCTGCGAAGCGGTAGTGGGGATTTTGCCGATTTTCTGGGCGAACGCGGCCTGGACCTTGCCTCGTTCACTCCGCCGGGGACGAGTCCGCTCGCTTATCTCGCTTCCCTGGGGCTGCTCGATGCAAAGACCCTTTGCGTGCACGCGGTCCAGGCGGACGAGGCTGATCTCGCCCTGCTTGCCGCCTCCGGGGCCGCGGTTTGTCTCTGCCCGGGGAGCAACCGCTTCATGGGGGTAGGGAAGGCGCCGGCCGAGAGGATGGCGTCCCTTGCCATCCCCATGGTTCTGGGGAGCGACAGCCTGGCCAGCAACCCCTGCCTAAACCTGTGGGAAGAAATGCGCTTTCTGCGTGAGGATAGCCCCGGGCTTTCGCCCGCGACGGTTTTTGCCATGGCCACCGGCAATGGGGCGCGGCTTTTGGGGATAGCAGACCGGCTCGGGGTCATCGCTCCGGGGGTGTCGTCATCCCTGCTCGCGGTGCGCTGCCAGGCCGCAGACGAGGAAGAGGCGCTCGATTACCTGACTTCGGCCGGCCGGGATATTCGGCTGGAATGGATGGAATGATGCAGCCCAAGGCCCGGATCGGGATGGTCAATTACATCAACACCGCCCCCCTTTACGAGGTGTGGCGGGAGACGGTTTCGCGACCCGACTGGCGGGTGACCGAGGCGGTTCCGGCGGAGCTGAACCGCCTTTTGGCGGAGGGTAGCCTCGATCTCGGCTTTGTCTCCTCGCATGAATATGCCGCCCATCCCGACCGTTACCGGATTATGAGCGGGCTCTCCATCTCGGCCACCGGGCCGGTGGGCAGCGTGTTTCTTTTTTCGCGCCTGCCGGTGCGGGAACTTGCCGGGCATCTGCTTCTGCTCAGCTCGCAATCGCAGACCTCGGTCAGCCTGGTCAAGATCGTCTTGGAGGAGTTCTATGGGCTAAGGCCCGAATATCTGCTCGGGGAGGCGACGGCGGGGCTCAACCAGGAAGGCGAGGCGCACGCGGCGGTGCTGGCCATCGGCGACGAGGCCCTGCGTCTGGCCGGAGAGGGAAATTACCCTTACCGCCTCGATCTTGGCGAGGCCTGGCAGCGGGAAACCGGTCTGCCTTTTGTTTTCGCGATTTGGGCGGTGCGGGAGGATTTCTGCCGCCGCGAGCCGGACACGGTGGTGGAGATCCATGGGGAGCTGCGCCGTTGCCTGAGTCAAGGGCGAAAACGGCTTCATGAGATCAGCGCGGCGGTGGCCGGACGGATCCCCATGCCTGCGGCAGCCTGTTACGAATATCTCAAGGGGATCGAATATGATCTCGGCCCGGAAAAGGTGGCGGCGCTTGCGAAATATTTCGGTTATCTTATCCGGCGCGGCGAGGCGCCGGAGGAGGCCCTGCCTTTGCGCCTTTGCGGATCATGGTAAACCTCCATGCCGTAATTATTTTTGCGACGGGGAACCGTTCCCTGCCGGGAGATGCCGTCGCTCATTCTCGAAAAACATCCTGTTTTTCTCCGAGGTGTCTGCTGTCCGGTCCCTCCCTGGACCGGACGACGCAGCCAATACCGCGGCAGCATCTCCCGGCAGGGAACTCACTTCGCAGGCTTTCGCGATAAAGCGGAACCTGTGCGGATCATGGTGAATGAATGAGCAACCCCGATGAAAAAAAGAAATTCGTTCAGGCCAAGTTTTCCGCAATCAGCGGGAAATACGATTTCCTGAACTCGGTTTTGAGCTTTCAGATTGACCGCTACTGGCGTTTTGTCACCACCCGGGAGCTCAAGGATTATCCCGAGGGGGTGGTCCTCGATCTTTGCGCCGGCACTCTGCCCCTTTCCCTGGAACTGGCCCGGCAGGCCCCGAAACGGCGGGTCCTGGCCGTGGATTTCTGCGAGGACATGCTCCGGGCCGGGAAGCGCAGTCTGCCTGCCGATGAAAGACGAGAACGAATTTTTCCGGTCTGCGGTGACGGGGAGCAGATCCCGGCCCAGGACGATTCGGTCTGGGGGGTGACGGTGGCCTTTGGGGTTCGCAACCTGGCCCGGACCCAACAGGGTCTCAACGAAATGCACCGGGTGCTGAAGCCCGGCGGCAAGCTCCTGATCCTCGAGTTTTCCCGGCCGCGAAACCCCATCGTCAAGACGGTGTACAATTTCTATCTCAACAAGATCCTCCCTAGGGTCGCCGGGCTCGTTTCCGGCGACAAGGAGGCTTACGAGTATCTGGCCAGCTCCATCGCCGCCTTTTATTCCCCGGAGGAGCTCATCGCCATGCTGCGCCGGGCCGGATTTGCCACGGTTTACCACCGGCCCCTGACCTTCGGGGTGGTCACCATCTATGTGGGGGTAAAGTGAAAAAGATCGTTCTGGCCATTACCGGCGCCACCGGCGCGATCTACGCCCTGGAGTTTATCAAGCTCTGCCGGGGGCGCGAGGTCGAGGTGCACGGCCTGATTTCAAAGGCCGGAGAACAGGTTCTTGCTCTGGAGCTTGGCCTGAAGCGGGGTGATCTCGATTTGTATGTCGCGGCCTGGCACGAGATTGACGATTTTGCCGCGCCCATGGCCAGCGGCTCAAGTCATTTTTCCGCCATGGCCGTGCTCCCCTGCACGATGGGCACCCTGGCCGCCATTGCCGGCGGGATTTGCGGCAATCTCATCCACCGGGCCGCGGATGTGATGCTCAAGGAGCGCCGCCCCTTGGTCCTCGCGGCCCGGGAGACCCCGCTCAACCGGACCCATCTTGGCAACATGCTTAAAGCGCACGAGGCCGGGGCGATCATCTGCCCGCCCATGCCGGCCATGTACCATAGGCCGACGAGCATCGAGGAGATGGCCCGTCATTTCGCCGGCCGGGTCGCGGGGCTTTTGGGAATCGTTGTACCGGAGCAACCCCGCTGGCAGGGACTCGCCGGCCAGGGAGAGGACCGATGCTGAAGAAGATCACCATCCTCCTTGAGATGATCAAATTCAGCCACACGATCTTTGCCTTGCCCTTTGCCCTGATCGGAGCCTTTCTCGCCAGCGGCGGTTTTCCCGCGGCCATGACCTTTTTCTGGGTGGTCCTTGCCATGGCCGGGGCGCGCACCGCGGCCATGGGCTTCAATCGCTTGGCCGACCGCCGTTTCGATGCCGTCAATCCCCGGACCGCCGACCGGGCCATTCCCGCCGGAGCGGTGGGGATCATCGAAGCCTGGGCCATGGTCATCCTCTTTGCCCTGCTTTTCTTTTTCGCCTGCGCACAGCTCAATCCGCTCACCCTCAAGCTCTCGCCCATCGCCCTGGGCCTCGCGTTTTTTTATTCGCTGACCAAGAGATTTACCTGGCTCTGCCATGTGGTTCTCGGCCTGGCCCTGGCCTTTTCCCCTTTGGGCGGCTGGGTGGCGGTCACCGGAACTTTTTCGGGCTTTCCCTGGTCTCTCTCTCTGGGCGTGCTTTTCTGGGTGGCTGGTTTCGACACGGTGTACGCCTGTCTCGACGCCGACTTTGATCGCCAGGCCGGGCTCTTCTCCATGCCGGCCCGTTTCGGCCGCGAAAAAGCTTTTCGCCTCGCGGTGTTTTTTCATCTCCTGGCCTTTCTTTTGTTTACCCTCACGGGTATAGTGGCAGGGCTCAATTTTTATTACTTTCTCGGGATAGCGGTCACGGCCGGGGCTCTTTTTTATCAACATCTGGTGGTAAACCCCAGGGATCTCTCCCGGATAGAGCTTTCCTTTTTCACCATGAACGGACTGATCAGCCTCACCCTGTTTGCCGCGACCTGGCTTGCCCTGGTCACGGAGACCGGATGAGCCGACAGCTTACAAAACTCAACGTGAAGGAATAATCATGAAATTTGCTGAACTCATAAAAATTGGGAAACGCGAAGTTTTGCCCAAAGCTAATCAGCAGGTTGCTAAGCGCGCCCTGTTTTCCTTTGTACTGGGAGTATTCCTGGCCCTGACGCCGCAACATGAAGCCGCGGCGGCGAAGAAGGGCGATGAAGCCGTAGCCGTCGTCAATGGCCAGAACATTACCGCCGGTGCCCTGCAAAGAGAAATCCAGGGTATTACGGCCCGAGTGGAGGCCCAGGGGAAAAAGTTAAGCGAGGCGGAACAGAATTCGCTCAAGGAAGCGACCCTGGAAAAATTGGTCAAGCTGGAGCTGCTGGGGCAGGAAAGCAAAAAAGCGAACATTGTCGCCGGCAAGGCCGATATTGACAAGGAAATTGACGGGTTTCGCAAAGGGTTTCCCGACAGCAAGGCTTTTACCAAGGCTCTGAGCGATGCAGGGGTAACCGAGGCCGAGTTGCGCAAGCAGATCGGTAAAAATATCGCCATCCAGAAGTTTATTGACAGCAGATTCAAGAGCAAGGCTCAGGTGAGCGAGCAGGAGGCGAAAGCCTTTTACAACGGGAATCAGGATAAATTCTCCCAACCTGAATTGGCGCATGCCCGGCACATCCTCATTGCTTCCAAGGCCACCGAGTCCAAAGAGGAACGGGAACGCAAGCGGGCTAAGCTCGTGCAGATCAAGAAACAGATCAAGGGCGGGGCTGATTTTGCTGAACTGGCCAAACAGTCTTCAGATTGTCCCAGTAAGGAACGGGGCGGGGACCTGGGTTTTTTCCCCAAGGGGCAGATGGTCAAGCCCTTCGAGCAGGCGGTTTTCAAGCTTAATCCTGGAGAGGTCAGCGACGTGGTGGAGACTGAGTTCGGTTTTCATCTGATCAGACTCGAAGAGAAAAGGGCGGCGAAAACCGTGAGCTTTGATGATGCCAAGGCCAACATCGTTGCCTATCTGACCCAGGAGAAGGTCACCGCCGGCATAGAAGCTTTCCTTGCCGAGGTAAAGAGCAAAGCCACCATCAAGATTTTGAACCCGCAAGCGAAAAAGTAGCCGATTGCGCGGCAAGAACTTACAAGCCCGGACATGGCCCGCGCCATGTCCGGGCTTGTAAGTTTATTAACTCAACTTTCTTATTCGTCATGCCGGACTTGATCCGGCATCCAGAGATACAGGGATTCGTCGAGTTCCGGGTCTGGATTCCGGCTTCCACCGGAATGACGACCTCCCGGGCAGCTATGCAATAGGCATAAATACAGGATGTTATGCCAACTCAGAAAGTTGAGTTATTAATATCCTGGGGCAGGCCATTCCGCTTACGCTTTGCGAGCAGGGAGAAAGCTGGTGGCGTACGCTTCAGGAAAATGAATGGTCGCTGCAGTAAAGGGCTCTGAATCCGTGCAGGGCCGCTTCCGTTTCAAGCGGCAGGGCGAGGCCGTATCGGGAGGCATACTCGGCCGCCATCCGGTGGGTATTGAAGACAGGGCAGTTGAGGCTCAGATTGGCTATGCCTTTGTCTAGATACTGGTCACGCAGGGCCGGGTCGTAATACCTCCGCAGGATTTCCGGAAATATTTCGTAAAAGGAATCTGAATCCTCCTCATAGAGAAGTGATGAAGGCTGTTCGCTCAGATGTTCCGGGGAAATCTGCTCCTCATATCCGAACTTCCAGCCGGTCTTCCCGTCGTGGTAACCTTCCACCCACCAGCCGTCCATGATGCTGATATTGGGCACCCCGTTGAGCGCCGCTTTCATCCCGCTGGTGCCGCTGGCCTCCAGGGGCCTTTTCGGGCTGTTCAGCCAGGCATGGCAGCCGGCAACCATCATCTTGGCCATGCGCATGTCGTAATCGGGGATGAAGATTAGTCTGGCCAGTCCATCGCTTTTCCGGTACAGCTCCTCTTGCACGGCGAGAATATTTTTGATCAGGCCCTTGCCCGGCTCGTCGGAGGGGTGGGCCTTGCCGGCATAGAGAAAATTCACCGGCCAGTTGTTTCCCTTGATGATCGCGGCCAGGCGGTCAATATCCTCGAAGATCAAATCCGCTCTTTTGTAAGTGGAAAAGCGCCGGGCAAAACCCAGGGTAAAGGCCTTGCCGTCAATGGCCGCCTCTTCTTCGTTGAGGTAGGACAAGTAGTTGGGCGGGTCAATCCAGGTGGCCAGGCGCTGGCCGCGATGGGCAATAAGCATCCGGTTTACATAGTCCGTTAGTATCGTGGTGTCTTTCTGCCATGCCTGCTCAAAAAAAGTGCGGAATTTTTTGTTGTTGCCAAGTTCGGCGGCTCGGGCAAAGACCCCGGGGTCCTGTCGCCAGTTGCGCAATTCGGCGAAGGTGTCATACAGGTCCGCCCTGGCGTCGCTGATCCAGGTAAGATGGTGAACCCCATTGGTGATGGCGGTGATTTTCCCGGCATACTGGGGAAATTGCTTTTGGGTTACTTCCTTGTGCAGGCGGCTTACGCTGTTGGTGGCCCGGTTCAGTTTCATGGCCATGGCGGTGAAATTGTAGATCGAAGGATTATGCTCGTCGGTGGCCAGGAGGCTGAGGATGCGTCGGCAGAAAGGATTGACCAGCTCCTCATATACCGAAATGTTGAAACGGTCATGCCCGGCTGTTACCGGAGTATGGATGGTAAAGACGATGTGTTTGGCCACTTCCGCCGCGGCGGCGAGGATATCTTGATCTCCGGCTGATTTTTCGTAGGTCGGGCCGTATTGTTTCTCAAGAATCCGGACAATCAGGGAGAGGATCACCCCCACTCCGTGCTGTTCGTTGAGATGAATGATGCGGGAGGTAAAACCGAGCGATTCCAAAGCCTGGATGACTCCGGCGCCGAGCAGTCTTCGCTGGGTGGCTTTTACCTTTTCCGAACTGCTGTCATAAAGATGCTGAGCCGCGGCCTGAATCCAGGCCGGCGAGAGAGAAGTTTGATAATCGAGGAGGATTTCCGGGACGAAAAAATCAAGGGCTTCGTTGATCTCCAGCTTCAGCCACAACTGGGCGTGGGCCGAGAATCTTATCCCCCGGGAGTCATAAAAAGGGACTTCGATGGTCAGCGGTTGTGAGGGAGCGTCCGGGTCGTGGAGCAGATATAGGCCGGGGGTGTCTTCCGGCTTCCAGCTTGAGGCCCAGGCAATCTGGCCGATCTTCGAATCAACGAGCTGGGAAAAATATCCCTTGCGGTAGAGCAGGGAGACGGCAACCGCCGGGACCCTGCATCCGGCAAAGCTTTTTAGGGTATCCCCGGCCAGCACCCCAAGGCCGCCGCTGTAATTGGGGATTTTGGCCGGCCCGTGCAAAAAGGTTTTGATGAAATGATCCGCCGCCGGGTTGGTGTCTTCGCTGATTTCAAGCTGGAGAAGCTTTTTGCGCACCGGGTTGAAAACATCGAGGTCGGCGCCGATTTCCATGGAAACATAAGCCACCGATTCACCGGCCGGGGAGGTCAGCCTTTGCCAGACCGAATCCAGGACTTCCTGGGAGACTCCGAAGAAAGTACCGAAGCGATTAACGGCCATCATGGCCCGGGCCTGATTCATCCTGCCCGGGTGCATGAAGGGATCGCTCTTTTTCTTTCCGGCTTTTTGGGATTTCATGGCTCAGAGATACGAATTTTCATTTTGCAAGAGGATGGTGGTGGGCACTTTAAAATGAGTTGTCGCCGCCATGCAAGGTAATTTGCGGGTGTTAAAAAAAAAGGGTTGGCCGGAAGCCGGCCAACCCTTTGGATTTACTGGAGGCGACGAGCGGATTTGAACCGCTGAATAATGGTTTTGCAGACCACTGCCTTACCACTTGGCTACGTCGCCCTTTTGCAGGCGGCAATCTTAAACGCAGTTCTCTTTTTTGACAAGGGGAAATGTGGCGTGTCATGGCCATCTGCCTGAAAACATAATCCGGGGGTGACGTGGATTTTTTTATCCCACAGGGGAAGAAACGAGGCGCTATAATACCTGTATCCGTGACGGCTTATAGCCGATTATGCTGTTATCCAGCCATAATCACAAGATAATGGCAGAAGTTTGGGCGAATACTTCGATTCACCCGCCGCCCTTCGGGGCGTCCGATAAGGGCGCATTCGCTGCGTTGGCAACTCGTTGATCTACCATTAGTATAATCAACGTCGTCGCCGCCTGGCGCCTGCACCCTTCTCGAACGCTCATGGATTCAGCTAATAGAAAAAAAATTCTTCCACGCAAGACAGGAGGAACCAATCATGTTCGGATATCTCGCGCGACTATTCTGCCTGCCGTTTTTTGCCGTCATGTTGTTCGCGTTTGCCTCCTGTGCTCCAGGTTCATCTCTGCGGCTGGCCTCCACCGATCTCCCGTTGGATGACGGACGGCGCTACCGTCTTCTTCTTTACGGCGGCATGGATTTCAACGACTTTGAGATTATGGCTGTCATGGATCGCGAGGATGACCGTTTTCTGCTGGTCTCCCATGCCGGGGAACACAGGCTCAGGACGCTGGAAGGTCTGACCATGGCCGAGGCCAGGGAAGAAGCCCGGCGTTTCCTCGGGCGGAATAATTATTTCCACGATTTGGAACCACGGGTGATCATCGGGCCGGACGGGCAGCCGCTTGGTTATGAGATTCGCGGTAGCTATTCGCCTTCTGCGGGGCGCAGGGGGGATGATTTGGATAGCACCTATCTTCTCGGCCCGGATAATACGGTGATTTTTTATATCTATTATCCTCCGGAGGTAGGCCGCGATGCGGAAAGTTCTCCAATACTGAGCGATCACTGAGGTGGGATAGTCTTCATGCTTTTCGCAAGTAGACATCGAAGCGGCTGTTCTTGCCGGTGATGGCGAAATCAGCTTTTGGGCCGGGAAGCGCCGGGGCCAGGCGGGGCCGCTTCACCACCACCCGCTGGGCGGCAAGATCGAGAGCCCCGGCCAGAAGTTGTTTGCTGTCCTGATCATCACCGACCAGCATGCGCAGGAGACGCATCTCTTTTTTGACCAGCGCGCTTTTGCCGCGCTGCGGATACATGGGGTCGAGGTAGATCGCATCGGGCCTTTCCCCCGTCCAGGTGCGGATGATCTCCAGGCTGTCGCCGACGATGAGGCTGATCCCGGCCATGACCCTGGCCAACTCCGGGTCATTTTGCGCCCGTTCAATGCCGTCCGCCAGCAGAGCCGCAACCACCGGAGAGCGTTCCACCATCTGAACCGTGCAGCCTAAGCTTGCCAGGATAAAGCTGTCCCGGCCCAGGCCGGCGGTGAGGTCCAGCACGGTCACCGTTTCTTCGCCTTTCAAACCCACCGCTCTGGCAATAGCCTCCTTGCGGCGGCTTCCCTGCCTGCGGCGATAGGCAACGGCTCCCCCACAAAAATCAACCGACAACGGCCCTTCCGCCTTCTTGCCCGTTTGCCGCAATTCGAGCCGGGCCGGAGTCAGGGTAAGGAGCAGGGGAGGGGGCGGGCCGGCAGGGTCATGCACAGGCAGGTTCAGATGGGCGGCCAAGGCCGCGGCTCTGCCGGTCAGGGACGGATCTGAGCAGGACAAGGCGAGGGGTATCTTTTGCGAGAGGAGTGGCATGGGGTTGTCGCCTTGTTCCCTGGGTTGGACATGGAGCCTAAACGCGGCTTTTTCCCGGTGCATCATTGGATGATATGGTATATACAGAAGTTCTTTTCGGCTTGGACAAGATACCGGCAGGCACCCGCAACCCAGAGAATATTAACCGATCACGTGGTTCGCCCCCCAAAAAACGGGGAAAGCCACGGAACAAGCGGCCGCAGGGTGCCGCAGGTTGCGGCGCACCCAAAGGGTATAAGTTTCGCTTGGGCAGACAAGCTGCCCAGCTCAGCTATAACCGGAACGGCGATGCGTACTCAGATAAGTGAGTCGGGCCGATCGCCGCGACATGTGGTGCTCTGTGACCGCTTCAGAGAATATAATGGATACCACGCGTAAAACACAAAGCAAAGTTGTGGCCATCATCCCGGCCCGTTATCATTCCAACCGCTTCGAAGGCAAGCCCCTGGCGAAGATCGCCGGCAAGCCCATGATTCAGCACGTTTATGAGCGGGCCCGGGCGGTGGCTCTGCTTTCCCGGGTGGCGGTGGCCACCGACGACGAGCGGATCGCCGACTGTGTCCGCTCTTTTGGCGGCGAGGCGGTTATGACCCGCTCCGATCATGTCTCCGGCACTGATCGTCTGGCCGAAGCAGCCTCCATCATGGGCATTGACGAGCATGACGTGGTGGTGAATATCCAGGGAGACCAGCCCCTTTTTGCGGCCGAAGTGGTCGCCCAGGTAGCCGGGCCGCTCCTCGAAGATCCGGCCCTGCCCATGGCCACTCTGATCTACAAAATCGTCCGCCAGGAAGAAATCAACGACCCGAACCATGTCAAGACCGTTTTTGACCGGCATGGCAATGCCCTCTATTTTTCACGGGCCTCCATTCCTTTTCAGCGAAATCCCGAGGAGCCGGAAGCGCCCACCTATTACAAGCATCTCGGTTTTTACGCCTACCGCAAGGGGTTTCTCCTCACCTTTGTCGGTCTGCCCGAGGGGGAATGGGAGCGTTTCGAAAAATTGGAGCAGCTTCGCGCCCTGGAGTACGGTTACCGCATTCGGGTGGTGCTGACCAGCCATGATTCCATCGAGGTTGATACCCCTGGAGACCTTGAGCGGGTAGAGGAATTCATCCGCGGCGCCGGGAAGTAATGTTTTCTTGTTCCTAACTAAACCACGCAAGGATAATGAAATGAAAAGAAACAAAATCACCATCATCGGCGCGGGCAATGTCGGCGCCACCGCCGCCCACTGGGCCGCGAGCCGGGGGCTCGGCGATATTCTTCTTTTGGACGTGGTCGAGGGCATCCCCCAGGGCAAGGCTCTTGATCTGTTGCAATCAGGGCCGGTGGACGGTTTTTGCAATCGAGTCCGCGGCTCCAATGATTTTGCCGACATGGCTGGCTCCGATGTGGTGATCATCACCGCCGGGCTGGCGCGCAAGCCGGGGATGAGCCGGGATGATCTTTTGGCCAGGAATGTGGCCATCGTCAAATCCTGCGCCGAGCAGGTGGCGAAGCATGCCCCGGACAGTGTGCTCATCGTGGTCACCAATCCGATTGATGCCATGGTTTACACGGCTTTCAAGGTTTCCGGCTTCCCGAGGGAGCGGGTGATCGGCATGGCCGGAGTGCTCGATTCCGCCCGCTACCGCACCTTCCTGGCCGAGGCCCTGGGAGTGGCGCCGCGCGATGTCAATGCCCTGGTCATGGGCATTCACGGCGACAATATGCTGCCGCTCATCCGGCTGGCCAATGTGGCCGGGGTGCCGGTTACCGATCTTTTGTCAGCGGAAGAGCTGGCGGCCATCGTCCACCGCACCCAGCACGGCGGAGCCGAGATCGTCAATCATCTCAAAACCGGCAGCGCCTTTTATACGCCGGGGCTGGCCGCGGTGGAGATGGCCGAGGCGGTCCTCAGCGACAGTAAGCGGGTTTTGCCCTGCGCCGCTTACCTGGAAGGGGAGTTCGGTTTTTCCGGCTGTTTCCTCGGGGTGCCGGTGGTGCTGGGCAACCGCGGGGTGGAACGGATCATCCAGTTCAAGCTTACCGGTGAGGAGCAGGCGGCCATGGCCGATTCCGAAGCGGCGGTGCGCCGGCAGATGGCTGCCACTGGTTTGTGAGGTAGATGCAAGATGCAAGATTCGAGCTTTGAGGATTGAGGGGTAAGGAACAAGGTGCGCGAAACAGCAGTGTACAGGGAGCTGATTGCCCGACTGAGCGAGGCGCGTTTCGGCCTGTTCGATCTGCTTCCCGGAGGCGATCCGGCCGAGAAGCTCATCGGCCTGGCGCTCAACGGGCCGCCTCCGGCTCCGGCCGGCATGGCCGGCGAGCTGGCTAACCTGGCCGCTGCCCTCAATGGCACGGAAACCAGCAAGGTCCGGGTGGTGGTTTTCGGCGGCGGCACCGGGCTTTCCAACCTGGTCGGCGGCGACAGCCGCATTCCCCTTTGGCCGGACGCGCCCTTCCATGGCTTGAAGGAGATTTTTCCGCAAACCACGGCGGTGGTCTGCGTCACCGATGACGGCGGTTCAAGCGGCGAGCTGCTTAAGGATTTGCCCCTGATCGCCCTGGGTGATCTTCGTCACGTCCTGCTTTCTTCCATCCGCAGGGAGCGCTTGCAACAGCAGTATGGCCTGGATGAGCGGGAAGCTCTTGCGACCTGCCGTAAGCTGCACTCTCTGTTCAATCTCCGTTTCGATTTCCCTCCCGCTTCTTCCGCTGAGTTGACCGCCGCCGCCGGGGTTGATTTGGGTGAGCTGCCCGACGGCATGGGACAGGGGCTTGCCGATCTGCTGGATCTGCTGTTTAGCGAACCCCGTTTGCGGCCGCAGCTCAATCGCCCCCACTGCCTCGGCAATCTCCTCCTGGCCGCCGCCATCCTTGCCCAGGAAGACGAGCTTGCCGGGATTGCCCGATTGGCCGGCCTCATCGGCGCCGGCCCCGAAGCGGTCCTCCCCTGCACCACCACTCCGGCAAGGCTCAAGGTACTGTACGGCAACGGGGTGCTGGTGAGCGGGGAATACAAATCAAGCCAGGCTCGGCGCGGTTATCCCGTGGACCGGGTCTTCGTGGAGTTCGCGGCCCGGCCGCAGGCCCCGGCCCAGGTTTTGGAAGCCATCGCCGGAGCCGATGTCATCGTTTTCGCCCCAGGGAGCTTGTTCACCAGTATTGTCCCGATCTTGCAGGTGCCGGGCATTGCCCGGGCGATTCGCGCCAACCGGAGGGCGCTCAAGCTGCTCGTCGCCAATCTCTGGGCCCAGGCCGGGGAAACCGACATGACCAACGGCGACCAGCGGCAATGCTTTCATGTCTCCGATCTGCTCGCCGCGTATCATCGCAACATCCCAGGCGGGGTAGAAGGGCTTTTCGAGGAGATTCTGGTTCTCGGCCTGGGTGACATCCCCGGCTCGATCCTCCAAAGTTACGCGCTGGAAAACAAGGTCCCCATCTATTTGGACCGCGACAAAGTCAGGGAGATGGGTTTTTCTCCCATCGAGGCCAGGCTGTTCGCCCAGGACGACATTGAACAACGCCGGGTGATTCAGCACGATCCCGCTTCCATGGCCGCGGCCCTGCGGGTGATGTGGGCGATTCGTGATTCATTCAATGGCGGGAAAAGTAAGCGAATCGAAGGGCCGGTCGCCGGGCAGGAGGTTTTGCTTGATCCGTCAGGGCAACCGGCCAGCGCGAAGTTTTCCGCGATCCGCCTACGGCTGCTTAACCTGGCAATCGCGGATGAGCTGCAAGAGCCGCTGAGCGAAATTTTCTGGCGGCACGGAGATATCCCCCTTGCCCATCTGGATCAGGTGGACGGGGTTGTTTTGCTGGATCGCGAGGAGTGGAGCCGGGCCCAGGAGTGGGACACCATTCTCTCTTTTTATGATCCCAAAGACCGGCTGATCAAGATTCGCCATGATATTTTCGGGCAAGCGGATCAGTTCGAGGTGGGATTTCTGATCGCTTTGGGTCAGGCCCTGCTGGGGAATTACGCGGCGGAAAAGCTTAGGCTTCCGGTGGAACGGGATGGTTTGCTTCTCGGCCATGAGTTTCGCCTGGTCCTGCGGCCGGAGGCGGAGCGCTCCTGTTTTTTCAGCCCGGGAGAGCTGGCCGGGTTCCTGGACCTGGTACGGATGCGGCAGGCCCCCGCCGATCCTCTTCTTTACACCAGACTGGTGAACGGCGACGAAGGTTTTACCCCGCCCGGTCTTCTTTTCGGCCTCACCTATGCCTGGTATCTCGACAACCGCCACGTCGGGCACATCGAATACAAGATGTCCATCGCCCATCTTGCTTCCTGTGACCTCATCCCCGAGCAGAAGAGGATGGCCGGCCGCCGCCAGGCCCTGATTGATTTTTTCCGCACCGTGGTTTTCCGTTACTCGGCCCCGCAATTGCCGGGCTTGGGGGGCTGAACCAAAGGGAGCGGATCAATAAGCCTTAGGCCCTGGGTATGCCACATGGTGGGCCAGGCGAGTTCTGCGCTCCGCAACTCCGGGGCGGCCCAGGCAAGGGAAAGATGAAGATGGCCCGGCGGCCCTGA
>Ga0172371_10003995_pt1 | contig 22593 bp, 23 predicted proteins | sample Lak12m_FD_114543 | JGI IMG/M metagenome (GOLD analysis project Ga0172371, IMG submission 114543) | Freshwater microbial communities from Kabuno Bay, South-Kivu, Congo - kab_022012_12m | ecosystem: Environmental > Aquatic > Freshwater > Lake | place: Democratic Republic of the Congo: South-Kivu...
GGCCGGGGCCTCCGGTCCTTCGCCGCGGGCGGCCTGCCGGCCCCACACGGTGGCGAAGCCGAAACCGACCACGCAGGCGCCGATGATGTGCAGCAGCTCGGCGGCGTCGTCGGGGGAGAGGCCGCCGCGGCGGAACACGTCGGCCATCTGCATCGTGCCGGCCGCCGCCGAGCTCGAGTAGGCGCCGCCGCGGGCCAGGATCGGTATCGCGTTCGGGTGCGCCTGCATCATCGCGTGCAGGTCCAGCCACATGCTGCGCACCTGCCGGCGCCAGTCCCACTGCCGGAAGTCGGCAGGCGGCGGCGGCATCTCACGCCAGAGGCGCTCGCCCACGGCGGCCAGGATCGCCTCCTTGTTGGGGATCTGGCGGTACACGGTCACCGGTTCCACGCCCAGCTCCTGCGCCAAACGGCGCATCGTGAGCGCGTCCAGACCCTCGTCGTCGATGAGCCGCAGCGCGGCGTCCACCACACGCTCCGGGGTCACCGGCTCTCCGGCCTTGCCGCCGCCGCTTCTGCCGGCGCGCCGTCTCTCGCCGTCGGCGCTCCGCCGCTCGCCGGCGCCGCTCGCGCCGCCGCCTAGCCTGCCGCCCTGCCGATTGTCCTCGCCCTGCATCGCGCCCCCGTCTCTCCCGCTTGCGTCGTCCCGGAGCGGTCTCTATCGTGCGTCTGCCCCTCTGTGGCCGCCCTGCCGACTGGGGTTGACATTCGCCGTCAACGACGTTACGGTAACAGCGTTACGGTAACGATGTTACTGTAGTCAAGATACCCGACCACCGACGGTTTCGCAAGGAGCGACCATGAGAGCCACCAAGATCACCCTCGTCGTGCTGCAGCTCATCCTGTTCGTCAATGCGTGCGGCGGCGCCTGGTACGGCCTGGCCGGGGCCAGGGACATCCCGGCGAGCTGGCTCGAGGGCTCGCCTTTCCAGAGCTACCTGATCCCCAGCCTGTTCCTGCTGATCGCCGTGGGCGGCAGCATGCTGCTTGCCACCGTGCTGTGGCTGCTGGGCAGCCGGGTGGCCGACGGCCGTTGGGCGCCGTGGGCGTCGCTCGCGGCCGGCTCGATCCTCGTGGGCTGGATCGTCGCGCAGGTGGCGATGATCGGCTACGTGAGCTGGATGCAGCCGGCCTGCTTCGTCGCCGGCCTGGCCATCGCGGCTCTGGGCGTCGTGGCGCTCAGGCTGCGGTCGCGGACACGGGCCGAGGCTGGGGTCGGGACCCCTGCCACCACCGGCGAGCCGCGCTCCGAGGCGGCCTGCTGACCCACGGCTCGCGCCACGGGCTGGCTGCTGCACCACGGCCCGGGCTCTTGGGCCATCTGTGGATTCACGGCGCGCCCGGGCTGCCGCCGGTCAACGTCAACCGGGAACGGCCATCGTCTACCTTGAGCTGATGGCCAACGCGCGCCAGACTCACGGCATGCGCGCCGCCGGCTTCTCACCTTCCATCGTCCATGCCGCTCGACTCCTGGCCTCAGCGGGGATCGTCAGCCTCTGGCGGCCTCGCCGCGGTTGCCTTGCACCGGCAGTGAGGTACACTGAACCCAATGCTCCCCGCCGTTCGGGTCACCCCGAACCGGCGGGGCTCTTCATTTCTTGGTACCCGAGAGCGTGCCGATGAGCCCCTCCGCGTCTCGGCGCGTGGTCGTCTTTCTCGACTACCAGAACGTCTATCACTGTGCGCGCGAGTCGTTCCCCTCTCGTGCCGCGCGAGCCAGTCAGGGTCAGGTCGACCCGCTGGCTCTCGGCCACCTCATCGCAGGCCGGGTCTCGCAGGCCGAACTTGTGGGCGTACGGGTCTACCGTGGCCGCCCCAGTCAACGTCGTGACCCACGTTCATACGCCGCATATCAGCGCCAGACGGCCCTGTGGGTCCGTCGCGGGCAGGGGCTCGTCACGGTGATCGCCCGCGACCTTCGCTACCCTCCGGTTTGGCCCATGAGGCCCGCGCAGGAGAAGGGTATCGACGTGGCGCTTGCCGTCGATCTCGTTCTGATGGCCGCTCGCGACGACTACGACGTCGGCGTGCTGTTCTCGACGGACACGGACCTGGTGCCCGCCCTCGAGGCAGTGCTCGCGTTGCGCCCTGAAGCTACGCCGGTCTGCGAAGTGGCGGCCTGGCGCGCACCCGGTGCTCGACCTCGTTGCCTCACGGTGCGCGGAGAGCACATACGCCGTCACCTGCTTGCGGAAGGTGACTACCGTGCGGTCGCGGATCTCACGGACTACACGCGCGGGCGGTAGTGAACCACTCGGCATCTTCCACGGCAGTTGGTCGCCCGGGGGGTCGTCGCTCTCAGCCATCCTCGTCGATCAAGTCGACGCTATTGCACTGTGAGCGCAATTCGTGCATTGTGGATGCACGATGAGCGACAAAAACATAACACGCAAGACACTCGGCCGAGAGGCCGCCGGCTTCGTCGTGGCCCTGCACGAGCGTGGCACACCCGTGTTCAGGCTCGATGACGTGGAGGCACTGGCGGGGCTGTCACCGGCTTCGGCGCGCAGCTTCGCGCGCACGCTCGTCGATCGCGGCATCGCGGCTCGGCTCACGCCCGGATTGTTCGTCCTGGTGCCCTTCGAGCTGGGCGCCGAGCGGCAGTACCTCGGCGAGCCGCTGGTCGTGGCGCGCGAGCTCATGGCCGGCAGCGACTACTACGTCTCGCACGGCAGCGCCATGGAGCATCACCACATGCTCACACAGCCGCAGCTCGTCGTCACGGTGTCCACGCCGGCACGGCGCCGCTCGCTCACTATCCAAGGCAGCGAATTCCGTTTCGTTCGTTGCCCGCCGCGCTGGATGTGGGGGTACGGGCGGATGTGGGTGACCAAGCAGGAACGTGTCGCCATCAGTGATCTGGAACGCACGATCGTCGACGGGCTGCGCCTGCCGGCGTACTGCGGGGGCGTCAGCGAGGTCGCCAGGGGACTGTGGCTGCGCCGGGCCGACATCGACGTGGGTCGTCTCGTCGACTACGCCCTCCGTCTCGACGTAGGTGCCGTCGTGCGCCGCCTCGGCCTTCTGCTCGAGCTCTATGGACTGGCCGGCCCTGCTCAGCTCGACAGGCTGCGTGACACGCTCACTGCCACCTACGCGCGCCTCGACCCGCTGCTGCCGGCAGAGGGGCGCCATCTGCGCAGGTGGAGGCTGCAGCTCAACCTCGCGACCGACGAGCTGCGCTCCGTCATCACCACCTGACGGCCGGCTTGCTCGCGTGATCCCCTCGCGGAGCCTCTCTCTGCTTGCCAATCGTCTGGCGGCCGGCGGCCGACGGGTGCCGCCGAAGGTCTCTCAAGCCATCCCTATCGGACCTTAGCAACCAGTGATAAGCCCGCGAAAACTCGGAAAGGTCGCTGCGTGGGCAGCCGTTGACTATCCGCCTTTCTGGGACGCTAGTCCGCCCAATGTCAACCGCTTGCCGGCATCGTAACCCTTGCACTCGTCGTGCCACGGCTCGAAGACTGAGTCGGTGATCGGAGGCGATGCATGCTTGCACGGATAGCGTGAAACACCTACACTCGGGACGATGATCGCGTCCTTCGGCGATCGCGCGACGGAGGACCTGTACCACGGCCGGCCGACGAGTCGCGTGCGTCGCTTCCCGCCGGGTGTGGCGGAGGCGGCGCTCGTCAAGCTCGACTCACTGAACGCCGCCGCGTCACTGCGGGACCTGCGCTCGCCGCCCGGCAACAGGCTCGAGGTGCTCAAGGGCGACCTCCGTGGATGGCGGTCGATCCGTGTCAACGACCAGTGGCGGATCGTCTTTCGGTGGGAGGGACAGAACGTCCACCGGGTGCGGCTGACCGACTACCATTGAAGGGAGGCGGCCGGTGATACCGGAGAACCGGATCCCGACTCACCCCGGTGAGGTCCTGCGCCGGGAGTTCCTGGAGCCGCTGGGCGTCACGCAAGTGAGCTTCGCGGCCCACATCGGCGTGCCCGTCCAGCGTGTCAATGAGTTGATCCGCGGCAAGCGCGGCGTGACGCCGGAGACGGCGTGGCTGCTGGCCCAGGCGCTGGACACGACTCCGGAGTATTGGCTGAACCTGCAGGCAGCCTACGATCTGGCGCGGACGCGGCCGGCCAGGGTGGTGGCGCCGCTCAAGGCTGCCGGTTGACCCACGGCCGCGGTCCTTCGCCGCGCCGCCCCGGTCCCCGGTCTACGCCGCGCCGCCCTGGTGGCGGGTCTACGCCGCTCGCCGCGTCGTCGGGTCCAGGAAGCCGAACACGGCGTCCAGCACACCCTCGAAGACCGACCAGTAGGCCTGTCCGTGGGCGTCCCGGTCCGCGGGCAGCGCGATGCCGGCGGCGACCAGGGCCGGGCGGATCTGCGACACCAGCACGCGAGCCTCGCTGGCCCGCACGTAGGGGCTCCGCTCCGTCTTCTCGTCTTCCGCGAACCAACTGCGGATCTGCCACACCGCGGGCAACAGATCCACCCAGTCCACGGCGCGCGGCAGCTCGCCGGCGCTCGTGTGGAGTAGGCCGGTCCAGTCGTCGACGTCCACGCGGTAACGATGCTCCCGGCCGGCCTGGAACTGTTCGATCACGCCCGCCGCTGCCAGCGCTGCGAGCGCGTCGGCAACGTTGCGCTTTCCGAAGGCGGCGGCACGAGCGACGGCGGCGACCGACGAGTCGGCGCGATCGCAGGTGAGGAGAAACCGGACCGCCTCCGCTCGCGCGCCCACGCCGAAGATCAGACGCAGTCTGAAGGCGAGTGCCACGGGACGAAAGGCGTCGACGCCAGCCGACTTCCCTGACGGTTCCACCCTGGGCCACAGGAAACCGAATGACGCAAGGGCCGGGTCCGGCTCGCGCACCGTGAGATCGGTCAGCGTCTCGAGTCTGTTCGTCGGCCACGGGTCCCGCTCGCCTCGGGCCCAGAGTTGCAGCGACGCTTCGTGCGTTCCGGCCCAGGTCAGCGCGGCGTCCGCGAGTCGTCGGCTCCAGTCGTCCCGCGCCAGGTTGCGCAGCCGCTTGGCGCTGACGAGGCGGCCGTTGCAGCGCAGCCAGTCCAGCGTCTCGCCGAAGAGGCGGGGGTCGATGTCCGCGCTGCGCACGCCCAGAAGCAGGAGAGCCTCCGGGTCGATCGCCCAGTCGTCGCGTCGCGTGGAGACGCCTGCCAGCCCGAGCTGTGTCCACTGGTCCCAGAGGAACGTGCTCAGCTGTTGCGCCACACGTTGGCTAGTCCAGTCCGGCATCGTCCACCCCCATGCCGTCCGTCCCCATCCGGTCTAACCCCGTGCGGTCCACCCCCATGCGGCCCAGCGCCGCGACCAGTTCCGACCGGAACGCCTCGGATGGGTCCTGCGTCCGCGCCCATGCGGCGGCAGCGAGCAGTTCCTCGCGCGAGGGGCGCAGTATCCTGAGATCGGCTTCGTGCCTTCCTCCGCCGAGATCGGCGAACGCGAACAACTTGAGGTGGATCTGGTCGTAGCGGGAGGCGAACCAGACGGTCAGCGCCCCGTATCGGCGCTGCGTGGTCCGCGCCATGAACCCGTCGGGAAGACCCCATTGAAGCAATGCCGTGGGACCCGGGTTCAGCCAGTCCTCCGGCAATCCGAAATCGGCTGCGACTCTCCGCACGGCAGTCATCAGAGCCGGCGGCAATGGGTCGGCCGGCGGCAATGGGTCGGCCGGCTGCAACGCGTCGGGTGGCTGCAGCGCGTCGGCCGGCTGCAGCGCGTCGGCCGGCAGCACCTGCCTGTCGATGATGGCGAGGACGTCGACATCAGCGGTCGGGCGCAGGACCAGGCCAAGCGCCTGGAGCGCCGCTCCATCGACCACGACGATCTCAGAGGGCGTCCCTGCGACCTCAAGGAGCTCGCCGAGAGCCGAGAGAGCCTGGTCTGTGCGTGTAGGTTCCAGAGGCGTGTCGCGTGTCATGGCGCGAGTTTACAATGCACGATAAGCGCATTGCAAATGCGCGAAGGCTGCGCTGCCGGCCAGCGTCGCGGCGCCGCTCTTGGCTGGCTTGTGATCGGAGCCGAGGCGCCTCAGTTCCCTCGAGCCGCCAGAGGTTCCTCGGGTCGAACTGGAACGTCAACCAGTGCGGTCGGCCAACGTCATCCTGAAGCAGCTCGCCGGCACTTGTCGCCGTGTCCGCGACGGGCCATAATGGATCATCCCCGCCGTGGGGTTACATCCCCTCGGCCCCCCCGAGGTCACGACCTCGGGGGTTTTCTCTTTCCGGGAGGAATCGTCAACGTGAAGGTCGGCTTCGTTGTGGATGGATTCAACCTCTACCACTCGATCCTCGATGTGCGCAAGGACACCGGCAGCGACTACCGCTGGCTCGACCTCATGGCGCTGTGCCGATCGCGTCTGTATACCATCGACAGCCGCGCGAGGCTCGGTCCCGTGTTTCTCTTCTCCGCGCTGGCGACGCATCTGGAGCGGGATCATGCGCGCAAGCTGGAGCGTCACCATGCTTACCTGGCGGCGCTCTCTGCAACGGGTGTCCACATCGTGCTCGGAAGGTTCAAGTCGCGGCGTATCGAGTACCGCACCGCGGACTGCTATGTCCGGCTTCGCCGCCACGAGGAGAAGGAGTCCGACGTCTCCATGGCGCTCAAGCTCGTGGAGCTTGCGGGTGACCGTGACTGTGAGGCCCTCGTACTCGTCTCGGGGGATACCGATCTGACACCGGCACTGCGTGCTGCCCGGAAGGCCGCTGCCGAGAAGCCGGTGCACGTGTTGTTCCCGTACGGCCGGGCGCATGATGAGCTGCGCCGGGCTGCCACCAAGGCTTCACGTCTCGGCGAACCGGCCTACGCGGCGAGCCAGCTCCCCGACGAGGTGGCGTTGCGCAGCGGACGGACTGTCTACCGTCCGCCGGAATGGACCACATCCGGGGCAGCCCGCTGATCAGTGCGCGGCCGGCGGGCTCGTCGCTCCCTGCGGGCTGGACGATTGCCGTGGAGCGATCGTCAGCCGCGGCTCACGGCGTCCACGTCACCGTGCTCGTCGATCCGGCCGGCGCGTGCAGCAGCAGGTAGCAGCCGGCCGAGGACGCCTCGACGGTCGCCGGAAACGCGCTGCCGGAGTCGATGAACCCCAGGTCGGCATCGTAGAGGTGCCACGCCGTGCCGGCATCGACCGTCATGGTCCCGGCGCTCGGCAGGCGGCGCCACTCGGCGTAGCCCTCGGCGCCGAACGTGACCGCGTTGGCGCCGGCGGCCAGGTCCGGCACCGTCGCCTTCTGACGGCAGAGCCAGCTGCCGTATCGCAGCCACTCCTCGCCGCCGCGCTCCTCGATCGTCGCGTCGTGGAGGTCGCGCGAGCCCGCGCCGGGGATCTGCAGGAACATGTACGCGGCCTCTTCACTCGCGCCGGGGTCGAGCACCGTCCAGCCGTCGGTGCTGCCCAGCGCAACGTATCCCGGCAGGCCGGGCACGTCCCGCATGGCCATCAGCGGTCCATGGTCCACGTCCAGGCCCAGCGAATCGGCCGAGTCGTTGACCGTCAGCCAGGATGAGCCGAGGCGTGCCTGCCAGGCCGGCGGGAGCGGCGCCTTCGGCGGCAGCTTCTGGGTGTACAGGAGGTTGAAGCGGGCGTTGCCGCAGCCCCCGATGACGTTGACGTTGAGATAGGTGCGGGCGCCGCCCCTGGTCACCGTGAAGCCGGTCGAGCTGCGGTTGGCGTGGAAGCGGCCGTCGGCGCGCAGGCGCAGGCTGGCGGTCTTCGTCGTCCAGCCGTCGGCGGTCAGGCCGGCCATCGTGAGCGAGCTCTTCTTCCCCGGCGTACCCGTGATGCGCAGCACCGAGCCGTAGTCGGCCCAGTAGCCCTTCATCGCGTTCAGCTGGGCGCCGGTAGCCTGCTTCGGTTTCGGCGTGGTCTGCGGCAACTGCTTCGGCATACGACGCAGCACGCCCTCGCCGACCAGCGCCCGCATCAGGATGCGCTCGCCGAGGGCTTCGCACGAGGACGAGGACAGCGGCGCCACGCCGGTGATCGCGATCGCCAGCTTCGCCCTGGGCGCGACGATGTAGCCGGCGTGGTAGTCCATGGAGTCGCCGCCCTTGACCCAGGCCGTGACTCCCACCTTGGCGAGCCCCGGCGTCCGGACCGTATCCCAGCCGAGGCCGTAACGCAGGATGGCCGAGGGCCTGGGGTCAAAGGAACGTACCGTCTGGTCCTGAGCCATCTCGCGGACAGACGCGGCCTTCAGGACGCGCGTGCCGCGATAGCTGCCGTTGTTCATGAGCATCGTGGCGACTCTGCCCAGGTCGGTCGGCGTGGAGTACAGGCCGCCGGCCCCCAGCATGCTCAGGACCTCCTGCGGGTGTGCCTCATCACCGGTGTAGCACTTGGCGTACGTGCCGTCGGCGAACGGGTGCAGCGGATAGGCGCTGTGACTCATCCCGAGGGGGTCGAAGATCTCGTCCTGCACGAAGTCGGCGAAGCTTCGGCCGCTCACGTTGCGGACCAACTTCTCGACCACCGTGAAGCCGTCGTTGCAGTACACGTTCAGTAGGCCCGGCGTGTGCTTCAGGCGCTGGGCGGCCAGCGACTGCATCGTCTGCTCCAGGAAGCCGGCGTGGAACGTGGTGGTCATGGCGTTGCGGTACTCGCTGCCGGCGAAGCCGGAGGAGTGATCGAGCAGCATGCGCACCGTGATCTGCCGGTACGCCGGCGACTGCATGGTGAAGTCGGGGATGTAGCGGATGACCGGTGCGTCGAGCGAGACCCGTCCCTGGTCGACCAGCTTCATGACGGCCATGGTGGCGAACATCTTGCTGACGGAGCCGATGCCGTACATGGTGCGCGCCGTGGGACGGGTGGAGGTGGCCTTGTCGGCGTAGCCGAAGCTCTGGCGCCAGACGACCTTGTCGTTCTTGATGAGCGCCAGCGACAGCGACGCGGCGCCGGTCTGCTTCAGGAGCGCCTTGGCGGCCACGCGTCCGTCGCGGATGGCGGCCGCGTACGGCGACGCCTTCTTCGTCTTCGCCGCCAGGGCGGCCTCGGGCGAGACCGCGGCGATGACGCTCGTGAGGGCTGTGGTGAGGACGAGCAGCACGAGGAGCGTCGCGGCCGCGAGCAGCAGCCGCCGCGGCCGTCGCAGCGCAAGGGTGAACGAGTCGTGCGAGTGGAGCTCCATGACCGTGCCTCCCGATAGCCGTCGTCGGCCCGTCGCCACACCCCCGGAGCAACGACCGGCCGCTCATACTGGATATCGGCGGCCGTACCGGCGGGCTTGAAGGCGGTGCTCGGCGGGCGGCGATCGCATCGCCCTGACCGCCGTCGTCCCGGCGTGGCCTGCGCTGCGTACGGGGTGATCCTGTCATGTCTGAGGTCCTGCAGGTCTCTGCGTATCACGCTGCCGGCATCGGCGCTTCACGTCGACGCGTTCAGCGTTGATCTCATCGTCTCCCAAAAGGTTGACATTTGCAGCGGCTTCTTGACTTGTAGTAGCGCCGTCGCCATACTGTGCTCATCCATCCCCACGGGGCATGCTCCGTGGGCCCCCCGGGGTCGCGACCCCGGGGGTTTTCTCTTGTGGGGGTGAATCGTCAACCGCACCGTCTTCCTTGTCGACGGGTTCAACCTGTACCACTCGCTGCTCGACGGCGAGCGAGTGCTTGGCCGTCACCTGAGGTGGCTCGACGTCGCCGCGCTTTGCTCCTCCTACCTTCATGCGCTCCCCGGCGACAGCGTCCCGGCGGGCATCATCCATTTCTCCGCGCTTCCCCATCATCTGGAACTGCGGCGTCCCGGCGCTGTCGCTCGCCAACTGGAGTACCTGTCGGCGCTGTCTGCGACGGGAGTCGAGACCCGCCTTGGTCAGTTCAAGCGTCGCACTCGCGTGTGTCCCTCGTGCGGTAGCAGATTCATCGCCTACGAGGAGAAGGAGACAGACGTCGCGATAGGGACGCACATGACCGGTCTGGTCTGTGCCGATGAGTGCGACACGGTGGTCCTCGTGACGGGAGACACAGACCTGTTGCCGGCCATCCACACCGCGCGTGAGCGCGCTCCTGAGAAGAGCCTCGTCGTTCTCTTCCCGTATCGACGCGTCAACTCCCAGCTCAAGTGCGCAGTCGACCGTTCCTTCGTTGTGAAAGCGAGCAGCTACGCGAGGCACCAGTTGCCCGACCGCGTGTACGCCAAGGACGGTCGCGTCATCCGCCGGCCGATGCCCTGAGCGGCATCGCAGGCGGCGCGGCACTTCATTCTCAGTCGTCAGGGGCCGATAGGGAACCGGCGCGTACCAGCGAAGTGGTACGCACCGGCATCGGCCCACCGGTGTCGCCTGCACCGGTGGGCCGACGAAGGGCCCTCGCGGGAGGGCACACGACAGGAGGAGATCCGCATGGCCGACGAACCCCTGTTCCTGTTCATCGCGACGTACGACGATCAGGCCGACGCCTGGCTCGACTACGAGGCCGTCAAGGACCTCCACGCCATGGGCGTGGTGGGTACCTACGACGCCGCCGTGGTCACCAGGGAGGCCGACGGCAAGGTCAAGGTACACAAGCACGAGAAGGCCACGCAGCACGGCGCCTGGACCGGCGTGGTGGTCGGCGCCGTGGTCGGCATCTTCTTCCCGCCGCTCCTGGTGGCCGACGTGCTGATCGGCGGTCTGGCCGGCGGCGTCATCGGGCACGTCTGGCGGGGCATGTCGCGCAAAGACGTCGCGGAGCTCGGCGAGATGCTCGACGAGGGCGATGCGGCGCTGATCGTGGTCGGCAAGTCGAAGCTGGAAGAGGCCCTGGAGAAGGCCGTGACAAGGGCCGTGAAGTCGGCCGAGCGGGAGATCAAGGCCGACCGCAAGGAGTTCGAGAAGGAACTCAAGGAGGCCGAGAAGGCCGCCGAGAAGGCCGAGAAGTAAGACTCGACCGACGCGAAGGACTCGACCGACGCGAACGGCGGGGACGAGGCCGGTCTGGCCTCGCCCCCGCCGCGTCTATGCACACGTCACGACGCCTCAGTCCGACTCCGGCTCGTACATCCCGGTGGGCGGGCACTCGGGGGTTCCCTCGGAGCGGTCGGCGATCGTCCACCAGCGACCCCGGTTGTCCACCTTGAGCAGGGGACTCGGGTGGCGGACACTTCGCTGGATGCCGCGGCTGCACTGTCGGCGCCGGATTCTGCGGACCCGTCCACAGCAATACGTATGCTTCAACTATTGCAGATGCTGCATATAGCGCTAGACTGACGGGAGCCTTGTGCGAGAGGAGGTGAGCAATGGAGGCATCAGCCAGGACAGATGCACGCACCACGGACTGCGTCTTCCGGCCGTCTCCCGGCGACGACGCGCAGATGGCGCGGCTGGATGAAGCACTGCGTGGCACGTCGGCCGAGAGAGGTGGAATCGAGATGGTACTGCCCGAAGGCGGACGCATCACCCTTCCCGAAGGCATGCGACAGATCATGACGACCGTCGCTCATGAGCTGGCGACCGGCAACTCTGTGGCGGTCGTTCCCATCCACCACGAGCTCACAACGCATCAGGCCGCCGCGCTGCTTCATGTGTCGCGTCCGTACCTGATCGAGATGCTCGACAGGGGTCGCCTGCCGTACCGGAAGGTCGGCACGCACCGCCGCATCCGCTACGACGATGTCATGGCACTTCGAGCCACCCAGGAGGCAGAGCGCGAGAGGCTGCTTGCACGCATCTCCACGGAGTCCCAGCATCTCGGTCTGGAGTTCTGAGTGCCGCCTGCAGCGCTTCTCGATGCCTGCACGCTGTATCCGATGGGCCTTCGCGACACCCTCTTGAGCGTGGCCCAGGCCGATGTGTTCCGTCCCATCTGGTCGCTTGAGATCCTCGCGGAAGTCCGCCGCTCCATCCTCAGGTCGGTGCCCGGCGTGGAGCCGGCGCGGATCGACAGGATGCTCGACGACATGCAGGCGGCCTTCCCCGACGCGACGGTGAGCCCCTGTCCGCGACTGGTCTCCCGGATGAGGAACGATCCGGGTGACCGGCACGTCCTTGCCGCGGCCGTTGCCGGGAACGCTCAGGCGATCGTGACCTGGAACATGCGTCACTTCCCGATCAGCGTCTGTCGCCCTCTCGGTATCGCGGTCTGCTCCCCAGACGAGTTCCTGGCGCGGGCGCATGCCGATTCCCCTGAGGCCGTCGAGTCGGCACTCTCTCGCCAGGTAGCGCGGTACACGGCGCCGCCGATGACGGTCGACGACCTGCTCGCGCGTCACGTCGACCGTCTGCCAAGCTTCATCGCGGCAGTGCGGGCGCGGCGAACGTGAGCGGCGGGGCGAGGCCGGACCGGCCTCGCACCCCCGTCGTCTTCGAACGAGACGGGCGGCTCGAGTGCGGCCGCCTGGTGCCGCCCGGGCGCCGCGTCGGCAGCGGCCGCCCGGCGCGGTCAGGGGTGCGGTCGGCTTACTGGGACTGGTCGAGCATCAGGTCGGTGGGCGCGCCCAACTCCTTCAGCTCGGCGGCCGTCCAGCCCGCCTTCTGGGTGTCGGCGACCACTGTGTAGTTGCCGTCGACCTTGTGCACGAGGAAGAAGGTGCCTTCGCCCTCGGCGTCGGCCGGGAACGCGTAGTCGATCTCCCAGCTCGAGTCCTCGCTGCTTACCACCGGCCCCTCGATGTCCGTGTCTTCGGTGTTGACGGCCATGTCGGGGATGGTGATGCCGGCCGTCTTGCAGTACGCCTCGATGGCTTCCTTCTGTGTAGCCGCGGGTTCCTGCGTCGGGTCGAGGATCATGTCGGTGGGGGCGCCCAGCTCCTCGAGCTGCGCGGCGGTCCAGCCGAGCTGGTCGGTGTAGTCGGCGATGGCCACCACGGTCCAGCTGCCGTCCACCTTGTGCAGCAGGAAGAAGTGGCCGTCACCCTCGGCTTCGGCCGGGAACGCGTAGTCGATCTCCCAGTTCGGGTCCTCGGCGCTCACCGTCGCCGGGTCGCCGTAGCCGTCCTCTCCGGACACGCAGAGATCGGGCATGTCGAGGCTGATCTTGTCGCAGTAGGCCTGGATGGCCTCCTTCTGTGTAGCGGCGCCCTGGCTGGTGGGTGAAGCGGTGTCGTCACCCTGGTCGTCGCTGCCGCAGCCGGCGAGCAGCAGGCCGCCGACGGTCAGGGCGGCCAGCACCACCAGGGAGACCAGGATGGCCGAAGCCCTCGTGCCGCGCATCGCCTTTCTCCCCGTCATCGTCTTCCGCATGATCGTCCCCATGATCGCTCATCCCTTCGCGTTGGGTCGCTGCCCTGTTCGGCACTCGGGGTATCGGTCAAGTCACGACGAAGCTTGACGGGACCCGTCCCGCTTGCAGGCGCACAAGAACGCGGGTCAAGCGTTCCGGAGGGCGCTTCGGCGATCTACTACTGCGCTCAAGGTGAGTCAGTGCCCGAACAGCACGTCCAGCAACTCCTCCCGTGTCAGTCCGTGGTGACGTGCCACGTCGTTGAGCACAGAAGACAGGGTGCCGACACGGAGATCGTGGTGTCGAGGGATCGTCAGGTGGTGTTCGCCATCACGCTGCGTAGTCATTCGTAGATGACTGCCCGTCTGGCGTGCATGCAGTAGTCCAGTCGAGTGAGAGCCGAAGCGAACTGATCCCCGGAGAGGCTCCGGGGGACTCTCAAAGCGGAATCAGCTCGTCGTGAACGTGATGGAGTCGGATGACATGGGGCCGGTCGGCCTCATCATTGTGGCAGATCACCGCATCCCGTATCATCTCCGTAAGACCCTCGAGGTCGTCGGCCTCGGTGAAGATGGGCGCGCCGAGCGCGCGGGCGGTGTAGCCGCCTTCTGCTGCCTCTTCGACTTCGAAAATGAGCTCGTCCACGAATCGTCTCCGGAGAGCGATGGTCGATCGTTCCCATTCTACTCCTGGAGGACGGCACGGTCCGGCTCTGGTGTCAGCGCTCATGATCACCCTCCTTTGCCTGGCGACAGCGGATGCGGGCATGGCCCCCGTATCTCTGGCATGCTCGCAGGCTACCGCCGTGAGGTCCGCAACGGAAGGTTGACGACGCTCTCGAGAGGTTCACATTGCGGGGAAGTAGTCCTCGCAGGAGCCCTCGCGGTAGACGTCGGCGGTGGCGCAGTGCAGACCGCCGCCGAACGGGTAGACGTCGCGGAACGGCACGGGGACGACCTCGAAGCCGAGGCGGTCGAACTGCTCCATCTGGTGGACCTCCGTGGCCTCCACGCAGACGGTCTTCGGGTCCAGCACCAGGCAGTTCATCGAGAGCCAGACGCTGCAGTAGCTCAGCGGGTCGGGTACCTCATGGGCGGGCTGGGCGGCCGTGACCACTTCCCAGTCGTTGTGTTCGAAGACGGCCTTGTGCTCGGGGCGCAGCGGGCGCGCCGGGCAGCTCAGCACCAGGCCCGGCCGCACCGGCACCAGGGTGCCGTCGATGTGGACGGGGTGCAGGTCGCCGGGGAAGTCGACGGCGTGGACGCGATGCTCCGGGAAGTGGCGGGCCAGCCAGTCGATCCCCTTCAGGTTGGTCGTGAAGCCGTGCTGCACGAACAGGTCGCGGCCCAGGCGGCACACGTCGGCGGCGTCGAAGAGCGGCTCCTTTTCGGTGGTTACGAACTGCCGGTCGTCGACCCACCGCTGCCGCTCTTCGTCGGGCACGGTGTCATCGAGATAGCCGGGGCGATAGCTGGCGTTGGTGAGCCGCGGCTTGGGGGCGGCCTCCCGGCGGAAGCCTGCGTCGAGCTCGAACCAGCGGTCAAGCAGCGGCCGGTAGGCCAGGTACTCGAACCAGCGGCAGCGCCAGGACATGGTCGCCTCGAGGATCTCGCGGCCCACGGTGAGCAGCACGTCGCGCGGCGGCATGCAGCCCATCATGCTCTCCACCGACCAGTCGGGGGTGGCGATCGGCTGGTCCCAGGCGATGGGGTCGGGGCGGCTGACGGTGATACCCCGCCCCTGGAGCAGACGGGCGAAGTCGTCGAGCTGGGCGTTGGCGGCCGCTACCGTTTCCGCCGGGCGCCGGCCGGACGGACCCGGCATGCCGCAGCCGGGCGGCGCCTGGAAGTCGAAGGCCGGCTCCACGGCGGGGATGCAGCAGTCGTCGGCGCGGCCCACGATGACGTGGTGCAGCGGGTCCCACTCGTTCCACGAGTTGACGATGACGCTTTCGATCACGGTCGTGCTCCTCCCCGCGGCGCTTGGCCCGGACGGTGGCCGCCCGGCCGCCGGGTCTGTGTCATCCTATCGTCGCCGGGCGCAAGCACGCAGGGCGTCACGCTCGACGGCGCCGCAGCCACATCCGCGGCGACAGATACTCAGGCGGCCGGATCTGCTGACGTCCGCTTGACCATGTGTGATACTGCTCTGAAGGCAGGTGATGATGGTGATGGATCGCGCACGGGTTCTCCAGACCCTCAGCGAACACGGTGCGGAGCTCCGTGAGTTCGGTGTACTTCGTCTGTACCTCTTCGGATCGCTGGCCCGTGATGAGGCCGCCGAGACGAGTGACATCGACATACTCGTGGACTACCGACCGGGGATGCGCCTCAGCTTCTTCCGTGTCTGCGACCTGCGGTATCGGCTGGAGGAACTGCTCGGTGCGCCGGTCGATCTGGTCACGATGAGCGGGCTTCGAGCCGAGATCCGCGACGAGGTGCTGAGCGAGGCCATCCGTGCCGCCTAGGCACTGGCGTCTTCGAGTGGTCGACATGCTGGACGCCGCTGAGACGGCGATCAGCATCGTTGAGGGATTCGACCGCGATGAGCTACTCGCCGACCGGATCCTCGTGGACGCCGTCATCAAGAACCTCACCGTGATCGGCGAAGCCGCGTCGCGTGTGCCCGACGAAGTGACCAGATGCTGGCCCGAGATCCCCTGGCGCCAGATGGGCGACATGAGGAACTTCATCGTCCACGAGTACTTCGGCATCAGCGGCGAAGTCCTCTGGGGCACGGTCTGTGACGACCTGCCCGGCATCGTCCCGCTACTCCGCCACGTGCTCGAGAGGGATGCTGCCGGTTCTGTCTGAGGCGCATCCCGGTCGGTGATCGGCACGTGGAGACGAGGCGGGCGCGGGCCGCGGAAGGTGGGCGCCTGTCCGCGGGCCCGCGCCCATCTGCGCGGCCCAGAGGGTGTGAAGGGGGGCCGCCGCAGTCCTGGGGGCGGCCGATCAGGCCGCCGCCGCTTCAAGAACGGGTCAGCTCACCAGACCTCGCTGGGGTCCGGCTGGGCCTCGCCCAGCTGGTCGCCGTAGCCACCCTGCGCGAACGAGCCGCCCTTCATCTGCTCCATCACCTGCACGGCGGTGTTGATGGGCACGGCGAAGCCGATGCCGTCGTTGCCGCCCGACTGGCTGGCGATCTGCTCGTTGATGCCGATCACGTTGCCGGCCGAGTCGATGAGCGGACCACCCGAATTGCCGGGGTTGATGGACGTGTCGGTCTGGATGGCGTTGACGATCGTCGAGCCGTCCGGCGACTGGATCTCGCGGTCGGTCGCCGAGACGATGCCCGACGAGAGCGAGAACTCCAAGCCCAGCGGGTTGCCGATGGCCACGACCTGCTCGCCGATGGCGACCTGCGAAGAGTCGCCCAGCGGCAGCACGCGCAGCTCCGGCGCCTGGCTCGGGTCGATCTTGATGAGTGCCACGTCGGTGGCATCGTCGGCGCCGACGATGGTGCCGGTCACCTGCGTCGTCCCCTTGCCGTCCTGGTTGAACACCACCTGGACGTCCTCGGCGAGCTGGCCGCTCTCGCTGACCACGTGCGAGTTGGTCAGGATGTAGCCGTCATCGGAGACGACGAAGCCGGTGCCGATGCCCTGTCGCGGGCCGGTCGACTGACCGAACATGTCGTATTGGGCCGGCAGCGTGGCGACGATCTCCACCACGCCCTCGGCATGCTCGTCGTAGATCTGCTGTGGCGTGAGGGCGTCGGTCTCGTACGACACGGTCTCGCCCTTCACCACGGTCTGCTCGACGGTGGTGCCGTCGAAGGCGCCTACCGCGAACATGGCGCCGAAGACCACGGCCGCGCCCAGCAGGCCACCCGCCACTCCGGCAAGGAACCTCTTCATCTGCTCTCCTCCTCGACTGGTGAACGTCCGTCTGCGGGGCCGCGAAGCGGTGCGGGTCCGCAGTGCCTCTCCTCTGGGATGAGTCTTGCCGGCGGACGTTGCGGACTAAGGTAGTCGGCATTACGCGCACATGCCGGTGTGTTACGAAGATGTGAAGTGCCTGCAGATTCCTGAGAGCAGGCTGAGAATCTGTGAGCCGGCTGTGAGACGGGCCGTGTGTACGAATGATGCAGACTGGGGCGATCGGGCTCGCCGCACCGCCTGAGCCGCGCCGTGACGGCCTCCGCTGAGCCTTGACTGTGAACGCAGTACCGCGTAATCTGAACCTATGTTCATATCAGCGGACTCGATGGACGAGCAGGCGGCGTCCGGTACGGGTGGTGCGGCCGGCGCGGACGCCGGCCTGCCGGAGCGGCTGCCGGTCATCGTGCTGCAGATGGAGCGCCGCGGCGTGGTCTCGCGCACCTTCCGGCGGCTCGACCCCGACCGGCAGTACGCGGTCATCGCGGCCGTGCTCTCCGAGGCGGCCGAGACGGGACCGGGCGACCTCAGCATGCGCGCCGTGGCGCAGCGGGCCGGGGTGGCGGTCGGGTCGCTGTATCAGTACTTCCCCGGCCGCTCGGGCATGGTCGCCGCCGCCGCCGAGATCGCCGGCGGCCTGCTGGCCGCCGATCTGGCACGCTACCGCGACGACCTGGCGGCGCTGCCGCTGCGCGAGGGGCTGATCACCTACGTCGCCGCCGGCGTGCAGTGGAGCAGCGGCCGGCCGGACCTGCTGCGGTTCTTCGCCCGCGCCGCCTACGGCGACGACCCGGCCCTTGCCGGCGCGATCGTCACCCCGGTGGTCGACGAGTTGCGCGCGATGGTGCGGGCCATCCTCGATGCCGCGGTCACGCGCGGCGAGATCGCGGCGGGCGTCGACCTGGAGGCCGCCGCCCGCTTCGTGCACGGCCTGAGCCTCGTGGTGAGCGATTCGTACCTGCTGCCGGGCATGGACGCCTACTTCCGGCAGCTCCAGGGCGCCCCCCTCGAGGCGCGCGTCGCACAGCTCGCCGACTTTGTGATCGCCGCCCTGGGCGGCGGCTCGCCCGGCGTGTCCGGCCAGACCGACAAGGAGTGACCATGGCCGCGACCATCCTCGTCCTCGGTGGGTACGGCACAACCGGAGCCACCCTCTCGGAGCTGCTGCTGGAACACGGAGATACCCGCATCGTGCTGGCCGGGCGCACGCTGCCCAGAGCGCGGGCGCTAGCGGCGAAGCTGGATGCGCGCTATCCGGGTCGCGTCTCGGCGCGCCGCGTCGACGCCGGCGATCCGTCCTCTCTCGACGCCGCGTTCGCCGATATCGACATGGTGGCGGTGGCGTCCAGTACTCTGACCGATGCGAGGACGGTCATCGACGCGGCCGTGCGGGCGGGCATCGACTACTTCGACCTGCAGATGTCATCGGAGACCAAGCTCGCCGCTCTGGAGGCGCGGCGCGAGCGCATCGAGGCCGAAGGTCGCTGCTTCATCACCGACGGCGGCATCCACCCCGGGCTGGCGGCGGTCATGATCCGCGCCGTAGCGCCGTCGTTCGCGCGGCTCGAGCAGGCCGACGTCGCCGGGCTGCTGCGCGTCGACTGGACCTCTTACGACTTCGCGCAGTCCACCATCCACGAGTTCGCCCGGGAGCTGGCCGACTATCGGGTCGAGGCGCTGGTCGACGGAAGCTGGAGCACGCGGGAATGGAAGGACGCCATGAAGTCGTTCGACTTCGGGCCGCCCTTTGGCCGGGAGCGCTGCTCGCTGATGTACATGGAGGAGCTGCGCCGGCTGCCGGAACAGCTTCCCTCGCTGCGCACCTGCGGGTTCTACATCTCCGGCTTCAACACGTTCACCAACGCGGTGATGATGCCGCTCGGCCTGCTCGTGATGAAGCTCTCGCCGAACGGCCTGGGAAAGCCCTTCGCCAGGGCGCTGACGTGGAGTCTGCGGACGTTCGGCCGGCCGCCGTATGGCACGGTCTGGCAGGTCGAGGCCGAGGGCGTGCCGGCCGGTTCCGTGGCCGCGGCGGACCCGGCCGCCGTCGCGACCGGTTCCGTGGCCGCGGCGGATCCGGCCGCCGCGCGCTCGAAAGGCTCAGCCGATCGTGTCGGCGTGTCCGGCGACCGGCTGCGGGCCGGCTTGCGCATCATGCATCCAGACGGGTACTGGCTCACGGCCGCCTCGGCCGCCGCCTGCCTGCTGCAGTACGCCGACGGCTCTTTGCGCACACCCGGGGTGCATCTGCAGGCCCTGTGCGTCGACCCGGCGCGCCTGCTGCGCGACCTGCGCCGCATGGGCTGCCGTCTTGAGGCGTACGGGCTCGAGAAGCGCCGGACGCTGGGCCTCGGTTGAGCGGATCACGGACAGGCGGATCACGGACAGGCGGGGATCGGAGGAGCAGATGACCGCAGCGGAGGAGAAGGCCCGTCGGAAGGCAGGCCGGTGGTCCTGGCGGCGGATCGTACTGTGGGCCGTGGCGGCGCTCGCCGTCGTCTTCGGGGCCATCCAGCTTTTGCCGTACCGCGCGACCACACGAACCCGCCGGCCACCAACGACTTCACCTGGAGCAGCGCGGAGGCGGAAGCGATCGCCCGCGAGGCCTGCTATGACTGTCACAGCAACGAGACCGACTGGTGGTGGGCAACGAACATCGCGCCGTTCTCGTGGCTGGTGCAGCGCGATGTGGACGAGGGCCGAGCCAGCCTGAACTTCTCCGAGTGGAGCGGCTGGCTGTCACCGAAAGGGATGCGGGCGGCCGTCAACGACGGCATGCCGCCCGTGCAGTACCTGATCATCCACTGGGGCGCCCGGCTCTCCGACGACGAGAAGAAGACGCTGGTGGACGGCTTCGCCGCGTCGCTCGGGAAGGACTCCGGCTCGCCGCCGTCCGCATCGCCGTCGGCATCGCCCTCCCCCGATGCCACCACCTCACCGGCTGCCGGCGATGTGGAGGCGATCGCCGCGGCGCGCTGCGCGACCTGCCACAGCGCGCAGGTCGCGCTCGACTACCGCACCGACAGCACGGCCGACGCGGCCGCTCTCATCGAGGACATGGTCAGCCGCGGCGCCACGGTGACCGGGGAGGAGAAGCAGACGCTGGTCGACTACTTCACGCGCTGAGTCGGGATCACCCGGAACGACGAACGCCGCCCGTGAGGACGGCGTTCGTCAAAGCGCAGCCTGTCATGACCGGGTCGTCAGACCCCGTTCATCTCAAGGAAGCGGTCCATCATGGCGTTGACCTGGTCGGGAACGGTGAGCGTGAGGAAGTGCCCGCTGCCGACCACCTGCCCGGTGACGAGTTGCGGACACGACGCGCGCAGGGCCAGCAGATCGGTGCGCCGGTGCGCCGCCTGCACGTAGAGCAGAGGCGCCGAGAACGCGTCCATGGCCGCCCGCGCGTCCCAGCGCAGGGCCTCCTCGTACAGGCTTGCCAGCACGTGCCGGGGTGTCCGCAGCATGCGGTCGATGATCGATCCCATGAGGACCGGATCGTCCGTGTCGAGGAACATGGCCGCGAAGGTCCCGTGCAGGCACGCGCGCCAGTCGGCCCTGCTCAGGTCTGCGAGCGCCGCCGTCAGCTCGGCCGGTCGCCGTGGATCGTCGCTCTGGATGGTGCTGTCGAGGACGATGGCGGCGGCGACCGAGTCGGGACGCAGGCGCGCGAGCTCGAGAGCCACCGTGCCGCCCATGCTGTGCCCCACCACCACGAAGCGCCGCAGACCCTCCGCCTCGCAGAGTCGTGCGCACGCTTCCGCGAACCCGACGATCGTGTAGTCGCCGTGGGGGGCGTCGCTCTGGCCGTGACCGGGAAGGTCGACGCACACCACCCTGCGGTCGGCGCTGAAGTGGTCGATCTGCGGCAGGAAGAAGGTGTGGTCGCAAGCCATCCCGTGGATCAGCAGCAGCGGCACGCGGCCGTCTTCTCCGGCCACGTCGTACCGCATGTGCAGGCCATCGTGCTCGAGCGATCTCACGGTCGTCCTCCGCAGTCTGTTGCCGCTCTATGTGGGTGCCTGGCGTTATTCAGAGCGTCGCGACGTTCACTTCGTCGCGGGCGCTGCGCTCACGGACAGCTTCTTGACGGTGGTGATCAGGTTGGCCTCGGCGGAGCGGTCACCGCGCGTGATCCGCATCGTGACGTTCTGGCCCACGAGTTGGTCGAGCAGGGGGTTCAGCGCCACCCCGCTGAGTGTGAGGTCCAGCCTTCCGTTGGTCCGATAGCGGCAGCGCACACGCACGCCCGCCGGCGTCCGGCCGCTGTAGGTGAACAGGGAGCCGTGCCGCAGGAACGGGCCGACGTGCAGAATGACGCCGTTCACGTCTACTGTGAACCCCTTGCGGCTCAGCAGACGGCGGCTCACCTTGACGCCCTTCATGCTGGCGGTCGATGATCTGGAACCGCCCGGACACGACGTGGCCAGCGTGGCGCCGCTGAGGTCCAGGCCGGCAGGCCGTACGCCGACGCCCCTGGCGCGCGCGATCCGCGACCGCGCGGCGATCGGGAAGCCTTGCCCGGTCACCAGGGTGCCGCCGACTTCCAGACCGATCGCGGCGTTGCCGTTGACGCAGCCCAGCAGCAGATCGGCGGTGTCGGCCCCTCTCACCACCGCCAGCGACCAGGTCTTCGTGTCCTGGTCTATGCGCACGGTCAGGCGGGCACGCTTGCTCCAGCCGTACGGCACGAAGCTCGCGACGTACAGGCCGCTCTGCTCCTCCTGGAACGAGGGACACGTGTAGCTGTCGTCGCCGAGGCGGACGGCCACGTCCATCGCCGACGGATCGGCGGGGGCGCGCAGAAGAGCCGGCAGCGGGGCGTTGCTCATGTGTACGTCGCAGACGTCGCCGCCTCGCCGGTGCACGGTGAGCCGGCTGGGCAGCAGCGGCCGGAACACCGCCTGCACGGTCGCGCCGCCGCCGTCGCCGACGCTGACGGTGGTGGATCGGGTGGTCCGCCTGGCTATCGTCACCTGGCTGCCATGCGTGACCCAGCGGGAGAAGGCGTAGCCGTCGGCCGGCCGGGCGCGCAGCGCGGCGCTCTCGCCGGCGGCCACGTCCACCGCTTCCGTGCTGCCGGCGATGGTCACCGTGCCGCCATCGGCCGGCTGCGCGTCGGGCGCCAGCGAGCAGGTGACGGCGTCGGCTCGCGTCTCGCCGCTCCGCTCGCCACTGTCGGCCTGCGCACCGTCATCCCGCGCCGCGCCGGCCGCGTCGTCGCGCCAGGGCAGCCACGAGACGACGCGGTAGTCGATGCACCACGGCCGCTGGCTGTTGCCGGCCGTGCGGAAGGCCTCGGGGATCCAGTAGGCGGCCGTGGTGTCCGCCTGCAGCCAGAAGGCCTCCACCTCCAGCCGGCGCGCCAGCGTACCCTTGGCCCTGGCCTTGGGCTCGGCCAGGTCGAGGAAGCACTCGGTGTTGTCGGCGTCGCCGGTCTTGGTCGTGGCCTTCACGCCGTACTCGAAGCCGGTCTCGAAGAACGGCCACTTGCCCGCCATCTTCACGGTCTCGTTGCTCGTCGTCGCCTGCTCCTTGCTGCGGGTCACCGACGCCTTTGAGGGCCCGCCATCGACGTCGGCGGTCAGCAGCACCCGGCTCA
>Ga0172371_10003996_pt1 | contig 22588 bp, 25 predicted proteins | sample Lak12m_FD_114543 | JGI IMG/M metagenome (GOLD analysis project Ga0172371, IMG submission 114543) | Freshwater microbial communities from Kabuno Bay, South-Kivu, Congo - kab_022012_12m | ecosystem: Environmental > Aquatic > Freshwater > Lake | place: Democratic Republic of the Congo: South-Kivu...
AGCCTCCTGCCATAGGAATCGTCAATATTTATCGCTGCCATCGGCCTGTTCGCAGTCGCAGCCGCAGAAGGGTTTCCGGGATTATCGAGCGTGCCGGTGAAAAGGCTGCGTTTTACCTGATAGTAATGTTCCAGATCGTCGTGCAGATCCAGATGATCGCGGGTCAGATTGGTAAAAACGGCGACTGAGAAATTCAGGCAGGCAACGCGGTAAAGATCTATACCGTGAGAGGAGACCTCCATAGTAACGCAGGTGATGCTGGCAGCCTTCATTTCCGCCAGCAACCGCTGCAGATCGAAAGCTTCGGGGGTCGTGCGCCTGGCCGGAACCGCATGAGTTCCGATCCGGTATTCAATACCTCCAAGAAGGCCCGTACTCAAACCGGCAACTCGGAGAATCTCGTCGATCAGAAACGTTGTCGTGGTTTTGCCGTTGGTGCCGGTGACGCCGATCAGGGTCAGATCGCGCGAGGGAAGATCATAGAAATTGGACGCCAGCTGCGCCATTGTTTTTCGGGCTGAGGATACCTGTATCTGAGGCAGACCTGCCGCTTCAACCCAATGTTCCGTGATGACTGCCGCGGCGCCAGCTTCGCACGCCTGACCGATAAAGTCGTGCCCATCCGCCTTGAAGCCGGGAACGGCGGTAAAAAGGTAGCCCGCTTCTACTTGCCGTGAGTCATAAGCCAGGCCGGATATCATGATTTCGCCTGATACGGAAGGGGCGTCCCGCCGGATAACGTCGACGCCGTAAAGCAGATCAGCGAGTAACATATTACAGGAGTCTGACAATACCTGGCCGCTCTAGGCGGCTTCACCATCCTCTACCGGTTTCTTTTCGAGTAACGGGCGTTCCCATTTTTCCAGAAGCATCTCTTCCCGGCAGAAATCAAGGATCACTTTTATGATAGCGACGAGAGGAACCGCCAGCAGGCCGCCGGCGAGGCCACCTATCGTGGCTCCGCTCAAAACACCGAACATGACCCAGAGCGGATGAACGCCGACGCTCTTGCCCATGATTTTGGGTACGAGGATATGACCCTCGAGTTGCTGTGCCGCCACAAAGAGAAGAAAGACAACCAGGGCGCGGCTTGGACTGACAATGACGTACGCCAGTATCACGGCTGGCGTTGCGCCGATGAACGGACCGATCAGCGGGATAACTTCAGTGAGCGCCACCCATACGGCGATGAGGAACACGTAAGAGCCGGCGCCCCCGTAAAAAGCGATCAAACCCCCAATGATGCCCATTAGCGAGGAGATCAGGAGTTGGCCCCGAAGGTAGCTTCCCAGAGCTCGCTGCATATTTCCAAAAAGTTTCACCGCATCATCGCGGAATTGGGGTGGGAACATATTCTTCACGCCGGTACGCAGTCTTCTGGCGTCGATGAGCAGGTAAATGCTGATAACAAATATCAGGAATGCATTGATACCCGTGTTGAAGAGCAGTTCCGCAAAACCGAGAGCGCGCCTGGCGATCTCCTCTCCCCCGGAAGCCAGTTTGCCGGCGACATCGGCGGGCGTGATATCGGGCTTATAAGGGATCTCCAGCTCCCCAAACCACTTCTGTACATCCCGGACAAATGATTCGGTCCGGGTAGTATAGGACGGAATCTGATCGATGAGATAATTCAACTCGGAAATGATGTTGGGAATGATCAAGGCGATCAGCCCGGCAACGATGCCAAGCAATAACAGCCAGACAATGACCACGGCAAGAATGCGCGGGAAGCGTAATTTATCCTGAAGCAGACTTACGGGCTGATCCAGCACAAAAGCAATAATCGCCGCGAGCAGGAACATGATGATGATATTTCGCAGGATGCTGATAAACCAGATGCCAAGCACCAGCGTCAATGGCAGCAGAATGTATTGAACATACCTTGGAACGAGAATTTTTTCTTTAAGAGCTGTCATTTCCCGCTTGGTCCTCTACGGAGGTACTGCTTTTTTCGCCGGGAAACAATGGTGTTCCTGCCTGCCATTTTTCCAGGGATATCCGTGGTTTGAAGAATGTTATGAGTTCGCGCCCCAAAGCCACCATCGGTAAGGCAAGGAGCATGCCGGCGATGCCAAAGATATTTGCTCCGGCCAGCACCGCGAAGATAACAACCAGTGGATGCACTCCCACAGCCTGACCCATGATGTTCGGCACCAGTATATGGCCTTCAACCTGCTGGATGAACACGAAGACTATAACCACAGCCAGCGATACCCAAGGAGAATAAAAAAAGGCAAGAATGACTGGAGGCGCCGCTCCAAGGATTGGCCCTATGTAAGGAATAAATTCCGTCAGCGCGGCCCAGGCACCGAAAAAAACCGAGTATTGAGCACCCTGCGGCCAGATTCCCACAGCTCCCAGCAGCCAGATGCCCAGGCCGGAGCTGATGCCGACAAGCAGGCTTAAAAGTGCCTGGGCCCGCACCCAGTGGGTGACGGCCCGTTCGCTGCGTAGAATGAACTCATCGGCGTCTGCCTGCCGGTCGGCGGGGAAAAACCTCCTGACGTTACGGCCGATTCGCTTGGCGTCCAGCAACATGTAAATTGTGATCACTACCATCAGGAAAGCGGTGGTTACGGCGTTGACGAAGTTTATTGAATAGGCCAGAAGCAGGCTGCCAAAGTCAACTGCGGCGGTTTCTATTCGATTGACGACGTTATCGGTTTGCGTGTTGACGTCGAAAGGCAGGTTTAGTGATTCAAGATTCGACTTCCAGCTGTTTACCGTTTCCCGAATCGTTTCGGTGTAGTCGGGCACATTATTGACAAGCTCCTGCAACTGGCTGATCGTTGGCGGGATGATAACGATGAAGAAAGTGACGATAATCGCCAGCAGGGACAGGAAGACTATCAGGACCGAAATGTAGCGGGGAATCTTCAGCCATTCCAGACGCTTCACCAATGGATTTATCATCAGCGACAGCACAGTCGCGGCAGCGAAAATGAACAGCACCTGGATCAGCGCCGAGGCGATAAACCAGATTAACAGCACCAGTATGGGCAACCCCACCATCTGAACCCATCGCGGAATCCTGATGGTCATCATGTTCTTGGGCGCTGCGCCGGCCGAATCAGCGTCAGTTGAATTGTTTTTTCCGGTTTCAGCCACTAGGTTCCCATTATATATGAAGCCTTGTCCAGACAGCAGAGTTGGCCACAATAAGTACCCCACCGGGAAAATATTGTGACATTAATCACTAAGGGGCTTGAAAATGAATCAGGTCATGATAGGGTAAATCCTCGATATGGCGTCAGAGCCCCACACTCTACAGCCGCGAGTCACCACTTACCGCTACCGGTGGCACTCCGCGGCTTTTTTTGCAGCAATGCTTATCCTGGCCATCATAGCGCTGGCCATAGTTATTGGTTCTTCGAGGGCTTCCTCAACTCCCCTTCTTGATGAGAACACTATGTCCGCCAACAGGGAGCTGGCGTCTACTCTCGAACCCGCGCCTTTATTGCTTGCGGGCGCAACGGATGTGCAGCTGATGCTGCCTGTTTTCGAACAGCAGGTGACGGCGATCGGATACCACCCCGGCGATAGTGAAAATGTCGTTGTCCTGACTCCAAATGGTCATCAACTGAATGGATCATTCATCTCGACCCTGGGGCAGGTGCAGCAATCCGATGGGCCGGGCTACTTCATAATGGGGGATGACGGCAGGCCCGGTTCGGCCACCGGTTCCCTGGATGTAGGGGCGCCGGCGGGCACAGTTGTTTTCTCCCCAGTAAACGGCACAATCGCCGGAATCCGGTCATACAACCTCAACGGCGAATGTCCGGATACAGAAATCAAGATACAGCCACAAAACCATTCAAACCTGCTGGTGGTGATGACCCACATGGGTAATGTTGAGGCAACACTCGGTCAGCCGGTGCGGGCTGGACAAACGCAGCTGGGTGCGGTTCGCAAGCTTGACGGTTGCATCGAACAACAGCTCGGCAGGTATACATACGATTATGGCAATCACGTTCACCTGCAGGCCGAATATCTCGCCAATAATACGAAGCCATGAGCACAGGCGGCGTTCCTGAGGTCACTTGGGCTTTCATCGGTGGATCCGGGACTCAGGGTTGTTCCTTCCCGCAGGATGCCGGCGCCGGGGCCAGGGTTCTGAAAACCGGCCTTATTTACGAGACGCCTTTCGGCGAATCCCCCCACTTTGATTTATTTGAGACCCGCGGCGGCCGGCGATGCCTGACGGTCAGGTTGCATGGATGGCGGGATGATGTTGCCAGAGGCGATGCATCACGCCAGGTTTTTTGGGTTCTGCATCAGGCCGGCGTTCGAAATATTTTTTCCGAGGCGGGCGTAGGCAGCCTCAATCCACTCCTCGATCCGCGCGATGTAGTCGTGCCTGACGATTTTGTGGACCTCACCACTCATCGGAATCCCACACCCGTTAACGGCGGGCGCCTTCTAATCATGCGCGATCCCGTTTGTGTGAAATTAAGTCAGTCACTGGTGAACGCCGCCGCCGAACACGCCCGGGGAAAGGTATTTGGCCGTGGCACCTGCGTCGTGACTGAAGGCCCTCGTTTTGAAAGCCGGGCCGAGATTCGCATGATGCAACCCCACGGAGACATCATCGGTCAAAGTATGTGCCCGGAGGTCTGGCTGGCCCGTGATATCGGCGCCTGTTATGCGGCGCTCTATATAGTCGTGAATTATGCGGAGGGGGTAGTCAGGGATTGGGAACACAAGCTCCTCAAGGAGATCTTCGAGGAGGACGCGGTCAACCAGTCGCGCATTATCCTCGAGGCGATCGACGCTGTTGACGAAAGTGATTCTTGTGGTTGCGACGATTTAAGTAAACCTTCGCTGCTTTGATCGAAGAGGCGGATATGTTTCCGCCGTAACGTATGTCGAAGACCTCAGTGAAGGCGGGAACATATCCGCCTCTTCCTCATAACAATCTGTCAACCTTTGACGACTCCCAGCGGCCTTAGGCGCGCAACTCTGGAAGACAACCCCGCGTTGTGACAAATATCAACCACCTTATCAATATCCTTGTAGGCCTCCGGTGCTTCTTCGGCAAGTGCCGCCGTGCTGCCTGCCCGCACGGTTATGCCCTGGGCCTCCAGGCGTTTCTTCAGGTCGTGCCCCTGTATCACCCTTTTGGCCGCCCGGCGGCCCATGACCCTGCCGGCGCCATGGCAGGTGGAGCCAAAACTTGCGGCCATGGCGGTAGCCGTGCCTTTCAGCAGGTATGATGCCGTACCCATGTCACCTGGTACGATAACCGGCTGCCCGACGGCCCGGTACTTTGCCGGTATCTCCGGGTGCCCGGGCGGAAACGACCGCGTGGCCCCTTTGCGATGAACGCATAACCGTTTGATTTCACCGCCCAGATCGTGTTCTTCAAACTTGGCGACATTATGTGAAACATCGTAAACCAGGTCAAGTCCGAGCTGTTCTGCGGAAGATTTGAAAATATATTCAAAGGATTGCCGCACCAGATGAGTCATCACCTGCCTGTTGACGCGCGCGAAATTAACCGCGCCGGACATGGCCGTATAATAATCACGCCCCTCCCGGCTCTTGATCGGCGCACAGGCAAGCTGCCGGTCGGGTAAATCGATGCCGGCGCGTGCGGCTGCGCCGCCCATGATCTTGACAAAGTCAGTGCAAACCTGATGGCCCAGGCCCCGGGAGCCGGAGTGAACCATCACGCAAAGCTGGTCGGGAAAGATGCCGAAGGCGGCAGCGGCCTCCTCATCGTAGATATCTTCCACACGCTGCACTTCAATGAAGTGGTTACCCGCTCCCAATGTACCTGATTGCGCGGAGCCCCTTTCCCTGGCGCGCCTGCTTACCATCTCCGGATCGGCTCCTTCAAGGACACCGCCATCCTCAATGGAATCCAGGTCTTCACGCCAGCCGAAGCCCTGCGATATCGCCCAGGGAACGCCTTTCGTGAGAAGATCGTTAATTTCCCGCTGGCTGAGGCGGATATTGCCATGCCGCCCGACACCCGCTGGGATGCTACGAGATAACTCGTGAACCAGATCGGGTACGATTTTGCGGACCGACTTAACGTCAAGATTGGATCTGATCAGGCGAACGCCACAGGCGATGTCATAACCTACACCTCCGGGCGAGATCACACCTGTATCGATATCGAATGCCGCGACGCCGCCAATGGCAAAACCGTAACCCCAGTGGATGTCTGGCATCGCCAGCGATGCAAGCTGAATCCCGGGCAGGCAGGCCACGTTTCGCACCTGCGAGAGAGCCTGTTCATGCTGGGCGCTTTCGATGAAGCTCCGGTCAGCGAAAACTCTGCCCGGCACGAGCATGTTGCCGGTTTTGGGTATCTCCCAGCACCAGGGATTAATCTGTACAAGTTCCAGTTCGGATTCCATGATATTCGCCGTTTCTTACCAGGCATTATCAAACATCGAAAATTATCTGCGTCACCCAGCCTGAGTCTGTTTCGGAAACCTTGAGCATATGGTAGGTCGCCGCCTTGATATCGGTCTTAATGACGTGTCGATCCGGATCTATCGGCTCGCCGTAGGCTCGAGCTTCCAGGGTGGTTTCCCTGAAACTGACTATTTCAAATCTTTTAAGTAGGACTTCCCTGCTTTCGTACAGGTAAAGCAGTTCATTGAGCCATTCGACCAAAAGTGTCTCCCGGTCTTCAGCTTCGACCGATATCGTGAAATTCTCGATTTCCCCTACACTCTCAAGGTCAGAAAGCAGGCTGAACATGCCCAACGCGGCATTCTGAAAGGCCTCAGGTTCCGTGGTTCCAAATGACCTGACGCCGATATCCGCGGTATGTTCAATTACTTCAAACGGCCGCATCGTTTAACTCCCGGGGAAAAGAGATAAAAAGTTCTTGACAAAACCTATCCAGTCTATTAAGATTCATAAAACCTACAAAACTTATCAATTTTATGGACATATAGGAGCGCTTATGAACATTTCGGCCAAGAGCAGGTATGCGGTTAGAGCCCTTGTGGAGCTGGCGCAACATAATGATGGAGTACCGGTGCCGATTGCTGACATCGCCTCTCGGAGAGAAATCCCTCTCCAGTTTCTGGAGCAATTATTTTCTAGTCTCCGTAAGGCGGGAATATTAAACAGTCACCGGGGCGTTCGCGGCGGTTTCAGCTTCAAGAAATTGCCTGAGGACGTGAGCGTGCTTGATGTAGTCGAGGCCCTGGATGGTAACGTGGCGCCGTCAGCATGCACAGGCGGAGCTCCTTGTGACAAGATCAATCACTGTGTGGTCAAGGACGTCTGGCTGGACGTGAAGAGTAACCTGGAAGGCGTCTTGAGTGCGGCCAATATCGCTGATCTTGCGTACAAGGAAACCCTCATGCAGGAGCGCACCGAGGAAATGTATTATATTTAACCAACCGCGGGGGCGGGAGGATAAGAATCCATGTCAAATTTTAGTGGCACCCCAGACACAAGAGTGAAAATGAAAATAGCCGACAATTTATCAGAGCTGATTGGTAACACCCCCCTGGTCCGGCTTGACCGGCTGGCCAAGGGTCTTGACGTGAAACTGGTTGCCAAACTGGAAAGCTTTAACCCCGGGGGAAGCGTCAAGGACCGCATCGGAGAAGCAATGATCGAAGCGGCTGAGCGGGATGGTAGAATCACTCCTGGAAAGACTGTCATCATCGAACCCACAAGCGGTAATACCGGTATCGCCCTGGCTTTTGTCTGCGCCGCCAAGGGTTACAAGCTGGTTTTGACCATGCCGGAGACGATGAGCCTCGAGCGCCGGATGCTGCTCAAGGCCTACGGTGCTGAACTCGTTCTCACCCCCGGTCCCGACGGCATGCGGGGCGCTGTTGAAAAGGCTGAGGAACTGGTTGCCGAGTATGGTGATGCGTATGTGCCGCAGCAGTTCAAGAATCCGGCTAATCCCGAAGTTCATCGCCGTACCACCGCCGAAGAAATCTGGCGCGATACGGATGGAGAAGTAGACTTTTTTGTCTCCGGTGTCGGCACCGGAGGAACCATTACGGGCACAGGCGAGGTGCTGAAGGAACGGAAGCCTTCGGTCCAGCTCGTCGCTGTCGAACCCAAGGCGTCGCCGGTGCTTTCCGGCGGCGACCCTGGGCCGCATCGCATTCAGGGAATCGGTGCTGGTTTCATTCCCGAAGTCCTCAATACTTCCATCTATGACGAGGTTGTGCAGGTTAGCAATGAAGACGCCGAGCAGATGACGAGGCGTTTGGCGACGGAAACGGGCATACTCTGCGGCATCTCTTCAGGCGCAGCCACGCATGCGGCGCTAACGGTGGCCAATCGTCAAACCAGCAAGGGCAAGATGGTTGTTGTGATTCTGCCGGACACCGGCGAACGTTATCTGACTACCCAGCTATTCGGCAGCGCCTAGGCTCGCTGCATTTCTTCTTAACGGTTTCAGGTCAATTACAGGAGGGCCAATGGATGTGAAGGAAGATGTTCTGCTAGATGCTCGCGGCCTCAAGTGCCCGATGCCATCAGTGAAAACGGCTCTCGCAATCGAGCAGCTTGGCGGTGGCGGAATCGTCAAGGTGCTTACAGATGACCCGGTCAGCAAAAACGATCTGCCGCAGTGGGTTCGAGGCAACGGCCACCAGGTTCTCGGAATTGAGGACAAGGAAGACTATGCGGAGATCTACGTTAAGAAGGCGGGAGGATGATGGGAGGCGGATGACTTAAATGAATGAATTCGGTCCGAATTCAGAAAAGACCTCCGGAATGCTATCATTTGATGATGGCAGCAGGTGCCCCGGTCCGGACTGCCTGGACCTGGTCGTTCAGGGCAAGCAGCTTCATTATCATGGAGCCAGGGACGTTCGCGCCTTGCTCGAATCTCGGGGTGAAAACCCGGTCTACGCCAACGTTCGGATCAACGGACAGGTTTTAAGCCGGCGGGATTTTGAAAATATTTCCCTGAGGAACGGGGATGAAATCGACTTCCTCTATTTTATGGGAGGGGGATCTTGTTTAACCTTAGCGACGAAGAAATACTGCGATATTCGCGGCACATCATCCTTTCAGAGGTGGGTGGAGCCGGACAGCAGAAACTGAAAGAAGCCAGCGTCCTGGTTGTCGGCGCCGGCGGCCTCGGCTCACCTGTACTGTTATATCTGGCGGCAGCCGGAGTCGGCAGAATCGGCGTCATAGAAGATGATGTAGTCGACGTCACCAACCTGCAACGGCAGATCATCCACGCCACCTCCGATGTCGATAAGCCCAAGGTCCATAGCGCCAGTGAGACCATGAAACAGATCAACCCGCACATCGAGGTTGACGTCTATCATGAGCGCCTCACCAAAGACAACATCCTGCCCCTCGTGGAAAAATATGACATCATCGTCGATGGCGTGGACAATTTTCCCACCAGGTATCTGATCAACGACGCCTGCGTCATGAAGAAAAAGATTTTGATCGAAGGCGGAATCCTTCGATTCATGGGATTGATAATGAGCATCCATGGCGGTGAAACTGCCTGTTATCGTTGCGTGTTCGAGGAGCCGCCTCCCCCGGGTACCGTTCCCAGTTGTGCCGAAGCCGGCATTCTGGGAGCCGTGGCGGGTGTCGTCGGCACGCTGCAGGCGACCGAGGTGCTGAAGATTATCACCGGTGTCGGTAAACCGCTTTTTAACAGGCTGCTCCAGTTTGACGCCGAAGAGCTGCGATTCCACGAGGTAAACGCTCCTCGTAACCCAAAATGCCCGGTCTGCGGGGACAACCCAACGATAACCGAACTCATCGAGTACGCCTATTCCTGCGACGTGCAGGCGCCCGGCAATTCCTGATGCCCGCCGATCTGCGGCTGTCGCGAGCGCAACTGGAGACTGTAATCGGCCACGCGCGTGAATGCGCACCCGAAGAAGCCTGTGGCATTCTGGCGGGCGGTGAAGATGGTACGGTGCTACGGGTCATCCCAATGGAAAATGCCGAACACAGCCGGACTTTCTATCTGATGGATTCCCGTGAGCAGTTCCAGATCTTTGATGAAATGGAGCGCGATGGGCTGGAGCTGGTGGCCATCTTCCACTCTCACCCCCACTCCCCGGCATATCCGTCCATACATGACATGGAGCTTGCTTTCTATCCCGAGGCTGTATACCTCATTGTCTCCCTGATGGGTGATGAGCCTGATAGTCATGCATTTAAAATTGCAGACCAGACAATCAGGGAAATCGAAATCATTGTGAGTGACAACTAATGTTGAACGTAGACGATGATTCAAATACTGAAAGTAAAATGAGCTCGGCAAGCTGGCAGAATGCCGAGGCGATGCTGGCACGGCTCATCGATCAGTTAATACAGCTGGGCAAGCTTGCGGTAGCTTTTTCCGGTGGGGTTGATTCCACTGTCGTAGTCGCGGTGGCGGCACGAGCGCTGGGAACGGAAAATGTGCTGGCGGTAACCGCCGATTCGGAAACCCTGCCCCGGAGCGAGCTTGATGAGGCGGCAGATTTAGCCAAAGCCCTGGGTGTTCCACACCAGATCATCGAGACGCATGAACTCGACAAGGACGAGTTCCGCTCCAATCCTCCGGAGCGCTGTTATCATTGCAAGACGGAGCTGTGGCAAAAGGTCACCGCACTGGCGGCGGGAAGAGATATCATATATGTAGCCGATGGCGTCAACGCGGATGATAATGGGGATTTCCGTCCCGGCATCAAAGCCGGTGACGAGGCGGGCGTTTTGCATCCTTTGGCGGAGGCCGGTTTACGAAAGACTGACGTGCGTAACCTGGCCAGGGTCCTTGGGCTTCCCAACTGGAACAAGCCGGCGCAGGCATGTCTGTCCTCGCGCTTCAGCTATGGCTCGCAAATAAGCAGCGGAGGGTTGCAACGGGTTGAATCAGCGGAGCAATACCTGAGAGAACAGGGGTTCAAAGAATTACGGGTCAGGGATCATGGCGACATAGCCCGCATTGAGGTTCCTGCCGAAAGCTTTAAAAGACTGATGGCGGATGGCGCGAAAGAAAAGATTGTCGGTGAGCTGAAAAAGCTGGGCTACGTCTACGTGACTCTGGACCTCGAGGGATTTCGAAGTGGCAGCATGAACGAGACTTTGCGCCGGAGCCACTGAGGGTTATTCGACGAAGGATTCCAGGAACTCGACTTCGATACCAAGGTCCTGCAGGTGCTTGAAGGCCCCTTCCAGTTTCTCGTCCTCACCGCTCAACTCCAGGACCATCCAGCCGAAGTTCTCATCAACGTTAGCACGCCTGATGTTGGGGATAACATCATATTCTTTGACCAGGTGGTAAATAATGGGTTTCTTGATTAATTTTTCGGGAAAGGTCAGTTCCAGACGCTGGGTTTTCATGACTTTGGTCTCCTTGACGATAGAAAGCTGACTGCCCCGTGAGGCTTCTGTTAATATTAGCACCAAGTGCATAGATATTATCCTATGAGACTCATGAAGAAAACCGGATTTTTATTCACAGTCGCCGCCGGCAGCGGTTATCTCTGGCTGAACCGCAGCGGCGAACTCAACCGTACTCTTGGAGCTCTCCGGCGCGACGTTTCCGCGATCCAGGAGCGTGACCCGGCTGCCGCCAACATTATCGAGACCTTGACCTGCTATTCGGGGCTGCACGCAATCATGTTGCATCGTATGGCGCACTTTCTCTACGAGCAAAAACTGCCCGTGGTGCCGCGGATTATGTCGCAATTCAACCGCTTTATCACCGGGATCGAGATTCATCCGGCCGCGAATATCGGCGAGGGATTTTTTATCGACCATGGTTCAGGTGTGGTGATCGGTGAGACGACTGATGTTGGCGACAACGTCACTCTCTATCAGGGAGTAACTCTCGGTGGTACGGGCAAAGAGACGGGCAAACGCCACCCCACGCTCATGGATAATGTCACCATTGGCGCGGGAGCCAAGGTTCTCGGTTCGGTTACCGTGGGAGAGAATGCGAAGATTGGCGCCGGCAGCGTTGTCATTCACGATGTGCCGCCCAACTCTACTGTCGTCGGTAATCCCGGGCGGCCGGTTCGTGAACGAGGCCGAAAGATCGGCGCTTCGGATCTGGACTGGACCCACTTGCCAGACCCGGTTGCCGACGCCATGCAGTCGCTCGTACGCCGGGTGATCGAGCTCGAAAATGAGTTTATGGGCGCTTTTCCCGAAAAAAGGGAAATAATAGAGAAGGCTCAGGCGCTGGGAGAGAAGGAACTGGACCGGGTGTTTGAATACTACCAGGGATCGGGAATCTAGAAATATGTTGGCTGGCATTGACGCGCCGGCGCCATTCCTCTGGTATCATTTTATGGCGGCTGTTCCGCCTGATTTACTGAATCTACATATGGAGAGTGAAGAGACTTGAGCAAGGTACGCAGGATAGTACTCGACGTGTTGAAACCACACCAGCCAACAATACTCGATCTGGCGGTGAAGCTTGGCGACCTGGAAGGTGTGGAAGGGACCGACCTGGTTCTGAATGAAATCGATAACAAGGTAGAGAACATTAAGATAACCCTGGAAGGACCCCATATTAACTTTGACGAGGTAGCCGCGGTAATCCAGGAAAGCGGGGGAAGCATCCACAGCATCGATAAGGTCTCCACCGGCAAGGAATTGATCGAGGAGGCCAATACCCCTCAGGATATTACCGCGCGCTGGATGAGGTGAACAAGGGGGTCCCCCCCGCTCCTTGAAGCTGCCTAGTATTCGCACCCTTCGCAAGTACCACCGCATAGCGCGTGTGGGCGAGATAGCACGGCGTTACTTTGCAATGAATGCTTTTGATGGCGTTCTCACCATCCTGGGAGTTCTTGTCGGTGGCTACTTCGGGAACGTCCGCGATGCCGGCGCCATAGTCACGTTGGGAATGGCCGCGTCATTTGCGATGGGCGTCTCCGGATTTTACGGCGCCTACATGACCGAACGAGCCGAGCGTGACCGGGAGTTGAGCGAGCTGGAAGAGTCTACGCTCAGCAATCTCAAGGATACGGACATCGGCCATGCTTCGACCTATGCCACCATCGTTGTGTCGCTGGTCGATGGATTCTCACCGTTCGCCGCCGCGGCGATCACGGTCTCACCGTTTTTCCTGGGCAGCGCCCTGTCGATCGAGGATGCATTTTACGTATCTTTTGGGCTGGCGTTTGCCGAACTGTTTGGCATCGGAGTTTTTCTTGGCACGGTTTCCCGGGAGCGGTTGATAATTTCCGGGCTCAAGATGGTGACCGCGGGAATCGTAATTACCATCGTTGCTTATTTGCTGGGTACTAACGCCTGATTGCATGGCCAAACCTTCACTATCTCATCTGCTGGAAGATCTTAATGAGCCTCAACGGCGCGCTGTAGAGAACCCGGGAGGTCCCCTGCTCGTGCTCGCAGGTGCGGGTTCGGGGAAAACCCGTGTGCTCACACACCGTGTAGCCTTCCTCATTGCCGCTCATGGCGTCAAGCCACACGAGATCCTCGCTATCACCTTTACCAACAAGGCCGCCAACGAGATGAAGGCGCGTGTGGAGGAGTTGCTGGGCCCCGTTTCTCGGACCATGTGGGTCAGTACTTTCCATGCTGCCTGTGCCCGTATCCTGAGGAAGGAAGCGCAGCAGCTCGGCTATCGGCGGAATTTTACGATCTATGACGCTGGCGACCAGGTGCGTGTGGTTAAACAGTGCCTCAAGGAGCTGAGGCTGGATCCCAAGCGGTTTCCACCCAAGGGGATCCACGCAGTGATCTCTTCAGCCAAGAACCGGCTCCTGGACGCTGAGGCTTTTAGCGAAATTGTTGAAAATTTTTTTGATGACACTGTCGCGAAGGTCTACACCATTTACCAGCAAAAGCTATTTGCCAACAATGCCATGGATTTCGATGACCTGTTGATGCTGACCGTTGACCTGTTTACACGCTTTCCGGAACGCCTTGAACATTATCAGCGCAGCTTCAAGCACATATTGGTAGACGAGTATCAGGATACAAACCATGCGCAGTACATGCTCGTCAACCTGCTGGGGCGCGCGCATAGAAATATTTGCGTTGTAGGCGATGACGATCAAAGCATCTATTCCTGGCGTGGCGCCGACATTCGCAACATTCTTGATTTCAAAAAGGATTATCCCGAAGCTGTTGTGATCAAGCTCGAGCAGAATTATCGTTCCACGCAGGTAATTCTCAGCGCCGCCAATCAGGTTATAAGCAATAACGGTGAGCGTATGAGCAAGAATCTCTGGACGGATCTGGGCGAGGGAGAACCCGTTCAGATCGCCGAAGTGGATGACGAGCACGCCGAAGCAAGGTTCGTTGCCGGAGAGATCTCGCGGCTTGAGCAGAATGAAGGGTTTGATCCTGGCGAGATCGCCGTGTTTTATCGAGTTAACGCCCAATCAAGGGTGCTCGAGGACACATTAATCCGTTACGGTGTTACTTATCGGATTGTCGGTGGTACCAAGTTTTACGAGCGCGCGGAAATTAAGGACGCACTTGCTTACCTGCTGGTCCTGGATAATCCCAGAGATTCGGTAAGCTTTTCACGCATCGTCAATAGCCCAAAACGCGGCATCGGCGTCGCTTCAGTAGCCGCACTCTCGCGGTTCTCCGAGTCTGAAGGTCTAACATTGCTTGAAGCAGCGGCAAAAGCGGGTGAAATAGCCGACCTGCGTCCCGCCGCGGCGAGGGCCCTCGAGGCTTTCAGCGGCGTCATGGACAGGCTTGCAGAAACGGCGGCGAATTCTCCCGTAGCCGAGTCCCTCGAGGAGGTATTGACCGACTCCGGTTTTCTGGAGGCGCTGTCGGCGGAACGAACCGTGGAAGCTGAGGGACGCATTGAAAACCTTCAGGAATTCGTCGGCGTCGCGGAAGAATACGACAATACACATCCTGAGGGATCACTGAGCGAGTTTCTCCAGGAGATCTCGCTGTATACGGATATCGACAAGCTGGCGGCAGCTGAAGCTGCGATCACCCTGATGACATTACATAACGCCAAGGGCCTGGAGTTTCCGGTGGTTTTCATCACCGGCGCTGAAGAAGGGGTCTTCCCCCACTCGCGTTCGATAGAAGAGCAGAATCTGGAAGAAGAACGCCGGCTTTGTTATGTTGGCATGACCAGGGCGATGCAGCGCCTTTATTTTACTTACACGACCACGCGAAACCTGTACGGGTCACGTAACTACAATATGGCGTCCAGATTCCTCGGAGAGTTGCCGGAGGAAATGGTCAAGTTTGTACAGGCACGGCCTTCACGCGGACGCCGCTTCGCACAATCCGGTGATTATGCCGGTTATCGGGATCATACGGGGGAAATAGATGAAGCGGTATCCGGGCCGGGCGAAGAAACGACGCCGTCATTCTTCAATGTGGGCGACAAGGTTGTTCATGCCACCTTTGGAGACGGGATTGTCTGTGGCGTGGAACCTGGTGGAACCGTGGCTGTAAAGTTTACCGCCGATGGCAGCGTTCGCAAGTTGATGGTGGATTACGCCCCGCTGCGAAAAGCCAGATAGCTCAACCTGGAGATGGAGCCTTCCCTACTCCCCCTTGCCAGACAAACAGTCCCAGGATTCGCGCTCGAGTTTGTCGCGAATGGCGTCCATCGCTGTCGCGCCGTCGAGGAGGCTGCCTTCTTCCGAATCCAGGTTCGAAGGTTTTAACCGGAAGATCCAGCCTTCGCCATAGGGCTCGTCATTGACGATACCCGCATTTTCAAGTACTTTCGGATTAACTTCGATAATCTTGCCGGTTAGCGGTGTATTGATTGGACCCACGTACTTGCCACTTTCGATGATCGCCAGTCGCTTGCCCTTGCGCACGTCCTCTCCGACCTTTCTCGGCCGGATATAAAGGATGTGACCCGCTATATGCTGGCCGATGTCAGTGAGGCCTGAGGTAATGGAACCGTCGTCGTCATATCTGACCCACATCTGGTTCTCAATATCGTACGAAATGCCCTCTTCCGGGAAGTTGCAGCCTTGAATCTCAGCCATCGTCATCCTCTTTTTGGGGTTTTAAACGGCCTGGATTTACAGACCGCCTGTTACAAACCCTGACATTCTGAATCTGCTCGAGCGTCGGCGAATTTTAATTCAGCATTGCCGGGCTTGTCAAACGTGGGCGGGTTTCCCGGACGGTTTTCTGGTCATTGGCAGGGACCTCACCGAAATGAACATCGGTAATGGACTGTCCGATAGGCCAGCTGAACCGGGTTCAGGTTTTGTGGGTAATCCTGGCCATTCGCCGCCGGTCGCCTCGAACCAGGGGATCGTCTTCGAGCCAGCCGAGCATCAGCGCCAGCAAGGGCAATGCATACTGGTTCTTTTTCTGGTCAGAAAGGGCGTAGTGGGCCTTCCTGCCCTCTCGCCGCACAGTAACCAGGCCTGCGTTTATAAGAACAGACAGATGACCGGAGACGGTGGATTGGCTTAGCCCCAGCACATCCACAAGCTTGCTGACGCAAATCTCCCGGCTTTCAAGAAGCTTCAATATTCGTGCTCTAACCGGATCACCAGCGGCTTTGAGGACTTTTTCAAACTCTGCAACAGGAATGCTTATACCTCTATCAGATTGGTAATTGATGTATACATCGGTGATATACGATGCATTAACATTATAAAAAATAATTCATCGGTAGATACCGATAGATTACCTCTCAACGCCAGGCCAGTCAATGATAAGGATATCTAATCAAAAAGCCTGGAGATTACAGCCTATCGTTAGTTGCAGGCAGGAAGAACAGACGCGTTCTGTCGCGAATCTGTAGCTCGGTAAAAGCTGCAGTGCTACTAGAAATACATTACCTGGTCAGCTTCAAAGGACATATCGATAATGCCGGCCGCACCTGCCAGCTCACAGCCTTCGATGAGTTCATCCTTATGAAGGCTCTCTCCCTCCATCGCCTGTGCGCAGGAAAGAAATTTGACGCCCGCCTTTTGAGCCCGATCAAGCCAGGTCTTAAGGGTGACGCCGCTGCCCTCGACCAGTTCGATTTTTTCTGCCGCTCCCTGACGGAGAAGCGATACTCCCTCCATGGTAAACCAGATGGTGACATCCATGTCCATGGCTGCCGCGGTGGTAGCGATATAAAGAGGCGCATAAGTACGCCGCGGCTCCCTGACGCCGCTTGTCTGTAGGATAAGTAATTTTTTTGGTTTTTCTTCAGTCATTCGAACCTTAATCTGGAATTTATATCTCACACCCGCAACTGTCAATTTATGCATTATGAATATTGGTTTGAACGGCTGCAAATGTGATGATAATCAAATAAATCCGACAGATTCGGGGAAAATGTCAGGTAGATGATTTAAGGTCCGGACGGGAGAAGAAATTGAAAGAAAAGCAGAATAGCAACCAGTTCAGGGATGTCTTTTATAAAGTCAGACCCATCCTGATGAAGGAGCCGCTGGCTGAGACGCTGGGCGTATTCGGCAGCGAAAACGTTGTGCTCGAATATTCGTTTATCGACGTCGTGAAAGCGGCGGGCCATGCCTGTCCGACAGTTACTGGCGCCTATCTATGTTGCCAGGAGGCTTTGGATGATTTATTTGCCGGTGAAACGCCGGCGCGAGGGGAAATCGGAATAACGATTTACGGCCGTCATGACGAGGGCGCCCTGGGTGTCATGTCGCAGGTCTTCACCTATATTACCGGCGCTGCGACCGAAACCGGTTTCAAGGGCCTGGGATCAAGATTCAAGCGAAAAGATTTAATGAAATTTGCGGCGGAAAAATTAGACGAGGAAGCAATTTGCTTCCGGTTCGAAAGGCTTGATACCGGCAAAGCTGTGATTGTGAGATTTTATCCCTGGCTCATCCCATTTCCCGCAGATAAGTCACAGCGCCTGGCGGCCCTGATGCAGCAGGTGGTCACAGGTGGCGCTGACGAAGGCGAACGTGGCGAGTTCAGGGATCTTTGGGTTGAAAAAATTATGGATATGGCCCTCGAGCGTAAGGAAATCGGTAGCTGGCTCCAAATCGAAAACGTCTAACAACTCTCTCTGATAACCCGGCTTGATATCATCTCGTTTAACTAATATTGTTCCGCATGGATAACATATTTGTTCAGGTGCCCGTTCAGGGAGAATAGGGAAGCCGGTGCGAATCCGGCGTGGGCCCGCCGCTGTAACCGGGATACTAGGTTGACCGCCACAATGCCACTGGGCTTGAGTCTGGGAAGGTTTGTGGCTAAGTGATTGCCCGGAAGCCAGAAGACCTGCCTGACTTCATACTAATAGCCGTTCTTCGGGATACGAGAAGGCCGTATTTGCGTACGCCATTGACCCCTCCCCGCGGTGGGGTCTTTCGTTTTCCATGACGGCCCGGTTTAAGGAGTCTGGATGAAAACGCAGCTGGAGCAGGCACGCAGTGGGAAGATCTCGACTGTCATGGGACAGGTGGCCGACCAGGAGGGAATTGAAGCTGAGTTCGTGAGATCGGGCATCGAGCATGGCAGCGTCGTCATCGTTTCCGGAAACGGCCGCCTCGATCGGGCCGTCGGCATCGGCAAAGGCTTACGCGCCAAGGTTAACGCCAGCATCGGAACCTCGTCAGATATCATCGATCTGGAAATGGAACTCGAGAAAGCAGCTGTAGCCGAAGCGGCGGGAGCTGATACATTGATGGAACTGAGCACGGCAGGCGAGCTCGATGACATTCGCCGTGCCGTGATTTCGGCGTCGTCGCTGCCAGTGGGCAGCGTGCCTCTGTATCAGGCCGGCGCACAGGCAGCTTTGCGGTTTGGCAACTCTCTCGAAATGACTGATGACTTCCTTTTCGAAGTTATTGAAAAACAGGCCCGCGACGGCATTGGATTCATGGCTATCCATTGTGGCGTTAATCGTCAGTCGGTAGCAGTGCTGCAAAACCAGGGTTGGCGCAGCGGCGGGCTTGTCAGCCGTGGAGGCGCTTTCATGGTGAGCTGGATGCGTCAAAATGAAAGGGAGAACCCCCTCTTCGAGCAATTTGACCGGCTGCTGGAGATCCTGAAGAAATACGACGTGGTGCTGAGCCTGGGCAACGGCATGCGGGCAGGGGCAATTAGTGACGCCACCGACAAGGCCCAGATTCAGGAGTTGCTGATAAATGCACAGCTGGCGGACCGCGCCAGGGATGCCGGCGTACAGTCGATGCTCGAGGGACCAGGTCACATACCCATCGATGAGATTGAGGCTAACATTATCCTCGAGAAGAGCGTCAGTGATGGCAAGCCCTTTTATATGTTAGGACCTATTACCACCGATATTGCCCCGGGTTATGATCACATCACTGCCGCGATAGGCTCGGCCTGGGCCGTAGGCTACGGCACTGATTTTATCTGCTATGTAACTCCTGCCGAACACATTGGTCTCCCCTATCCGGCCGATGTCCACGATGGCGTAATTGCTGCTCGCATCGCCGCTCATGTGGGTGACATGATCAGGCTTGGCCGCCGCGATCGTGACCGGGACATGGGTAAGGCGAGACGGCGAATCGACTGGGAGGCGCAGTTCAACTTGTCGCTTGATCCACAGCGTGCCCGCGCAATCAGAGAGGCGCGTCCCATAAGCGGCAACGATGGCTGCAGTATGTGTGGCGATCAGTGTGCCCTCAAGGTGGGCAGCGCCATCGACGCCTGCTGAGGGCAAAGTGAAATAAAAGATACGAAAAGAGGCGGGCCGAAGGCCCGCCTCTTTTGATTTCGCATCAAAGTCCTGTTTTAGATGAACAAACTGATGTTAGCATCAGCCGCATACTCGAGGAATGTAGCCGCCCCGCAAGTTTTGTCGACTTCAGGTATCAGGTCATCAGCATCGATGCCCATCACACCAAGCGTCATCTCACACGGCCAGAGCTTCACACCCATCTCACTGCAGGCAGTAACCAGCTCGGGAATCGTGGGTACTCCCGCCTTCTTCATCATATCCTTCATCATCTTGCTGGCCATTGCGGTCATACCCGGAATCATGCCGATTATGTTCGGAACCGAAACCGGCATTGCCGGGTTGCCCACCGGCGCCACTTTGAGATTGGCATACTTTTTCTTGTTAACGATATCCAATCCATAGAAAGTAAAGAATATCGCGCACTCCATATCCATCGCAGCGGCTGTGCTGGCCAGGATCAAGGGCGGATAGGCCATGTCCAGAGTGCCCTTGGATGCGATTATGGCTAAGCGATCTGCCATTAAACTGTCACTTTCCTTTCTTTACCCAGAAGTGAAACACTTCTCCTTCTTCAGTTGAACCGAGAAATTCGTGCCCGGCGCGATTAGCCCATGCCGGCATATCTCCCTTTGAGCCTGGGTCCGTGCCAATGATCTCCAGTACTTGTCCTACTTCGATGCCGTCCATGGCTTTCTTAGCCTTGACGACGGGCATCGGGCAGCACAGGCCCTGAACGTCGAGGACCGAATCAGCTTTTATATCGATTCCTTCTCCCATCAACTCCTCCTTTTAGTTAAATATTGCCTTTTTTTGACGTTACCAGACGGTCTGGGGATTCATACCGTCTGCTAACATCATATCGTAAGCCGGATATGTTTACCCAGACCTCCTTTCTTCTGTCGCAAGAATGTAGAAAATCAGTATTGCGCTGCCAGTGGCGCTGTCAACGGCGCGTAGGTGGCCATTTGCGTTCTAACCAATTGAATGTCCCGCGGTTCCAGCTGAAAGGGATAGCTGCGTATATCCCCGGGAGGACCGTCTCCAAATGGCCGGTTGCAGGCGCAGGACAAGGTCTTGCCCGGGCAGCCGCTGGTGGTAAAGGGCTCTCCAGTAGCCACAATATCATCCAGATGGGAAATCTCTACGCCGAAACCGGTCAGTCGGCCGAGGTCGTCAAAGTCCATTTGCCTGCCATCTGCAATATTAAAGTCTATCAGGAAGCGGGCAAGTTGTATCCTGCGAAACTGGCCTGCCGGGCATGCCTGGGCTTTCTCCAGGGCCGAACCGGGTTCCGGATAAAACGAGAAAAGATGGGTGGTTCCTCCCAGGTCTTTTACACGCTGGATTGACGCAACCATTTCACTCTCGGTTTCGCCTAATCCGGCAATCAGATGAGCGCCGATTCCCTCTATCCCGAAAACCAACGAGGCTTCTTCCAGTGTGTTCCAGTAATTATTCCACCGGTGAGGACCGTTCACAAACCTGCCGCGATGCCGATCGAACAGCTCTGGGGTGGCGGCGTCGATGGCAACTGTAGCCCTGTCGGCGCCGGCTTTCAGGAATTTCTCCATATCCTCTGTGTTTAATGTGGACGGATTGAGGAGCACCGATACCGGCAGGCCGGTTTCCCGCCGAAGCCTCCCGGTCAGCTCGATTGTGTCTTCAACCGAGCGCGGATGCATTACCATGGAGATACAGGCTCGCTGAAAATCAGTACCATGAGCGCGAACGCCGGCAATGATTTCATCAACGGAATAGGTGGGCCATTCGACCCTGATGAAGCTCTGGCCATTTTCGGAGTCGACATTCCGTGACAGGCCGCAATAAGTGCACGCAGCCTTGCAACCATCGGGATAGACGAGCAGCAGGTTCAGGCAATGAAGGTGCGCATCCCGGAAGAATCTGCCGGTCTTGAGCTTCATCGTCATTGCCGCCGCCAGGCTGGTTCTAATAAAGCCGGTGCTGGTCTCAATCGTTGGTGTCATAGCTTCCAGGACTCGTCAGGCGGTTAAGATATCCATCTTTTTTCAATGGCTTTATCCTGCCCTGCTGGGGTAATCTTATAATTGCTGTAAATCTGCTGCCGCCGCAGAAGCGCCCGCTGCCATGAAAAGCCGAACATATCCCCTATCGTTTTTGAATAATTCACTAATTCCTCCGCCCTGCCGTTTGCTGCTGCAGCCGCCGCCTTTCCTGCCAGTTGCCCCGATTGCAGCGCGTAAGCAATACCCGCACCGGTTACCGGATGGCACAATCCGGCTGCATCGCCGGCGAGAATGACGCGGTCAGAATGCACTCTTCGTAGCCCGCCGACGGGAATCAGCCCACCGATAATGTCTACCGGATCCGGCACGATCAAGCCCTCAGCGGCCAGCTTTTCGATGAACCATTTTAAGGCGTGGCCCGGTTTTACGCCAGAGCCATTTTCTATGCCGATGCCTACCTTGGCATTTTTACCGGAAGGAAAGAGCCAGCCATAGCCGCCGGGCAATCGACGATCGAGATAGATAACGATTTCGGAAATGGGTTTTGCGAACGGCACGGTCCACTGCCTTCCGGTAACAAAACACTCGTTTGCGGCTCCGATCCATGAACCGGTAAGGGATCTGGGGCCGTCAGCCCCGACGACCACTGAGGATCTCGCATCAACCGGTCCATTGCGGGTCATGATCCGGGTTAACCCCCGGGCGTGATTGATAGCCCGCGCACTCGTTATCACCCTGGCTCCCGCCTTGGCAGCTGCCTTGACCAGCATCTGATCGAAGCGGTCGCGACGGACAATAAAACCAGGAGATCTTGTTTCGTGAAAGCATTCGCCTGGCATGTAAGTCAGCATCGACCTGATGTGATTTGTGACCGCGCTTTCAAACTCAACCCAGGCAACGCAATTGAGGGCAACTGCTGGAATGAAACCGGCGCACTGTACCGGCACGCCGATTGTTTTGCGGCGGTCAATGAGTAATACCTCAGCTCCCGCCATCGCAGCTGAATAGGCAGCGGTGCTGCCCGCCGGACCCG
>Ga0172371_10003997_pt1 | contig 22585 bp, 17 predicted proteins | sample Lak12m_FD_114543 | JGI IMG/M metagenome (GOLD analysis project Ga0172371, IMG submission 114543) | Freshwater microbial communities from Kabuno Bay, South-Kivu, Congo - kab_022012_12m | ecosystem: Environmental > Aquatic > Freshwater > Lake | place: Democratic Republic of the Congo: South-Kivu...
ATACCTTAAAATTTCTCGAAATTTACGCTCTGGAATATGCGACTTAACAAAATATTTGTTTTTCATTGTCTAGATAATCTATCTTAGCAAATATTAGTTGCTAAAGTAATCTAGACCCAAAATAGATCAAAAATATGGATATAAAAAAGATTATTGTTGCTGCCGGCGCCGTGCTCTGTTTTCTTATTTTGATTTTCTATTTGCTTTCGCGCCTCCGGCCGTCCTCCCAAACCGCCCCCTCTTCTTCCTTGACGGTCTCCCCATTTCCAACGTTGATCACTAACCAAAAACAAATTGCCCCAAAAGCAGTCGATCCGACCATCGCCTCTTATCTGAAACTGCCGAAAATCACCCCGACTGCACTGGAAAACCTGGCTGTTTTTGACTCCACGGCGCCCGAAAAGCCGCCACCAAATTTATCCGACCTGAAAAACGACAAAATCTATAAAACCGAGAATCTGGAAATTTTCTACTCGTCTGAGCTGAAGAAATATGTTTTTACCCGCAAGACCTATCTGGCCCAAAAGGAAATCGACGAATGGGCCCGGGAAAACGACCTGCTTGATCAGATTGATAATCCGGACATCTTTATCAATTCAACCGACCTGCCCCCTTCCTCGGTAAGTCCATCACAAACTTATACACCCGGATCAGCTTCCGCCGCTGCCCAAACCAGCAAAGACCTTAAATTGATCGCCGACCTTTTCGCATTGCTGTTTACGATGCCGGGCGTCGGCAACACTGCCGATTTCTCTTATCAATCCGGCTCCGCCTCAGCCATCACCGCCTCGCCGGCTTTTACTTATGCCCAAATTACCCCCAGCGTTGTTCTTGATAATCTGATCTACTACAAACAACAGGATGGACCATACGACAATTATCCGCTGCCTCAGGGCTGCACCATCAAAAAAAAAGGCTGCGGCCCGACTACCGCCGCGATGGTTTTGTCTTCTTATGTCAGCTTGAATTTCAATCCTCCTCGAACCGTCGATTATTATCAAAGCCAGGGCTACAAATTGGGATGCGAGGGCTCCAACCTCGCCGATTTACAGCTTACGCTCCAAAACCACGGCTTAGAAACCACCCGCGCGAAGAATTTACATTACGGCGTGGCCAACCAGGTGGTGGATGTCTTTAAAAATTATCTCAAAGACGGATATACGGCGGTCGCTCTGGCGGAATTTGACGTCAACAGCCCCAACTGCGGCAGGTGCGGTCATTATTTCTGGGTGGTCGATGTTGACGCCAACGACAACATCTGGGCGCTTGACGGTTTTTACGGCCGCCGCCAAAACCCGCAGCCGTTTAACGAAAACAGTAATTATCCTTTTCCCAAATACGTGGCGGCGTTTGGGGTGAAACCCAGTCGTTGACATTTATCATCATTTTCCCGTACAATCAATTTATGCCTTTTATTTACTGGCCATATATTCGATCAATCCTAAAAAAAAGCCTAAGTATTGCTAAAAAGATTGCTATTGTGATCGGTGCCTATGTAGTTATTTTCAGTTTATTTTATTTCTTTACCAATAAAGATCGGGCGGCAAATCAACAAATCTATTCAAACAATAATTTTCGCGCTCAAATTTACCAAATAATCAATCCCTCTGATGCCAATACCGATTGGGGCGGCAAAATCAGTATTAAAATTTTCCGTTTTTCCACCTGTTGGCTTTTGGGTGAAGGTTGCACAGACAATCCTGCCGACGGCAACTACTATTCGCAGCACAGTTTAATTAGTACATTAAGTGGCATCATCAGTGCGCCCTTTGCTTATCCGCCCGCTTCCGGAGTTTACTGGGCTTACTCTGGTTTGGAAAATGCCGGCTTCATCCCCAAAACCTATGCGGCCCAAGGGATTGGTTTTGCCGCACTTGGAAGCTACCAGCAAATTTGGAAAATATTTCGCAATTTTACGATGCTTCTTTTGGTATTGGTTATTGTAGCGATCGGTTTTATGATTATGTTTCGCGCCAAAATCAATCCGCAAACCGTCATATCGATTGAAAATTCGCTTCCAAAAATAGTTATTGCCCTTATCTTAATTACGTTCTCTTTTGCTATTGCCGGTTTTTTAATTGACTTAATGTACATTGTTATCGGTATGATTGTCTTGTTGCTGCATGATAGCTTTAACTCAAATATACTAGGTGTTAATAAAGCTACTGATTTTTATAATAACAGCAGTAAAGTCTGGCAATTTATGCATCCTTTCCAGCTAAAGACGCTTTTTCTTATAGCAACATCACTTACAGATCTCCTCCCTAATTGGATTAAAACTCTCCTTGATAGTGTTTTAGCCGGTGTTTCTTATAATTTTCTAATGAATGTATTTGTTGGCATAGCCGCAGGAGGAGGAGCGGGCGCCGCCGCTAAAGCAACAGCAGCAGATACAAAAGAATTATCAGCACTGGCAAAAAATCTAAAAGCTTTCACCATTCCCAGTTTATTATCAAATTTGGCAAAAATATTTAAAAACATAAAAGTATTTGAAAATTTATCAAATAAAATTGGGAGCTCAGGCACACTCGGCCTGTCTACGGTCTTTGCAGTAATAGCCGTAGTTATTAATATTATTGTAACAATACTGCTCACAAACTTTGCCTTACAGGCTATTATTACTGTACTATTAGTTTTGAGTTTGACTCTGATTTTCTTCCGTATCTTTTTTATGTTAATATCCAATTATGTTAATATTATTATTGCTGTTATATTTTCTCCAATTGTCCTTGCACTTGAGGCTATCCCTGGTCGTTCGACGTTTTCCTCATGGATAAAGAACCTTATCATTAATTTATCAACTTTTCCTATATTTATTCTTTTAGTTTTTATTGCGCGCATTATCATTTATAGCCCTAGCACCGATACTCCAGCTTGGCGCGCGCCATTTCTTACCGATCTTAATCTTCCCTTAGAAACTATTGTCGGTGGATTTATCCTTTTTTCAATCCCCGATATTATTTCCGGCTTCAAAAAGATGCTTGGAGTTAAACCTCTAATGCCATTTGAAATCGGACTGGGAGCCTTCTTTGCCGGAGTTGGTGCCGGTGTTGGAGGTGTTGAAAAAGGCGTCGGCTTTACAACTTCTCTTGCTACCTTCCCATTAATCGGTAATATCGTTAGAGAGAGTGGCGTCTGGAAAGGCCTTGTTCAAAAAGGTATAATTCCCAAGACTCAACCTCAACTTTTTGGAGAAGAAGTTACTAAACAATTAGAACCACTGTTGCCCGAAAAACCAAAATCTTAGCGGTAAACTAAATTACCGATCTTTAACCCTTTTTAGAACTACCGGAAAGCTCTGCTGTTGCTTTTTTTAGGTAAATAAATAAAAGATATAAAGCAATAAAAGTCATAATGTTTGGAACAGCATCTCCTACAACAAAAGTATCTGTCTCGGTATGAAATGCACGATTTAATTGTTCCACTGACCACATACCATCAAGTTCCACCACATGCAGATCGTCATGCAAATGTCTAAAAAAGGTGCGTAGGGCGTTCTGGTCCATCGACTTAGCCCAACGGTTTTCGGTAATCAATTTTGAAAGCGACAATTTATCACCCAGTGCTGCCCCCATGATTGCATCAAACGGGAAAGTTCCAAGTATCGGCATGCGCGTTATACTATGCTCTTGGAAAAACTGACCGACGATTTGCGCCAAAATATAACAACCTCTTTGACCTGCTTCTTTGGAAATAATACCCTTTAATGTCAAGAAAACGTCTGTAAATAACTTGTCTAGATCTTTCAATTCACCCGACCTTTCATTGGCCATATGGAGTAGCATTTCATCAAGTTTAGCCACCTCGGTAATCATCTTGTAAACTGCTTGGGCGTCACCCAGATACCGTTTGACAACCTCCTCGCCAGATTTTCCCATATGCTTATAAACCGCAAAATGATTCATGTCGGCGGCAAACGGGTTAATATCTCCCTGCTTCAAAGTCCAAATTTCTCCCATCTTGTAGAAAAATTCAAATTCCCCGAAATCATAATTTGTCCCTTCGGTAAATCCGCCCAAATTTTCCCGCTGTTTAACCAAACCGATAAATCCGCCCTCATCAAATAATGCTCTTCGCAGTAACTCTGCTTCCGGTTCTTTTGCCTCATCCTCAGCCATCACATCGGATCGGACCAGCCATTTGCGGCTGCGGGCCGGCTGATCTTCTTTAACAACATCGCCCGTCACTTTTTCTTTTATACATTTCTCATAGGCAGTTCCTGATTTGTTCAAAAAATATTCGATCACGGCTTTTTCGTCTTTGAATTTTTTTCCCTCCCCCACCAATCCCGCCGTCTTGAAACTGCCGATTAAGGTAACATTGAGCCAATCGCGTATCTGTCTTAAACGCTCAAACTGTGACTCACCCCAGCGATCAATTAGCCTTTGTCTTTTTGCCAGTTCTTTTTTTGTCTCCAACTCTGACTTTCCTGCCGACTCACAGGCGGCTTTCAAATTATCCCGCGTGTCAAAATAGTTTGTGGCCGTATCAAGCAACTCAGGCGCCAACTGACCCAACAGAAGAAGGAAATCGCCGGGATTTCTTTGTGCGTATTGAAAAAAAGCATCACCTCGCAGTTGGTTAGTCCGCATTACTCTATATTCGCCGAAATTGACTTCCCGCTCCTCTCCATTTACGTTAATCCTGTATTTTTTTTGTAGTCCTTTTTCACCGGTCGAGTACTTTTCAAACTCTGTGTTTGCCTCATCATAACCGATCTCCGTCGCCAATAATCTTTTCAGTTCCCGCTCGACCCGTGGAGCCACCCACCACCAGTTGGAGGCGGTTCCGTAAAGCTGCATGCTTAAATCAAAATACGCTCCCCACTCTTTATTTCCCCATCCATTCAATTTATGAGCATCGCCAAAACCGACTGTTTTTTCCGTCCCATATATCCCTTTTTGGATAAAATCACCTAGCTTTGTCCGCATGTCTTGCAAACGCCAGCCATGCCGACTGTTCAAACTCGTACCTATATTGATCATGTTTAATAATTCCTGATATTTACCCTGACGGCTAAGCAAGCTGTCAAATAATTCTCCACCATATTCTGTGGCCGCGGTTTTAACATATTTATCAAATTCCTCAGGCGACCAATAACCTTTATCAAATAACCGCCGCACAAATCCTTTTTCCTCAGGATACAAAGTCACGTCCATTGCCAAAAGATGGGGAAACAATCCTGAAGCTGGATATCCTCGTCCCAATCCCCAATTATGCTTGGCCGATAGAACAGGCGCTAAAGAATACAAATCCCTAAACTCGGCATCAACATTTGGATCAGCCGTACAAATTACTTCCGGATCCATCAAGTTGGCAATGCCGATCCCCAACCCGTAAGTTAAGGCCCGCTGCAATTCCCATCCTTCAACAGGCCTTTCCAAAATCGCTTCAGCCCGTTTTTTTAAATCGGCCATCATTTTTTCCCTGTCGTCATTGCCATATCGCACTTCTCCGGTTTTATAGTCACCGGAAAATAAGTCCGGTGGAATTTTATTATTGTTTAGTGCCACTCTTTTCCGCAGGTACATTGAAATCTCATGACGCGACATCTCCATTAAAGGATCCTCCGGATCAAAGATTTCGGCCAATTCTGTCGGGAAAAGCTGGCCTAAAAATGAACTCCATTTTTCAAATGTCGAAGCATCACGGGCGTAAAGCGGTAAATTATGGAATATTTCTGCATACGACAACAGGCAGGATTGGAAATGACCTAAAATATCATCAAAATACGCATCGATCCCCAGGTCGGTATAATCATAGCCCGCTGTTTTCAAAGCCTGAGTTAAATTATTAATGACGCCCCTCAGGCCGGCGAAATAATAACCGTGTTGATAGGGATTTTGCGCTTCCTGAAACAGTTTTGAATGGTTCTCATGGATATCTTTAAGTGCTAAAAAATAAAATTCATTGATCATCTTCTTAAAACCACGCCGGTCAAAATTTACTTTCCCCGTTGTTGCATCAAACTTAATAATTCCACGAGCTCCTTTAAGATTATCTACTTTAAATTCGCTGATCGCCCGATCTAAATGTCCAATTAGTTGCGCATCTGTCATCATTCCTCTTAAATATTCAATATTTTCCACCGGATAGATTTTCCGATGGAGTTGTGCATATCGACCAACCTTGTCGGCAGTGATATTAATATTTTGCACCAAAGGAATAACTTGAGAGGCTAAATTAACATCTCCATTGAGAAATCTTCGTACGGTCATCTGCTGGCTTGGTGTCAAAGAACTAGCGCTGGCTGCGGCGTCAACATTGGCCTTCAGCGCATCACGAAATTCCTTACCTAAAGCAGAAAAATTTCTTCTATCATCCTCGCTTGGCAATTCCAATCGCCTTCCTCCGGCCAAATCGGTCGCCTTTGCCATTTCTTCTTCAACTTGGGCAATCGCCTGCTCCACTGACGGTCGCGACCAACCTCTTTCCTCACTGACTTCAAGCATTGCTTTTCTTATACTTTGGTATGATCCGGGCGAATGAGCCTGTAGAAAATACAGGTCCTTAAATTGGCGGACCAAGGACTCTTGATCGCTAATTTGACCATGTACTGCTGCTGTTATCAGTCGATGTATATAAGAAGCATTAACTTCATTAACGCTGATATTATCACGGGTAAAAACCGCATCAAGCTTACTGATGAGTGATTGTACTATCCCTTGAGTTTGGGCAGTTAATACAGCTGTATCCGGCAGCAAAATCTTACCGACCCGACTCGCCAGTAAAACCTTCACCACTGCCCGTTTCACACCATTAGCTTTGCTTTTGGCGCTATCCGGATCAGCTTTGTCTCCGGATAATTCTAAAACGGGCTCTTTTCTTTGGGCACGCAGATCAAGCGCTTGTTTGACTTCTTGAGCGGATTGATCGACCGCCGCGGCGTCTATCTTTATCTCCTGCGCGGTTTGGTGTTGTACTTCCGTTTGGATGATGGCCAACTCCGGTGCTGGAACTGCTCCTTCGACTGCTGCCATAGATTATTTTAGATTATTCATTGGAATTCTTAAAATATCGACTCCAATTAGTTTTAATATAAAAACCGAAAATATGATGATAATTAACCCGCTGATACAGGAGGTTAGTGATTGTTGGGCTTTTTTAATTTTTTCAGGGTTACCAGCTGATGTTTGAATCATGATGGCCGAATAAATAATACATAAGAAGGCAATTAGTCCCGCCGCCCCCAATGCGATTGGAAAAATATTCTCCTGAAAGAATGTTTCCCAGGTGGAAAATTTGATACAGCCTAAAGCTGACCAATATCCCTCTGATCCACCATCCTCCTTTGGAGTAAAACATTTCTGACATAATTCAATCTCTTTATCTTGTGCTGCAGTCATATAACTTTTATTCAGGTACTGTTTACATAATACACTCGCATCCATCTGTGCAGCGTCTTTTTCACATCTGCAACTGGTACTACAAACTAATTTTGAGTTGTTGTTGATTTTACTTTCGTCAACTGTTCCGTCCTCTTTAAACACATCATAGAGTTTGACAGAGTTATTGATCGGCTCATAGCCCGATACACAGGCTGACTGCAGCCTGTTCATCGCTTTAAAAGTCGGGGCATCTTTATCCACCTGGCCCAATATCATGCTTGACGCTTTCGTAATGTAACGATTGATGCCAAACTGATCATCTTCATTGAGTCCAGCTGTAGTCGTTTCAAGATTAATGCAACAACAGCGACTATTGCCCGATGCCGGATCACCGCAAGTTTCCCCGTATTGATCGTCTGCCATACATTGAGCTTTCTGGATCGATGAGTCTGAAGTCCCTTTTATCTCTGCTTCAACGCATACGTATTTAAGTCCAGTTACTGAATTAGCTGACTCATTGCAATCTTGCGTTTCACTAACATTACCGTCTGCCCCACAAAGCATCACCTTATTGTTTTTACAGTAATTCTCGTCTTTTCCATAGCGTTTGTTATTATCACGGCAACCTGATCTATACCCGGGGTTGTAGTAATTGCCACAGTCAAGATTGCTGGCAAAGGCAATATCTTCTCCGCTTTTGTTTTCATCGTCACTTATACAACAAGTGTCAGAAACAATATTTATACCATTCCCGCCGCACTGAAAAACAGTGTTTTTCCCTTTCTTACACCCTGTGGAGAAATTGCAGTCCCCTGGATTCCAGTTGGGGCAACTGCCTATCCCTAAAAACCCACTCACCTGATAACATTGCCCGCCTTCTACCGCCTCAGCGTATGTTAATACTGGATGATTGAGGAAAATTATGCCTATTAATATAGACAATAGATAGTAGACTGCAATCCGTAAGAAGATTGATTTTTTTCTTGAGTTAAATCCTGGCGATTTGTCCATACTTCAATAATTCTAACATCAAAATCAATAAAAAAGCTACTCGTAATTTGACTTTTGCAAGACGTTGTGTTACTGGGATTTTTGTCTGATTTCACTTATAGAAGTATTGCCAAGCTGGCAAAACAGTGATTTTAACGCCTTCCTCTTTTAATTGTTCAGCGTGGTCGAAGGATAAAATAACGCCTTCGGTGAGATTAAACTTCAAACAAGACTGAATCAATCCTTTGATTTCACGCTTCTTGGTTTTGGTATCCATAAAGTCGGCAGCCACCTGGATTGCTGTGGTTACTTTTCCTTTTTCGATAATGACAAAGTCACATTCGCCCCCATTTTGCTGATAAGCAATCTGCCTACCTTGTTTTAAAAGTTCCAGAGCAACAGTGGTTTCCAAAAGCCTACCTCTATCTTGATTTAACTTATAATCCAAAGCCGCACCCAAGCCCTGGTCGATCGCATAGCATTTTTTTTGAGAGCTTTCAGCCTTCACGATTGAATGTGAATACTTATTGATAAATCGGCTTAAATAAATCGCCTCCACATAATTTTGGTACATATATAAAGTGTTCTTGCTCACCTGATATCCCTGGGATTTGAGTTCGTTATAAATTTTGTTGACACTAAATTCACCACCCGACGCTCCCACTACCCGCTTACAGAAATATTTAAGAGTAGAACTGTTGGAAATCTGATAGCGTTCAATTAAATCCCGCAACACCATCACATTAAAATACTCCTGCAAAACTCTGTCTTTCAGTTCGTCTTCCTGCCGAACCAGTTCGGGAAAACCGCCTTGGCGCATAAAACGATCAAAAAGACTGATGAGCGTGGCCTTACCGGCGCTACTGTCAGGATTGAGTTTTGGAGACAACACGTTCACATATTCGGCAAACGATAGCGGGTAAATTTCAAAAGTGATTGTTCTACCCCGAAGCGTCGTGGCGATTTCTTTCGAAAGTAATTTAGCATTTGACCCAGTGATAAATACATGCTGGCTAATCGACGCATAAATCCTGCCGATAAACTTTTCCCACCCGGCGACTTCATGGATTTCATCAAAGAAAAAGTAACAGTCGGACAATTTCTGTGCCGGATACAGTTCCCGATATACCTGAAGAATTAAATCTAATTCCGAACTTGAGAGGTGTAACCGTTCGTCTTCAAAATTAAAGTGCAAAAGCCTCTCGCTTGCCACTCCACCGGCTCTTAACTGGTTTATTAAATTGAACAGGTGGTAGGTCTTGCCGCTTCGCCTTACACCCGCCAAAGTGATAATCTTACCGCTGTTGGGGGGTATTTTGAGAGTTCTTTCCCACACTTCTGGAACAATTCTTTGCTGACTATCGGTAATAATGGTTTTCAGTAAATCTTTCCTTATCATAAGGAAAGTATGCACGAAATATTTCCTTTTGTCAAGGAAATCTACGTAAAATTATTTACGTCATCTTTTTAATCGCTTAATCGCTTCTCCAATTAAAAAAAAACTCAACGAAGAATTTTTGATAAACTCGCCAACGTTGCTACATTCAAGACACGATGAGCGCGTCATCCAGTAGTAAAATATGTCAAACATCAGAATTGCTGGCAAAAAAACGATCCAGAACACCTTAAGTTGGGGTTTGGGTCGAGGATTCGTCTTTAACTGGCTCATTCTCCTTTAAGTCTATCACAAGCCGGCGGTCGCGGCCTTCGCCTTGCGAATAAGTTGTCAGTTCCGGATAATTCTCCGTGATAAACTCATGAATTAATTTGCGCTCATATGAGGAAAACCCGCGCATATAACTGGCCTGGCGCGATTCCTTCACCCGCTCGGCCACATCACCGGCAATTCCTTCCAGTCTTTCTTTTTGTTTTTCTCGGTAGTCGTTCACATTGACCAGTAGGCTTACCGGTTCGTTAAACTGTTTATAAAGAATCACTTCCAAAATTTTCTGAAGCGACCGGATCGTCTCTCCGTGCCGACCAATGATCGTTGGCGCCTCATCGTCTGCCTTGATCACCACATGATACATTCCGTTATTTTCCTCAACGGTCACGCTGAATTTATTAATCATTTTTGACAGCAATGCCTCGGCTTCTGTCTTGATTGTTTCGGTTTTATCCATAAATTTATTTAATTTTTAATTACTAAAAATTACAACTGTCATTCCTGCGAAGCCACATTTAACGTGACATAACATTTGGTCATTTAATATTCTGTTTTTTCTTCATCTGCCGGTACTGGATAATACTAAATATTGAAAAAATATTCCAATATAAAGATAGTCCGACCGGCAGCGAATAGGCAAAATAGCCGATCATCAAAGGAAACATATACTTCATTTGGGTATTCATGGCCGTCTGGAAATCGGACGCACCGTCTTTTTTTTCTTCTTTTTGCCTGTCATCTTTTGCCGCCTCTTTAACTGGAGCCGGCGCCGGCATTGTCGCTTGGGTTTGTAAATACTGCAAAATTCCGGTCACGACCGGGATTAAATAATAAAACCACAGTTTCGATTTGGCCGGAGTGAGGGCCAAGTTAAATCCAAAAAACCAGGGGTCAATTGTCGTGATCTTTAAAAACGGGAAATAGAGAACATTATTGATCTCGCTGATTAATTTAGCGCCATGATTAAGAAGCAATAACGACAAAGTCTGATAGAGCCCGATAAAAATCGGCATCTGGATAATCATAAAAAGACAGCCGGCCGCCGGATTGATCCCCGCCTGCTGATAAAGCTTCATCTGCTCCTCCTGGAGTCTTTTGGCATCGCCTTTGTGTTTTTGCGACAACCGGTCCAGGTGCGGTTTTAAATCGGTCATTTTTTTTGAAGTTTCCAGCTGCTGCTTGAAAAAAGGATGAAGAAGGAAGCGAACGAAAACAGTTAAAGCAATAATCGAAAACCCGAAAGCGCCCGGCAACTTCACCAGAAGAAAAATATGATAGAAGACCATCAAGATATTCAGGATCGGGAATAAAAAAACCGTATTAAAAAAATTGTGCGGCAGCATATTAAACGGTTAATTTCTTCCTTCCTTTGGCAATTCTCCTTTTAATCACATCCCGACCATGCTTGCTTTTCATCCGGACTAAAAACCCATGTTTTTTCATCCGTTTGGCTTTTTTTGGTTGATACGTCCTTTTCGGCATAATATAAAGTAAAATTTATAGAGATTTTTAAACTTTGATCTGTTACTTTGATTTTTGCGCTTTGATCTTTGAACTTAATATGCTGTTCTCTTTCCCATTAAACACCTGCCAAACTGCCTCGGTCACATATGGCATAAACGGGTGAAGCATCTGTAGGTTTACCAGATAGACTTCCTTTAACTTTGCCTGAATTTCAATCTTACCATTTTGCACCTCTCCTTTCAACTGTTCCACATAATAATCGGCCAGACGATGCCAGATAAATTTATGCAACAACCCCAACGCCCGCGAGAACTGATAGCTCTCCATCGCTTTTTGATACTTAGCTTTCTCTTCTTTAACTTCCGTGTCTAATCTGTTCAAAATCTTTTTGAACTTTACACTGTCACTTTGATCTTTGATTTTTTCAGCCAGAGGCTGATCGACCTTTGGTCGAGATCTTTGATCTTGATTGATGTATATAAATCTTCCGATATTCCATATTTTATTGGCAAAATTCCTCATCCCCTTGACTTTTTCTTCGGCCAAGTTAACCTTGCTTCCTGATCTTCCCCCAAAAAGCAGGGCGGCGCGCAGCGCATCGGCTCCGTAGCGGTCAACCAAATCAATCGGATTGATCACATTCCCTTTGCTTTTGGCCATTTTTTGGCCCTTGGCATCGGCTACCATCGACCATAAATAAACATTTTTAAAAGGCACCTGATTTTTCAGATATAAAGAAAACATAATCATCCGCGACACCCAAAACGGCAAGATATCCGACAATGTCCCTAAAAAATCAGTCGGGAGGCGTGTTTTAAATTCATCGGGTTTCAGTGTTACAAGCGGCCATTGCCCTGAAGAAAACCATGTATCAAAAGTGTCGGTTTCCTGCAGAAAATCCCCTGCTGGTTTAACATCACCAACAACATATTTTGCCGATTTTGGCGCCACCAGTTTTTGCAGTCCCGACGCGATTTCATTTAACGGATAAGTTTTTAATAAATCGTTGATTGTCCCCTGAATCTGTTTTTTATCTTTATTCAAAAAAACTACAAACAGATCTGGATTGTCTTTGACGCTATACCACGCCGGAATCCTAATCCCCCACACGATCTGCCGGCTGATTGGCCAATCGTGCATATTTTTTAACCACTGCAGGATCTGTTTGGTAAAACGCTTCGGATATAGCTTTACTTTTTCTTTTTTAATTGCCTCAATTACCGGTTTTTTCAGCTCGGCAACCTTAATAAACCAATTGGGAATAATCATCGGTTCCAAATCGCGCTGGCATTTATAGCAAACGGTCACCGAGTGGACATAGTTTTCGTCTATCTTTTCAATTAATCCTTTGTTTTTAAGATCCTCTACCACTTTTTGGCGGGCGGCTTTGACTTTCAAACCTGTGTATGGACCGGTTAACTGATTTAGTCTGCCATTTAGATCAATGACTTGCTTAATCTCAAGGCCATGGCGTTTACCAACCTCAAAGTCGTTCGGGTCATGTGCCGGAGTAATCTTTACAACGCCTGTCCCAAACTTCAAATCAACGTATTCATCGGCAATTACTTTGATTTTAAATTTCCCCAACAATCCGGCGGCTTCAATCTCATGTCCTACCCATTTCTGGTAACGTTTATCTTTTGGATGAACCGCTAAAGCCGTATCGCCAAACTTTGTTTCCGGCCGCACGGTTGCCAAAACAAATGGCCCGTATTTGATGTAATAAAGAGGATCGGTCCTCTCTATATGGTTTACCTCAAGTTCGGACAATGAAGTGCCGCAGTAAGTGCAGTAATTAACGATATAGTCCGATCGGTAAACATAACCTTCGCAAACCATCTTTTTGAAGGTCTCAAATACCGTCTGCAGCACATGACCGTCAAGCGTGAAAACGCTTCGTTCCCACTGCGCCAGAAAACCCAAACGTTTAAATTGCCGGTAGATTAGGCCGGAGTTGTCTTTGACGAACCGGAAAATGTTTTGATAAAGCGTTTGCCTGTCAAAATCTAAGCGCGACTTTCCCTGTTGCGCCAAGTGTTTTTCATAAACGTACTGGGTTTCAAAGCCGGCGTGATCCGTTCCCGGAATCCAGACGGCATCATCGCCCGTCATCAATCTCCACCTGATCACCAAATCGTCCACCACATACATCCCATGTCCGGCATGGAGTGACGCATTGGCGTTGGGTGGAGGCATTAAAATGGTGTAAGATTGGCCTTTTCGTTTTTTGTATAAAACGTTTTTTTCCCAAAAATTATAGAGTTGAGACTCAAACAAATCGGGGCGGAATTTATTATCCATGAGCAATATTCTATCATATATAATAAGTAGTCATGAACTGGATCGCCGCAACTTTATCTTGGTATCTTTACCTGCTGGTAATCGGGATCGCCTTTATTCCCTTAACAAGACTGCTTTTCCGTTCGTTTATTGATCAAGGCTATCCTTTTGCCAAAACCTTGGGAATCTTGTTGATGAGTTACCTCATTTTTATTCTCGGAACAATCAAGCTTGTACCATTTACTCAAACGGCGTTAATTGCTATTTTAATTTTATCGGCTGCGGCCGGGTATTTTTTATTACACTCCATCCGATCAAAACGCAACCAGCCGCCCAGATCAATACTCTTGATCATTTTAGAAGAAGCGCTCTTTATCATCGCGCTCTTTTTTTTGGCATACGTCCGCGGCCAGGAACCGTCGATCCGGGGTTTGGAAAAATTTATGGATTTCGGATTTATTAACTCGATCCTGCGTTCGCGTTTTTTCCCTCCCATCGACATGTGGCTTTCGGCCGATCCTCAAAACCCGGGCGGTTATCCCATCAATTATTATTATTTCGGACATCTTACGGGTGCGGTTTTAATCAAATTTACCGGGGCCTCCGCCGATATCGGCTATAACCTGATTTTGGCGACAATTTTTGCCCAAGGCATCACTCTGGCGTTTTCGCTTGTCGGAAATCTTATCTATCATCTGCAAATCGCCATTAAAAAAACTGCGGTCAAATTGGGACAGGTCATTGTCTATGGATTGTTGGGAAGCCTGATCATTAATTTGGGCGGGAATCTACATACCATTTATTTATTCACCTCTGGTTATTCGCCCGACCAGCCGGTTCCCTTTTGGCAGATTTTATCAGGATTTAACCCCACCAAATACTGGTATCCCAATGCCACCCGTTTTATCCCGTTTACCATCCACGAATTTCCCTCATATTCTTATGTCGTAGCCGATCTTCACGGCCATGTATTTGATATTCCGTTTGTGCTTTTAACCTTGAGCGTTCTTTTAACCGTCATTATTAACTGGAGGAAAAATGATAAAGTTGGCCAAAATCAAAAATTCCTAACTGCTAACCACTATCTACATCTACTAACTCCCATTTTTCTCGGCTTTCTTGCCGCCGTCCATTACATGACCAACGCTTTTGACGGACCGATTTACATCTTACTGTCACTGGCCATATTTCTTATTCTATTCGGGCTGACGTTTGATTTCTTGATTCAGGTTTTGATATTGATTGGCGCTTTTTTAATCTTTTCTTTTCCTTTTTCCATTCATTTTACCCCCTTTATCTTTGGAATCGGCGTAAACTGCAGCCCTTCTTTTTTAGTTAACTTGCAGAAACTGGGTCCTTTTTTGTTTGAAAAAGGCAATTGCCAATCCGATCCTCTCTGGATGTTGTTTATATTGTGGGGCTTTTTTTGGACCTGCTTTGCGCTTTTTATCGTTACAATCATAAAAAAAGTGAATCATACGTTTGCTGATTCTCGTCTTAATCTTTTTGTTCTCATCATTTTTGCTTTTGGGACTTTTTTGATTATCATTCCGGAGTTTTTCTACATCAAAGACATTTATCCCGCTCACTTTCGTGCCAACACGATGTTTAAATTAGGGTACCAGGCTTTTATTATGATGGGGGTAGCTTCAACCGTCACCCTTTATCAGTTAAGGAAGTTAAAAACGTGGTCTGGTCTGGCGGGAAGATTGGTGTTTTTAATTGTATTTTGCCTGGTAATAATTTATCCGTTTTTTTCTTTTCCGGCATATTACGGCGCTTTAGATAAAATTCCTCAGTTAAATGGCGCCGATTGGCTAAACAAAGCCTATCCCGACGACAAAGCTATTGTCGACTATCTTAATGCCAACATCAAGGGACAACCGGTAATCTTGGAGGCTCAAGGCGACTCTTATACCGACTATGAGCGCATTTCCGCCTATACCGGTCTACCAACGGTTGCCGGATGGTGGGTTCATGAATGGTTGTGGCGGGGATCGGCCAATGTGGTCGGTTTTCGCATCCCTGATATTACTGCGATCTATGAATCACCCGATCTTGCGGAAACTCAAAAATTACTTGAAAAATATCATGTCCGCTATGTAATAATATCTGAGATGGAAAAAACAAAATATAAAAAAATTAATCCGGACAAATTTTTAAAGCTGGGAGAGAAGATTTTCAGTACGAAAAATCAACTGGCCGCGATATATAAAATTAATCTATGAAATTTGAGGCTTTATCACAATCTATATCAAAAGAATCTTGACAAGACCTGACTTTTTTGATAGTCTAAGAAACGAGCATTACTAGTCGTCGTCCCCTCTATACGAGCGATAGTGATGCTCTTATTTTTACAGATGATACAGTGTTACCGGAATACTTAAGTTCTTCTTAATTAAAGTTTTGAACTGGTTCTTCACAAAATCTACAAATTCTTCCCTGCTGTCTCGAGAACTGCGTTTCGGGGCGGTTGTTTTAATAAAGGGCGTATTAATCATATGAATTAAATATACCGAACGATTATATTTTTGTCAAGTCCTATAGAAAAATAGAAACAATCTATAGGATATCCTATATTTATTTTGACCGATTTTATATTGTCTTAACGCTATATTCTTTTTATCATTTTTCTTGTGGATATCTTTTGTAACGTGCTTAATGGAAGGTTTTGTATAATAAAACAATGAATTTGATTTTGTTATCGTATAATGTTTGGTTTAACAAGGCTACCGACAAACTCGGGCAAATTTTAAACTTCCATCATCCCGACATTATCTGTCTGCAGGAGATTGAAACCAATGAAAACAATTTCAAAAAGGTCGAGGAACATGGTTATAAACTCGCCGACTACTCAAATTCGTTTATTAAGTTTGGCAGGATTTTTGGTTTGGCTACATTTTATAACCCTAAAACCATCATCTTTAACGATTCCAAGACTATTTTTTTGCAAAAGAGCATCTATGAAGTACTGTTGACTTTACTGCGTATCTTTAGAGGCGGCAATAAACCGCGCACGGTTTTAAAAACTCATTTTCAATGTATTGCAGCTAAAAAAAAATTGATTGTTTTTAACAACCATTTATCGATGCACGGCACCAATAGTATCCGAATCAAGCAACTGGAAAATGTGCTGCGGGATGCCGCTACTTACAAAACACCGATTATTGTCAGCGGCGATCTCAATTATCCCTACGGCCGAAAAAGATTTGAGTCTTTAATGCAAAAATATCATTTCTTTGAGGCGACAAACCGCATCGTCTATACCTATGAGATGGTGTTCCTCCGTTTCTTTGTCTTTAGAGCCAAAAACGATTATGTGCTTTATCGAAATCTCCAGTCCGGGCAATCTGAAAAAATCAGCGTGCAGTTCTCTGACCATTCGCCCATTATCACCAAGTTCGCTTTTTGAATTTCATTGCCCCCCCTTCAATCAAGCAAGATTTCCTTAAAAGCCCGTTCAATCTGACGAAGATAACTTCTTAAGTGTTGCCCGGCTGTCTGTTTAATCAGATGGCGATATCTTGATCCGCCCATTTCATACTCAAAGATCTTCTTATCAATCCGGCCCGAAAGCAAAACATGGGCAGTTGCTCTGATGTTTTTAGATAAACTGACCAACCAGCCTTCTTTTTGTAACCGGCGCAGGCAAAACTTAACTTGGATTTGTGGTAAAAACCGGGCCCTGACTCCCCACTTTTTGGCCAGCTGGACAATATAATGATCTTCTGCCAGATAAAGTTTCTCATCAAAGCCCCCGATCAACCTAAAAAAATTCTTTTCCCAGATCATGGAACCGCCGGTTGAAAAAGGCTTGGCGGTAATCTGCGAAATTTCAACCAAGACATTGGCAATATTAAATTGGACTCTGTCTTGGGGAGAATTGATTTGCGGGGAGATTGAAGGAATATAAATCAGGCCCGGATGTTTAATGGTAATTGTTTTAAGTTTTGCGATAAAGTTTTTGTTAATTCTTACATCGGCATCAAGAAAAATTAAAAACCTCCCTTTCGCCTTACTGGCGCCAAAATTCCTCTGATAGGAAACGTTCCTTTTGTTAACTTTCCATGAGCTTATGTTTATCTCGGGAAAATGTTTAATTTGGACTACCGTTTGGTCGGTTGACCGCGCATCGACCACAATCGTTTCGAAATCATGATCTGTCTGCCTGACTAAGTCTTTTAGCAATTTCGGCAAAAACCATTCTTCGTTTAAAGTAGGAATGATAATCGAACAAAAAGGAGGCATGTTCTTATGTTACCAAATATTGGTACAATAATAATATTATGCAGCTGTCGGTGATTATTCCGGTCCACAACGAAGAGTATTATCTTGAACAAGCTTTAATTAGTCTTGTAAGTCAGAACCATCCGCCGGATGAAATCATTGTTGTTGATAATAACTCGACCGACGATTCCGTTTCCATCGCCAGAAAATTTAATGTTCGCGTCATCCAAGAAACAAAACAAGGCATAATTCACGCCCGGAACTGCGGATTTAACCATGCTCGCGGCCTGCTGATTGCCCGTTGCGACTCCGATTCTCGCCCGCCGCTGGATTGGACTGCCAATATCATCCAGGTGTTTGAAGATCCGGATATTGATGCAGCTTCCGGACCGGTCAGCTACTATGACCTCCCTTTATCTACCCCCCACCTTGCCAATTTATATCAAAAAATGATGCTTACTTATCAAAAACACCCTACGCTTCTTGGACCTAATATGATATTAAGAAGGCGCATTTGGAATAAGGTTAAACATTCTATCTGCCTTGACGATCAGCTTGTCCACGAAGACATTGATCTTGCTATCCATATCTATCAAATGGGGGGGAAAATTGTTTTTGATCAGCGTTTAATCAGCGCGACTTCGGCACGCCGGATTAAAAAGAATCCGCTTTCTTTTTTTGTCGAATATCCATTTAGATTGGCAAAAACACTCCGACACCATTAATTTATGGTTTTCTTAAGCTGTAGATAGAAATTACTTCTTTAAGAGTAGTAATATCGGTTGGACCTTTGTCCCTGCGAAATCGCTCCAGTCTGGGGAATCTTAATGCATAACCTGCCTGATTGGTTATCTTACCGGCCGTATGCACCGGCGAACGGGTAATTTCGTCGGCACGAATTTCCACTACTAATTTTGGTTCAAGCCACACGTCGCAATACATCGCCCTATCTACTTGGTATTGCTTTGGTTTACTTTTAACTCTTAACTTTTTACTCTTAACTTTTAACTGTTTCCACTCTTCATCAGTCAATCCGGTTCCAATCTTAGCTACCGTTAAATATTGACTGTTTTTTTCATCGTAAATACCGACCAAAAACGCGCCGATTCCAAAACCGGTTCGTTTTCCTTTCCCTAAATCATAACCCATCACCAAACAATCGATTGTGTCGTTGATTTTCGCCGAATAGCTGCGTTTGAACTTGATCCAGTTCCAGCCGCGCGCGCCCGGTTGATAGATTCCGTCCAATTTTTTTGCCAAAATCCCTTCCAGTCCCACCTCAATCGCCTCATCAAATAATTGTTCAATCTTTGCTGGATTATCAACAAGCGTTTCGGGAGTCAAACAAATAATATTGTTGTTATTTTTAACAAATTGTTGCAGTTTTTGTCTGCGGGTTTTAAAATCGATCTCTAAATAGCTTACGCCGTCGGCATAAAGCAGTTCAAAAACAAAAAACCGCAGGGGGATTTCTTTGACTTTTTCGCTAATATTATATTTGCGCTTGCGCGAAACTGTCTCCTGGAACGGCAAAAACCGACCGGTTTTCTGATCGATCCCGACCGCCTCACCCTCAATGATAATTTTATCGGCCGCAATCTGTTTTTTAATCCCTTCGATAATATCGGGATACATGGGCGACACTTCCTCAAGGTTGCGAGAATACAGTTTAACCGTACCGCTTTTTTTTTGATAATGGGCCTGCAGACGAAAACCGTCATATTTAGGCTCAACCGCACACTCTCCGATTTGATCTATAATCTCCTGTCCCGACGATAAACGCTCGGCGCGCATCATGATAATGGGAGTAAAAAGCTGGGGAGTAATATTTTTTAGAGCGCTATCTCCTTTTTCCTTGAGAACTTTCCCCAACCATCCTAAATCGGGCCTCACATGATAAGCTTTTTCAACGGCCGCCCGTATACTTTTATCGCCCTTCAACATCCAAGAGTAAGCATCCAATACTGTCATGTCGGAGAAGCCCAAACGCAGCACTCCCAAAGGGATGCGCACCAGGAAGCGGCAGGAAAGCGGATTAAGCTGCTGTAATAATTGAGCCAGCAGGCTCTGTTTATTTTTCTGAGCGCCCTCGCCTTCAATTTGCGCCAGCTGCTTTAAAATTACAAAAACCTCGCTTGCCTCCATCTCCCTTTCCTCAAATGACCGGCTCTGATTTTTAAAAAACTCCGCCGTCTCCCCTAAATCGCCTAATTTTTTGTATTGTTTGTAAAAGAGGTTGGGTTCGAGTTGAAACGTAGTCACAATTGTTTTTATTACGCTTTTTTCCGCCATCCCAAATTCAAGTTTGGTGTATTGCGGCGCGACTCTGCCTTGAAGTAAGTAAACTACTTTATCTATCTCCGCGGCCGACAGGTTTTGAAATAACTGCGCAAGTAACCGGGTGATTTCCAATCGCGATGATACCTCCTCAATTTGTTTTATATATAATGCCAGTTGTGAGAATTTCATATTTAATTCAGATCAAGTTGATCTTGATATAGAAAAATTAGATAGAAACCCATCATCTGTCATTCCGGACGAGCGATAGCCAGGTTACCATTTGGTACCTGGCGATAGCGAAGATCCGGAATCTATTAAATAGATTCCCGCTTTCGCGGGAATGACAAAGGTATGCAATTTTTATTGTACTTATCTATAACTTTTCTGAGTTTAACCGATTCAACTGATTTAACTGTTTATGTCATTACATATCTGGCGCCTTTAGTGCTTCCGACTTTTTTTATTAATCCTTTTTTTACCAAATCCTGTACATCGCGCAGCACCGTGTCCTCCGAAACCGAGGGAAATAGTGTTAAAAAAGCCTGATTTTGCAGGTAACCGACTTCCTGGATATATTCGATGATTTTTACCTGTCGTTCAGTCAAATAGATCTGCTGTCCCCCGAATTTTTCTTTCATCTTGACATCCCGCGACAGTTTCAATATCTTCTCTTTTATTTTTTCAAATTCGATGGCCGCGCCGTAGGAAAAATACTCAAGCCATGAAGTTAGATCGCCCAACGAGGCTTTTTGCAAATTTTGGTAATAAACTACCGCATCTTTATCATAATATTCTTCCAGTGAAAAAAAGCGGCGGATATCATAACCTCCCAGAAGCAGAATTAAGGTTGCAACAACGCGCGAAACCCGACCGTTTCCATCAATAAACGGATGGATGCGAACTAACTCGTGATGAACGACGCCGGCCTTAAGCACCGGATGCATCTCGTCTTTATCGACCCGATTAACCCAGTAGATAAATTCACGCATTAAAAAAGGAACTTCGATTGACGGAGGCGGCCGAAAAGTCACCTCGCCGGTTTGAGAGTTGCGGATTATAACTTGTTTGAGACGGTATTCGCCGGCTTGATCATCGGCCAGGATTTTGGTCACAATTATTCGATGCAACTTTTTTATTAAAGGTTCGGTAATTTTTTCAATCTGACGCTTTGCTTCATCATCGATAAATTCAATCACTTTGCGATAGTTAATGATTTCCTGGATATCACGCGCCCGACCAATGACATTTTTGCCCATCAAAATATCTTTAGCTTCGTCTTTGTGAAGTTTGTTTCCTTCGATGTGGGTTCCGTGATAGGCCGAACGCACAATCGCATCTTCCTTAAACTGCTTTTCCCAAAGAGGCAGTAAGGGAGAGTGACGAATAACCTCCTCCGCGGCCTCGATTTTGGCAATTTGAGTGAGAATTTTATTGGTGATTTGAAAGGACGGAGCAAACATATATGATTATTATAACAAAGTTTTAAGCGCCAAAACGACGCGCCCGAGCTAAGTAGTTTCGGATACAATTATCAAAATCGTCCAGGGTAAAATCAGGAAAAAGCTTGTCAATAAACATATATTCACTATACTCCGCCTGCCACAGCATAAAACCCGATGTCCGTTTTTCCGCACTGGTGCGAATGATTAAATCCGGCTCCGGCTGCGGTAAATCTTTTGTGTCTAGTACTTTATCAAAATTCTCCATTCTTAATTCTCCATTCTTAATTCTTTTAATCGCTCTTACTATTTCATCCCGCCCGCCATAATCAAGAGCAATCACCAAATAATATTTGTTAAAATGCTCTGTTTTTTCCTCGGCCTCAACTATTTTTCTTTTTAATCTTGTATTTATTCTGTCTTTTCGACCGATATGAATTATTCTTACCTGATCTTTCAAAGCTTCTTTTAAATGGACCGCAATGGCCTGTTCAAACAAGCCCATGAGGAAACTCACCTCGCGGTTTGCCCTTTTCCAGTTTTCGGTTGAAAATGCCCAGTAGGTCAGAATTCTTATCCCCATCTGCCGTGCGTACTTTGCAATTCCATTGGCTACGTTATAACCGCGCCGGTGTCCTTCAAAAACCGGTAGATGGTGTTTTTTCGCCCAGCGGCGATTGCCGTCGGGAATAATCGCCACATGAACCGGCAACCTATCTTTGTCGACAATTAACTTCGTCATATTGGTTTTAACATTATTTAGTTATGAGTTACGAGCTACGAGTGATTGTAACACGAAATCTGAAATGACCGCTTTTGCGAAATCTAAACTGTCCACAATAAGTTGAATCCATGCATCAGGAAAAGTCATTTCGAACGAAACCTGTTTCATAGTTGTTGTGAGAAATCCA
>Ga0172371_10004000_pt1 | contig 22582 bp, 17 predicted proteins | sample Lak12m_FD_114543 | JGI IMG/M metagenome (GOLD analysis project Ga0172371, IMG submission 114543) | Freshwater microbial communities from Kabuno Bay, South-Kivu, Congo - kab_022012_12m | ecosystem: Environmental > Aquatic > Freshwater > Lake | place: Democratic Republic of the Congo: South-Kivu...
ACCCCGGCCATAACGCCCGGCGATACCGGCGATCTTTTGTTTCCATCCTTCGGTAAAAGCTCCATCCACAGGAACGACATCCAGAGCGCCGGCAAGATGTTCTCCGGCCGTCTCTTCAGCCGGACGCAGCCCTGATGTAACTCGTGCCCGGCCTTCAACCATCAGATCAACTATCAAATCAATGTCCTGCGCGCGAGCCTTTACATTCTGATAGGTTACTACTCCGTTTCCCGCTGATCTTACTAATTCTTCTCTTAAAGATTCCTTCTGCAGCGTTAACTGTGATGACTCATCTACAGCGTCTTTTCTTGTCTGAGAAATATTCACCGTGACCGATGACATATCAATGCCCTTGTACCGTTTCATCATAGTAACCGCGTTCGTGCCGCGATTAAACGGGAAAAGTATTCCTGTTGTGTCGCCAAGCACATCGTCGACTCCCGGAAGAACTGCAGTTATTCCTCCGTCTGACTGAATAAGTTTTCTAACCGTAGGGACCTTCAAAAATTCTCTGAGATTGAACTTACCGTTATCGGCCAGCGTCGAGATAACAAAATCGAACGCATCTTCTTCAACGGTATCTCCCTGAGCGGCGACCACGCTGACTAATGCTTTTAGAAAATCATTTTTACTCTTTCCCTGTATTTGAACATTATGTTTTTGAGCCATCTTATAAATAGCCCAGCGGACCAACGCGTCATCGACCAATCCAGGGGAGAACGGATGGTTCGTCGATATCGCGACTACCCACAACTGCGCGGCCGAAAGTGACGTATTGCTCAGCCCCATCTCCTTCAAAATTGATATAAAACGAGTCGCATTCTCATTCATACTCCAGATAAGGGCTTGTTTTGCCATCTGGTCGTCGTTGGCGATCCGCTGCCATGAATACCGGCTGTATTCAGGATGCTTCTCTTTAAACGCCTCGATAATAACTTTGCCGGTCTCATACGGCCCTTGCGTTTTTGCCCGAAGCAGACTCAGGAAATTTTCAGCCTCAATAGCGGTAAGACTGTGATCGAGCGCGCGAGAGGTATATTCCATCAAAAGTCGCGGGCTGGTTCCTCCTTTCTGGGTCTCAAAGTATTTCGTAATGACAGCATACGCTTCCGCGTAATCTCCATTAAAAACTTCCGCGGGATTGGATATAATCGTCGGCGGCACGGCTTGAACCGGTCTCGGTACCACGGATAGCACATCCTGAGGATATATCGTTGTTCCCATTAAAAATGAGCCGATGAAAAGCGCGAAAGCTGTTATGGCAGCGGTGAAAACTCCCGCTCGCGGCGTAGCACCTTTATTCTGATCAAAACGCTGTAAATGTTCCCCTTCTTGCATACCGGCAAATGCCCGGTAAGCTTTAACAACGGCATAGACTCCCAGAACAATCATACCGGCTGGAACAGCCAAAGCTAACGCTTTCGTTATGAATTCCGGATAGGAGAATTTAAACAGCCCATACTGGACCCAATATGCCGTAGATACTGCCGTGGAAACCGGTACGGCGTACCGCTGCACCAAGCGGGAGACATTAGCCATAAAACCAGAAGCTCGTTCTTCGTGGACAGCAGTTACCGTTGGTTGTAAGACAGTCTGACTTTCCGGCATACTTGCCAGACTATCTTCCCTGGCAAGCTCAGCAGACGCTTCTCCGGCTGATTCCCGGTCTCGGAGAATATCGCCGACATCATCCAATAACTGCTGCAACGAATCTTCCCCACGCACAACGCCGTAAATCCGATCATTGATTATCCGGTTTATCGCCTGAAGTTCGTCTGGATTCGTAACTGCGGACTCCGTTTGTTCGTTTCCCGATTGCTGCCTTGACCAAGCCATACCCGCCTGCTCCGCAATGCTTACTAAGGTCTTATCCGCATCCGGATGAGTGAAAACCCATGCGGCGAGGATTGAAATCACATCAAAATGATGGCTCACGATAAAAAGCTGTTTTGCTTTTAAACCCTCCCGATTTTGTTCCAGCCATTCGACAGCCTTCCGAACTGCTCCTTTGCCCTGATAAAAACCGGCCGCCTCATGCGCAAATGCCGAAACGTGAGCCAATACGTCCGGATCGTTCATGCCGCGTATCGCTTTCTCAACATCTGAATCCGGCTCAACATCGATAGGCAAAACAACATTACCTTCACGCAGGGCATTCTTTATCGCGCGAACTATTTGTCCTCCTTTCTGGTCTTGGAAGAACTGTGTGATAACCGCCACATCATTCCCGGTAGTTTCTTTATCGAATCGTGCTACATATTCTAAGGAAGAAGAACTTCTCTTCTGTCCTGGCGCTGCTTGCGCTTTTGCCGACGACGACTGAGTCCCTATAGTTGAAAAGGAGATACTTCCTTTAAGTGTGTACGCAGATTCCAGAGAAGTGATGTTCCCTAAAGTAGACGAGCCTGCCGAAAAGCTGTCGATCCCCTCTTTATAGCGCGGGATGTACGCAACATCCCTGTTGATCCCTCCACATCCGCCATCTACAATCACCACAGGAATACTTTTTTCTTTTTTGTCCGAAGAATCCTGAGCTTCTACTTGCAACGCGGTTGCCACAAGCATCGGAAGGGCATTCGGTTTAAAAAAGTTCTCAAGCGAATTCGGCATCTTTTTTCTCAGCTCGTCCCAAATCCCTGCCCAATCCCGGCTCGAAGAAAGCCCTTTGGCAATTTCCGTAGATAGCGCGACAACTAAGGCGTTATTCTGATCGCCGTAACCGGTATCACGAGTCCCTATAAATTGAGGAACGATCTTATCAGACCCTACTCCCCCGAAACTTTCTCCTTCATAGGAATGATGCCGGGTAAAAATGAGAGAATAGTCTCCAGACTCCATCATTTTTCTGAGATTTTCATCCTCTATCCCCAGAGCCAGATGATACTCCACAGTTACGCCATTAATCTTCTGTTTATATATCGTATCTATTCCTTTTTTCTTCTGTTCTTCATTCGGCGACGCTTTGACTCCGGGAATCTCATTTTTCAAAGTACCCAAGAAGCTCTTTGCCGACTCGGCAAAATCAACCAGCACACGGAGTGTGTTCCTTTCTTTCATCAGTGATCCGTACGGAGGAGCGTTTAAATAATCAACCACGTTTAATACCTTTCTCTCATAGCTATTCAGACGTTCCCGTTCGACAGGAAATAATTTAGACATAAGCACGAGAGCAAATACTCTTAATCTTTGATTGTTTGTCGTCCGTATCGCATCCATAATTACTTCTTTCAGATAACTCCGGATATCCTCATTGCCGGCCCTATAAATATCTTCTATAGCCGCGGAAATATATGGCAAAACCTTTGATAAGTTCTTCTCATCATTTTTTGTCACCTTAGATATCCGAACATTTTTAACAAGGATATTTTTAATAAGTTCAGCGGCTGCCTTAAGCGTTTTTTCGTGCTCACTCTTGGCCGAAGTACTCAAAAGAAGCTCGACCAACTTACCTCTACTCGACATGGCTAACAAGAAATCTGATTGGGCTGCGCCATCTTTATCCAAAATACTCAACCACTGAACCGCTCCGCCGGATTGCTTTGCCCGGTCCATAATATCCTGGAACAACAATTTAAACGTCCCGGTATATAACTCATACGTCCCATAAGCCGCAAGAAGATATGCATCCTTATCCTGAAGCGAACGTAAGAATTCCCGGGTTATTTTCTCCCAGTTTGACTGATACCGGTCGTGTACTCGATTTATCCATCGGCTGATACCGGGATAAAATACCGAGAAAGAATCCGTGTTCTCCGCAGCAATATCGGTTTGCCGAGCCCTTTCAAAAGCTTGGGTATGCTCTTTATTCAAAGGATATATATCCCCCTTTTGAATGCCGAAGACGCGCCCCCACGCCCAAAAGAACCCTTCACGGATCCCTACTGCCCGGTGAGACAGATCGGCAAGGTACAGAGGCAAATATTCTTTTCCGCTTTTCGACTGATAAAACATCCGCCAGATCAGATTTCGTTGCTCTATCTTATTGAGCTGGTCTACAAATCGGATATTGTTGAAATACGCGTCTCTCAACGCTATATCCTGAGCCTCTAACGGTTCTTTAGAATTACGCAATAGGTACATCAGGAACATCATGCGCGATGTTGGCGCAAACTTCAGGATCTTCGACGTATCATGAAAAATGCTCAGGATCTCAGGCTTCCTGGAAGACGTCTTCCAGCCTCTTAACACATGGGGAAGGATTCTCTTTTGTACCCCGGAAGAAAGAGCAATGAATGATTCCGTATTTAAAAAAACATTAATGAATATTCCTTGTATTTCTTGCTCAAACTCCTGATCCGCCTCCGAATTAAGCTGTATTAACGCGTCAAAAACATCACGTAGTAATAAACTATCCGGATGGATCGCCTCTTGTTGAATAATCTGCCGGTATACTTCCAACAGATACTGTCTTGGCTGTTGATCGAGAAAACCTCCTTTCAGAATAAGCTCATTCAGTCGGCCAAACTCCTTTTCAAGCGCTTCTTCAAACTTTTGCCGAATTACTTCATCTGATTCCTTCCGACGCGCTGCGTCAACATCTTCTAAGCGTCTAATCCATTCCCCAATCTCTCTATGAACCGTTGCTTCTTCCGAATTGGCTCTTGATGGAAGAGGAATAACTAACCCCGCAAGCAACAATCCTGCGATTTTTAAGAAATCCCTTCGTGCAGGTTTTTGTATGGCCCGGCCTGCATCTTCCGCCCACTCATCTTTACTTTCCTGCCACTCATTCATCTCTACCGACGAAGCCGCGCTCTTTCCTGCTCGCCCCATCGTCCCGGCTTGCTGAGCAAAAGATCCTCCATCGTCCTTCAGATATTGAATGTTCTTTCCAGTCGCAGGCATGATTTCCGTCATTACCGTAGTGCTCGAACGCAACAAATCCCTGGGTAAATCCTGAATCGGCAGTTCGGTGATAGCCGAACTGGCGCTTCGAAGATCTGCCCCCCCGGAAAAATACCGCCTCTTAATATCTTTATTCAACACTGGGTCATAATTCGCCTTAACATAATCAAAAACGCCTTTCTTATAAGCTTGGACATACTGGCTGTAGATCTTCTCTTTGATCTGCGGGTCATTGACATTAACGCCTTTGATCTTTTTCTTATTTAAATAGACTTTCTCTAAAATAGTTTCTTTAAGCTTTTTCTTAAACCATGTCGCCAATATCAAGGAATGATAGATCTGGCGTAAATAGGCAAAATTTTTACCGGAATTGACTTCTTCTTCGATGATTGGGAGGACAACTTCTTTCATCAACGCAGCCGTAAAATTATTGACTTCTTTGACGTTCTCTTCTTTGATCTTTCTCGTATCTATCGTTTTGTTATCCAAGTTATGCTTTAATGCCATATAATCTTCTTCAAGCATCACTCTCAGATGCGTCTCGCCGATAAATGCTTTATCTTTGTCTTCATAAACAATAGCTTTATCCGGTATTATCCAGATCTTGCTATAGGTGCTGATCGGGATATTCGTAGTGCCAAAAAGGTGGAGAGCCCGCTGGTAAACTTTCTCCCAGAACTGTTTACCAAGAGGGCTCTCCGGGTAGGTTAGAGAGGCCACAAGTTGTTTAAGCACATAATCCTCTCCAAGCAGATCTTTTCCCATTTCCGTCTGGCCTAATGCCTCAGGCACCACACGGTCTTTCTCAAAGGGTGATAAATTCACCCAAAGGTCTTCCTCAGGTATCGTCAACGATGCTAAGAAATACTTAATAAGGCGATTGGCTTCTGTCTTGAAACTTTCCCGATCAAGACTGGTATCTCCTTCATCCACGATGAAATTGAATTTGAAAAAGTTCTTTTCATTGAACTGTATCCCGCGTAAGAACGGCAGACTTCCATGCTCGCTGGTGCTGATAAGCTGGGTTGGCAAGGGCATATACGGCAAAGCGGTTGGAGAAACCGAAACAGTCTGAGAAGAAACCGATGGCGGGGCGATAATCACGCTCGTGCAGACAAACGTGATCAGCACAAAATGATTAATGATCTGAAACAGAACACTATCTTTCCGTTTAATCATGCAAACACCCGTTGTTATTTGGATCGCCTCTCTACCTACCTATATCTTAGGACCCACCCAATTAGAGTGTGCCATATTTTGGAGAGGTTTTTAAGGAGATTTGGGGGGTGATTTGGAAACGTTTTCATTTTGCCGCTTTGCGGCAACACAGATGATCACCCCCTTTGGGGGTAATTCGATAATAAATTTTGCCGACAAAATTTTATCTCATTACAGATTTATATCCGCACGATGATCACAGATGACAAAATGTAGATGATTATAACTGATAAAAGAGAAGAAAACAGTATCGTTATTCAATAGATTAAATCCGTTGTCTTACTGTATTCCGGGCTAATCAAACTTGTGACGTGTGACTTGTCACTTGTGACTGGCGACTAGTAGTCGCCGAAACAGGTGCCGACTGCGCGGGCGGATTGCAATAAAGGATGGTCGAGCGGAATGATACGCGGGCCGACTGCGGCTTCCCGCAGATGAACACTGCGTAATTGACCGTTCTGAAAACCGGACATATAACCAAATTCGTTATTGAGGACCATATCCACGGCTTTCGTACCTAATTCAGTACAGATAACTCTATCAGCCGAACTGGGAGTCCCACCCCGTTGTAAATGACCAAGAACGACCGCACGGGTCTCAAGGCCGGTCAATTTCTCTATTTGCGCGCCCAAGACAAACGCAACGCCTCCCAAACGGACCGAATCCGGGCTCTCTTTAACAATACGCTGGACAACGACATCTCCACCCTGTGGTTTAGCGCCCTCAGCGACGACAATAATACTGAACCGCTTCCCTTTTTTATTCCGTTCGCGCACTTTCTTTGCGACCGCATCGATTGAATAGGGGATCTCCGGAATAAGAACAATATCTCCTCCGCCGGCAATGCCCGAATGCAACGCGATCCAGCCGGCCTTATGGCCCATCACTTCAATGATCATTACCCGATGGTGCGATTGCGCCGTGGTGTGTAAACGGTCAATGCCTTCCGTGGCAATAGACACGGCAGTATCAAAGCCAAACGTTACTTCGGTCCCGCTGATATCATTATCTATGGTCTTGGGCACTCCCACGACAGGAACGCCGTCTTGAAAAAGCTTATAGGAAACGCCCAGGCTGCCGTCTCCGCCGATACAGATCAGGGCGTCGATATTCATCGCTTTAATATTCTTCAATGTTTTCTTGGAAACATCTTTCAGGATCACGTCTGTTCCCTTCTTGATCGGATAATCATACGGGCTGGCCGTCTTTGACGTTCCCAAAATGGTTCCGCCTAACGTCAAAATGCCGGATACATCGTTCCAATGGAGAGTACGAAAACGGTTTTCTACCAACCCGTGAAACCCGTCTTCTATGCCGATGACTTCAAAACAACATTCCTGCATTGCTTTCTTGGTCACCGCACGGATGACAGCGTTACTGCCCGGGCAGTCTCCTCCCCCGGTAAGAACCGCTATGCGTTTACTCTTTTTCATTAGATTACTAAAAGATTATTGGTGAAGTTCTGCTATGTTATTGATGATGACCGTGGCTGGAGTATTGTCGCTTCCGGCGCTCTTCTCTACGATAAACCTGATTTTAGCTATCTTATGTTTATTGATCATCCCCAGTATCTGCTCAGAACCTATGATCACGCGCTTATTCTCCCGGTCCAACTTGATACTAAAGAGTTCATTGGCGTGACAGGTCTTATAGTCCGTATCGGTTGCCGAGACTTTCAGTTGTTCACCGCCTTGTAGCCCGCGCGCGAAGAAAACAATCGGTTTACTGACAATGTCCCAGGGTGCGTGAAAAACGACCTCTGCGGAAGCTCCCGTGCACGTGCTCTCACACGATAAATAAATGCTCCCATCCTCAACTTTCCCGGCCCCGTGAGAAACCCCGCCCCGAAAGGATATCGTTCCCAGTGCTTCTAAAGTATGGTTGTCCTTTGATTCTTTTACGGAAGCTTTCGTGTCGGCTTTTGCCTGGACTACCTCTTTCTTCGAAAACGGATTCCAGGAGAATCCTTTCCCCGGCGCGCCCAAGAGATAATATAAAGGAATTCCCAATAATATGAGAATCGTCCAAAACATATACCGTATCTGGCTTAAAAATGCTAACGGAGCTTTCTTGCCGTTGACGATGGGTATTTTGGATAACGGAGCCTTTCCCTCACTTACCGGAGAGGATTTAAGTGTCCCATTTCCACCTCTTTTATAGTCATTTACACGCGATTTAGCTGCCATTTTTCTTGAAGCTACGGTTCTTGCCATGCGTGTAATTGTAGCATGTTTTTATTAAATGTAAACCCAAATAATCCGGAGGATCTGATAATCTTATCATGATGGAAATAGTCGCAAATCATTTACTATCAGCATGTTAGGTAGAATCAAGAGTAAAAGTATCCGGCCATTTAAGCGCTCCGAACATATTTTACTTGATTCTTTGACGATATTCTTTCAATATCCGCAGGGTTACCGGTCCGGCAGACCCCTGGCCGATCGGCTGGTTTTCGACTTCCCGAACCGGCATGATCTCCATCAACGAACTGGTAATAAAAACTTCATCCGCGGCAATAAACTCCTGTACCGGGAAAGCCCCTTCCGCACAGGTCAAACCAAGATCCTGTATAATATTGAGCGTCTGGCGCCGAGTAATGCCGTCTAATATACCGCACATCAGCGACGGGGTCCTGACCGTATTGTCCTTAACCATAAAAATATTGCTGCGGGAACCTTCCTGTACAAGTTCCTCGGTACTTAAGAACACGGCCTCATCCTTCTTCTGCTGTTGAGCATAGAACCATGCCAACCGGCTCTCCAGATAACTGATCGATTTTACCTTGCTATAAAGGCTCTGGGGATGCCTGCGATACGGGGCGACAACAATGGTATAGCCTTTCTTATAGTCTTCTTCCGGGTAATACGTAAACGTGTCTACATAAATAAGCACCCCGGTCTGGTCCCGTTGTTTGAACAATGAGATACGCAAATACGCGTCGTTGAGTTTGTTCTTCTGCAACAGCGCTTTGACTACTCCTGCGTAATCGATTGCCGGGTACGCTAAACCGATATATTCCGCGCCTTTCTTGAGGCGGTTCAAATGATCGGTTAAAAAAGCCGGCGTCTTGTTATATACCCGCAGCGTTTCAAAAACACCCCAGCCGAAAAGAAATCCCGGCTCAAGAAGCTCTTTAACTTCTTCTTTTTGCCGGTAGTTACCGTTTAAATAGATATTCATGCTCTGCAGTGACTAGTAAACCAGTGAACAAGTGATTAAGTTCTAAATCCCGATAGACAAAAGTACTAGAAAGAAAAATGCACTATGTGAAGACTTATCTCGTATCTGATATTCTTGCTTCTGGAATCTTACTTGTTTACCTGTTTTCTTGTTCACTTGTCGCTTGTGCGCTTGATTCACGAACGATCCTCATTTGCCCAAGAGCGCCGCGGCATTTGTCCCTGTAATCTTAGCTTTTGTGAGATCGTCGCAGCCGTCGAGCAATTCAAAAAGCTTCTGCTGACTTCTGGCTACCGGAAAATCTGAACCCCAAAGGATTTTTTCGGCACCAAAAACCTCTAAGGCGACCTGTAATATCTTCGCGGACTTAGTCCCGCTGGTATCGACATACACATTCTTTAAGAATTCAGACGGAAGTTTCGACAACTCTTTAACAAAACCCCGGCTGCGCAGCATCAAATAGACCGTGTCAAACCGGTCCCGGATAAAAGGCAAGACTCCGCCAAAATGCGAAAATAGATATCGAGCTTTAGGATATTTATCGAATATCCCTTCCATCATAAGCTTGCCGAAACTCATGCTCAAGTCAAAGACGTACTCAAGCACCGGCATCAATAACGGGTCCTTTACGCGTTCAAAACCGATCGGATTATTCGTCTGAGGATGTACAAAAACAAACAGATTGTTTTTCTGGCAAAACGCGTATATTTCCTGGAAATACGCGTCGTCCAAGAATTTCCCTTCGAAACTCGATCCCACACTGATGCCTTCAAAACCGTAATGCTGAATGGCTTTGAGATGGTAAGCTAACCCTTCATGTGTCGGCAATAACGGAACGATCCCCGCGACGATATATTTATTCTTATATTTCTTCTTAATCGTTCCCAATTCTTCATTATAGACTTTACAGGCTTCATCCCACCCCATATGCGTATGCGCATCGGTCGTCGGATACACCAAAAAAGCCTTCTCGATAGTATGCCGGGATAGAAAATCTTCTAAGGCATTGAAATCAGACCAACCCTGGCGGTAGAATGAAGTCTTGCTGGCGATCCTCTCCGGTAAATAATGGCAGTGGCTGTCTATGATCATTGTATCATTGTCAGCGTATAGCCTGCCCGACTGAGTCGGGCGTAGCGGTTAGTATTAATTCTTCGTTCTTCTTTTACTAAACGCTATACGCTACACTCTAAACGCTAATTCTTTCCTTTCGGATGGTCCTGTTTAAATGGTATCACCGGCTGCGTCCACGGTGTCTGCTGATTAATAACCGATATTTCCAATACCGACGTATTCTCTTTACATTGCAACGCGTAGACGACCGCGTCCGCGACATCTTTGGGATCCATTAAACGATCATCATCGATATTTTTCAACTTTCCGGTCAGCGGAGTCCGGGTGACGCCCGGGAAGATCGATGTTACCTTGATCCCGAAATCACGCATTTCCCAGAATAAACCTTTTGCCCATGCCCGCAACCCCACCTTCAAAGAAGTATACACGATGAAATTCCGCGGCGGCGGATCGACTAATACCGATCCGGACGTAATGTTGACCACATGCCCATATTTCTGCTCTTTCATATAGGGAACGACTAAACGGGTAAGCATGACATACCCGTAATAATTCGTCCAAATTACTTTCTCGATCTCATCTAACGGCTGTTCCCAGAAAGAATGTTGGCTGGAAACTCCCACGCAATTAATTAAAAAGTCGATTCTCTTGAAATTCTTTATCGCCGCATCGACGATCTTCTGAAGGTCTTCCCGCTTACTCACATCGGAAACAACCGGGATGATCTTGCTTGACTTCTTGTGCGCTTCCTGCAACGCTTTCAATTTCTCCTCAGTCCTTCCCGAGATAACGAGGTTCACTCCTTCGCGGGCCAATTTTTCAACTATCTCACTGCCGATCCCGCCGGCAGCTCCTGTAACAATTGCCGTTCTTCCTTTTAATTCAGCCATTAAAATCCTCCTTACATTAAGTCACAAGCTGAAAAGTCACAAGACACAAGTAAAAAACATCTTCTACGTGTGACATGTGACGTGTGTCTTGTGTCATTGTTATATGTCAAATTAGCTTACCAGCTCCTGCCCTTTCACGCAACTATTTCATGTTCGCGTACCAACCATCCGGAGATGCGCCATAACACCAGAAAAAATGCTGCCGTGATGATATAATGCGCTGAAAATCCAGCAGTTTGGATCATTTTTCCGCCATACCACGCTCCCAATCCTCCGGAAAGAAAACGGACCGCGCTGTTCAGGCTCGACGTATCCCGTAAAAAGACATCCGGCAATGAGGCTAAATACGAAGACAATCCTACGTGAGAAAAAGCCCAGCCGCCCCCCCACAAGGGGACCAATAGCAACAACCATAACGGATTACTGTGACGTAATAAAAACATGCCGCTGATAAAAAAAAACATCATCAGCAACCCAGCCTTAAACACTTCTGTTTTCTTCCGCTGGTCGGTAATAAAGCCGCCCCAAAACTCCAAACCGAACGCGCAAATCGAGAAAAACGCGAAGAAAAGACTGGTCAGGAACTGAGACAATTGACGCTGTTCTTTAAAATAGACGCCCAGCCACTGATGGATCGTATGGTACATGAAACTGGAAAAGAAGATCAGGACGACAAAACGAAACACCGTTGAATTCTTCAAAGTACGATGATAGGTAATACGAACACTACTCTGGCGCAGGTCAAACCGTGCCAGGCATAAAAAAGTCATAACGCTTAACATAACACCCAAGATGCCGGGGATGATATATATAAACCGCCAGGGAAGCACACTGCTTAATAACTGGGAGGCTAACGATGCGATAAAGGTCCCGGAAAAATACGCGCCGACGTACTTTCCCTTATGCGTTTTAATACTATGGCCGATAAGGATCAACGCCAACGGCGTTGTACTTGATCCGCACACACCCATTAAAAAACTCATTACAAAAGCCCCGGACGCGCTTTGGGCGCAGCCCATACCCAGAAGGCACAAAGAAAAAAACAGGAACGAGATGTTCAGCAACTGTTTAACGGTGACGCGATGCGTTAACGGGGCCCACAGCAAAGCGCAGGCTCCATACGGGATCATATACAACCAACTGATCCTGCCCATGATCAAGCTTTTCTGCCCAAAAGTCGCCGCGATGGAAGGAATAAGCGGCGCGGTCGCGCCGATACTGAACGAAACGAGAGCGGCTTGAAGACAGAGCAATACAAAATCTTTTTTAAATGGCCTTTGCTTTTGCATATTGTTATTTCTGCGGAATTGTACGCATTCACCCCCCTACGGAGGCTTCTGCGAAACGAAAAAAAAGCTAAACCGGCGAATTCTCGATGATTTCTTTAAATCGCTTCAGATTCTCCTGGGAATGCTCATTCATCATCTTTTCTACCTGCTCATCGGTATACTTAGCTTTGGCATCCATGGTAAATTCCTGGATCCAGACCATCTCCGTCGTTTTTTCATTGATCGAACGGTACACCCAGATGATCTTCATATATTGGAACGGAAACAATGGATCCATGCGTTCGGCATACGTAAATTTCTGTTCCTTAAATAAAAGACGGTACGACTTCCAGCTGGTCCCATTCTCATGGGTCAGCTTAAAAACGATCTTATTCCCTTCTTTTGAGACCACCTCGCTGGCGGTATATTCTTTGAAGAATTCTTTCCAACGATCGATATCGTTACTGAGATCAAAAACTTTGTCGTACGCAGCGTTAATCGTGATCGCGTTTCTGGTATGCGCCATTTTTTACCTCCTTTTATCGTTCTGCGTGATGCGTCGTGTGTATTGCGTCTTGGATCTTTCGCAATACGCAATACGCAGAACGCAATACGAGATTATTCATTCAAAAAAGCCACAGCCCGGCACCACGCGGCGCCGACCTTGCTGATCTTTACCGGGAAACAACTCAGATAAAAACCGCTCACGGGGACTGTATCCAAATGCGCTAAACGTTCAATATGGCTGAACGAGCGCGTGCGGCCATAGAAATGCGACGGCCATAAAACCGAGGGATCTTTTGTCGAAAGGAATTTCTTCATCATAAACGGATACGGCAAATCGATCCCCATCGTATCCGTGCCAAAAAGCGTCACACCCTTATCTAACAAAAAATCGATCGTCGATATATCGATACCCGGGTAATTGAAGAAATAATCTTTGCTGCCGTACAAAGAGTCTCTGCCCGTACGGAACAAGACAATATCTCCGGCTTTGACCGTATACGCTATCCTCTTAAACGCTGCCGCGGTATCGGCTGCGGTTATTATCTCTCCCGCTTTCTTCCCCGTAAAGTCCAACACGACTGCCGGCGCGTAACAGCGGTCCAGCGGCAGATCGTTGATATACTGCGAAGGCTTGCCCTCCGACGTCGTTCCATAATGATACGTATAATCGACGTGCGTGCCGCAGTGTACCGCTGCCGTGACCATCTCCAAAGACAAAAACTCCCCATCATGGAAATATTCAGCGGGGATGATCCGCTTTCCCAGCAAAAACCGGATTTTCCCTAACAGCGTGCGCTGCATCATCACCCAGTTCAGTTTGCGTATGCCTGCCTGATGAGACGTGCGATCGATCGCGACCTTATGCACCTCATACGCGGCATCATCGATCGGCAGGCTAAGATCGACCAGTTTCATGGCTAGGCTTTCTTGGATTGGATAATCTTAACGACATCCGAGAACGTGCTGTTTTTATTGATCTCGTTCTGGGCTAATTTTACGCCGTATTTCTTTTGCAGGGCGAGATTCAACTCCACCATCTCTGTCGAATCGACCCCGATAGAATCATAGAGTGATTGAGAATCCTGGATTTCCTTGGTATTGACGTCAAGAGTCGCCGCAATAAAATTTCGAATATCTTCCTTCATAGTGCCTCCTTTTTTTCAGCGAGTAGCCTGCGGTCGGCGGACAGTATTCATTCATGAAACGATTGAACTTCTTATCTTCGTTCTTTACCGACCGCTGTACGCTATGGAGCGAGCCTTCCGACAAGGGACGCTAAACGCTATTTTATTTGTTCCTGTATTTTAGTATACGCGTGGAAACAAAACGCCATCGCCATGAACATCAACGTTGTATCGATAAAAAAACGTGCCATATCGACGAGTATCCCTACGATGATCGAATCGACTTTGATCATCAGCAAACCCAGGGAAAAAAGCAACTCGACAAGAGCCACACCCGCGACGACCACGGACATATACGGCAGATAAAAAAGTATGTACGTGCGGGTATAGCGCCAACTCAGCTTTATCGAAAGAAAAAAGGGATTCCGGCCGATGAGGAAAAGATACTCCCAGAGAGAGACGAAATACAGCCCAAGGATCAACACGCCAAAGACAACCCACGTGAAAGGAGCGTGAATAAACCGCAGAAGAAAACTCAGCAGGAACGCGCAAACGATCAACAAAAGTATGACTTGAATATACCTGCGGTAATTCCGCACTGCTTCAGCGATGACATCGCGAAAAAGAACGCCCTGCTGTTCCTTACACAAACTGATCAACATGACCTGGCTGACCCGGAAAAACAACATGACCAACGATGCGACGAACGTCCCCAGCCCCAAGAGTACCATGACCAGCGTTGATGGCTGCCAATACACGCTTCTAAAGAGCGAAAGTATCACGGTAGAAGGGATCAAAACAATGCACGCATACAGTAAAAAAAATAACCGCCACATGCGAGCCGCAGCCGCTCCGGCAAAAAGGAACCGCGCGCATTCCTTCAGGACACTTCCGACAGACCATACGCTTATTCCCATAGTCTCCCCCTTCTGTTACTCTTTACTGACCGCTAACACGACGTTGATCCCGCCGCGACCGCGGGAAATAATCAACGCTTTATTGATCGCGCATTCGCGCGCTTTATTCGGGATATAATCCAAATCACACAGCGGGTCCTTTTCCGCGTAATTGATCGTCGGCAGCAATACCTGATGTTTCATGGACAACACCACGCAGATCAGGTCCAACGCGCCCTGCGCGCCCAAGAGATTTCCAAACATCGCTTTCGGTGCGCTCATCGGTATCTCATACGCTTTTTTCCCAAAAACATTCTTTATCGCCTGCGTTTCCAAAACATCCCCTAACGATGTCGCCTCGCCATCCAAACAGATATACTCGACATCGCTCTTCTTCCACCCCGCGTCATCCAACGCGTCGGAGATCGCTTTCTCTAAATAGACGGTATCCATGCGGTACACTGCCCGGTGAAAACCATCGCAGGTAAAACCGACACCATCGATATATCCGTAAATATTCTTCTTGCTCTTCTCAGCCTGGGTCTTTCTCTCCAAAACGACCATTCCGGCGCCCTCACCGACAACGAACCCGTCGCGATATAAGGCGTACGGACGGTATGCGCTCTTCGGGAACAGATTGTTCTTCGACAAACTGCCGTTCGTATTGCAGCACAACAACGCGTACGGCGTTATCGGAGCCTCCATGCCGCCGGCGACGGCGTAATCGATCTTCTTATCTTTAATCGTTTCCGCGGCATACCATAACGCCAACGTCGAAGAAGCTTTATCCATGACCACGGTCTTGCTGTATCCTTTAAACCCGTAGTAAATCGTCACTTGTCCCTGCGGCGCAGCCGGAAACCACGCGCTGGCCATATACGGACTGATGCCTTCTCTTCCCTCAAGATAGAGGTCGCGCAACTCAGTCTCCGCGAACAGCCACCCGCCGATCGCGTTGCCCATAAAAACACCGACGCGTTTTTTATCGATCTTTTCCAGATCGATCTGCGCGTCTTTAAGCGCTTCTTCCGAAGAGACCAGCGCCATATGTGAAAAGACATCGATCTTCTTGATCAATCTACCGGACAAATGCGTATACGCGTCTAACTGGTGGATCTGCCCGGCAATCCGCGACGGATACAACGCCGAATCAAAACGTTCGATAGGGTCGACGAAAGAACGGCCGTTCTTCACGTTCGCCCAAAAACTATTCTTATTCAATCCCGCGCTGGAGATGACACCTAAGCCGACAATCGCTACTCTTTCCATTTAAGCCTCCCACCGTTTAAAAATAATACAGCTGTGGATCCCGGAGAATCCGCTGCTCGTCTTTAATATATAATTCACCTTCTGTTGCCGCGCTTTATTCGGGATATAATCAAGGTCACAGCGCGGGTCTTTCTCTTTCTGATTGATCGTCGGCGGGAGTATATTATGCTTAAAGATCATCCCGCACAACACGCTTTCCAAAGCATTCGCCGCGGCTAACGGATGCCCGAACATGGACTTCAGCGAACTGATCGGTATTTTATACGCGTCTTTGCCCCAAACAGCCTTATAGGCGCTCGTCTCGAAAACATCGTTTTGACGGGTCGAACTGCCGTGCGTGTTGATATAATCGATCTGCTCTTTTTTAACCTGAGCATCTTCCAAAGCAAGATTGATACAATCGATCATCGCCTGTCCGTCTTCCGGAAGATCGGTCATATGAAACGCGTTACAGACCGTGGAGAAACCCATGACTTCGCAATAAATCTGCGCCTTACGCTTCAGCGCGTGCTCCAATTCTTCCAAAACGAGTATGCCCGCGCCTTCTGAAATAACAAAACCGTCCCTGCGGTTATCGAACGGGCACGAGGCTTCTTCCGGGCGGTCATTGCTGCGTTTGGACAGCGCGTTGATGACGTCGAAAGCGCCAAACGTAATCGGCGTTATCGGCGCTTCGGACGCGCCGGCGAGAATGATATCCTGCCGGCCTTTTTTAATCAACTCATACGAAAAACCCAAGGAATCGGTCCCGGCGGTACAGCCGGTAGAAATAGTACTGTTGATCCCGGAAAAATGATACTTCGCGGCGATCTCGATCGAGGGAGAATTAAACATGGCCGCGTCATATAGATACGGACGCCCTTTGCGCGGATCGATCGGGTGCTTCCCCCAATCCGTTACTTTCAGGAATTCCTCTTCCATAAAACGCGTACCGCAAATAGCGTTTGCCAAAACCACGCCGATGCGCACCGGATTGACCGTGGCCTTTTGGATCTTGCCGTCTTCGACTGCCTGTTTGGCCGCGGCCATGGCAAACTGCACATACCGGTCCATCCGCTGGTCTTCATATTCGCTGAGGCCGAAATCCTTCGGATCGAAATCGAGCGCCTGCGCGGCGACCTTTGAATTGAATAAAGATACGTCAAAATTCTCGACTTTTTGCACTGAGCTCTTTCCTTCTATCGCATTCTTATAACACGTCTCTTTATTTAAACCGCTGGGAGCAATAATACCTAAACCTGTCACTACTACACGCTTCATTATTTCCTCCTGTTGCTTTCTAAAGTTCCTTGAGGTTTCATTTAAGCAACATCCAGGAACATCCAGGAACATCCCGGAACGTTATGGAACCTTAAGTAACCTTCTATAAACGCGTCACCTTAAATTTTATTTTGCCGCCATCCGGGCACGTCGTCTGCGTTTTACTGTTAGGATCTTTCTCAAACGGGAATGTAGCTCCGAAGTTAAGCGCGAACAATACCGGAAACAGTAAATGATACGCCGCGCCGCAAAACCCTTCCGGCGTCTTTAAACCGGTGACTTCAAACTTCTGCCCTACGTCATAGTTATAAAAACAATGCCCACATTTCTCTTCGACTTCAATGACCATTTTCTTCGGACTCGGGCCTGCCGGCGGAGCGACTTTCTTCTCGACGATGACATTTCCTTTTTCATCCAACGCTTCGATCAAAAATTCCATTTTCCCGCCGTCCGGGCACGTTGTATGCAGAGACCGCATATTCTCTTCAAAGGGGAATTTGGCTCCGAACGTCAACGCGTACATACAGGGAAACGCGGAATGAACGATCCCCAGACAAAAATTCTCCGGCGGGTGCGTAAAATCCTTAAAGATAAACGTATCGCCGACTTTATAGTAATGGTAACAAAACCCCTGGTCTTTGGTCACCGTCAGCCGCAGCTGCGGAAATACCATGCGTGGCCGCTGCGAAGTCTGTCGCTGACAAGAAGCTCCACATTTCTTCTCCATAATGACTCCTTATTGGTTATAGCGCCGGGCGATCTCCAGCGTTTCCTTCAAAAAATCTTCCTTCAAGTAAAATCTTCCCGAGGTTTCCACGGAATGGACCATCTCCGTTATCTTTTCATTCAACGGCGCCTGCTGCCCCTGTTCTTTGGCAACAGCCGCGATCTGTCCGTTGATATAATCGATCTCCGTCGGACGCTTACGCTGGATACTCTGCAGGATCGAACCGTATAGCGGCTCTTTGCTCAAACCGGTCATGATCTTTGAAAAGAGCCCGGCGGCTTCATCAAACGGCATGCGCACAAACCCCAGGATCTTTTCCTTGTTAAAAGAAGGCAGGTCATCCAGCTGGATCTTCGCCTGCGTGATCACTGCATAGGCCTCTCTGATCAAACCGATAGCGACGCGGCAGACGTCCGGGTCCGCATACGCTTCCTGCATCGATAGACCGATACAGGCAGGGATGCTGTTATTCAGATTCAAAAAGATCTTTAAATATTTCGCGCCCTGAATATCCGCGACGATGTGGCAGTCGAAGATCCCCGCGCACATCTGCTTGATATCCTGCATGATCTTCTCATCCGGCTCCTTAAAAATATTGCCGAGGACCACCTCGCCTTCAAAATTATGAAGGACCTTATTCGGCGGAGTAAACGTGGCGCCGAACATGACGATGGATGTGATGATATTCTTCTTCCTGAACTCTTTAGCTAAAATATGGTCCGCGGTAACGCCGTTCTGGGTCGTCATCAAAATACTGTTTTTCAACATCTGCTTGTTATCCGCGATGATCGCGTCCAGGTCTTGCGTCTTCACCGCCAAAATCGCCAGGTCGACCTTATCTTTAAGACTGGTTGAGATCCTAATGTCCTTGATGTGCTTGTTTCCGCGCACACCCTCGACGAATAGCCCCTCCTTTAAAAACGAAGTGACCTGATACGGCCTGCCGATACAGACGATATCATTATACCGTTCGGATAAATACGCCAAGAATAGTCCGCCGATCGCTCCTGTCCCGATAATGCCTATTTTCATACACACCCCTTTGCTTGATCAATGCGCGCAGCCGCACGAAGCACATCCATGCGTATGCCGCCCTTCGACATATGCCTTGAACATCCCGAGTATCTTCTCCAGCATCTGATCATGCAAACGTTGAAAAATCATCTTCCAAACGATATAGTCCCTCCCTTTTATAAAAACATCCATATAATACGAGACTTCCATACTCCGGGTGCCGGTCTCTTTCAAAGAGACCTTTTCATACCCACGGAATAAACCATCAAGAAAAATCCGGGTGACCGATTCGTTCTCAACGATTCGATCGATCCGCGCATGCCACGCCGGACCGAACGGCAACCGTACTTTTTGCCGGTACACGGTGCCCTCTTTAACCTGGCCAGGGCCGGAAAAATTGATAAACCGCATCAAAGAACGCTGGGGCCACCACGTCGCCTCTCCCCACACGCACAATTCCTGAAAAACTTCTTTCTTACGACTATTCTCCACCTCAATCGATATCTTGTGCGTGTTTGTTACGTGAACCATAATGAGCCTTACATTTTTCTCAAGCTCGCTATCGCGAAGCGAAGAAAAAATGTGTAAGCGAATTATCCCCGAAGGGGATACTACTCGCTACTTTAAATATTAAGTGTTTCCACAAAACCGAACATCTTATCGATCATCTGCCGCTCGGACTGATAAAACCGGATATCGCTGAACCCTAATTGTCCGGTGATCAGATTATCCGATACGCACAGCAGCGCGGCTGATTTCTTTTTATAGGTATTGGCGACCGTTACAAACGTTCCCGAGACCATGTCCACGCCGATGGCGCCCTTATCGATATAGGTATTGACGACTTCCTTGGTCTCGCGGAATAACGCGTCCGTTGTCCAGACTTTTCCCTGATGCACGACACTGTCTTTCTCGAAGAAGGTTTTAATATTCTTCGTCAGCGCGCTGTCGGTCTTGGGAATAAACTTCTCATCGACATAATACGGCGTTGCTCCGTCACCCCGCAACAATTCATCGGCTATGATCAAATCGCCGACATTGATCTTCGGATCCATCGCGCCGCAGGAACCCAATCGTATCAAATATTCCACGCCGCCCTCAGCCAGCAATTCGGTCACAAACGCGGTATCCGGAGAATAATAGCCGCCATTGCCGACCGTAACGCGCTTGCCCTTATAGGTCCCGGTCCAAAACGTGTAGCCAAAAAAAGTGAAATTCTTGACCGCATCCTGCAGGAATGTCAAACAGGTCTGCGCTCGATGCGGCTGGCCGCTGACCAAAGCGATCGGCGCGAAATCACCATCTTTAAACTGTAACGAATTTAAGAGATCACGCGGTGCGATGTGAACATCCCGTTGCATGTGTACCTTGTCTTTTTGAAGTTTCATTTTATAACTCCTTTTATTTACGCAGATGACCGCAGATTAAGATCCCCAGGATGAACACAGATGATCCCGCAGAAATCATCTACTCTCAACTTGTTTCAGTTCTTCTTTATTTACCTTTCCCATACGGTTCTTCGGCAGAGTCTTTCTGAACTCGATCAGGTGCGGCATCTTAAAATGCGCCAGGTGAACCTTTAAAAACTCGCGTAATTCCTGCTCAGAAACGCTCATGCCTTCTTTGGCGACCACGAACGCTTTGGGGACTTCCCCGCGCAGGCTATCCCGGATCCCGATAACCGCAGCTTCATAGACGGCCGGATGCCGTAAAATGTGCCCTTCGACTTCCGGAGCAAAAACCAGCTGCCCGCCGACCTTAATGATCTCTTTTATTCTACCGACGATATACAAAAATCCTTCCGTATCGAAATACGCGATATCGCCGGTCTTAAAGAAACCATCGGCGGTAAACGACTCTTTATTCAGGACATCATTATTGTAATACCCTTTAAATATCGGCCAGCCTTTTACCAATAACTGCCCCTTTTCTCCGCGCGGCAGCTCTTGATATTGCTCATCCACGATCTTACACCGCATCCATGGAACAACCGTTCCGACACTATCGATTTTCTCCGAGTCGCGCGGCGTGACCGCGTTCGGCGCGGACGTTTCAGTCATCCCCCATCCATTCAACAAACGGGCTTGCGGGCATTTCGCGTGAAAGCGCTTTAATAGTTCCGGAGACGACGGCGCGCCAAATACCACCGCGTAGCGCAAAGAACGCAGATCAATGTCCAAAGAATCGAATTCTTTTAAGGAAACGATCGCGATATACATCGACGGGACGATGCAAAATATCGTTGCTTTATGCTGCTGGATGTTTTTCAGGAATTCCAATGGCATAAAGCGTTCCATTAAAACAATCGGCATACCGAATTCAAACAGATTCAAGATCTGCACCAACCCTCCGGAATGCGATAAGGGAATCGCTCCCAAGGTGACATCATTGCTCGTTAAGTCGATAAAATGCTTCATCGCATCCGGCGGAGCATCCAATTGTTGATACGTCAACATGACGCCTTTAGGAATACCGGTCGTCCCTGAAGTATAAAAAATAGTCGCGATGTCCTCCGACTTATAAGCCGCCCGCGGGAAATTCCCCTTCAGAAGCGGCTTTAATTGCGAATAAAAACTGACGATATCCGCGCTCTGCGTCAGCGTGTTCTCATAATCAACGAGAATGATCTTCTTCAATGACGTCTTCTTCAACAAAGATGCATACTCAATCCCCTTTTTGGGAAAAGCAATAAGATATTCGGCATGAGAATGATTTAACACCCCCACCAGCTCATCTTCCGTCAGCATGAAATCCAGAGGGACGATCGTCTTACCCGTCGAATAAATCGCTCCATACGCATACACATATTCAGGGATGGTTGGAAGAAAAATCCCGACTTTTGTGCCGCTTGTGCCCTCTAAAGAGGTTAAATAGCTGGCCAATGCACTGACAAAACCTTTGAGTTCTGCGAAACTTACTTGCTTATCGCGAAAAAGGACCGCGCTTTTCTTCCCGAATTTCTGAGCATTATTCTCGATGCATTCTCTGACATTCATATTTTTTCTTTCTTTATTAGGAAAATAGGACGGATTTTCCTCATTCTTTATTCATTCCTTACTTTCACTCATTACCCCCTATCGGGGGCCCCTAGAAATTGCTCGCAATTTCAGGGATTTAGTCCCGGGAATTCTCCGAATTCCACGGGATAATTCAACTAGAGATTCTTTCTTCGTCCGCTAACGCGGACTCGAGAAGAATCTAAGTTTCATTATCGACCTGAGTTTTTTTCTTCGCGAAGCTCGACCTTAGCTCATTACCCTCTTCGAGGGTAATTCGACCTGAGTTTTTTTCTTCGCGAAGCTCGACCTTA
>Ga0172371_10004002_pt1 | contig 22571 bp, 29 predicted proteins | sample Lak12m_FD_114543 | JGI IMG/M metagenome (GOLD analysis project Ga0172371, IMG submission 114543) | Freshwater microbial communities from Kabuno Bay, South-Kivu, Congo - kab_022012_12m | ecosystem: Environmental > Aquatic > Freshwater > Lake | place: Democratic Republic of the Congo: South-Kivu...
AATCCAGGGTGATTTGAACAGGGTTTTCCCGGTAAAAATTCTTCGGGAAGGCCGCCGCCCCCCGGAGAACGCAATATTTGACGCCGGGAACCGCATTTGATAAGTTTAACCCAGCCATTTTTTCATGCAAGGACCGATACCTGCCGTGACCCGTAAAATTTTGTTGACAGCTATGGCGATTTTGGCCTGCCTGTGGCCCCTGGCGGCCGCCGGGGAAGTCACCCCGGAGGCTGTGATGACCCGGGTTCAGGCCCAATATGATAAGGCCGGGGGCTTCCAGGCCCGCTTTCACCAGGACTTGCGCCACAAAGCGGCCGGCGCCTCGGATTCGGCCGCAGGGTGGATGTACTTCATGAAACCCTGCCGCATGCGCTGGCAGTATGAGAGCCCGCCGTCCCAGAAAAAGGAGATCGTGTCCGACGGCCGGCTGGTGTGGATGTACGTGCCCGCCGACGCCCTGGTGATGGTCTATAAACTGGACCAGGTCCTGCGCTCGGACCTGGTGATGCGGTTCTTTTCGGGGATAGGCCAGTTTCAGAAGGATTTCACCATTGCCTGGCAGCGGCCGCCCCGGCCGGGGGCCAGCTTCGTCATCGATTTATTTCCGCAGAAGGAACAGCCGGAGCTCAGGCGTCTGACCCTGACCATCAATCCCAACACTTACCTGGTGGAACAGCTGAATTTCACCAATGCCCTGGGGGAGGAAAGCCGTTTCACCTTTACCCAGGTAAAGCTGGAAGTGCCCCTGGGGCGCGATTTCTTCACCTTCAAGCCGCCTCCGGGGGTCCAGGTGGTGCGGGAGACGCCGGGGTCTTAACTTACGGTGAACGTCCGCCTCAGGGGCGAGGCGACGGCCCGCCCCTGCCAAAGTTTCAGGGAGGGCATAACGGAGCACTCCCCTGAGGCGGCCAGGCCTGGAATTCCTGGGGGGAAATAATCTTCCTGAAAGCTCTAAGTATAGACTTCAAAAGCCAACCATGGAATTTAGCGAGCAGCAACAGGAGGTGCGGCGCTGGCTTGAACGGCGCCGGGGGATTCTTCTGGCCCATAATTACCAGCCGGGAGAAATTCAGGATGTGGCGGATTATCTGGGAGACTCCCTGGCCCTGTCCATGACCGCGGCCAAGACCCCGGCGGAGGTCATCGTGTTTTGCGGGGTCCATTTCATGGCGGAAACCGCGGCCATCCTGTGCCCGGAGAAGACCGTCCTCCTGCCCCGGGCCGATGTGGGCTGCTACATGGCCGACACCATCACCCGACAGCAGCTTCAGGCCCGGAAAGCCGAACTGGTCGGGGTGCCGGTGGTCACCTATGTCAATTCCAGCGCGGCGGTCAAGGCCGAGAGCGACATCTGTTGCACCTCCGCCAACGCCATTCAGGTGGTCAATTCCTTGACACCCTCCCAGGTCCTGATGGTCCCGGACCGCAACCTGGCCCTCTACACCGCCCGGAACACCGTCAAAGAAGTGTTCTATTGGAATGGCTGCTGTAATATTCACGACGCCCTGACCCCCGCCGAGGTCCGGGACTGCCAGGCGGCTCATCCCCAGGCCGTGTTTCTGGCCCATCCCGAGTGCCGCCCGGAGGTCCTGGAACTGGCCCAGGCCATCCGCAGCACCAGCGGGATGCTCCAGTATGTGCGCCAATCTTCGGCCAGGGAATTCATCATCGGCACGGAAATGGGCATTCTCCATACCTTGCGGACCGAAAACCCGGATAAGCTTTTTTACTCCCCCTCCCCCCATCTGGTCTGCCAGGATATGAAGCGCATTACCCTGGCGGACGTCATTGCCGCCCTGAAGGAGAACCGCTATCAGATTACGGTGCCGGAGGCGGTCCGGCGGCCGGCCTTGCTGGCAGTGGAGCGCATGCTGGCGGTTCCCCGGGATTGAGGTGGTTCACTCCGGGGGAGCGGGAACCGAGCCACCGCGCCGGTTATTTCCTCCGGCCAGCCTCCGGCCACCCCAGCCCCTTCTCAGAAAAAAATTGGCCCGCATCTTGCTATGTCCTTAAATAACGTAATCAGTGGACTACAGGGAAGCATTGGGATGTCCGGGCAAGAGGCGGAATATTCTCCTTATTACGATCACCTCAGGCATTGTTTGCATGAACTGGCCCAGCCCCTGGCCACCGTAACCGGCCTGGTGGACCTCCTCTTGTTGGAGATGGATGAACAGGACCGGATATTTCAGGAAATCCAGCTCATCAGCCAGCAACTGGAAAAGGTGATCCAGATTATCGAGGAAATTCGCCGGATGACCCGGGAGGCCGCCGAACGGGACAGGAGGCCCCTGAAACCGTCTCAACCCCCCCTGTGCTGAAGGGCGGGCCTGGCGCCGGTCGGCTGACTGGTTTTTCTGCTGACGAACAGTTTACGAGAACATGTGGGACAGCCGCCCTCGGCGGTCGTGTGATTAGAAGGCGGCCGGTGCCCGCCGTGTATGGCGCGTAAGACGCGCCCTACGGGGCTGTTATGAAAAGTTCTGTTTATTTGGTGGCACAGGCGTCCCGCCTGTGGTGCGTGCGTCCTCTGCACCATAACTCAGTGCAAATGGCGGGCAAGGCCCGCCACAACTCTTTTCATGCTTTGCGGGTGGGCCGCATGCCCATGAGGAACTGATTTGAAAAGGGTGTGCAGGGTGCGCGCCGCGCACCATTACTCTGCTCCGGGGAATAATCCCCGCCATGACCTCCTGAAACTTTGGCTGCCGGTCCCCCACCTTTGACACCCCCACCTTTGGAGCTTGCCAAGTCCGCTAAAACTCCCTATCATGATAATTGCAGACCCCGGCCCCCCGGCCCTTCGGGTCCCGGGGGCAAGATGAGTAACGGTGAATTTTATCAGGGAGTTATCCTGAGCGGCCCATGGATTAACCCTTTGAATTTAGGGGCACGGCGCGCCGTCCCCTAAGACGGCGTACAGGCCATGCCCCCAAAGAGCGCTCCCCCTGAGGTACGCTCCCGGATAGCCGAACTCCGGGAACAGCTGCATTACCATAATTACCGCTACTACGTGCTGGATGATCCGGTGATCTCCGACGCCGAATTCGACCGCCTCATGGCCGAACTCGTGCGGCTGGAAGAAGAGTACGGCTTGGCCAGCCCCGATTCCCCCACCCAGCGGGTCGGGGCCGCACCCCTGGACAAGTTTGAAACCGTGGTGCACCGGCAGCCCATGCTCTCCCTGGAAAACGCCTTCAGTGAAGCCGAGGCCCGGGAGTTCGACGAGCGGCTGAAGCGGTTCCTCAAGACCACGGAGGAGTTTACTTATGTCCTGGAGCCCAAGATGGACGGCTGCGCGGTGGAGCTGGTCTATGAACGCGGCCTCCTGACCATCGGCTCCACCCGGGGGGACGGCTACCGGGGGGAAAACGTCACCCAGAACCTGAAGACCATCCACACCATTCCCTTGAGCTTGCTGACGGAGGCGGAGCCGGCCCCGGAGTTGCTGGAAGTCCGGGGTGAGGTCTACATGGACCTGGAGGAATTCAAAAAGTACAATGCCGAGCGTCTGAGTCGGGGCGAGCCGGCGTTCGCCAATCCCCGGAACGCTGCGGCCGGGTCCCTGCGGCAGTTGGACCCCAGGATCACCGCGGCCCGGCCCCTGAAGATTTACTGCTACGGGGTGGGGGAAGTCCGGGGCCGGAATTTTGCCACCCACTGGGAAGTCCTCCAGTTCCTGAAAAAGTGGGGTTTAAGGGTCAATCCCCTGATTGACCGGCGCCAGGGCATTGAGGGGGCCATCGCCTATCACCGGGACCTGGAGGACCAGCGCCACGGCCTCCCCTATGAAATTGACGGCATGGTCATCAAGGTGGACCCCCTGGCCCTCCAGGAGCGCCTGGGGTCCAAGACCCGGAGCCCCCGCTGGGCCATGGCTTATAAGTTTGCGGCCACTCAGGCCACCACCAGGGTGTTGGCCATCGAGGTCAATGTGGGCCGCACCGGCGCGGTCACCCCCATGGCGGTGATGGAGCCGGTGGAGGTGGGCGGGGTCACCGTCAGCCGGGCCACCCTCCACAATGAAGACGAAGTGGCCCGGAAAGACGTGCGGGTGGGGGATACGGTCCTGGTGCAGCGGGCCGGGGACGTGATTCCGGAAGTGGTGAAAGTCATTATTGAAGAGCGCCCCCCCGGCGCCCGGCCTTTCCAGATGCCCAGTCATTGTCCGGTGTGCGGCGCTAAACTGGTGCGGCCCGAAGGGGAAAAAGTCACCCGCTGTCCCAATCCCGACTGCATGGCGTCTCTGACCCGGTCGATTCAGCATTTTGCCAGCAAAAGCGCCATGGACATCGACGGCCTGGGGGAAAAAATCGTCCAGCAGCTGGTGGGGGTCGGCCTGGTCAAGGATGTCGGCGACCTCTATAGTTTGACCGAGGGCGACCTCATTCCCCTGGAGCGCTTTGCGGAAAAATCGGCCCGGAACATCGTCAACGCTATCCAGGGCAGTAAAAACCCGCCAATGTGGCGCCTGATCAACGCCCTGGGTATCCGGTACGTGGGGGAGGCCACCGCCCAGCTTTTGGCCCGACATTTCCAGAGCCTGGAGGCCCTAACGGCCGCCGGCCAGGAGGAGTTGCTCCACGTGGAGGGGGTGGGGGAGCAGGTGGCCGGCAGTCTCCTGGATTTTTTCCGGAATGAGCGGAATCAAGTCCTCATCAAAAAACTCCAGAATGGCGGGGTGCAGGGCTTGCCGCCGGAGGCCCCCGAGGCCGCCCCCCTGGGGGGCAAGACCTTCGTGTTCACCGGCGGGCTGGCCAACTTCTCCCGGGAGGCGGCCAAGGCCCAGGTCACCGCCCGGGGCGGCAAGGTGAGTTCGTCGGTATCCGCCCGGACCGATTACGTAGTGGCGGGGGCCGACCCAGGGAGCAAATTGGCCAAGGCCCGGGAACTGGGGGTAGAAATCCTGGACGAGGCAAAGTTCATGGAAATACTTGAGGGGAAAACGTGATGGCCGACAAGGCGCGGGTCCATGTGGTGATCCAGGGGCGGGTCCAGGGGGTGTTCTTCCGGGCCTCCACCCGGGACGAGGCCCGGGCCCGGGGGCTGGGCGGCTGGGTCCGGAACCTGCCGGACGGCCGGGTGGAAGCCCTGTTCGAGGGCGACAAGCGAGTGGTGGAAAACATGCTGGCCTGGTGCCACAAAGGCCCGCCGTACTCTTACGTGGACCACGTGGAGGTGGAGTGGCAGCCCTTTCTGGGAGACCTGACGGATTTCCGGGTGGTGCATTGAAATATCGGCGCGACCGGGAGAAAGGCTGATTGCCAGGCGGATTTTGGGGGATTTTAAGAGATCTTGCCAGGGCTTCGATAGGCCATGGAGCCGGTTTTATGGGTTTGACAAATCCTAGGCGGGCGGGTTAAACTTTTTATCAATTATAAAATTTGCTATTTTTAATTTTATGAATTGATAAAAAGGCGAGAGTGCCGGCCAGGGGACGGGTTAAGGAGTCACAGATGCAACTGGTAAGAGTGAAAAAGAACTATCAAATAACCATACCCCAGAATCTCAGAAGGATCATTCGGCTGGCGGTGGGGGATTATGTGGAGATAAATATCCAGGATAATACGTTAGTGATCAGGCCGGTGAAGGTGGTTCACCCGGACCAGGCATATTTTTTCACGAAAGAGTGGCAGGAAAAGGAAGCAGAAGCGGACAAGGACATTGTCGGAGGTAAGCTGGTGGGCCCGTTCGACAATGCCCCGGATGCCTTGAGAGCCTTAAAGAAAACCTCGCAATGAAGCTCTGGTTTACGCAGAGTTTTATCAGGGATTATCAGGCGCTGCCGGACCAACTGCCAAAAACGGTTGAGAGAAAGCTGAAGCTTTTTATGGACAACCAGCGTCACCCTTCCCTGAAAATAAAAAAAATGCAGGATCCTCGAGACATTTGGGAAGGAAGGCTAACGCAGGGATACCGCTTCACCTTCCAGATGGAAGGCGAAGTCTGCATTCTGAGAAGGGTCGGCACCAATGATATTTTGAGGACTCCTTAAGGAAAGGCCCATTGTTATTAATGGGACAGGAGATCCTATTCTGGGGGGACCTATGACGGCAAAGGAACCACCGCCCTCGGGCGACCTGGTCTTCAAACCCTGCGCCCGGGCCTTTTTTGTCTATTACGTGGCCATGGCCCTGGCCTTTCTGGGCCCCCGCATCAACCCCGAGGTGGGGGTCCCCGTGTGGCTGGGGACCCTGTTGGGCCTGGCGGTGGCGGCCTTGGTGCTCTACCGGAAATACGGCCAGGAGTATCAGGCCACTTCCCGGGGGGTGGCCAGGGTGAGGCGCTGGCCCTCTCCCCAGCGGCAGGAAATCGCCTGGGAGAACCTGGGGGAGGTCATGGTGCTCCGGGGCCTGACCCAGACCATGCTCCGGGTGGGCAATCTGGCCTTAGTGGATAAGTCCGGGGAAGCTGAGATGTTCTGGTACGGGTTGGCCGATCCCAAGGACGTGAAAGACCGGATCGACCGGAAGCGGCCGTGATGGAACTGGAAGGAGAATGGGGGGCGGCGGCCGTTCCTGAACCGGACCTCAAGCCGCCGGCGCCGTGGGAAGACCTGGGGTTATCCCTTCCGGTGGGATTTTTCCGCACCCTCCGGGATCTCCTGGTAAGCCCGGGGGAGTTTTTTCAGAACCTGGGACGGCGGGAGGGGTGGGCCGAACCGTTGGCCTTCGCCCTCATCGTGTCCAGCGCCGGGTTGGCGGGGGCCCTCTTCTGGCAGCTCCTGATCCTGACGCCCGCCGGCCTGAAGGCCGAGGAGACCCTCCGGCTGTTTCAGGGCCTGAACCTGGGAGCGGGGGGGCTGCTGGCCATGATGGCCGGCGCTCCGGTCCTGGTGTTGCTTGACCTGGGGGTGAGCGGTCTCTGCTGGTGGGGGGGTGTGGCCCTGATTGGGGCCGACCGGGATTTCGTTCCTGCCTGGCGGATTTTCTGCTATGCCCATGGCGGCATGGCCCTGGGTCTCATGCCGTTTTTTGGCCTGTTCCTTTCCGGCCTCTGGGTCCTGGCCTTGATGTATTGCGGGGTGAAGCAGGTTTATGGCGTTTCCGGGTGGCGCGCTCTGAACGCTCTGGCTATCTATTTTTCCCTGCAGGCCTTTCTCGGGCTGCTGCTGGTGGCCGCACTCGCCTTAGGGGGATTCCTGCTGTGGTGGGGCTGAAGCGGTCTCCTGGGCCTTGAGGGCCTCCCGTCTTTTCCGACGCACTCTCAAGGCATGGGCGACCCACCCGCTCACCAGGCCTACGGCCAGGCCGAAATAGACCAAGATAAAGGTGGGCAGTTCCATCAGGGGAAACTTGAAGAACGTAATCATCGGCGATGGTTGTGAGTTTTCCAGGGCAAAGTCCACCACTATAACAGCCAGAATGATCAATCCCACCACCTTGGGCTTACTCATGGGCGCCTCTCTTTGAGTTTCACTTTTCCAGGTAACGCTTCACCACGGCCTTGAGATCATCCAGGTCGGAAGACTTGACCAGGTATTCGTCTGAGGCCCAGGTGGCGAAATCCTGCTTATACTCTCCATAAGCGGTGCTCAGGACCACGGGCAAATCAGGCCGCTTTTCCTTGATCTGTCTCAAGGCCTCGATGCCGTCCATCTCCGGCATTTTGATGTCCAGGATGACCAGATCCAGAGGAATTTTAGAGACGATATCCAGGGCTTCCCGTCCGTTGGCGGCCTGATAGACTTCGTAGCCCTCCTCCTTGAGTTCTTCGCTATAGAGGAGGCGAATGCTCATTTCGTCGTCCGCCACCAGAATCTTCTTCATGGGTGTCCTCCTTTAGGGGCCTTGAGCACGCTGGCGGGAACCGCGCCCTGGCCGACATCCTTCACCAGACAATATTTAGCCACCGGCAGACTGACGATAAAGGTCACGCCCTTGCCGATCTCGTTGTTGACCTCTATCTGGCCATAGTGGCGGGAAACGATGCGCTGGGCAATGGCCAGACCCAAACCGGTGCCGTAATCCTTGGTGGAGAAAAACGGGTTGAAGATATTGTGGAGCACTTCCAGGGGGATGCCGCCGCCGGTGTCGGAGATGGCCGCGGCGGCATAGAGACCGTCCGGCTTTTCCATGGGGTACGTGCGAATGGTCAGGGTGCCGCCCCGGGGCATGGCCTGGACGGCATTCTGGAAGAGATTGTAGAAGACTTGCTTCATCTGCCGGTCGTCGCAGTGGAGGCGGGGCAACTGGGCCAGCTCCTTGGCGACCTTGATTTTATTGGCATCCAGGTCCCGCTGGACTAATATCAAGGTGTCCTCAATCAGTTTGGCCAGTTCGTGGTCGCCGTAGTAGGACAGATTTTCCCCGGTGAAGTCCAGGATTTCCCGAAGGAGCTTTTCCAGGCGGGTCACTTCTTCCTGGATGACTTCCACATATCCCCGGAGAGGCGAATTAGGCTCCACTAATTTGGCGATGCGCCGGGCGAAGCCGCCGATGGAGACCAGGGGATTGCGAATTTCATGGGCCATGCCCGAAGCCAGGCTGCTCAGGGCGGCCAGGCGGTCGCTCTCCAGCATCCGTTCCCGGATCAGGAGCAATTCCCGGTTGTTGGTTTCGATGGTGGAATAAAGGTGGGCATTTTCCAGCACCAGGGCGGCCTGGGTGGCGAACATCTGGAGCACGTGGAGGGGCTCCGACTCCAGGGGCCGGCCGGACTCCTGGTTGTCCACCAGGATCACCCCGGTGGCCCGGTCTTTCACCACCAGGGGCACCACGAAGAACTCTTGGGCGGCATACTCGCCGTTCAAGGCAGGGGGCAAGCCCGGTTCCTTGATGGTCTGATGGTGATGATAAGGGCGATTCCGGAGCACCGCCAGGGCCAGGGGCCCCTGATCCACCCGGAGGGGAATCTCCCAATCAGCCACCGGTATCAACTCCGGCGGCGGCGCCTGCAGGGCCTTGAGGTTGGGGATGTCCCGATTGGCGGGGCTGCAACGAGCCCCTTTGGCGCCCCGCAAGGTTTGGGTCGCTTCATCCACCAGCAGCACCACGGCGCGATCAAATCCCAGGCCTTCCTCCAGGGTGAGGCCCTGGAGGATAATCTCCTGAAGCCGCTCCTCCTGCACCGAGGTCAGCATGACCTGGGCGATGTCCTGCAAGGCGGTGAGATTCCGGACCATGCGCTCGTTTTTTTCGGCCAGATCCTCTACCTGCTGATAGGTGAGGGCATTTTCGATGGCGTTGACGATGAGGCCGGCCATGGTGAAGAGAAGCTGGCGGTTTTCCGGGTCGAAGGGGAGAAATTCGCCGTTGGGGTAGAACTTGTCATACACCCCCAGGGTGCCGGTCAACTGCCCCTTGAAGGTGAGGGGCACCGCCAGGCAGTAATGGGTGCGGCCCGTAACATCCGTGCCCTCCCCTTCAAAATAGGGCGGTTCCCCTGAACCGGCCTTCGGGGACATCTGTGTCAGGGGCGGGCACTCCGGGGGAATCTGGCCATAGCGGGAGGAAACCCGGGGTTCGCCGGTGTTGGCCTCAATAATGTGGAGGGCGGCGCCCCGGGCGGTGATGACCTTGGCGGTGGTGCTGACGATGCGCTCCAGGAGTTCATCCAATTCCACCGTGGAGCTCAAGGCTTTCCCCACCTCAAACAATACCGACAACTCGGCGATCCGCTTTTTGGCTTCTTCCTGGACGAAGGCCTGACGCAGGGTGGCCGACAGCATCAGGCAGGTCAACTGGACGCCCTGGCGCTCGGCGGGGGTGAAGGACCGCTCCTGCCGGTCCACCAGGATCAGGACCCCGTAAAGGAAATTATCATCGGCCACCGGAAAGGCGGCCAGGGTCTGGTAGGCGGGATGGAGTTTTTCCAGGGGGGTATTGGCCTCCAGCACTCCCGGCTGCTGGCGGTGGACCAGGGTAAACTTGCGGGTCTTGGCCGTTTCACCCACCAGCCCCTGACCCAGGGCGAATTCCAGGCGCAGGTGGGGCGGGACCGGCCCCTGGCTGCTGACGTTGAGTAATAAGGTCTCCCGGGCTTTGTCCAGGCCGAAATAGAGGGCCAGGTCCACCTTCAGGTTCCGGGCCAGGAGGTGAACCATGTTGTTAAGCCGTTCCCCAAAGCTCACGGTGGAGGTCAGCACCTCCACCATTTGGGTCAGGAACCCGGCGCGCTCCGAAGCCATGGGATCTTACCCGCCTAACAGACGCTGCCGTTTTTCCACGGCCAGCCGGTACAGATCAACATACTTGGGGGCCGCGGTTTTGCCCCAGGAATAATCCAGGGCCATGTTGCTCTTCATCAGGGCTTCCCAGACCTGAGGCTGTTGATACACCGCCAGGGCCCGCTGCACCGCGGCCAGGAGTTCGGCCGGGGTATAGCCGGTGAATTTGAAGCCGGTGCCGACGCCGGTGGCGGGGTCGAATTCCTGCACGGTCTCATCCAAGCCGCCGGTGGCCCGGACCACGGGAATGGTGCCGTAGCGCAGGCAGTAAAGCTGGTCCAGGCCGCAGGGTTCATAACGCGAGGGCATGAGAAAGATGTCGGCCCCGGCGATGATCTGATGCGCCAGTTCTTCGGTGTAGCCGATTATGAGCCCCAGGCGCTCAGGATATTTGAGGCTGAATTCCTGGAGAAGATAATGGTGACGTTCTTCCCCGGTGCCCTGGATGATGAAGCCCACTTCCAGACGCATCAGGTCGTCCAGAATATTTTCCACCAGATCAATGCCTTTGCGCTCAAAGAACCGGGTGGTCATGCCGATGAGAGGCTGCTTGAGGGGCAGGTTCAGGCCGAAGCGCTCCAACAGGGCCGACTTGCAGGTCTTTTTGCCGGTGAGGTCATCCTGGTCATAGGACGCGGCCAGGAAGGCATCCTGCCTGGGGTTCCAGCGTTGGTAATCGACCCCCTCCAGAATGCCGTAAAGCTCCTGGGCCCGTTCCCGGAACAAGCCTTCCAACCCGAAGCCGTATTCGGGGGTCAGGATTTCTTCCCGGTATTTGGCGGACACGGTGGTGAGGAGATCCCCAAAGACCAGGCCGCCCTTCATAAGGTTGAGTTTGCCGTAAAATTCCAGGGCCTTGGGAGAGAGCAACTCCCACCCCAGGCCGGTAAGAGGGAGGTCATAAGCGGAAAAGAGCCCCTGGTAACCGACGTTGTGGACCGTATAGACCACCGGCAGGGGCTGCAGGCGGGGACGGTCGTGGTAGATGGTCCGGAGATAGACGGGCACCAGGCCGGTCTGCCACTCGTGGGCGTGGCAGACATCCACCTCCAGCTCCAGGGCCTCGATCATTTCCACCACCGCCCGGGAGAAGAAGATGAAGCGCTCGCTGTTGTCCTCAAAATCCCCATAGGAGGTGCCGTACAGACCTTCCCGGTTAAAGAGGCTGTCCTGGCCGATGAAGTAAAAGGTCAGGTCGGGGTCGATCTGATGGGAGAAGATCTCAGCCGGCAGGGTCTTCCAGGATAGGGGGATGGAGAGTTCGATGCCGGTGTCGGTGAGGACCCGGCCCGATTCCCGCACCTGGCGGTACAGGGGTAAAACCACGGATACCTGGTGACCCAGCTTGACCAGAGCACAGGCCAGGGCGTAAATCACCTCGGCAAGCCCACCGCTGCGGGCAAAAGGGTTGGCTTCCGGAGTTACCAGCAGGATACGCATCGGTCATCCCTCGAGGATTACAGAGTCAACTCCCGAAGATATTTAGCCGCATCTTCCGGAGGGGTAGGATTGATGTAAAAGCCCGAGCCCCATTCGAATCCAGCGATCAGGGTCAACTTGGGCACGATCTCAAAATGCCAGTGGTAATAACTGAGTTGCGATTCCCGGATGGGGGCGGTGTGCAGGATGAAATTGTAGGGCACCTTGCCCAGGGCTTTCTCCAGGCGCTTCAGGGTTTCTGAGAAGAGTTCGGCCAAAAGTTGGAAAGAGGTCTCCTGTAAGTCCACGTAAGAGGAAAAGTGTTGTTTGGGAAGAATCCACATCTCAAAGGGAGAGCGGGGGGCAAAGGGACAAATCGCCAGGAATTCCTGGTTCTGCACCACTACCCGACTCTGCTGCTGAAGCTCCTGACGGATCATATCGCAAAAGACGCACCGCTCTTTATAGTTGTAGTAGAACTTGCCGCTGCTCAGTTCCTCCTGGACCAGCTCCGGCACGATGGGCAGGCCGATGAGCTGGCTGTGGCTGTGCTCCAGGGAGGCGCCGGCGGCCCGGCCTTGATTCTTAAAGATCAGGACGTAGCGGAAACGGGGGTCTTCGCCCAGGGTGACGATGCGGTCCCGATAGGCTTTGAGCACCAGGGCAAAGGCGTCCGCCGGGAGGGTGGTCAGGGTGGCATAGTGGTCGGGGCTTTCGATGATGACTTCGTGGGCCCCGACGCCGTTCATCCTGTCAAACATGCCTTCGCCCTGGCGGTCCAACTCCCCTTGCATGGCCAGGGCCGGGAACTTGTTGTTCACCACCCTGAGATGCCAGCCGGGAGAATTGGGTTCGGTCCCCGGATCCCGATAGGCCAGGACCTCCGGCGGCGTGGTATGTTCGTTGCCCTCATCGAAGGGGCAGAATCCCCCTTTGGTGACTTCCGGTTCCACCACAAAATCATGGGGCCGCTTGCCCCGCTCCGTCGAAATAATCACCCAGCGGGCGATGATGGGGTCTTTGCGTAATTCAGGCATCTCTCTCCGATCCTAGCCCCCCTCAACCTTTAAGAAGGCCTGGCGCTTGCCCCTGCGGCGTCACGGGGATGGTGGCTGCTTTTCAGTATACTGTCCTGGGGATATTTTGCAAGGGATTTGGCGGACATGGGTTAAGCGTTGCAACGCCGGGGCCCGCGGCCTGCTAGCTCAATTCCTCCCCGGTGAGGGTCTGCAACGCCTGGAGGTACCGGGACCGGGTGTTGGCGATGACGTCGGCCGGCAGCGGCGGCGGCGGGGGCTGCTTGTTCCAGCCCAGGGATTCCAGGTAATCCCGGAGATACTGCTTATCGTAGCTCTTCTGGGGGCCGCCGGGTTGATAGTCCTCCCGGGGCCAGAAGCGGGACGAGTCGGGAGTCAGGACCTCGTCGATGAGCAAAAGTTCTCCGTCAGGGCCGTCGGCCAGCCCGAATTCGAACTTGGTGTCGGCAATAATGATGCCCCGGGGTTCGGCCCATTTTAGGGCGCGACGGTAGAGGGCCAGGCTCAGGTCCCTGACCCTGGCCGCCAGTTCGGCGCCGATCTTCTCCGCCATGGCGGCCAAGGAGATGTTTTCGTCGTGGGCGCCCAACTCTGCCTTGGTGGAGGGGGTAAAGACGGTCTCCGGCAGCTTTTGGGACTCCACCAGTCCCGAAGGCAGGGACAGCCCGCCGATGGCGCCTTTCTGCCGATACTCGGCCCATCCGGAACCGGACAAATATCCCCGGACGATACACTCCACCGGCAGGGGTTTACATTTGCGCACGAGCATGGCGCGGCCTTGCAACAGGTCCCGGAAGGGCCGGCAGGCCGGGGGGAATTCCTCCGGCGCCAGGCTCAGCAGGTGGTTGGGGGTCAGGTCCGCCAGGCGCCGGAACCAGAAGGCGGACAACTGGGTGAGAATGCGGCCCTTGTCCGGGATGGGCTCGGCCATCACCACGTCGAAGGCGGAGATGCGGTCCGTGGCCACCAGGAGGAGGCTGTCCCCCAGGTCGTAGATGTCCCGCACCTTGCCCTGGCGCCGGGGACCCAGGCCGGTGAAAGCAGTGGTCAAAACCGGGGGATTCATTGGGACTGCCTCGGTTTAACGGGGTTGTCGGATCGGGAAGCCAGTTTCACGACCTTGGGGGTGATCTTTTCCTGGGCTTTCAGGCGTTCGGCCGCATCGGCCGCGGCCTTGGCCCCGGTAATGGGGGCCACCCGGACCTGATACAGGGTCTTGCCGTCGGTTTTTCGGCTGACGATGACGGCAGGGAAGTTTTTGGCCCGGAGGCGCTGCTGCAGAGCCTCAGCCGTCTTCATGCTGTTATACGTGGCGGCCACCAGGATATAGCGCTCATTTTTGGCCCCCGGGGCGACTTCCCGGGGGGTGGCCAAAACCGGGGTCAGGGTCGGGCCGGCCGTGACCCGGCGAAGCGCTGTCCCGCTCTCGCCGGTCTCCACCAGGGGGGGGCCGCCCCCCACCATGGGCAGCTTAACCGGGGCCGCCAGCTTGGGGGGCCTCGCCTGGGACCACATCCGGGGGCCGAGTTTTCCCCCGACGATGGCGAGGACCACCATCAGGACAACCAAACCCGCGCCCCACCAGAGGCGCCGGGGCGCCAGCTTGAGGCTGCTCAGGTGGGTCAGGGCCGCGTCCTTGGCCTTCTGAACCCGAGGTTTACTATCCTCCCAGATTTTTTTCAACCGAGGGCCGGCCTGGGCCAGGGGTGGCCAGCTGAGCCGGGATTTTTCCGGCCCCCAGGCCGCAGAGGGTTTCCTGGAAACACCGTGTATCAGTTCCCGGGCCTGGCGCAACTGGTCGATAAAGGCGCCGGCGTCGGGCAGCCGCTCCTCGGGGTCCTCCGACAGGCACTGCAACAGCACATTCTGGAGAGGCACGGGAATCTCTTCCAGGTCCACCGGCGGATATTCCAAACGGTAGGGAAAGGCCTCATCAAAGGTCAAAGCATAAGGCAGGCTGCCGGCTACCAGCCGGAATCCCAGCACCCCCAGGGAAAAAACATTGCCGGCGGGCGTGAGCCTATCCCCGTGGATAAGCTCGGGAGGCGCATAGGCCTTGAGTTCCAGGTGCAACGGTTGATCGCCCCAAACCGGGGCAAAGCTGAAATTGGCCAGACGAAGGTCTTCCCCTGCCAGGAGGATATGGAGGGGGCTGAGGGACCCGTGCACCGCCCCCTGCCGATGGGCAAAGGCCAAAGCCTGGCCCAGGAGTTCCAGAAGGTTGAGGACCTGGGGCAGGCTGAACCGCTCTTGGCGGGCCAACCGGGTTAGCAGGCTTTCCCCGGGAAAGGGTTCCTCCACCAGGTAGAGAAATCTTTCGGCCTTATCCACATGAAATACCCCCAGGATGTGGGGATGGCGCAGCTTCAGTCCCAGGAGGGCGGCTTGTTCAAACATGTCCCGGGACGGGGCCCACTCCGGGTCGTCCCGGGCCAGCAGCTTCAAGGCGACCTGGGCCTTCAGGAGATTATCCTGGGCCAGCCACACCCCGCCCCAGGGTTCTTCCCGGAGCTGAGGACCCACCACATATCTGTGGCCAATCAGCTCATTGGTCTCTGGGAAAGCCGGACGATTACTAGTCATTTGGAGGCCTGCCTTGGCTGGGGTATCGGCCTGACGAACAGCCCACCTCACCATACCACAAAACCAACCGGCAAAAAAGTTCTTTCGGCCCCGGCCCCCGCCGCTTCGAAGCCCTGGAACCATGCCGGAAAGATCCCGCCCCGGGTGAGATAAAATTGAAAGGGAGGAATTATTCTGATAATTTCATCATTACAAAAAATTCTTCCAGAATCGTGCCATGTCCCTAGCCAACCTCATCACTCTGGCCCGGTTGCCGCTGTTGCTGACCATCGTGGCGCTCCTGTTTGTCCCCTATTTTGGGGTGCGGCTGGCCGGCCTGGCGCTGCTCATCGTCCTGTTTCTGATGGATTGGTTCGACGGCTACGTGGCCCGGCTGCGCAATGAGGTCACCGAATTGGGGGCGGTGCTGGACATCGCCCTGGACCGGTCGGTGGAAAACATCCTCTGGATCACCTTCATGTACCTGGGGCTGGTGCCCTTGTGGGTTCCCATTGTTTTTTTAATCCGCTCCTTTATTGTGGACGGCATCCGGGGCGTGGCCCTGAGTCGGGGGAAGTCCGGTTTCGGGATGATGCACTCGCCCCTGGGGCGCTTCCTGGTGGCTTCCCGCTTCATGCGAGCCCTCTATGGCCTGGCCAAAGGGCTGATCTTCGGTCTTCTCTATCTCACCTGGGCCCTGGCCCTCAAAGACCCCAATATTCTAATCACCTTGCATCCTCTTAATCAAAGCCTTATATTTTTTACCACGGGACTTTGCGTTGTTCGAGGCCTGCCGGTCATCCAGGATGGGCGGTGCCTGTTCAGGTCAGATAAGGTCTGACCCGCATCCCTGCCGCCCCACCAGCATCTCATCGCCGGAGGATGTTATGAGCCGGGTGGTTGCCATTTTCGACGTGGATCAGACCCTGGTGCAGGGTCACACCGAGCGCCTTTTTTTCCGCTATCTGGTGCGACGGCGTTTGATCAGCCTGCCCCAGGCCCTGGCTTACCTCAGTCAGCTGGCCCGCCGCCCCCAGGACCGGTTCCAGGACAAGAGCTACCTGGAGGGGCTTCAGGTGGATGACGTCGTCCGCCTGGCCCAGCGGTGCTACCAGGAAGAGATCGCTCCCCGGCTCAGCCGGACCGGACTGGCCTGCGTCCTGGACCATCAGGTTCGGGGCCATGTCATTGCCCTGATGAGCGGCTCCCTGTCGGTGCTTCTGACGCCGTTAAAGGAGGAATTGGGGGCGGACTGGCTCATCGCCACGGAATTGGCACGCAAACACAGCAGCTTTACCGGCGAGATCGCCGGCCTGCATCCCCGGGGGCCCAACAAGTTATGGCTGCTACAGGAGCTATCCCGGACCCATGGCTTTGATTTATCCCAGGCCTACGCTTACGGGGACCATATCCAGGATTTCTATCTTTTCCGTTCCATCGGGCATCCGGTGGCGGTCAACCCTTCCTGGCGCTTGAAGCTCCAGGCCCGCAAACATCGCTGGCCGATCCGTTATTTTAAAGCTTAGTCTCCCACGGTCGAAGCAGACTTTGGGACGAGGAAGGAAAAAAACCGCCGAAGCCGAGGCCGGTCACCAGAGTTTTTTTTCTCAGGACCGTCCGAATAATTGACAGTTTTGCGCTTTTAGCGTAGTCAATAATAAGGAAAATATGGACGAAGCCCTGATCCGACAATTGAAAAACCGGGTGGAAGAAGAACTGCGGCAGCGGGAACTGGCGCTCCTGGAGTTTTGGCTGCAGGAATTAAAGAATATCATGGCCAAGCACCATAAGGAGCTGGCCGGCTTGCAGACCGACGTGAAAGGCTTTATCGCCCGCATGGAGACCCGGCTCCGCACCCTCAAAGGGAGCCCGAGATAATATGTATGAAGTAAAAATCGTCACCCAATTTGCCGCCGCCCATCGGCTGGAAAATTTCTATGGGAAATGTGAGGCCCTCCACGGCCACAACTGGAAGGTAGAGGTGTTCCTCAGGGGGGATACCCTGAACGGCGCCGGGCTGCTGATGGATTTCGGCGTGGTCAAGACCCGGACCAACCAGGTTTTGGAGGAACTCGACCATAAGTATCTCAATGAACTGACCGTTTTTCAGGACCGCAACCCCTCGTCGGAGAATCTGGCCCGCTACCTGTATGAGCGCCTGGGAGCCGTCCTCAATGACGATGGAGTGAAAATCCACCGGGTCAACGTCTGGGAATCCGATACTTCCTGCGCCTCCTATTATCAGGAATGAAGTGTTGTTGATCCGAGGTTGTTGTTTGGCCTATGCCGCAGGACTGATTTTGGGGCTGCTGGGGGGGATGGGGGCCCAGGCCGGCTCTCTCACCGAGCCCCCGGATACCAGTCTCCTGAGCATCCCGGTCGGGGGTTCCCGGCGCAAGCCCCCGGTGAAGTTCAGCCACCGGGTCCACGAAGCCCGGCGGGTGGCCTGCACCCAGTGCCATCATGACTATCAGGGCAGGCGCAACGTTTGGCGGCAAGGACAGCCGGTGGAAAAGTGCCAGGCGTGCCATGGCTTGCGGCCGGAGGCCCGCCGCCCGGACCTGAAGAACGCCCATCATCGCCAATGTAAAGGGTGCCATCTGCGGGTGCGGCAACAGGGACGGCAGGCCGGACCCATAGAGTGTCAGGATTGCCATCGCCCGCTGGAACGGGGCGGGCTTGAGATCAGGCAGGCCCCCGATCTCTCGAATTCCTTGAGCCTTGTCGTCAAGGTTATGCAGTAAAGATGCGGGAGGTGGGACTGCGCCGGTCAGTCTGAGGAACCGTGATCAAAGCTTCCGTCGCCTCCTTAATCCGGACCCTGCAACGGGAAAGGGTCTTTGCCCTGATCCTGGCCCTGGCGGTGATCCTGCTGCTGGGGTCTATCGGCTTCAGCCTGGTGGAACCCGCCGAAGGGCCGTGGGGGACCCGTTTCGGCCGGGCCGTGTGGTGGGGCCTGGTCACCCTGACCACCGTGGGCTATGGGGATGTGGTGCCCGTCACCTTCCTGGGCCGCCTGTTGGCCACCGGCCTCATGGTGATAGGATTTATCAGCCTGTCCCTGGTTACCGCTACGGTGGCCTCCGTCTTCATTGAACGCAAGTTTCGCCAGGAGAGAGGTTTGGAAGCCGTCAAAGCCGCAGAGCAAATCCTGATCCTTGGGTGGCCGGAAGATGCGGAGGCCATGGTGGACCATCTGCTCAAACGCCTGTCCCCCACCATTCCGGTGGTCCTGATCAACAAGGTCGCGCCGGAGCAGATGGACGCGGTCAAAGAAAGATATCCCCAGCACGCCATTTTCTATCTGCGGGGAGACTATTCCCGGGAAGAAATCCTTTTGAAGGCCAATGTTCAGGAAGCCGTTAAGGCCATTATCCTGGCGGACCGGCAACCGGGGGAAACTGCGGCCCAGGTGGATCAGCGCACCCTGTTCACCGCCCTCACCTTGAAGGCCATCCATCCCAAGATTCGCATCATGGCGGAACTGCTGCGACCGGAAAACCGCGCCTACCTCGAGCGGGCCGGGGCCGAAGAAGTCTTGATCCGGGGGCAATACGACGGCCCATTGCTGGCGGGGGCCATCGCCTCTCCGGCCCTGTTCCGGGTTTACACCTCCCTGTTAATCGGGGATGGGCAGGGCTTATGGGAAGTGCCCATCCCCAATCGGTTCCATGGGCGTCCCCTGGGGGAATTTGCCGCCTACTTCCAGGAGCAGCACCAGGGGATCCTCATTGGCCTTTACACCGAGGGCCGGGCCCTGAGCCTGGAGGACTTGTTGTCCGAAGAGCCTTCGGCCATTGATGACTTCATCCGGCGCAAATTCGCCGAAACCAAGATGACCCATCTCCTGGGGCGCACCAAGGTGGATTACCAGATCAATCCTCCTCCCAGCCAGACCCTGGGGCCCCGCCAATATGCCGTGGTCATCGCTCCCCAGAGGCCGAGCCTCAAATGATGGACGTCGGCTTTTTCCAAAAACTTTATCTTTTCCAGGACCTGGAAGAAGGCGAAATCCATAAGGTATTGAAACGCACCCGACACCGGAAATTTTCTGCCGGGGCGGTCATCATCCAGGAAGGGGAGCCCGGGGATAGCCTCTTCATCATGCAGGAAGGGGAAGTGGAGATCACCAAACAACTCACCCTGGCGCTGGATGAAGACACCCCCAAGGAACGGGTGATGATCCGCCTGAGGGCGGAAAACGGGGTCTATTTCGGCGAGATGGCCCTCCTGGAAAACGAAAACCGGTCGGCGACGGTGACCGCCTTGAGCACTTGTTCCCTGCTGGAACTGTATCAGAAGGATTTCCTGGAGTTGATTGAGCAAAACCCCGCCATGGGGGTAAAGCCGCTCCTGCGCCTGGCCCAGGTCCTGTCCCGGCATCTGCGCAAAACCAACCAGGACGTGGTGAAACTGACCACCGCCCTGGCCGTCTCTCTGGGGGGGTAGGAAGAGGATTGCCCCGGCCCTGGAGGGACACCGGCGGGCCCACCCTTATCCCAGGGCCGGCCCCGGGTCAGCCGGGTCAACCCTGACCGCTCCCCAAGGCTTCCCTATGCTTATTGAGGCGGTGCGACGCCAACTCATTGACCGGGCCCGGCAAGCAAGGGAGGCGGCCTATGCCCCTTATTCCAACTTCAAGGTGGGGGCCGCGGTCCTGACCGCCGGCGGCGAGATCTTTGCGGGAAGCAACATCGAAAACGCCTCCTTCGGCGCCGCCATCTGCGCCGAGCGGGTGGCGATTTTTACGGCGGTGGCCCGGGGTTGCCGCGATTTGACGGCCCTGGCGGTTGTCGCCGACACTCCGGAGCCGGCGTCGCCCTGCGGTCTGTGCCGCCAGGTGTTGGCCGAGTTCAACCCGGACTGCCAGGTGCTGATGGCCAATCTGGCGGGCCGGTGGCGGCTGGCGACCCTGAAGGAACTGCTCCCCCTGGCCTTCCGGCTGCCGCTTCGGGAGGGGGGGTGACCCCTGCCCCCGAGTTTTTGCCCCGAATTGAAAACCTGCCCCTCCAAGGGACCCCCCCCCACCTTATTTTTCCCCTTCTGAACGGAGCGTAGCGGAGTGAACAATCTCGGTATCTATCTGAATAACCATAGAATCTTCGCTTCCCTCAGAATGACGAAAAATAACGTCATGTGCAATTCTGACCTTAAGTTAGCGCTCACACCCCTGGTGGGAGGGGATTAAGGGGAGGGGGAAATAACTGTTGTTAGCGCTAAGTATTTCACCCCCACCCTGGCCCTCGCCCATCAGGGGGAGGGAATTTTTGACTTTTTACAAGATCATCAAAGTTAGTGCAGACAAGGGTGCGAACCGCGAACCATCCATGGCTATCACCCCCACGGCCAGGGAAACCAGGGTGGGAAGGAAGGAAACCCAGGAAGGACCTCATCGCCGGGAAAAAATGTGTGGGAGGCCTTGCATCCTGAGAAAAAATAATTATTACTGAATGATAAAAATTTACTAAAGATGAAAAATGGTTGGGCGGAGAGCTGGGAACGAAGGCTTGACGGGCGTTTCTAAGATGCCCAAGTCCATAATTTTAAAGGAAAGGAGATTACTTATGTGTACTTGCGGGTGCCAGCAAAGAAACGACAAAAAGGATAACCAGGAGGCCGAAAAGAAAAATTACCTCTGTTCTCAGTGCAACACTTACCGGGAAGTCCCCTCGGAGGCCCAGGCGCCGGAATGTTGCGGCAAAAAAATGCAGGAAATGGATTAACCCGAGTGCGGGAGTCGGGCCCCCCGGCGGAGGCGGCCTCGGTAACCGGGACCTGACCCGGGCGGGGGGCTTGTAAGCTGCTCTGCTCTTTCCGTCAACCCCATGGCCGTTTGAGGGCTTTGGGGATGACGCCGGAAATGATAAACTGCACGGCAAGATATACCAATGATGGAGGATGAGATGTCCAGACCCGAAGAAATGTGGCAGTGCCAGACGCCCAACTGCGGCTATATCTATGACCCGGCCCACGGGGACAAGAGGGGCAAGATCCCCAAGGGGACCAGGTTTGAGGACCTGCCGGAGGACTGGAAGTGTCCGTTGTGCGGGGTCAGCAAGGCCATGTTCCGGCCGCTGGCCGGACCGGGCTCGGTGGCCGAAGAGGCCGCCAAAGGCGCCAGGTAAGCAACCGCAGAGCCAAGATACAGGAAGGTGACCGAGATGTCCAGCGCCTCTACTGATTCCCCATCCACCGGGCCGCCCGGCGCCGCCGGGGATACCGTGTTGATTCTGCGCCCCTATCCGGTCCGGGTGGGGCAGAAGGTCTTCATTGACGGCGGACCCCGGCGGGGGGATTGGGAGATAATTGAAGTGGGAGACCGAAAGATGCGGTTGCGTTGTCCCGTCTCCCACAAGGAAATTGACTGCGATCGGTTTTGCTACGTAGTGACTGAGGCGGCCGGCATTCCCTGGCCGCATAAGTCTTAAATCGTCGCCCGGTCCAGTCCGGCGGGATGAGGGGGACCGGCCCGGAAAGGTCAGCCCGGCCCCCCTTTGCCTGGCGGCAGGCGCCGTCTTACAGGAGCGGCTTGATCATTTTCTCGAACTCGGCTTTGCTCCGGGCTCCCAGGATTTTGTGGGCGATGTTTCCCTGCCGGTCAACGATGAGGGTGAGAGGAACCAGTTCCACGCCTCCGTAAGCCTTGCTCACTTCTTTGGTTCCTTCCAGCACCGGATACGTCAGGCCCAACTGCCCCACCAGTTCCTTGAGCTGCTGCGGGGTGGAGCTCAGGCCGATCCCCAGGATCTGGAAGCCCTGCCCCTTGAGTTCCTGGTAAATCTGGTTCAGATGGGGCATCTCCTCCCGGCACGGCCCGCAAAAATAGGTAAAGAAGTTGAGCAGCACTACTTTGCCCTTGAACTGGCTCAGGCTGTATTCTTTGCTGTCCTGAACGCCTTTGAGGTTAAAGCCCGGGGCGCTGCCGGCGGCCCAGACCCAGGTGGCCGCGGCCATGAGGAACAGAACCGCCATCAACAACCACCAGGATTTCACCGGGCTAACCTTGGTTTTTATTGTCATGCACGTCTCCTTGACCTGGAATGGCCTTTAATTTTCCTGAATATATATATACGAAAAACCTCGGCGCCACAATCCGATCAGCTCATACCCTGTTCGTTTTTTAAGAGACCGTCAGATCCTTATGACTATGGCTGCCCTGCCGCTGATTACCGTCGCCTTTTCCTCCCATCGGTTGGAGGTCCTGCCCGCCATGCGGGCAGAGATGAGGCGGCACGACGCCCTGGTGTTGGAAGAGGCCCCGGAGCCCCAATGTCATTGACTTAAGAGATTAAAGGCATCATTACAAGTCGTAAGCGATAAATTGATATTGTAATTATAATAATGCCATGATATATTCACATAATATTACATTACAAACGCCTTAT